>Ga0326727_10015372_pt1 | contig 16443 bp, 12 predicted proteins | sample MB2enrmetagenome_FD_207643 | JGI IMG/M metagenome (GOLD analysis project Ga0326727, IMG submission 207643) | Lab enriched peat soil microbial communities from McLean, Ithaca, NY, United States - MB29MY | ecosystem: Environmental > Terrestrial > Soil > Wetlands > Peat | place: USA: New York...
CGCCAGGGTGATCCTATTCAATCTCAGCGGCCACGGCCATTTCGACATGGCGGCTTACGAGAATTACCTGACCGGCAAGCTTCAGGACTACGAGTATCCGGGAAGGGACGTGGAGAGGGCGCTGGCGGCGTTGTAGGCGCGCAATTCGGTGACAGGCAACGAAACCCCCAAACTGCGGGGCTTTCGCAGCCAGCCACCGAAATGCGCCGTCGCGCTCGCCCCGTTCGTCAGCTCACTTGGACCGAACGCCGACTCATGGAGGTGGCTGCGATCAGGCGGTCTCACATATGATTATTGGGAGGGTAGAAACCCATGGAGCCTGCGAAGGAAATGAAGCTTTTCTCCTACGTAGTGGAACACGACAATGGGTACGCACCCAACCCCTATTTTGGTGTGTGTACGCTCTGCGGCTGTAAATTTGAGGGCCGGAGGAATATTGTTCAACTGGCGAAAGAGGGAGACTGGGTCGTAGGTACTGGCGGGGCAAGCACCAAAAGCGCTGGCCATGGAAAGCTCCTTTACGCGATGCGCGTCGACAAGAAGCTTACGCGATGGGACCAACCCGTTCACTTCGATCCGGAGTTTGAGACGTTCACGTACGGGGATCCGACGCGCCCCAAGTCCTCGCTGCGTCAGCTCGGCGAAGGAAGCCTGTTGGTGTTCTATGCGGGCCTCAAGGGTTGGAACTTTGATTGCCCGCCAGCTCTGTATAGCATCGGCTGCTTTGAGGTCGCGCGCGCGGGTTTGGCCAGTGCCTTCAGCCAAGCGGAACTGGTGGGGATGTTCCAAAACAACTTTCACGTCATGCACCCTGATGTCTTCGAGGATCAGAAGGATCGCCTTGTTCTAGTGAAATGCAGCGCTAACAGCCGGTTGCTGAAGAAGGCCGTCAAAATTAGCTCCGTGGGAGCGGACAAGAATGGCCGCCCCCTGCACAGGCTTGCGCCAGAAATGCAAGCAGTGTTCGGGGGATTTGAAGGCAAGACAAGCATCCAGCGCAGTCCGCCACGGCGGGTGGCTCCGGAATTCACCCAGAGCGCAGCTCAGTTCATCTCGACGCTTCGGTAGGCACCCTCGCCCCCCGGATAGCCGGACATAGCGTCACCTCATGTTCGACAATCGACGTAAACAATCGAAACTAAACGCCCAAATGCCCCCTGAGCGGAGGGGACGAGGTCCTCGTCAGGATTCGCCGAGTTCCGCCAGAACCTCTGCGTAAAGGTCGGGTCCAATCCAGAACCGGGCAATCTGGATCAATTCATCGAGCACCGGTTTGGCCAGATCGATCATGCCAGTCTGTTTCGCTCTCGCCACGACACCAAGCAGGCCAGTCAAACCCGCCGCACTCGCCGCCCGGCGCCCACGCCTTTCATCCACCAGCAGGAGGTCGGCTCGACGCTCGATTGCAAGCACGATTGCCTCGGCCTCGCCGCGGTCCAGGTCCTCGCGAAGTTCTTGCACCCGCTTCTGGTCATTCGCGGTCGCTACGATGAGCCATGGCTGTGAGGCAAGGTCGATTGCAATAGGCAGATCGCCCTCGTGCGCTGTCAGTTCGTCATACACAGCGGACGGAATGAGCACCTAGTGATAAAGCAAGGCCAGTAGTTGGAGTCGTCCGATGCGCGCCAGATTCAGTATCGGCGACGTGTCGGAGACGACGATCAAAGCCGTTCCGTCTGGCGGAGAGTCCGAAGATCCTCTCGGAATTCCTGCACGCCGTAATGGATCGGAATCTGGCGTTCCGCCAACAGAGACTGAAAGGCGAGTTGGCTTACCTCTGCCAGGCGGCTCGCTTGCGCGAGGGTCAGCCGTTCCTGCTGGAACAGCGATAACGCAAGCTCCCGCTTTAGCTCGGGCTCGCTAATATGAGCCGCCGTGAGGACCTCGTCTGAGATGGTGAACGGCATCGTCTCTTTGGACATTATACCGCCTCTGATCTGCCCAGCCTTTGCACCCGATGAACTCAGGGGCACCGGCGGTGGCGGCCGGTCACAGCCGGTCGAACAGCATGTGCAGTCCCTCGCGCACCGCTGCGGCCGCGGTGGCGCTCAAGGTGCCGAGACATTCCGTAAGTTCGGCCTTGTCCACTGTCAGGATCTGCGATACGTTTACCACACTGGCTTTCGGAAGGTTGGCCTCGCCCTTTTTCAGAAGCACGTTGCCCGGCGCCTTCGCCCGGCTCAGATTCGAGGTGATCAGGCAAACCACGCTGGTTGCAATCGCACTCCGGTTAAAAATGTCGTTCTGGACGACCACGCACGGATGCCGCTCCGCGGGCGCTGAACCGGTCGCCGGCCCGAAATCCAGCCAGTACACTTGTCCCTGCCGGATCTCGCTCACCAGCGTTCCTTCACCGCCGGGCGAAGCTTGTGCTTGATTCTCGCCACCAGGCGTTTTTCCGCCGGATCCACCCCGCTGGCATAGACTTCATTTAGCCGAAGCAACATCTCTTCCCGCCGCTGCCGTTTTAGAAACTCGCCGACTGCCAGCGCGAAGAGCCGGCTGCGGCTCAGCTTCATCAGCCGCGCGGTCTCGTCCGCTTCCCGCAATAGCCCATCATTGATTGAGATGGCGGTCTTCATGTACTACTAGGAATTATACCAGGTTTCCGACTAGATGGTACTACCGCATCGGGCGTTCCGCCGCCGGCGTTACCACGCCAGCGCCAGGGCCGCGGTGCGCGGGTCGGCGCCGGCGCTCACCGTGCCGGTTCCGGCTTCCACCAGGATGCCCGCGCTGTCGTTCATCGACCAGGGGCCTCGCATGGTCACCTTGTGGCCGCGGCGCTCCAACTCGGCGCGCACCGTATCGGGGATGCGGCCTTCCAGCGAGAGGTCGCCCGGGTACATGGTGTGGGGGAAGGGCGAGGCGGGAAAACTGCGCGTGGACCAGCGCGGGGCCTCGATGGCTTGCTGCATGTTCATCCCGAATTCCACGATGTTCAATAAGGTCTGCATGGTGCGCATGCACTGGTCGTCCGCGCCGGGGCTGCCGGTCACCAACAAGGGCTTGCCCGCCTTGAGCACCAGCGTGCCTTGCAGCGTGCTGCGCGGACGCTTGCCGGGCGCGAGTGCATTGGCGTGGCCGGGGACCAGCGAGAAATAATCGCCGCGGCAATTGAGGATGAATCCCAGGTTGCCCATCACCACCTTGGTGCCGAACAAGCTGTGCAGGCTGGGTGTGAATGAGATCATGTTGCGCTCTTTGTCCACCACGGCGATGTAACTGGTGTCGCCTTCATGATCGGCGCTCCCGCTCAGATTCACATCGATGGGACGGGCGACCGGCTCGAATCCGGGCGTGAATGGCGCGGGGTCGCCCGGGCGAAATTCGAGCGATGCCCTGGCGGCGTCGATCAGCTTCCGGCGCACCGCGGCGTATTGGTTCGAAAGCAGACCCGCGTAGGGGATGCGGATGAAATCCATGTCGCCCAGGAAGGTGTCGCGATCGGCCATGGCGAGCTTGATGGCCTCGGCCGAGGTGTGGATGTAGTTGGCGGAGTTGAGCCCCATCTTCTTGAGGTCGTAACCCTCGAGCATTTTGAGCGCGAACAATTCGGCGGGCCCCTGGGTGGCCGAGGCGTTCTTGTAGACCGTGTAGCCGCGATAGTCGATGGCGACCGGCTCTTCCAGTTTGGCGGTGTAGCCGGCGAAATCCTCATAGCGGAACAGTCCGCCGGTCTCTTCGGAGAAGCGGGCCATCTCGCGGGCGATGTCGCCTTTGTAGAAACGGTCGCGGGCGGCCTTCAGCGCGGCCTGGCGGCCCTGGGAAGCGGCCTGCTTCTCGGCTTCCACCAGGCGGTGAAGCGTGCGGGCCAGGTCGGGGTTCTTGAAAACTTCCCCATCCTTCCAGCTCCGGCCGTCGGGAGCGGCGTAGACCCGGGCGCTGGTGGGATATTCCTGGAGAGCCGGCGAATTCAGCGTGCGCCCTATGGGAACGCCGCGCTCGGCCAGTTCGATGGCGGGCGCCAGCAATTCGGCGAAGCTCCTGGTGCCCCAGCGCGAGAGCAGGATGTACCAGGCATCCACCACGCCCGGCACGGTGCCCGAGAGCAGCGAGTCATCCACCGGGATTTTGCCGCCCTGGTTGGTCTTATACCATTCGATGGTGGCGAGTTTCGGCGCGGTCCCCTCGGCATTGAGCGAGAGCACCTTCTTCTGCCTGGCGTCGTAGATGAGCAGGGTGGCGTCGCTGCCGACGCCGTTCAGATTGGGCTGCACCACGCCCAGCACCGCCTGGCCGGCGACAATGGCGTCGAAGGCATTTCCGCCCGAGCGGAGCACGTATTCCGCTGTGAGGGTGGCCTGCGGCATCATCGAAGCCGCGGCATATTCCGTGCCGCGAGCCAGTTGCTTCATGGTCTGGGTTTGTGCGCCGAGAGACGTCACTGCAACCATAGACAGCGCCAGGGTAATTCTGCGAATCATATTGCCCCCCTCGAACACGCCCAGTGTATCTCAAACCGGCGCGGCGGACCCGACAGGGCGAGGCGTGCCTCGCCCCTACGAGGTTGCGGTGTAGGGGCCGGGCATGCCCGGCCCAAACCCTATATCCTGTGGAACGCCTTCAGAATCTCGCGCGTGGAGTAGTGCATGGCGATCGGGCGGCCGTGGGGACAGCTCATGGGGCAATCCGTGGCCGCCAGGGCGCGTAGCAGCCACTCCATTTTGGCGGCGTCCAGGCGAGTGTTGATCTTGATGGCCGCGCGGCAGGCGATCCCGGCGCAGATGGCGCGGCGCAGGTCGTCCATGGAGGCGCCGCGCAGCTCGCCTTCGGCGATCTCCAGAACCTCGAAGATGATCTTCTCCAGGTCCGCGGCGCCTACCGCGGCGGGCGCGGCCTTCACCGCGATGGTGCGGTGGCCGAACGGCTCGGTTTCGAAGCCGGCGGCGTGCAGCTCATCGGCGATGCGGGCATAGTCGATCTGCTGCTCGGCGGTGAGTTGCAGAACGAGCGGCATGAGCAGGCGCTGCATCTCCACGCGGCCGGCGGCGCGCTGCTTCATGACCTGCTCGAACAAGATGCGCTCGTGCGCCACGTGCTGGTCGATGATCCACAGGCCGTCGCGGCCGGCGGCGATGATAAAGCTCTCGTGGATCTGGCCGAGCGGGCGCAAGTCGGAGAGCACCGAGAGCGACATTTCGGGCGGCGGGATGGCCTCCGGCGGGAATTCGCCGTGCGCGTCCAGCGTGCGCTGGAGCTTGCCGGAAGGTGGGGGCCCGGGCGTGACTTCGAGCGGCGGCGCGCTGAAATCCAGGCGCGGCGCGGGCCCGGCGGTGGGCCGCAAGGCGAATTCGGGCAGCGCCGGCTCGGGGCCGCGCTCGAGCTCCTGCTCCGGCGCGGCGTCGGCGAGGCTCACCGCCGCCGGCGCCTCGTTCTCCATCATCTGGCTGAATTCGGAGTACGGAAGCCGCGCCACCGGCTGCGCGGCCGCCGAGGGCTGCACGGCCGGCGAAAACGCGGGCGCCGGCCGGCTCTCCATCAACCGCCCGCGTATGGTATCGCGCACGAAATCGTGCACGAACGACCCGTGCCGGAAACGCACCTCCGTCTTCGAGGGGTGCACATTCACATCCACCTCGCCGGGGTCGCATTCCAGAAACAGCAGCGCGAAAGGATACGCCGAAGCCGGCATCAGGTTGTGGTAGGCCGAGGAGAGCGCGTGCAGCAGGGTGCGGTCGCGGATTAGGCGGCGGTTGACGAAGATGAAAATCGAATTCCGGTTGGCCTTCTGTACCTGCGGCCGCGAGAAGAAGCCGGTCAGCCGGAAGGTGCGCAGGGGCGGATCGTCGTCCGGGCCGGCTTCCCGCCGGTATTCCGCAATGGCTTCGGAGGGCGGCACGCTGGGCGGCGGCAGGAATATCTCCTTTTCGCGCACGCCGATATCCACCAACTCGTCGAGCACCTGGCTGCCGAAGACCTGGTAGACGCGCTCCTTTAGGGTGGCCACCGGCGTCACGTGCAGCAACTCGGTAGCGCCGCTGGTGAGGCGAAAGGTCCGCTCCGGGTGGGCCAGGCTGTAGTGAGTCGCGAGCGACGCGATGTGGGCCAACTCGGTCGGCTCCGTGCGCAGGAATTTCCTGCGGGCGGGCACGTTATAGAAGAGGTCTCGCACGGTGATCACCGTGCCGCCACCGAGCGCGGCTTCTTCGCAGCGCAGCATCTTACCGCCGGCGATCTCGATGCGCGTGCCGGTGGTCTCTTCGGCGGACCGGGTTTCGAGCAGCAGGCGCGAGACGGATGCAATCGACGGCAGCGCCTCGCCCCGGAACCCCAGCGTGGCGATCGAGAGCAGGTCCTTCACATCGCGCAGCTTGCTGGTGGCATGGCGCTCGAAGGCCAGCAGCGCGTCGTCCCTCAGCATGCCGCAGCCGTCGTCCACCACGCGGATCAGCCGCCGGCCGCCCGATTCCACTTCCACCCGCAAGTCCGTCGCGCCGGCGTCCAGGGAGTTTTCCAGAAGTTCCTTCACCACCGACGCCGGCCGCTCCACCACTTCCCCGGCGGCGATCTTGTTGGCCACCTGGTCGGGAAGAATGCGGATGCGGCCCATGAGTGTTGCCCGGCTACGCCAGGTTGAGCACCTGCTTGACGGTGCCGCTCTGCTCCTGTATCTTCCCCTGGAGCATCATGAGCGCGTAAATGAGTTGCTCGGGCCGCGGCGGGCATCCGGGCACGAACACGTCGATGGGGATCACCTGGTTCACCGGAACCAGCGCGTAATTGTTGAACACCCCCGTGGAGGTGGCGCACGCGCCCATGGAGATGGCCCACTTGGGCTCCGGCATCTGCTGGTAGAGGTGGCGGATGACGGGCGCCATCTTTTGAGAGACTCGTCCGGCGATGATCATCAGGTCCGATTGCCGCGGCGATCCGCGAAAGACCTCGGCGCCGAAGCGCGCGATATCGAACCGCGAAGCGGACATCGACATCATTTCGATGGCGCAACAAGCCAGCCCGAAGGTCATGGGCCAGATGGAGTTCTTGCGCGCCCAGTTCACGGCGTGGTCGAGAGTGGTGAACACGATTCCCTCGGAAAGAGCGGCGGCGGCATTGGCGACCGAGTAATCGTCAATTCGCGCAAACAACTCCGCGGGACCGCTGGCCAGGGGCTTCTCCATACCCCTATTTTCGCATGGAACAGACGGCGGGGAACCTGGCGCCACAAGACAATCTGCGGCAGCGGGAGCAGTGCGGAGGAATACGGATCAAACCGTGGCGCGGCGGTTGACGGGCGCCCGGCAGGCTCGATCCGCTGGAGGCCCGGATGGCTGGCTATTGCGGCGGCCCTTAGCGAACTCCCGCCTTTGAATCCAACACTTCCGCTGCCGTGACGGCTTTCATCAGGAAACTCTCCGGAGGCGGGTGCCCACCGTCATTCATGATTCCAAGATGGATCTCCTGGCCGCTCTTCAAGTCGACCCAAAAATTCATTTCGCGATCGTTTTCGGCCGAGTGCCCCAGGGTGGAGCGGACACGCCAATGTGAGCCGTCGCCGATAGACGCCCCAAAATTGGGTTCTCTGCTCTCCAGCTTGAACCTGAGTGAGAAACGGTACTTTCCGGCAGCCGGGGCAACCAGAGCGGGATAGGTCGCCACGAGCGCGTCCAGGGCGCGGGGCGGATACACCCTCACTCCTCCTGCGGCCGTTTGCAGGTATTGTTCATTCACCCCCGTCCAGAGATCCAACGGAAAAGCCACCGGCGCCGTGGAGCCTTCCACCGGTTGCAGATGCCCTTTGCCGTTTGAGTCGAATACCGCACGCACTGGGCGCCACCGGGCAGGATCGACTTCAGCCGTCAGCAGTGCCATGGTGTATCGACGGGAATTATGCTCAATGATATCGTTCTCGACGAGCTTGGCGCGCATCCCATACGGCTCCCAACACTGCGATAGTCTGGTACGGGCCAATTCGGAGACGTGGTCGCGGCTGGAGGAAAGGACGACAAAAAGAGTGCCCGGCAGTACGTCCACGTCGCAGGACAGTTCCGGGAACTTGTTCCCCACGCTGGACCAGAGGTAAGTGGAGCCTAAGGCGTAGTAATCCATGGCGCCGGGGTCGTGATCGTCAAACCAGAATCGAAAGGGATGGCCGTTCCGAATGGTCTCGATGCGCTCTCTGGCGCGCATGAGAGCTTCATACTGCCGGCGGTACGCGTGCGGATCCTTGGGCATACGGAACCAGGCATACGAAGTGAAAATGGCGAGACCGGCGACGGCCAGCAGAACACCCGCCGTTCGCTGGCGCAGCACCAGGCCTGAGGCCAGCAAGCAGCCTCCCACCAGAACGATTTGCCAATGGGCGGTCGGCCAGGCCGGCAGGACGTTCCCGGCATAGTCGTACCACACGGCTCCGAATGCAACGGCGGCGATGCCACAGATCGACACATACCTCGCCTGGCTGATCTTCTCCGCCGCGGGCCAGAACGAAGTGCCGATCACCAGAAAAGCAAAGGGAAGCAGGTAGCTGGCGTAGAAGGAAAGTCCGAGCACCGGGCTGCCGCGCACCTGCATGTATCCCATCAAGGCAATTGCCGCCGACCATTGCGCCACGAACAGCACGCTGGCTGCGTTGCTCCCAGTGAGCGGCCTTCTCAGCCGGTAGGGAAGGAGAACCAACCCGGCGCCTCCCGCAATGACGCTGAACCAGAGCCACGGCACGAGTGCATGGCCGGTCCATATGCTCTGAAACCATGGATTGGTTTGGCTCACCAGGGCCAGGGCGAATAATACCGATGGGGCATAGAACCAGAAATGGCCGTCCAATACACGGTTGATGCCGCCGAATACGGCCGTCACGATCGCACATCCCGCTCCCAACCACAGACACAAGGAAAGAAACGAACGGATCGCCGGCGTGCGGCGCCACATCCATGCGAGGGCGATGTAATACAGGGGCAAGAGGGGCGCCAAGGCGACCCAGAACAGATTGGAGTAGACCAGCGCCGCGAGCGACATGCCAGCCGCAAGCAACGTCCATCTTCTGACCGGCCGCACCGCGGCTGACGTCAGCAGGGCCATCGTGAGCAGGCAATAAGCGATACCAACGCCATCCATGTAATCCCAGCCGGTTGCGTTCCACAACCACGGGTTGACGGAGAAGACCATGGTTGCCAGGAACGCGCGGCGCGCTCCGGCGGCGATCCGGATCGTCGTAAACAGTGAAATGGTAGCGACCGACTGAACCGCCAGGTGCAGGATGCAGTTGGCGGCGAGGGGGGAGAAGACGGAGTGAATGAGAGCGCCGGGCAGGATCCAGGAAAGCCGGCTTCCGTAATACGTGAAGGGGAACACGATGCCTTTGAAGTAGGCCAAATTCCGGAAAAATCCCAGATAGAACCATGGATCGAGGTAACCCACCGCGGTAAAGAGCGAATTGTCCTGGCGCCACAAGACGATCGCGGGGAGCAGGAGAATCGCGAGCAGATACGGCCAAAGCCGAACCGAGTCCGCCCGCGGGGGTTCCGGAATCGGCACAGCTTCCGGCTTCGAAGCGGCCTTGTCAGGCATCCTTCGATCAGCCGGCGATGTTGGCTTGCGCTTTGAACGAGACATGAATGTACTGACAAACCCAACGGCCAGTCTCACACCTCTTGAGTCCGGAGGCCGGAGGCTCTCCAGCCGGTGAAGTCCTGCAGCGCGGCGACGACGGTGTTCTGGTCTTCCTCCGTGAGATCGTTGTAGAACGGCAACCGGAGCAGGCGGTCGCTGACATACTCGGTAACCGGGCAATCGCCGGGTTTGCCCCCGAACTTCCGTCCCATTTCAGACAAGTGCAGCGGCAGGTAGTGAAAGACGCCCATCACGCCTCGGGAGCAGAGATGTTCGATTAGCATTTGCCGCTCCGCCAAACTGGGCAAGAGTAGATAGAACATGTGGAAAGCCTGCCGGCAATCGTCCGGCACAACCGGGAGTCGGACCGAATGTGCCTTCGCCCATTCCCGGAGGCTGTCGAAATAGAAATTCCACACTTTCTTGCGGCGCGCCTGGATCTGTTCCCGCACTTCCAACTGGGCGTACAGAAACGCAGCCAGCATGTCGGATGGCAGATAGCTGGATCCCAGGTCGATCCAACTGTACCGGTCTACTTGACCACGGAAGAATCGGCTGCGATTGGTCCCCTTCTCCCGCACAATCTCGGCGCGCTCGATATAGGATGGATCATTGATCAGCAGCGCGCCCCCTTCACCGCAGGTGAAATTCTTGGTTTCATGAAAGCTCAGCGCTGCCAGGCAACCGAACGTCCCCAGAGCCTTCTCGCGGTAACTTCCCATCAGGCCGTGCGCGTTGTCTTCAACCACGGGAATTCCGTGTCGGCCCGCGATATCCAGAATTGCGTCCATGCTGCACCCAACCCCGGCGTAATGGACGACAACAATCGCCCGTGTGCGGGGCGTAATGAGGCCTTCCAGCAGGGATTCGTTCAGGTTCAGGGTGTCCGGCCGGATGTCCGCGAAGGCCGGCCGCGCGCCGCGCAAAGCAAACGCATTCGCAGTCGAAACAAAGGTGAAGGAAGGGACGATGAACTCATCGCCGGGTTCCAGGTCCAGAAGAAGAGCGGCCATTTCCAGAGCGTGCGTGCATGAAGTAGTGAGGAGGGCCTTGGGCACGGACAGCACCTCCTCCAGAAGCGCATGAACCTTTCCGGTGAAAGCGCCATCGCCGGAAATATGCATTCCCGCAATCGCCTCGCGTATGTACTCCATCTCCCGGCCCTGGCAAGTCGGCTTATTAAAAGGGATTCTGGTCAATGGATCTTCTCCGAAGGGGGCGCAGTGCAGTCCCGGGCAAGAATCTCCCCCGGGCGGAATCAACCGGAATTTCCAGCCTCAGAATGGATTCTTCAGTATAGCGCGTGGTAAACCGGTTCCGGTTGCGGGCCATGAATCCGAACCCTCCTCGAGCGGATTCCAGTCGATCGACGGATGGCGGGCTCCGGCCGCGGCAGCTCCGGCGGCGGCCCTTCGATGGCTGCACAGAAAGTCGGTATCATGTGATTTCATGCATCCTGTCAGCCGAGCCGCTTCCGAGGGTCCATGGTCCGTCTCGGCCGTAGTCCCCGTATATAATGCAGAGGCCACGCTCGGGGAATTGGTGCGCCGCCTGGAGCCGGTCCTTCAAGGAGCAGCCAGCGATTATGAGATTCTGCTCGTGAATGATGCCAGCCGGGACCGGAGTTGGCCAGCCATTCGGGAACTGTCGGCGCGGGACCCGCGTATCCGCGGGATCAATCTGATGCGCAATTATGGACAGCATAACGCCCTGCTATGCGGAATCCGGAACGCCCGCTATTCAGTCATTGTCACTCTCGACGACGATCTGCAGAACCCTCCCGAGGAGATTCCCAAACTTCTGCTGAGGCTTTCCGACGATGTGGACGCCGTGTACGGATGTCCGGAACGCGAGCAACACAACCTCCTGCGGAACCTTGCCTCGCGTGTCACCAAAATCGCTTTGCAGAGCACCATGGGGGCTGAGACCGCACGGCGAGTGAGCGCGTTTCGGGCATTTCGAACCAGTCTTCGTGAAGCCTTCGCATCCTATCGGGGGCCCTTCGTGTCCATTGACACGTTGCTCGCCTGGGGCACGTCGCGATTCGACTCTGTTTCGGTGAAACATGATGTGCGAACAGACGGGACCTCCAATTACACATTCATGAAGCTGGTGACGCACGCACTCAACATGATGACCGGTTTCACCGTGCTGCCCCTCCAGATAGCCAGTTATGTGGGATTCATGTTCACGCTGTTTGGTATTGGCGTCCTTGCCTTCGTGCTGATCCGGTATCTCCTTCAAGGCACTACGGTGGCGGGCTTTCCCTTCCTGGCTTCCGTCATTGCGATTTTTTCCGGCGCCCAGTTGTTCGCGCTGGGGGTGATCGGCGAATATCTGTCGCGTATGCACTTCCGGCTCATGGATCGCCCGCCCTACGCCATCCGGGAAGCCACAACGGAAGATCCGGCCGCGAAGCAGCACTATCCAAAGGTTCTTTGAGAATGGATGCGCGAGACTGTTGCCGCTACCTGTCGTGGGACTCCGAACATTTTGGCGTGCGCATCGGACGGGTGAATGCCACGCGTCTGACGGTGGCCCTGCTGGCGGACATCGATCAGTGGGCCAGTTCTCATTCGATCGACTGCTTATACTTTCTGGCCGAACCGCACCCTGCAACCATGCAGCTCGCGGCCGGCGTGGGCTTCCGCTTTGTGGATGCGCGTACGACGTTGGAGGCTCAACTGCCGAGGCTCGGCTGTGCGGAGGAAACGAAGTCGATTCGTCCGGCGACGCTGGATGATATTCCGGATCTTCGAAGAATTGCCGGTGAGAGCCACCGCGATTCGCGCTTTTACGTGGACGGAAACTTCCCGCCTGCCGCTTGTGACGAAATGTATCGCATTTGGATTGAGAGGAGCTGCCGCGAGCCGGAATTTGCCGGTGCGGTCTTCGTGGCCGAGCGGGAGCACTGTCCCGTGGGGTACATCTCGTGCCGCGTGGCAGCGGAAGTTGGCGATATCGGCCTGGTTGCGGTGGACGGCAAATGCCGCGATCTCGGACTGGGGGCCCGACTTGTATACCAGGCGCTTTTCTGGTTCGGCGCCCAGGGTGCCCGTCGGGTGACGGTTGTTACGCAAGGATCGAATGTCCCGGCCCAGCGCCTGTACCAGAAGTCCGGATTTCTAGTTTCGTCGGTCCAACTGTGGCACCATCGATGGTTTCGTCGGGAAACCTGAGTAATTGGGCCCTTCTGCTTCCTGCACTGGCTGTCCTTTTTGGCAGCATCAGCGAACCTACGATTCCGCTAACTTAATACCGCACCATCCGCGCGCCGAACGGCGCGCCGGCTCACCCCACTAAAGCGCCAAGCGCATTCCGCCGATTAGAAGGTATTGCGTATGATGCGAAATCTGCTGCTGGCTCTCATTGCGAATGGCGCGGCGCTGGCCGCCAACCCGCCGAAGGACGCGGTCCCCCTGTTCTTCATCGAGAATCGCGGGCAGGCGCCGCCGGCGGTCCGGTTCATGGCCAAAGGCTCCGGACTGACTGCGTACTTCTCGCCCGGTGAAGCTCTGTTTCGTGTGGCCGGCCGGTCCGTTCGCATGCAGTTCGAACAGGCCAATCCATCCCCGCGAATCGAGGGCATGGAACGGTTGCCGGGGCACGCCAGTTTTCTGATTGGTGCCGAGCCGGATTGGCGGCCGGATGTTCCGCTTTATGGGGCCGTGGCGTACCGGGAACTGTACCCGGGCATCGACATGGTTTACGGGGGCGAGGGACGGGATCTGAAGTCCGAGTTCGTGGTGGCGCCAGGGGCGGCCCCATCGCGCATCCGGGTCCGGTACGCCGGCGCCGGCGGCGTGCGCGTCGAAAAAGACGGCGCTCTGGCGATCCCGATGGATGGGCGGGAACTGCGCGAGCAGGCGCCCTACATCTACCAGGAACGGAGCGGCCAGCGAGTAGCGGTGGAAGGCCGGTTCTCCGTGGATGGCGATGGCGCCGTCGGGTTCCAGGTAGGGGATTACGACCTGGCCCGCCCGTTGATCATCGACCCGGTGCTTTCCTACAGCACGTTGCTGGGCGGCTCCGGCTTCGACTCAGCCACCGCGCTGGCAGTGGACTCGGCAGGGGCGGCATACGTCGCCGGATTCACCGAATCCTACGACTTTCCGACCGCCAACCCCGAGCAGAATTTCAACGCCGGCGGGAACGATGCCTTCGTGGCGAAGTTCAACTCGTCTGGAAATGGACTGGTGTACTGCACCTATGTGGGCGGCTCGGCCGACGACCGGGCGTACGGAATCGCGGTGGACGGGAACGGATTCGCTTATGTGACGGGAATGACGACCTCAGGGAATTTCCCGGTGCGCAATGCGCTACAGTCCCATCTCGCGGGCGGACGAAACGCGTTCGTCTTGAAACTGAATCCCGCCGGGAACACCCTGGTCTATAGCACCTACCTGGGTGGCAACGCCTCGGACAACGGGAACGGGATTGCGGTGGATGCGGCGGGAGATGCGTACGTGGTGGGCGACACGACCTCCGTCAACTTCCCGGCGACCGGGATGCAAAGAGGCAACCATGGAGGGCAGGACGCTTTCGTGGCCAAGCTGAGCGCGGATGGAAGCCGGTTGTTGTACAGCACCTATCTCGGTGGGGGAAACGACGACCGCGGCGCCGGCATCGCGGTGGACGCGAGTGGCACCGCCTACATCACCGGCTCGACGTACTCGGCGGATTTCCCAGTGGCGAACGCATTCCAGAGCCACAACGGCGGCGGCCAGGACGCATTCATTGCCAGGCTCGCCACCGACGGGAATTCGCTACTGTTCAGCACCTACCTGGGCGGGTCGGGCGGCATCGCGGCCTACCCCGAAGCAGGGCAGGGGATTGCGTTGGACAACCAGGGAAGCGCCTATGTTACTGGCGTGACCAGTTCGGCGAACTTCCCGCTGTTGGGCGCGGTGCAAACTTCCCGGCTCGGTTCACTCGACGCCTTTATGACCAAAGTGAACGCTTCCGGCACTTTGGTGTACAGCACCTACCTGGGCGGGTCTAGTGTGGACGTGGGAAATGCCATTGCGGTGGATGCGAGCGGCAGCGCATACGTCGTGGGGTATAGCTACTCGACCGACTTGCCGGTGACCGCCAGTGCGCTCCAGCCGGCCAATGCCGGCGATTGCGACGCGTTCCTGGCGAAACTGAGTGCGGCGGGAGATTCGCTGGTCTACCTCAGCTACCTGGGCGGAAACAGCTCGGACACTGCCACAGCGGTGGCGCTGGACACCTCCGGCAACGTTTACGTGGCCGGCTGGACGCTCTCGACGAACTTTCCGCTGCTCAACCCATACCAGTCCACCAACGCGGGAAACTATGGGGCATTTGTCACGAAGGTGCTTTTTGGGGTGGTATCGCCTCCTGTCTTGAGTATCGCCGTGTCGCACACGGGGAGCTTCACACAAGGCCAGGCAGGGGCCACCTACACGGTGACGGTGACGAATCAGCCCGGGGCGTCGCCTACCGGCGGAGTGGTGACCGTGACTGAAACTCTACCCGTCGGCCTGACGCTGGTCGCGATGACCGGTGCAGGCTGGACGTGCGTCGCCAACGCCTGTACACGGAATGATGTTTTGGCGGCGGGCGCCAGCTATCCGGCGATCACCGTGTCCGTGAACGTGGCGGCCAGTGCGACTTCTCCGCTGCTGAACAGCGTGGCGGTATCGGGCGGGGGGTCGGCGAGCGCGACTGCGAGCGATTCGACGACGGTGGTGCCCTTGGCACCCCTGGCGACGTCCATCTGGAGCAATTCGGCGGTGCCGGGGACCGCTTGGCAGAGCGATTCGTCGGTGACGTTGGGGGTAAAGTTCCGGAGCGACGTGAGCGGGAACATCACCGGCATCCGGTTCTACAAAGGAGCGGGCAACAACGGGACCCATATCGGGCTGCTGTACAGCTCCAGTGGGACACTGCTGGGGCAGGCGACGTTTAGCGGCGAGACGGCCTCGGGGTGGCAGCAGGTGAACTTCTCGACGCCGGTGGCGATCGCGGCCAGCACCACTTACGTGGCGGCGTATTTCAGCACCTCGGGGTATGCCCACGATTTGGGGTACTTCACCAGCACGGGGGTGGACAATGCGCCGTTGCACGCCTTGCGCTCGGGGGTGGATGGGCCCAACGGGGTGTATGCCTACGGCGCTTCGCCACTGTTCCCGTCCTTTAACGGGAGCGGCGGCAACTACTGGGCGGACGTGGTGTTCTCGCCAACGACTCCGATCACCCCCACTCCGGACCTCACCGTCACCAAGAGCCACACGGGCAACTTCACGCAGGGGCAGACGGGGGCCGCGTACACCATCACGGTGACCAATAGCGGAAACGCGGCCACCAGCGGCACGGTGACGGTGACGGAAAGCTTGCCCGCCACGGGGCTGACGGCGGTTTCGATGTTGGGGACCAACTGGACGTGTACGCAGCCTGCCGGGCCTTGCAGCCGCAGTGACGCTCTGGCGGCGGGTTCGAGTTACGAGCCGATCACGGTGACGGTGAACGTATCGAGCACGGCGCCGGCCAGCGTGACCAACACGGTGTCGGTGTCGGGCGGGGGCGAAACCAACACGGCCAACGATCAGGCGACGGACCCGACCACGATAACGGGTTCGGGCGGAGGCGTTCCGGACCTGACCGTCACCAAGAGCCACACGGGCAACTTCACGCAAGGGCAGACGGGGGCCACCTACACCATTATGGTGACCAATAGCGGGACCGGGCACACCAGCGGCACGGTGACGGTGACGGAAAGCTTGCCCGCCACGGGGCTGACGGCGGTCTCGATGCTGGGGAGCAACTGGACCTGTGCACAGACTGCCGGGCCTTGCACTCGCAGCGACGCTCTGGCGGCGGGGTCGAGTTACGAGCCGATTACGGTGACGGTGAACGTATCGAGCACGG
>Ga0326727_10015374_pt1 | contig 16442 bp, 17 predicted proteins | sample MB2enrmetagenome_FD_207643 | JGI IMG/M metagenome (GOLD analysis project Ga0326727, IMG submission 207643) | Lab enriched peat soil microbial communities from McLean, Ithaca, NY, United States - MB29MY | ecosystem: Environmental > Terrestrial > Soil > Wetlands > Peat | place: USA: New York...
GGTCACGAAATCAGCCTCTTCAGAAAAGGCAGAATGCTAATCAAGAACGTGAAGAACGAAGAGGAAGGCGAAGAGATCTTCAAATCCGTAGACAAAATGATTGGGGTGAGCTGACGTAACCGTCCAACAGACCAAACCCATCACCACGAACCCCCCACTACGCCTCAAAGGAAGAGCCGTGTTTCTGATCTCCGGAGGAATCGACTCACCCGTTGCCGCATGGCTTTTAGTTAGAAAAGGCGTCGAACCAACCTTCGCATATTTCGACAACTACCCATTGTGCGACCAAGCCGCCGAAGGAATCGCCCTCGACACTATCAGAAAGCTATGTGAAGTCACGAAAATCGAAAACACCAAAACCTATCTAGTCTCTCATTCCCCGGACTTACAAGACATCGTAACAAAGTGTCCCGTCAAGTTCGCATGCATTCTCTCGAGACGATTGATGTTCAGAATCTCCGAACAGATCGCCATGAAAGAAGGATGCACTGCGATCGTCACAGGAGACGCAATAGGACAGAAAGCAAGTCAAACCCTTGAAAACATCGTCGCAACGGATTGCGTACTTCAAAAACTTGCAGTCTTGAGACCACTAGTTGGCATGAATAAACTACAAATAGAGAAATTCGCACGCGATATCGGCACGTATGAGATCTCCATTCGCCCCGGAGTCTCAACATGTGGGGTCCCAACAAGCAACCCAAGCACCAATGCTCGACGCGTCCGACTTGAGGAAATCGAGAAAGCGTTGGACATCGAGTTAATGGTCAAACGTGCCGTCGAGAACGCACGCATACTGACTATTTAGTCGTATTCAGCAGCCCCAAAAGTCTCACGGCTTCCAGTCGAGCCTTTTCATCAGACACCGCTTTACGAATAATCATTCGACCGTCTCTCCTAAGCGTAATCTCCTCGACACCACTAAGGATCCCCAACACAACAAAATAGGGGGTCCACATCAACACCCGATACTGACCCTCCAACTTCTGTTTGATCCCATTAAAATCAATCCGTAACCGTCTCTTCGGGATGGCCTCGACCGAGAGATGATCAGAACATAGCCTGAAAAACAGTTGGTCCTCATGTCGATCAGCCATGTATCGTCATACTCGTTATCTACGCTTGCAACTAAACCATTATAATGTATCGAAGAGCCATGCGCAAGACTGATGTCCATGCCGTCAGAAAAAAAGTGCATCATCTGTGGCTGTAAGGATCACAAGCTGATTGGCTGTTCCAACCACCGTGCAAAAAAATGTGGCTGCTTCAAACCTACAAACTAAGCGACATCCATAACCCAAGAAGTGCTATCCAGTAAATCCTAATTTGAGGAGAGACGACGATGGAATGGGTTTAGAAGTGACGAAACCGGACGCGAGTACCGCGACAGATCGAGGAAGATCACAAGAACGGCACGCGCATATTCGAGCAAGAAACCTCATAGCGGACTCCGCGCTTGGACTATCTGATGGATTGATCACTAACCTCTCCTTTCTAACCGGTTTTTCCGGAGCAATCTCAAACATCTCTCTAATCAGACTAGCCGGAACGGCGGCAATGCTTGCCGGTTCAGTCTCAATGTTTTTTGGCGGCATTCTAGCCGCCCGATCCGAAAAAGACCTGTATCTGGCAGACGCGAAAAGAGAAGCGTATGAAATCGAACACGAACCCGAGGAGGAAAGAAGAGAACTCAAGGCCTTCTATCACAATAAGGGACTGAGTAAGGCCGAAGCGGAAATGGTCGTCAACAAAGTCACAGCGACCCCAGAAGGATGGCTTGAAGATCTCCTGATTCACGAGCTTCATATTCACAAAGGGGAGCTCAGCAACCAATACAAAAAGGGCGGAACAATCGGCTCCTCTTTCCTAATCGGTGCCCTCGTACCTCTCTTACCATATTATCTATTTGCTGCTAAACATGAATCCCTGCTGACATCCCTGCTAACGTCCCTCTCCTTTCTCTTCGTGGTCGGCGCCTGGAAGGGAAACATCGTCAAGAAGAATATTTGGAGGAGCGGAATCGAGATGCTCCTTGTTGGAATTGCCGGGTCGCTCACACTCTACATCATAGGAACATTCTTGGGCTTCATATAGCTGGGCCGGTCCGGTTGTTGGATTGTCCTCTCAATAGAGACGGAACAATCGCCAGAAGTACCAAGACCGCGGATATGTGCAGTGCGTATCGGAGAGCCGTTAGGAATGCCGTGGTTTCCGAGATCGTCGTAACCGTGCCCTGTGCAATTTGAGTCAGTACATGATAAGGGATAGCAAGACTCATGAAGACGAGGCATAAGGGTACACTAATTACTATCGCGGTGAATACTAGAGTCAATCTAACTCCATTTCCTACCCCTCTACTCTCAGCTGGAATTTTACTCATAATCGAACTCGCGTTAGGAGAAGCAAACAACCCTCTTCCAACTCCGAAAAACGCCAATGCAAGAATAAGCTCCGAATAGCTAGAGCTTTGATGCAACGTACTGATCCAAAATATTGCGGCCGCGTTGCATAGAAGCCCGAGACTGCTCAATCCTCTTGCACCGTGCCGGTCAGACAATTTCCCGCTAATCGGCCCGACAACTAACACCACAGCTTCCATCGGAATAAACATCAAGCCAGTCACGAGCGGATTCAGATGCAGCACTAGCTGAAGATAGAAGGTGACAATGAAGGGGACAGAGTTATAGGCCAGCGAATTCAAAAAGCTCGCGACGTTTCCGGCGCTAAACAGCCTAATCTTGAATAACTCCAAGTCGAGTGCCGGTTGAGCTATCCGCTTCTCCACAGTTACGAATATTAGAAAAGCAAGTATGCCAACTAACAGCAGAGTTAGAATTAACGAAAGACTGGATCCCTCAAGCGTCAAAGCTACTAGGATTAATGTTAAACCGCTTGAATACAAAATCGTCCCAAGATAGTCAAACTTCTCGGAAACTGCCTGACGCGTCTCCTTCAATCGTTCATGAGCCCACAAGGTTCCAAAAGCTCCAATCGGGATGTTTACGAAGAAGATGAACCTCCATCCGAGAAGCTGAACAATGAATCCTCCCAGAGTGTAACCTGCTATCGCGCCAACATTCCATGCCATGAAATTGAGACCCAACGCCGTTCCCAACTCATACGAGGGAAACGCATCAGCCACAAGAACAACACTATTCACCAACAACAATGCGGCCCCGATCCCTTGAACCAACCTAAAGAAAACCAGTTGACTTCCTGTCTGCGAAAGACCACAAAGCGCCGACGCAACCGTAAACATCGCGAACCCTAGAATATACAACTTAACTTTTCCAAACAAATCGCTCACCCTGCCGAAGGCGACTAAGAGAATTGTGGTCGACAACGCGTACCCTGCGATCACCCAAACACCCTCAACCAATGACGCATGCAATTCATGCAGAATCGAGGGTAGCCCTACGAACACTATGTTCTCGTCAACGGCTGCCATGAATGCGCCGACAGTCGTTACCGTCAAAACTAGCCACTTGTACTCCGTCGCAATCACCTGGCCTGACTCAGTTCCATAAGGTAGAATCGCTTACCGATACCTCACAGCGGTAGACATTATGTAACGTCTCGCCCTCACGATTACCTGCTGATAACAATTTCGTAGGATTTCTCTCTCTCCGAGTTAAGATTCAACGCTGGGCCGTTCGGAAAAGTAGATTAGTCTATTCCCCTCATGGGAGCGGCACTGGTACATCTTGTTTGAGTTTGCGTCAATCTTCCTGTTGTTAGCGGGCGTCTACGTTTCAGCCGAAGGATTTCTGAACACTGTCTACTGGCGCGCTTCCAAGCAACCCCGACTCTTCCAGGCGGGGAGGATACTGCGCGGGCTGATCGGTGTTTCACTGATCGTCGTCGTTCTGATACACTAAGCTCAAAGGTTCACTTAGTGAGCGACATCGAGCCCCCAACGGGGAGCTCTGTAAAGCGAAACAATTCATACGACGCGTTTCTGCGGGTCGTAAGATTCAATGAATACGGACCATACTACTTGATTTCTGCTCTAGCATGTGGCTTCGTCGCGAAATTTCCCGTCAACGGTAGCATCATACCTGTGCTCATTTTCGTTGCGGCCTCATCGGCCTTTGGTTTTGTGATTAACGATATCGCTGATGCAGAACTTGACAGAAAAGCTGGGAAGCTAAGAAACCCGATCGCGTCAGACGACTTATCTGTCTCCGCAGCGTGGAAGCTCGCGTTAATTTTCTTAGCAACTGCGGTCCTATCACTCTACCCACTCGATCTTCTCGGAAAGTTACTCGGGATTATTGTGATCACATTGTTCAGTGACTATTCTTTCGGTCTGAGAGCAAAGGTCAGACCTGGAGTTGATGTTGTATGTCACGCTTCATGGAACACGTTGTACGGCGTAATGGCCTATTCCATCTACCGTCCTCTCGACCTCATAGGAGTCCAACTAAGCGGCCTACTCTTCCTCTCTTCCATGTTAATGGAACTTCTCAACGAAATTAGAGACCATGATTCCGAAAAAGACATTATAAGAACAACCGCGACCGCGATCGGAAAGAGAGGAGCACTCAAACTTTGTATCCTAATTCTTCTCCTAATCCTCTCACTATTCATCAGCCTTACCGTCACGGGCGGACTACCATGGCCTCTCCTCATATTCTCACCTTCCATCATATTCCTCGTGAAACCCATCATGAACGCTCTGCGATCCGAACAAAACGAACAGAACCTACTCCCAACATTAGTCTCGAGAGGCGCCACGATCGTGATCCTCATCTTCATCGCTTACCTCACACTCAAAATTCTCGGTTTCGGATAAGCGAAACAAAACCCATCAAACTACGAAAACGGACGACGAACGACGACGGAAGAACGACGACTCATGAAAAATTCGGATTTAAGCCAAATCCCACTCGAAACTCTTAACAAAAAATGCGGTTGCCTGTTAACTATTAGGTGATATGATGAGCGAAAAGCTCCCAGCCCACGAAAGGGACGAACGTAATCTGTTTCAAAAATTAGCTCTAGTTGGGCTTATCTCATCAAGTGGGGTCTTTCTTTTTTGTGTATACGTTGCCTTCACACTTTGTGCATATTGCCTGACTAATCCTAACCATCCAAGCCCTAGAAGATTGCCTTGGGAGACGCACCCCTCAAGCTACTGGAATATTGACGGAGTGTATGCGACGATTGCTTTCGCCGGAATATTGACCTTTTTCTTCTTGTACAATTTCTCTCGGACACATCCAAAAAGACCTTTCTGGAGGACTTTTGCAGGGAGCGTGTTCAGAACTACCTATCTAGGCTCTGCGTTAGTTGCTGTCTACACAACATCGGTCATATTCTTCGACCCAATCAATTTCAATAATCACGTTACGAATTATGAACCTAATTTCGAAGTAATCAAGTGGATTACAAACAAAGACCTCCTCATCATTTCGAGTCTCTGTCTACTGAGTCTGACATTTTGCGTATCACTGACTAAAGCGAAGAAAACTCAAGAGAATAGACGTGGATCGCCTAAGAAACGCATAAACGACAAACGGAATTTATTGTAAGTATGTAATCGGATTTTTGAGCAGGAGTAAAGATTGAACGGCCGTTCGTCGTCCGCGGTGTGCATGAGTTCAAATTTGAATCGTCGTCACGGTTTCGTGTGTGTCCGGAACAAGGGTACCACACACACTTTCAACTACAAACGCCGACATTTCACATTCCAACCGTGGCGCAGATTATCAAGAATGATAATCGTTCAGTATTTTATCAAGTGTGACGCTGACACTAATCTAGTGCTGATGTGAGAATGCCCACCGTGGCCGTAGCAGTTGAATTATACACAGGGGCTTCGCGAGTAGAGATAGATATACCCTATAACTCGAAGGATAAAGATTGGAAGATAACCAAAATGGTTTGTCTAGAACAAGCTGAGCCGTCCCCAGATTTCGAGCTTGCACTCGTACTCAACGATCAGCAACAGGTAGCACGCGTTCTCGCTTCAACGGTCTACGCTGAAAAAGAAAAGGGTTCACTTGCGTTTGGCACCGTTACGATTTCACCTCACCAAAAGGCCAAGTTTATCGCTAGACCACGTGCGGCGGTTAAGACGAAGACGACTACAAGGTTCAATCTAGAAATTCTTGATGTACAGTAATTGGCGAAGAAACGTCGTCAGCCGTATTTTCGTGTGTTTGTGCGCGCACCATTAGTGCCATACACAATTACATGAGCCACGACGGTTAAGTTTCAAAGCGAGAGGACGGGCTTCACTGGCTTGTCTTCGTGATTTTCTCCAACACGGCTTTCTTGATCGCATCTTCGTGAAGCTCCACAACAACCTTGTCGATTTCTAATTTGGTCACTTGGGCTTCCTTCGTGTTAAGTTTCTTGAGCAGCCAATCGACGATAAGGCTTGCCCCAACTCTTTCAGCCATGTCTGCGTTTACGACAAACGTTATCTGAACCATCTCAGCAAGCCCGAAAGCCGTCCTAATTTTGGCGCTATCGTACCTAACAGCCAAGTCATTCGTCAATTGCTTCCGCGTACCTAGCCTTCCCCTACTCTCTCCAAATAAATCGTAGATCAGTTGATGGTTTAGCGTGTAGATCGTAACGGGAATCTCCAACAAAATCAGCATCAATCGCACAGCCACTCCGCTAATATGGACTAACCGGAAGTCGACATCAAAACACCTCTAAAAGGGCAATTCAGTTGCCCGCACCAAGCGATACACACAAAAAATTCGAATGACGACGGGCGAACGGCCGGCGACGAAGCTGCCTACTGCCTGCGGGAAACGCGTGCAAGGGCCGCGAGTGCTTAGGTGCTCAAACGTTTCTCGATTTTGGTTAATTTTCTCCTCGCGACTTTTTTGGCGATCTTGACTCTACGTTTAGTCCTACGAATCTTACGTTTAGTCTTGAGAATCTTATGAACCGCTTTAGCTTTAGTTCTAGCTGTAGGCATGGACATCGAGCGGGCATTTCGATTCTAATCTAATAAGAGTTCCTTATTCCGGCGATTATGAGGGCGGGTTTGACTGTTTTCTATGGCTCCGATTCTATTCCTTCTTGACACGTGCTTAGTTTGTGTATCATAGCTTCTGTGGTCCTCTTCTAACTTGAGCTATCAACTCCTGGCGGGAGTTGCACCAGCGTCTCATGTCTTGCATCCACCATGTTGCCCCCGCGTCGGCGTAGGCTAAGAGGGTGTCTTCGTTTTCTAGATGACCATCAGCTCCAGACGTCGCAACGATATCATATCGCTCTACGATCGTTCTCTGACTCTTGATGAAATCGCTGACCTTTCTGAGTTCGTCTGGTTTCAATGTGCTCCCCCGCGCAAGGCCAAGTGGAAACGCCCCATCCCACCGAGCGGCACGGCGAAATGGTGCTTGCTTCGGCCACCTACCAGCGACCCAGATTGGAATACGCGGTGTTTGCAGGCTGCGTGGTAAGAACTGAGCGTTTCTAGCCGACACGTATCGCCCTTGATAATTGAATCGTTCGCCGCTCCACATTCTTACCAAAATCTCGAGCCCTTCGTCTAATTTGCCGGCCCGTATGCTATTGTCGGCATCCTCCCCAAACGATTCGAACTCCACATCAATCGCATCACCCAGCCCGACTCCAAGTATCAACCTGCCGCCGGAAAGATGGTCGATTGAGACGGTTTCTCGCGCCAACTTCCATGGACGACGGCGGGGTAGGGGTGTGACTAGGGTTCCAAGCCGAATTCGTTCAGTTTTCACCGCTATTGCTGCAAGCGCAACCCATGGGTCAACCATCGGAACACTTTCACCCCCCGTGTAGTGGATGTGGTCGAAAAGAAACAACCCTTCCCAGCCCAGGCTCTCGCTTTCAACAGCTAATTCAATCAGGTTTCTGACTGAACCGCAATATTCACCATAATTAGGTACCAGAATCCCGAAACGCAAGACAACTCACCTACAAGACTCACTGACTGCATCTCCAATAATACGGTTTCAAGCCTATACTAACTTGAAAGTACAACAATTTTTCGTGCGTGTGGGCCTAGTGGATCGACTATTCAAGTACCTTCCGAGTTCGATTGTCTTTTCTTGGATCACTGTGTCCCATTTCAAAACACGCCCATTGTAATTGACACCCGAATTGAATTGCTTATGGGCTTAAGGCATAGTCTTTTAGGGCTATTAATCTGATACGATTCTCAGGTGTGTAGTGCTTGCTTGCTAGCAACATAAAAAATATCTTGGTTTATAGTAAAGACATGATTAATCTTGGAAAAGTCAAGGACTTGGAATTCGACACTTCCGAAATGAAGGTCACCAACATTATAGTCGAATTCGAGAGAGAGGCGGCAAAAAAGGTTCTTGGCAAGATGATCGTGCTTCGACATGCAACAGGAAGAGTTCCAGCCGCTTCGGTAGAAAGCATCAAGGATGCGGTGAATCTAAAGTCCACTTTGGCAGAGCTCAAGGGTGCATTCAAAGACCAAGCCAATCCATGACGAAACGAAAGACTCTGAAACAGACTTCAAATGGGACGAACTAACGTTGCAGTTATGCGCAATTAACGATATAGATACGTAACCTTATATGTGCTGAGCTACTAAGTTATCTTGTTGGCCGTGCACAAACGTGGTCGGCCCTGAAAGATGGGCGGAACCAAGTTGTTGCACTCGGGAGTGCCTTGTGATTAGAGTGCATTCGCCTCCGGCCAACTTCATTTTCACACTGCCAAAATCTAAATCCATCCTGGACCAGCGGTGGTTGTTGAGCGATATTGGGGTCGAGGGAGAGTAAGATTGGCCGCAAGAGAAGGAAGAAGGTCGAGTTTGACCTGACCTTACTTGAAGGCAAAGCGAGACGCTCGGGAATTCGTCTAACTCCAGCTAAGAACAGACGCAAGAAGAATCGTGAGAACACGTCGAGTGTGTAACCCGACAGATTATGCGATGGCCGTTACGAGATTCGCGGTAGCCCCATTGGGCTAGCGTAGTTTTTCAGTTGTGGGATAGGGCTATTCTGGAGGGATCTCTTTCAATGCTAATTCTAGGCTGATTCCTTCTCGTTTTCGGTAGAAGTTGGCGCCTATGTAGATGATTACTGGAACCATGATTGTGAATGCGATCGCAATCCAGGTAGGTGGAATGTTAGCGCCATATAATGGATTAGAAATTAGGAAATATTCCATAACCAGATACCAGACCAGCGATACGAAGCCTGCGATCGAGATGAGCGGCACGGGACCGATCTGTATGTTTGCCGGCGAATTCGAGTATATGTCTTTCCGAATAAACGGGAACACGATTGCTGCTATCGCCACAATTACGAAACCCAACATGAATGCAATGCCGACTCCCGACGCGAATGTGAGGAAGGAGGTGTAGTTCGAGAGGATAAGAGCGATTTCAGCAATTATGCTGATCATAATGACCGTGTAGGTTGGTGTCCCATATCTTCCATGAACCGTCGCAAATTTACCCGGCATGATGCGATCGAAAGACCATGCGAAGAAGCTTCTGCTGACAGCGGTAAATATTGGGATGATGGCGGATAGCACGGCGGCTGTCCAGGTTATTGCAATTAACCATAGGATCGTAGGGTTGTCGGTTAACATGCTTATGAACAGCCCCCAGAACGGGGCAACGCTGAATGGGTATTGATTTGAGGCATTAGTTGCTAGGTACCATGCTGAGCCTAAGAAGTCATAACCAAAATCGTTAATCGCCAAACCGCCGAGGACTGCGAGAAGGATACCGACAAGGAGTGTGGGCAGAATCTGTGAGTATAACAGAGTTTTCTTGACCGACTTGACTTCGCCTGCGTAGTATGAGGTTGCTATTCCGAAACCCGTTGTTAGGAAGATGAAGTAGGTGATACCAAGAGTCTGAGCGAGGGGGTTTGGATTAACCGGTGAGAAGCCCGCGCTATGAGCTGCTTGGATAATCCCTTGGTACGAAGCGAACTTGTCGAAGGCTTGGATGAAAGATGCATTTGAGTTACCGACCAGAAGCCACAGCATCAAAGCATATCCGATGAACGACAAAACAACGAGCACGTTCGTTAACTTGAAAGAGAGACTGATACCCGCTAATAAGACTAGGGTCATAATGACTATTACAACCGTACCGACTATTGTAACGTTCAACGGTGCCGAGAGTGTATTGGCTAAATTAATCAGCGACTGATCACCAGTTACCGTACCGATTATCAGAAGGCTTGGCGCAATCGCGAATGTCGTTACCCCAGCCGTGTAAAATACCGTGGAGACTAGGTACCATATCATGAGATGACAGTTAAACACGAAACCAATCCCAGGATTGAGCGATCTGCTCATGAAAACATAATCGCCTCCCGACCGCGGCATAGCCCAACCAAACAAGGTATACATCAAACTGATGAATAGTGAGAAGACCGTCGCGATTATCGTGGCCTGAACTGGATCACTTCCAGGGAACAGGTAGATCGCTGAGGTGAAAGTGAACAGTCCTAGCGGCACTGCAAGAAAACCGATGCTTGCTAAGAATGCGTCAAGCCCTGAAACAGAGCGAACAAGGCCGGTTGCGTCACGGACAAAAACGCGTCTAGTCGCCATAGCGGCCACTGCCACACCTCTACTGTATTTATCATTTTCCCATAATTTTCAAGCTTCAAATCTTGAAACAACATGACTCCACTTTGCTACTTGAGTGAATGAAATGGCTAGGGAAGTATTCATCGAGAGGATGAGTTGGACTGAGGTTCGGAAAGCAGCAGCAGAAGGTTTCATTGTTACGCTCCCAATCGGTTCGACAGAACAACATGGGCCGCATTTGCCCTTAGGCACCGATGTTTACATCGCGTCAGGCATAGCCGAAAGAGTTGCTTCCAAGGTAAAGGTGATAATTGCTCCACCAATCAGTTACGGATACTATTCGCAAGTCCGGAGTGGTGGTGGAGGAGAAAAATTTCCAGGTACAACTAGCGTCAGGAGCTCAACGCTAGTCGGATTAATCACCGATGTAATCGATGCGTTCATTAAACATAAATTCAAGAAATTCTTGCTCGTAATTGGACACTATGAGAATTACCCGTTGGTAGCCGAAGGCTTCCAAATAGCGTTGAAGTCTTCGGGCAGAACAGATGTTCGAGCTCTCATAGTGGACTGGTGGGAATTGATACCTCCCAACGTTTTGAAGGAAGTATATGGAAGTGATTTTCCCGGCTGGGAAACTGAGCATGCTGCGATCACTGAAACTTCCATGATGATGGCTCTAAAACCGGAACTGCTCAGAGCTAAAGAGATTCGAGACTACGACCTACCAAGAAAGATAAACTATGACATTATCCCGGCACCAGACGACATTATCCCTAAAATGGGAGTGCCATGGAAGATTACGCCCGCTTCGAAAGAGAAGGGTGAAGTACTCATACAGACAGCTGTAAACAGAATCACTGAAATCGTGAAAAAAGAATTCTGATCTGCATGAAAGCGTTGTTCAAATCTCAGGGGCGATTCCTGGACGTATCTCTGCTGATACTTCGTTTCGGTTTGGGTTTCGTGTTCATTTATGCAGGAACCTTCAAGGTGACTGATCCCATGATGGCTGGAATGTTCCATATGTCGAGTGGACTTTTCATGACAATCGGCGTGTTAGAGATACTGTCAGGGATTGGAGTATTGCTCGGACTATTGACACGACTCTCAGCAGTCTATCAGACCGTAATATTGCTTGGAGCTATTTTCGTTGTAGGAGGCGGAAACGTAGCGAACTCATTCGTGCCTCTAGACTCACTATGCCGTTAGTACTTTTGCTCTGTGGGTCTGGAAGATACAGCATAGACGCAGGACTCGAAGCTCGATCATACAAAAACTGATTTTTACAGCGTAAGGCATATGCCGACGCAAGGACACGTTCCTGAACCTCTGCAAACAATTTCGCGGTATTTTTTCAAAGAAAATGTGGAAAAGATCTGGATAGAGTTTGGACGGCTCGTGTGTCTTGTGATCATGTTGTTCTACCAGTGGCGGTGGTGCCAACGGTAGCCGTTTCCGTAGTAGCCGCTTCCATAGTAGCCGTAACCGTAGCCATAGTAATTGTTGTAGTAGTTGTTGCCGTACCCTGGATAATTGCAACTGCCTGTGTTATAGTATGGATAACTATTCTGATAGTACGGATAACCGTTGTAATAGTATGGATAACCGTTCTGGTAGTATGGATAAGCATACTGGCAATTATTGTACGGATTGTAGGAACTTGGAGGGTAGCACGATCCTCCCACATATGCATAGCCCGGCGGACAGTAATTACTGTAGCCCGGATAGCAACTGCCACCATAGTATGAGTAGCCTGGTGGACAAGCATATTGCGCAAAGACTGGGCTGCTACTTGCTGCAGATATCGCTACTGCAAGAAAGACAGCTAATGCTAGTATTGCGGCATCACGCGTCTTCATTATCTCGCGTCTCACCTCTTCGGCACTACGTTCTGTAGTTACCGCACTAAAAACTACGCTACGTAGTTAGATTTAACCAATGCGGATGACATCCAGCGTAGGTAAATTTACCAACTCAACGATGCCGGAATCGCTCTTTAGAGAACATGACCCCAATTCGTGACCCACAAAAGTGCCCCTCCCCCGGGGGGCTAATCCTGTTGGATGTGATTCAGCGAATTACCATTTGTCATGTACTTCTGATCGAATCAATTTATCGTATATGGATTGAACTCCATTCATGGTTCGAGCGTCGAGAGCGGGAGCGCTAGCCGCCTTTAAATTATCATCTACCTGTTCGGGCGATTTGGCTCCTGGAATCGCGCATGTGACCGCGTCAAACATCAAGATCCAGCGAAGCGCAAATTCTGCCATGGTCGAGCCGGGTGGCACGAGTTTCTTCAGTTCGGCTACGGCTTCGATTCCTCGTTTTAGATCGACGCCCGAGAATGTTTCGCCTTTGTCGAAAGCCTCACCGTTGCGGTTGTAGTTACGGTGGTCGTCTTGTGGGAACTGTGTTTGTGCGGTGATCCTCCCGGTGAGTAAACCGCTCGCCAATGGCACACGGGCTATAATACCGATCTTTCCTTTCTTGGCGACTGGGAAGAATTCGGTAATTGGTTTTAGTCGTAGCATGTTAAAGATGATTTGGACGGTTTGAACGTCTGGATATTCGGCTGCTTTTAATGCCTCAACAACTTTTTCGACGCTCACTCCGTAGTATCGGATCTTTCCTTTCTTTCTTATTTCGTCTAGAGCTTTGAAGACTTCAGGTTGGGAGAATACTTCGGTGGGTGGGCAGTGAAGTTGGAGGAGGTCGATTGATTTGACTCCTAGATTTGAGAGGCTTCGGTCGATGAACGCTTCAAGGTTCTTCAGGTTGTAGCCGTCTGCTACGTGTGGCGATAATCGTTGGCCTGCCTTGGTAGCGACGAAAATCTCTTCTTTTCGTTCCTTTAGCAGTTTACCGATTATACGCTCGCTTCGACCGTCGCCGTATACGTCAGCAGTGTCGATGAAATTGAGTCCGAGATCGATGGCTCGGTTAAGTGCTGCATACGATATGTTATCGTCAACCGCACCCCAATCCGAACCTATTGGCCATGCACCAAAGCTGACGGTTGAGACGCGCATATCCGTGCGTCCGAGTTGTCGATATTCCATTTGGCTTCGAGGCACTGGTACTGCTCCACATATTTAAGAAACAGGATTGAGGGGACGAGAATCAAAATGAAGAATGAGGTAGCGTCGCGGACTGAGTGTCCGTGACGTATCGACCAATAATTGAGTTAAGGATCACTCGCGTGCTTTTGGTTTGGTAATAGCCATGTAGGCTAGTATCAGCGCTGTGACGATGACTGAGAAGTCGATTACGTAGCTGAGTATGCCGAAGATGCCGAAACTACTGCGTCCTGGTGTGTACTGAGAGTACTGTGGGTACTGAGTAACCGCGCCGTTAAACATGTGTCGTGCGGGACGTACTGCAAGGCTGTAGACGGCTGCGATCGCACCGACCATTGACAGCAATGTTGCCGTTAACCGAAGCGATTTACGTGCATTCATATCTTAATCATCTCCCTTCTATTGCTTCACAATACACCGCATGGCGATTCTGCATAAAACGTGTTATGGACGAATCATCCTATCAGTCCTAGAAAGTCGTCTACGCACTCATACGTGCTTAATCCAAATGAACAAGTTCATGGTCATACCGTGAGAACCACATGATCCTCCGTTGTTCGTAACCTAGCTGTCGCTTAATCTTTAAGCTCCGCCGAAGGTATGCTGTATGCTGGAGCCAACACGCCTCGCGACAGTCGACATTATACGAGCAGGTTTCAATTGGAAAATCGAAGGGAGTATCCGAAGATTAACATTTTCTGGCCAAGCTTCGCAATCAGCTATGTAATCATCCGGTTATTTGCTGACTTCTTGAAACTTCGGCTTTATGTGAAAAAAACCCACGTTCACCACTTTACCTTTGGTCTCGCACTGATGCCTTTCTCTTGGATCATTTTTAGCAAGAAGGACGATAAACTTGCGTGGACCATATCTGGAGTCATCGCCGCCCTAATTGCTTCGGAAGTGAAGGAGCTAATCTTAGATGAATGGGCGCCATAAATCGCGCCGAACTAAATACCGCACGAAACGGGGTCTATAGATTCCAGTCTGAGTGATTTCATTACACTTCAGAACTGTACCTTGTAGTTTCACCGTGCGGTTCAAGTTTATTAGATAAATTCGAGAACGAGTATTCGCCGGGGGAGCGCCGGGGTTGATCCGTTCAACCGAATGGGTCACCGAAGGCCGAACGGTCCAGGCGGCGGGCTGCAGTAAGTTTGCAGTGACCCGCAGTATAGAACAGTGTTCACTGAGGTGGGTTCAATTCCCATCCCCGGCTCCAACATACTAACTCGATTCCCTTCCGACAAAGAAAGCAAGTCATCCTTTGTCTTCACGGGCATAGGAGACATAATGGTGAACGCGGCTAATAGAATCTCGCTCTCAAACAGTCCCCGGCTTAATTTCAAAAGCTGACCGTGGGATTTCAACACCAGTTCACTAGTACGTATGATCGTTTACGCAAAGTGAGTTCAAAGAATTGTGGATAACTTTACTGGCCGTAGAAGGGAAAGTGCCCTTCGCCTCAAGGGAATACATGAATTCGTCTGACTACAGCATTTTACGTTCTTAAGCGGTATGGTACTCAGCTTTGAGTTTCTCTGCTCTTTTGGTATCTTCTCGCTCATGTTTGGCTTTGTGACGTTCTAAGTCTTGGAGTGGTATCTTGTTGCCGCATCTTTCACATCTAGCTGTTTTCCGAGTATTACCTGCGGGAACCATAGATTACGATGATATGGTTGCGCTTTTCTGATTTTCGTTCAGTGTACTGTAGGCCTTGCACTTGTTATCTTCAGGGTTCGAACTTTTCCGTGTGTGTACGCACCATGAGCCCCACACACGAACCTAACTTACGTGACTGGAAACAATGTTGCTTCGAGATGTCTTCAATCATATTGATTAACCTAGATGAGCTGCAAATTGCGGGTTGACCCGCCTAGGAGGTAATTAGCGACGTCTGTAAGGTTGAAGAAGAAACCGCTTTTCGGACCAAAACATGTAGGTTTTCTAGGAACAATGATCCTCACTGGGATCAGCGGACTTATCGGCTGGACAATAATTTGGATACCGATTCTTTATTTACGTCTACAAGTAATGCTAACGCAGAATCTGTTCAGCATAGCCCTATTCTTTGTTGCGGTTTACGCTCCCCTCTGGGTGATCGCACAAGTGCTTACACGTTACTTGATCTGGCGTGGTCGGTCAGAAACTTAGTTCATGAGAGAAGGTCGTTTTCGTATCATGGTGCAAATCGTCGCAACACACGAAAAAGATAGCAAGTCTATTACTTCGCTATGTGAAGGTTCTTTCGCCCCATGTCTTTAATGCTTCGCGAAGCTCGCGGTGCGTTTTGGCGATGACTCGATCCAACGCATGAGCGAGTATGTTCAATCAAAGGGTTGGGAAGCGAGCGCCCCGGCATACGGTGAGGAATTTGAGTTATGATCCGAGAGTTTACATGACAATATGGATATGAGACCAAATCATTGGAATTGCTGTACCTCGATCTTTCTTCTTAATCCCCAGCGTAACTCTTGTAAGCTTCGTGACGAATGATCAGGCATGCCTAATCAGTTACATTTATCTAAACACATCTCAGTACTGCATTGGAGAGTCGTGTCAAGGAAAAATCTATGCCAAATTGGAGCTGATAGAATTTGAGTCATCGGTTCAAGAAAATCCTAGTTGCTGTAGCGGGGTATACGGATCCTGCAACTGGAAAGAGGGATAGGGATCGAGAGACCATTATGGAGAGAAACATTCGATATGCCTGCAACTTGGCGAAACATGAAGACGCAAAACTAGCCATAATCCACGTAATTTCATTGCCAACCACGATTGGACTAGAGTTCGGGGTCAATCTGAAGGTATTCGAGGATGCTGGGC
>Ga0326727_10015375_pt1 | contig 16442 bp, 12 predicted proteins | sample MB2enrmetagenome_FD_207643 | JGI IMG/M metagenome (GOLD analysis project Ga0326727, IMG submission 207643) | Lab enriched peat soil microbial communities from McLean, Ithaca, NY, United States - MB29MY | ecosystem: Environmental > Terrestrial > Soil > Wetlands > Peat | place: USA: New York...
GAGGGCTTGGAAACGCCATCCTCAGTTGCTCGAATTCCTTGCTTTCCCAACCACCTGCCCAAAATTCACTGGCTGCATCAATCTGGCTCTGCTTCAGCGGTATCGCTAATTGCTGGACTGTATCCATTGTGGAGCCTCATCTGCCATGCTCGACTCGCGCAGGGCGGCATTCATTTCCAATATACGGCTCACTAGACAGAGTATGTGAACCAACCGCTCTTCGGCGAGATGGCAGCAAAAAGCCCCCGAAAATCGGGGGCCGGGAATGGGGGTTTGTGAACCATCCTCCCTTCCACTCCAGCAGAGGTCCGAGTCATCGCTCGGCTCACTTGCGCACATTGGAAATGTCCCACAGCACAACGGTTCCGTCTTGGGCTCCTGCCGTGACGACCGTGGGCGAGGCCCGACCGGCCTTGAGATGCCGAGACTCCCGGCGATTCGTTGGACCGTGGCAACTGAAATCGAGTTCGCCTCGGCAATTGTTTGATAGGTCCGCGACTCATCCTGAAGTTCGACCTTCACAGCGGAATAGATTTCGTCCCGGACGCGACGTGAGGCATCAAGCAATTTGGATTTTCCATTTGTCATTGAATTCTTCTCCAGAGCTACTTGTTCTTCGCTCATAGCTCTCATCAATGAACTTCGTAGTTGCCAAAAGCGGCCAACCTGCGGGAATTTCGTCAGCCAGCTATTGGAAGGGCGCGACCCGACAGTACCCGACCCACCAGTTGGGCGCGGCGAGTGCGTTTTCACGCACCGTCAGTGCCGCACGTAATATTGCCCAACACCCGTAACCCCGAAACCTCGGGGGCGGCTCCGGGGCCGTGGACAGAGCGCGGCAGGGAGGGGACGGCGGGGTTTGGGGGTGGGTTCCCCATGCACAAAACGGGAATCGAGGTCGGGACTATAGATGGAATCGGCAACGACCAACTCGATGCTGAAGCGGGATGCACAGATGCTGAGACGGGAACTCAACGCTCCTACTCAACACACCGGAGTCTTTGGTTGTTGTATTTGTCTTTCCGCGTGTAGGCGCGAAGCGCCTGACTGATTCATGACCGATTCATTGACTGATTCATGACCGATTCCGTGCGGTAACTACTTTGTTTCAACAATATACGTCTTTGCGACTTCACCACCCCGTGCAGCCACTTCACCACCTAGTGCAACCATTGCACCATCCTACTGAAACCACTGCACCAGTGCAGCTATTTCACTGGCGAACTCGCTTCACCACAACATGTAGAGCGGCCTGTTCCACGCCGCAATAGCTGATTATCGAAAATGCGAATGTCAGTGAATTGACAATCTGACTTTCCGACTCTTCATTGTCCGCACACAAACGGACTCAGAGGAGAATATGCAAGAAGAAACAAAGCAAACCATACTCGAATACCTCAAGGCTCACCCGTCTGAGGGCTACTTGTCCGTGGCCTTAAAGATAGGCGTGAGCCAGTCAACCGTGGCTCGTATAGCCCTTGCTGCTGGCATCCGCCGCAGGGGCATCCATCCCGACTTGTCCAAGCTGACCGAGCAACAACAGTAAGGACGACAGCCATGGCACACACCCACACAGACATTCTCTTTGACATCCCTGCTTTCAAAATTGCGGATGTTGAGACGCAGGACATTCTGACGTTTACCCGAGCGGACAGAGACGTGCTCTACGTGCTGGCCTATCGCGCCCGTTCAGCCGAACAAGACAAAACGGACAAAGCATGGCCGGGGTACGGTGAAATCGCCAAACGCGCCTTCGTCAGTCGCAGACAAGCTATGTATTCGATAGAGAAGCTGGCTCGGCTGCGGATTATATCTATCGACAATCGTGGAGATGGGGACTCCAACGAATACACGCTCAACGTTGACCGCATGACTGAACTGGCTACGCTGAAGAAGTCGAAGAGCGCGAAGAGCCGCAAGAACGCGACTGTCACCCCCAAGGGCAAGAAATACTCTAAGCGCGAAAAGTCCCCAGCACCACTTCCCGCCCTCAACAACACACCCGATGAATTCGACAAGGAGAGAAAATGACGAAGACAGAAGAACTCGATGACCTCGATGAGTTGAGCGATGACCCCTTGGAGTCCATCGCTGCCGCAATGAATAATGGGACGTTCAAACCTGCACCAAAGCCGCCTGAATGGGTCACGGTTCACAATCCATGCGATACCGTCAGGATGAATACAAAGCAGCGGGATGCTGTCCTCTTTGGCGAACAGCCTTGCCCTGCGTGCAACGGAACTGGCTATGTGATGGTCACAAAGCAACTCGGTGACGGCGGCATCACCCGTGACTTCAGTGAGAAATGCCGCCACGTGTACAAGTACCTCGTAAAGCGTCGGTACATTGAAATGCTGCTCCCTCCCCGCTATCAACGAGTCAATCTGGCAACGCTGGAGCCTTCAGAGCAGTCAAAGATGAGCATAGACCGCCAAGCGAACATCATCGAGCACCTGAAGGCAAACTCAGCGTCTGGTTTCCTCTTCTATGGGGCTCCCGGAACCAGTAAGACGACCTTTGCAGCAGCCCTCATCCGGGCCGCTCTGGAGCGGAATTGGAATGCAACCATCAAGACTCCACACTTGGGATACGTGTTTCACGAAAAGGAGAACTTCTGGATTCACTATTTGAATTGGGACGCATACATTCAATCGCTGCTTGATTACCAGAACCACTCTGACCCTGAGGATGACAACCCCGCATTGCCAGACCTCATTCGCCGAAATGCGAAGAAGGGCCGAAAGTCCACCATCGCCATCGAGGAAATTGACAAGTCACGGCTCACTGAGTTCAAGGCCAACAAGTTGTTCGACCTCGTATGCGCGGTCGATGAGACGCAATCGCAACTCATCATCACAACGAACCATAATCCAACTTCCGTCATCGTTCATACGCACATCCCGTTTGTAAAGGTGAGTCAGTTCTTCCTCACGCACACCGGACTTGAGCAGGGTCTTCCAGCACATGCGATGGTAATCGCTGGCCGCGCCGAAAATCTTCTTGAGTTCCTCGTCGGAATAGACGCGGATGTCCTCACTCGACCCGCTCGGTGCCTTAGGGCAATCGCCCTCCTCAAAAACATCGACGCCCGACGCCCGGAGCATTTTCTGGATGTAGATGAAGTGGTTTTCTTTGGTGGTCTTGGTCGTCTCATCACCGTTCCGCTTCTTCAACGTTGCGATATAGGTGATGCCCGATTCGCGGGTCACAGCCGCCAGCGGTGTTTCCGCTCCGATAGCCGCTTTGAACGCGACGAGGATGTCTTCAATCGCCTCGTATGTGCGTGGCTTGCGTCCCCCGGACAGAATCTTGAGCCGGTACGATTTCAGGAAGTTTGCAATTGCATCGCCGACAGTGAGGACTTTCGGTTTCACTTCTTTCACGACCTCGTTTTGCCCGGTCGCGAGTTGCTGCCTGAGTTGTTGGGACTTCACTTCAAGCTGGGACTTCCGCCCCTCGTTGCGGTAAAGCTTGAACAGCATCCACGCTTCATTCGGGTCCGGGCTCAGAGGATGCCATTTGCCGCCGTCGTTGGCAACGTAATTGCCGCCCTCAACGATGGTGGGATTCTTTGTTTTTGGTAGGAACACGGAGTGAGGCTTCACTCCGAAACTGTCGCTGTAATCAGCGCGGAGGTATTTCCAGCCTTTCGGAAGACGGACGTACTTGTACAGGCGTGCGTTCTGGCTGAGAGTAAGGTTTGGTACTGTACTTTGGGTTGCCATTGGTATCAAAGTTCTCCTCTCGGCTAATACCGAAAAATGAGGAAAACTGAGGTTTACCGCTGGCTTTTCTTAGGAAGAAAACCTAACCTATTGATTCTAAACGGCTGGTGCCGAAGAAGGGACTCGAACCCCCACACCCTTGCGAGTACGTGGACCTGAACCACGCGCGTCTGCCAATTCCGCCACTTCGGCACGGGACACACGTCTGGCGCGATTCGCCAGACAGGCAGCAATATTGAGTCTCGCAAATGCCGGACTGGGTGTCAACTTTCGGAGGCGCGCGGTAGTCAGCGGGGCAGAGACTCGGAGGGTCGGAGACCCTGAGGCTTGGCGGCTCAGCGGTTCAAGCCCCGCCAGGGGGCGAAGAGATCGGCGCCGAATCCTGCCAGGATCCTGGCAGCCTCGGGGCCCGGGTCTCCGTAGACCTCAAAGCCGCCGAGGCTGGCCGCGGCAAGAAGCTTGGGCACCAGTTCCCGCACCACCGGGCCCGCGAGGTGCGCCAGCACGGCGTCCGCATCCTCATAAACCTCGATCAGGCGGCATCGCCGGCGATCGGCGCTCAGGCACCATTCATAGGCCAGGGTGCCCGGTTCCTTGCGGGAACCGTCGACCGTGGCCTTCACTACGGCTTCGAACTGGTCGAACGATCCTTCGTTGATTGTCAGATTGACGACGAACAGCACCATTTGGTTGGTCATGTCGAACCTTTCATCGAGCTGAGGTGATTTTCGTTCAGTAAGGCGCGGCCCGCTTCTTTCTGGGGTTGGCTCAGCGCGGCACTCCGCCGGGGGGCACGTGATCCTGAAGATAGCGCGCAATGAGGCTGAAGACATGGTACGAGCTGCCCTTGCCTTCGCTCAGGCTGTGGGTGCGGTTGGGATAGTCCATGAAGTCAAACGGCTTGCCCAGTTCGACGAGCTTGTTGACCAGCAGTTCGGTCCCCTGGAAGTGGACATTGTCGTCGCCTGAGCCGTGCACGACCAGCAGATGGCCGGAGAGGCCGGCGGCGAAGTTGATGGGCGAGCCGTCGCGATAGCCCTGCTTGTTGTCCGCCGGCAGGCCCATGTAGCGCTCCTGGTAGATGGTGTCGTAATGGCTCTGGTCGGCCACCGGAGCGACGGCGATGCCGGTTGAAAACACGCCCGGATAGCGGAACATCACGTTGAGGGTGTTGGAGCCGCCGCCGCTCCATCCCCAGATGGCCATGCGCGCGGTGTCGATGTAATCGCGTTCGCGCGCCAGCTCTTTGATGGCCTGCACCTGTTGCGCGGAGGAGAGCACGCCGATGGCGCCGTAGACGCACTTGCGCCACTCGCGGCCCTTGGGCGCGGGCGTGCCCTGGTTGTCGAAGCTGACCACCAGGTAGCCCTGCTCGGCGATCAGGCCATGGAAGAGCCTGCCGGGGCCACCCCAGCCATCGAGCACGGTCGCGTCCCAGGGCTCGCCATAGACGTAAACCAGCACGGGGTACTTTTTGGCGGGATCGAAATCGGGCGGCTTGATCATCCAGCCGTCGAGGGTGACGCCGTTGTCGATGGGCACCTTGAAGAACTCGGCTTTTGATGCCAGCAGGGGCTGCACTTTGGCGGCCAGATCTTCGTTGCCGGCGAGCACGCGGACAAGCTTGTGGCTGGGAAGGCTCACAATCTCGATGCGCGATGGGCGGTCGAAGGTCCCATAGGTGTGCATAGCCCACTGGCCATTGGGCGCGATGTCGTAGGAGTGGATGCCGGGCTCGTCGGCGGGCGTGACCAGCTGCGGCGTGCCCTGGCCGTCGAGCCGCGACCGGTAGAGGTACTGGCGGACCGCGTCGTGGGGCGAGGCCAGAAAGTAATACCATCCGCCTGCCTCGTCGACCACGCCCTTCTCGAGCACGTCGCCCTCAAAATTTGTGACCAGCAGGGGCTGGCCGGTCTTGAGGTCAACGCGCCAGGCATGACGCCAGCCGTCGCGCTCGCTGAGGAAGATCAGCTCCTTGGGCGATCCGGGGGTCTTGTCTCCCTTGCCGGTCCAGGCCATCTCGAAGACATCGACCCAGGTCTTGTCGGTATCTTCGGTCACCACGCGGGTCTCGCCGGTGCGTGCGTCGGCCCACAGGAACTGGTTGGTCTTCTGCGCGCGATCAAGGTATTCAAGCACCACGCCGCCGGAGTTGCCCGGCCAATCCATCTGGGCCACATAGTGGTTGCGCGGATCGCCGGCCAGCTTGATCCAGCGCGTGGCCCCGCCCCCGGCGGGCACAATGCCCACGCGCACCGCGGAGTTGGTGGTGCCCGCCTGCGGATATTTGTATCGGGCGACCACCGGGTATTCTTCTTCGGTGTCGTTGACCAGGGAGTATTCGCCCACGCCGGACTGGTCGAATTGCCAGTATGCGATCAACTGGCTGTCGGGGCTCCAACGATAGCAGTCGCGCAGAAACAATTCCTCTTCGTTGACCCAATCCGAAGTGCCGTTGATGATGTCCGCGGAGCCATCGCTGGTGAGCTGGGTAATCTTTCCGGTGGCCAGTTCCTCGCTATAGAGGTTGTTGGCGCGCACCCAGGCAACGCGGCTGCCATCGGGAGAGATTGTGGCAAACATCAGCGAGGATTCGGGCGCATCGCCGCCCAGCTTCTTGAGCCGGCCCTCGGGCGTGGCGCTGCCCGTGTCATAGACCCAGTAATCGCCACGTGTGTATTGGCGCCATACCTTTTTGGCATTGGTGAAGATGAGCAGCTTGCGGCGATCCTGGGACCAGGCATAACTGCGGATCGTGAGTGGATCTTTGGCGCCGGCGGGCACCAGTTGCGCCGCCGGAACCAGCAGGCTGCGGTTCCCGGTGGCCGTCTCATAGGCAACGATGTCCTCTCCCTTGCCGTTGGCGGCGGGCTCGAGAATGGTGTAGGAGTCGCCATGGTTCTGCCACGCGAGCTGAACGTCTTTGCCTTCGAAAGCGCGCTGGTTGAAGATGGCGTCCAGTTGCTGCGCCAGGGCCGGCGCGTTGGCTGCGTCGGAGGCATTTAGCGCCGGGACGGTTGCAATGGTAACAAGGCAAAAGAAGAGGGCAGCGGATTTCGATTGAAACAAGACAATTCCTCCGGGAAGGGCGGCGTTGCTGCGGCGGGACGAGTGGTTCCGCTCCAAGAATACAGGGATTATAGGGATTATGGGCGCGCCGGGTAGAGCGTGGCGCGCTGGCAGGAGTCGAGGCCGCGATCATGCGGCTTTTCCCGCGATACCCTTTTGTGTCACAGTTGCACGCATGGAGAGCAACAGCTTTCCCAGGAACGAGGAAAAATGACCCTATCCCGGCTGGTTCAGATCGCCATCTTCTCCGTCCTCTTGTGCTCGGCCGCGCCTCTGCTGGCGCAGGAACTGAATTCGAACTACGCCCGCGATCCCGGCCAGCCGGTCGACAAGCAGTACACGGATCAGATTCACAAGTACACCACCGATCCATCCTTTATTTCGCCGCTGGTGGATTACCTGCCCGCGTCGAAGACCGTGCCCACGCCGGCGAAGGTGCTGGGCGATGTGGCGGGCGCACCCGACATGCTGCCTTATGCCGAAGATGTGTACAAATATTTCCGGCTGCTGGAGGCGAGCAGCCCGCGTGTGAAGGTGTTCACCATCGGCCACTCAGAAGAGGGGCGCGAGATGATTGCCGCGGCCATCGCCGACCCGGAGATTCTAGCCGGCGCGAAGGCCAACGGCGCGCGCCTGGCGCAACTGGGCGACCCGCGCACGATCGGTCTCGACGACGCCAAAGCGCGGCCGCTGATCGACCAGTCCTGGCCGGTCTACTACATCACCGGGACCATCCATTCTCCGGAGACGGGCGCTCCCACGGCGCTGATGGAGCTGGCCTATCGGCTGGCCGTGGACGACGCGCCGTATATCAAGTACATCCGCTCGCACATGATTGTGCTCATCACGCCGGTGGTAGAGGTGGATGGGCGCGACCGCATGGTCGATCTCTATAAATGGCACAAAGCTCACCCAGGACAGGATTGGCCGCACCTTGCCTACTGGGGCCACTATGTGGCGCACGATAACAACCGCGATGCGATGGCCATGACTCTGCAACTTACACGCAATGTGCTGGACACTTATCTCGACTGGCACGCGCAGGTGCTGCACGACTTACACGAGTCGGTTCCGTTCCTTTACGACAACACGGTGGGCGACGGCCCCTACAACGCATGGGTCGACCCCACGCTGGCCGACGAATGGGCGGAGTTAGGCTGGAACAACGTGGCCCAGATGCAGAGCTTCGACATGCCGGGCGTCTTTACCCACGGAGATTTCGACACCTGGAGCCCAGGCTATCTGATGTTCCTGGCGGGCATGCACAACGGCATCAGCCGGCTCTACGAGACATTCGGCAATGGCGGCGCGGACACGGAGAAGCGCATCCTTCGCCCGGAGGAGTATTCGCGCACCTGGTACCGGCAGAATCCGCCGTTGCCGGTGGTGACCTGGTCGCAGCGCGATAACAACAACTACGAAGAAAGCGCGCTGCTGTCGACAATCTCTTACTTTTCGCATAACACCCATCATTTTCTTGAGAACTACTATCTCAAGAGCAAGCGGGCGGTGGAGAAGCCGTCCTTGGAGGGGCCGGCCGCGTATGTTATCCCGGCCGACTCTGCCGACACAAACCGGCAGATCGAGTTACTGAGGGTGCTGAAGCGCCAGCATGTCGAGATACAGCAGTTATCCGAGCCGGCGACGAGCACAATCCCCGCAGAGAAGCGCGGCGACAAGCCGAAACAGGAGACCTTTCCCGCAGGCTCTCTGGTGGTGCGCATGGATCAGCCTTACTCGCGCGTGGCCGATGCGCTGCTCGACCGCCAGTTCTGGGCCGCGGACGATCCGCAGAAGCATCCTTACGACGACACGGGCTGGTCGTTCAGTCATCTCTTCAACCTGAAGGTTGTTCGCGTCGCCGATGCGGGGATTCTGAAGGCGAAGATGGCTTCTGTCGACGATCCTTCGGCACTGGCCGGCAAAGTGACGGGCGACGGCTCAGTGCTGGCCGTGGCCAACACGGGCCAGGTGTCGCTGCTGTCGCTGGTTTACAAGCTGAAGGGCGCGACGATCCAGGTGGCCGAGAAGCCCTTCGATGCGGACGGCAAGCACTTCAACGCCGGCTCGCTGCTGATTGCCGGTGCACCCGACGACCGGATTGGCGGAATCCTGCACGACCTGGCGCTGGATGGTGCGCGGCTCGCGGCTGCGCCCAGCGTCGCGACGCATGCGGTGACCGCGCCGCGCATCGCCTTCATGCACACATGGCTGGGCACGCAGACCGAGGGCTGGTGGCGTTATGCGTTCGACGCCGCGGGCATTCCTTACGACTACATGAGCACGCAGGCGGTCGAGAAGGAACAGAACCTGCGCGCCAGGTACGACGTGATTGTGTTCGCGCCCATCGGGCGGGCTTCCGCGCTCGATATCATCGATGGAACGCCGGAGTGGAACAACGCCCTCCCGTGGCAGAAATCCGAACTGACGCCCAACCTTGGAAGAATCGACGGCACCACGGACATGCGGCCGGGGTTGGGCTACGAGGGCCTCGCGCATCTGAGAGGCTTTGTGGAGCAGGGCGGCCTGCTGATCACCTGCGAGGACACGGCCCAGTTCGCGATTGACACCGGACTTGCTCCCGGCGTGAGCGTGGCGCCGCATGAGGACGCCCGCGTGGTGGGCTCGATCCTGAACACTGTATTCGTGGCCCGCGACAATCCGATTGCCTTTGGCTACGGAGCGGGGGTTCCGGTGATCAGCGCCAACGGCATGGCGTTCAACGTGAGCAACACGCTGGGCCGCGCGGGCGGGCGGGTGTTGATGGATCCCTATGCGCAGCGGCCCACGGGGCGCGGCAACGTGGACGACAGCGACGAGCCCCAGGGAAGAAAGATCGCCGAGCCTGAGCCGCTCCAGAAGCAGCAGCCGTGGGAACCCAAGGCGTTGGATGAGGAGGACACGCGCAATAACCCGCGGGTGATTCCGGCGCAGCTCCGGCCGGAGGTGATTCTGCGCTTCTCCGACGCGAAGACGCTGCTGCTTGACGGACTGCTGGATAAGGGCGGGTCGATTGCGGAACATGCCGTTGTGGTGGACGCGCACCTGGGGCAGGGCAATGTGCTGCTCTTTGGCAACAACCCGGTGAAACGGTGGGGACGTATCCGCTGGTGTTCAATGCGATTTTGAACTTCGATCACCTGGCGCGCCAGACCGCGCTCGTTGAGAAGCATTAGCCGCATCGGTTTCATCGGCCGTCGGCGGCAGGACTACAGGCCTTGCTCAGGCGGCCATCTCCTCAAGCTCGGCCTGACGGCGCATGGGCTGGCGCCTCCAATAGGTGAGCGAACGCCAGACCCATTCCGCGGGGCCGAAGTGGAAGTACCGGAGCCAGATCGGGCTGACGATGAGATTCAGCGCCCAGACGCAGGCGACGACCAGGTAAAGCTGGTAATACTCGAGCTTTCCGTAGAGGCCGAAGCCAAAGCCGTTGAAGAGCAGGGTGCAACTTATGCTGGTGGCCAGGTAGTTGCTCAACGCTGTCTGACCGACGGCGGCGATGCGGCGCAGGAGCCACGGGAACAGGCCGGCCTTGCAGACGATGACCACCAGGGCGACGTTGCCCAGAGCTCCGGCGAGCCGGCCGACCTGGTAGAGGATCCACCAGTTCGACTCCGGCTGGAAGTTGTCGCGGATGAGGCCCGAGGCCTCGAAGCTGTTGATGGGAATGCCGAGCAGGAACCCGCCGGCAATGGTCCACGCATAGATCTTGTAACTGAGAGCCCCGGTCAAAAAGCCGGTCCGGTAGAGACCCATGCCCAGCAGCATCATGCCAAGGACATCGGTGAATCCAAACATATAGTAGGCATCGGCCTGCATCTTCACGCCCCACTGGCCATGCCACTTGAGGGCGTCGAGATAGCTGCCGCGCATGGCTTTCAGGTCCTGGTCGTGGAACTTCTTGCGTTCCGCCAGCTTGTCGTTCCATTGCTTGAGTGCGTCCTGCTGCTCGGGGGTAAGCGTCTTGCCGGCAGCGGCGAGGGCAGCGGCGGCTTGTCCCTGGTTGCGCGTGCGAATCGAGGTGGTGGCCTGAAAGGCATCCGTGCCCACGCCCAGCAGAAGCACGGCCAAGCCCGCGATGAAGAGAGTTCTGGGGCGAAGCTTGCGGCAGGGGTAGAGGAAGAGCAGCGCCGACAAGCCATACCAATAGAGAATGTCGCCCATCCAGACGAAGTAGAAGTGCAGGACGCCGAAGAGCACCAGCCACATGTTGCGGCGCAGAAAGATGTCCGCCACGTTGCGGCTGCCGCGCCGCTCGGCCCGCTCGGTGAGCAGGATGACGCCTGCGCCGAACAGCATGGAGAAGGCGGCGCGCATCTTGCCTTCAAACAGGACCCAGCGCAGAAACCAGGCGACCAGGTTGTCGGTGCGGTGGTTGCCGACCATCAGGGGGTCGACGTACATCTCCCAGGGCCCGCTGAAGCTGGCGATATTCATGACCAGGATGCCCATGAGGGCGACGCCGCGCACAACGTCGACGGTGTGGATGCGCTCGCGTTCGGTGACTGGGCTCGCGACCGGCCCGGAGGGGTCTTCCGGCGCAAGGGGAAAGGCCGAGCGCCCCAAGTGCGCGCGCGGCTCAGCCAAGGTGGCCGCGGAGGTTTCCAAAGAGAAGGCAGGGGTACTCATGTTGTCTTGCACGGGGACCTCGCTTGAATCGGGAATCCCGGGGAATCGGGGAACGTCGCCACTTTACCACGAGGCTGGGCTGTCTGTCGTTACAAAGTTGTCTGCGGAGGAAGACGCGGGCATGCGGGACCGGCTGAATTCCGGCTAGTTTTTCGCCGCGGCCGCTTGACCATCGCGAGCTCCCATCTTAGAGAGACCCTCCAAATGGCACAAAATCAGGCAGCCGGGAACCATTCTTTGGACTTTCCCATTGCGGCCCTGTTGTGTCATGCTTTGAGCCATGGGAAGCAAAGACAAAGGCAAGAAAGAAGTGAAGAAGGCGCCTAAACCCAAGCCGAAACCGGAACCCGGCCGCAAGCGCGAAGGGTTCACGCCAGCGCCGCCCAAGTAGCGCGGCACGAAGTGTCCGCATGCAGCGGCGTGGCGCCCAACAGGGCTCAAACGCGCTCTTAACGCACCAAGGCCCTCCCCGCGGGGAGGGCCTTGGCGCGTTACAACAGCCTGCGGCTTACGCCACGACTTCAATGCCCATAGAGCGCGCCGTGCCCTTGATGCTCTTGACGGCCGCATCGACTGTGGCGGCGTTGAGGTCGGGCATCTTCTGCGTGGCAATCTCGCGCACCTGCTTCTCGGTCACCTTGCCCACCTTGTCCTTGTTGGGGGTGCCTGAGCCTTTGGCGATGCCGGCTGCCTTCTTCAGCAGAACGGCGGCAGGCGGCGTCTTGGTGATAAAGGTGAAGCTGCGGTCGGCGTAGACGGTGATGACGACCGGAATGGTGAGTCCGGCCATCTCCTTGTTCTGCGTGCGGGCGTTGAACTGCTTGCAGAACTCCATGATGTTGACCTGGGCCTGGCCCAGCGCGGGGCCGACGGGCGGCGCCGGCGTGGCCTTGGCGGCCTCGATCTGCAGCTTGACGTAGGTGGTAATTTTCTTCGGAGGTGCCATGATTTTCCTTCAGAACCAGCTTCTAGCTCCTAGCTTCTAGCTATCAGCTGGACCTATCTTTCATTCAATTTTGGAGGTGCGGCTGCAAGGGTTCGCTTTCAACCGGCGCCCGCCAGGTAGGCTCGACCGGCTAGAAGCTGAAAGCTAGTAGCTAGCAGCTGCACCTACTCAATCTTTTCCACTTTGCCAAACTCCAGCTCGACCGGGGTGGAGCGTCCGAAGATGGTCACCATGACCTTGAGCGTCTCGCGATCTTCGTTGATCTCATCCACCACGCCGTTGAAGTTGGCGAACGGGCCATCGGTAATCCGGACCTGCTCGCTTTTTTCGAACTTGATCTTGAGCCGCGGCTTGTCCTTGGCGGTCTCGGAGCGGAAGAGGATAGAACTGACTTCTTCCTCCGACAGCGCCACCGGCTTGTCGCCGGTGCCCAGGAAGCCCGTGACCTTGGGCGTGTCCTTGAGGACGTGCCACAGGTGGTTGTCGAGTTCCATCTCCACCAGCACATAGCCGGGCAGAAAGACGCGCTCCACGGTGCGCTTCTTGCCGTTCACGATCTCCGTCACCGGCTCGGTGGGGATCATGACGCGGCCCACGCGGTCCTTGAGCCCGAAGGCCTGCACACGGCTCTCAATCGACTCGCGCACCTTGCGCTCAAAGCCGGAATAGGCGTGCAGGATATACCACTTGAAGCGCTCGTTGCGCTCCGGCACGGCCGGTTGCTCCGCGGTTTGTTCTAACTCATCTGCCATCATGCTCTCGATTCGCAGTTACCTTTGTATCCCGCCCAACCTGGCCAGCAGGGCGTGCAAGCCGAAGTCGAAGATGCGGTCCACTACGAAAAAGTAAACGCCGAAGATAAACACCGCGATCAGCACCACCGCTGTCGTGGCCTCAGTCTCCTTGCGCGAAGGCGTGACCACCTTGCGCATCTCCGCGCGGACGTCGCCGAGGAAGCGGGTGAACTCCTTATACGTATCAACGACTCTCTCGAGCGACGCGTTGCGTCTACGCTCCGGCCGCTCGCCGCCATTTGCGATTGCTATCTTCGAAGCCATACATCCATTCCTTCGCGCCCGGCGTTGTGCCCGGCGCATCCATCCTCAAAACTGGCAGGGGCGGAGGGATTCGAACCCCCAAGTTCGGTTTTGGAGACCGACAGTTTAACCGTTGAGCTTACGCCCCTTAGAACAGCTCTTAGCTTCTAGCTTTCAGCCTCTAGCTCAACCTAGCCAGGGAAGCCATGAATCTCGGGCGTCCCCATGGAAAAGCTAAGAGCTAGTAGCTAAAAGCTAACAGCTGCCTTACTTCGTTTCCTTGTGCGGCTGGTGCTTGCGGCAGCGGTTGCAGAACTTCGAGAACTCGAGACGGCCGGTGGTCGTCTTCTTGTTCTTCGTCGTGGTGTAATTCCGCTCCTTGCACTCAGTGCACTGCAATGTGATAATTTCCCGCATTTCAAGATCCTTTCAACAAAGCCAGCTTACAGTTCACAGTTCGTAGTTGGCCGGCTTCATGCCCAATCAACTGGGAACCGTGAACTGCGAACTGCCTTCCGCTACTTCAAAATCTCAGATACCGTGCCCGCGCCCACTGTGCGGCCGCCTTCGCGGATGGCAAAGCGCAAGCCTTTTTCCAAGGCCACCGGCGTGATCAGTTCGACCTCAAGCTCGACGTTGTCGCCGGGCATCACCATCTCCACGCCTTCGGGCAACTGCGCCACGCCGGTCACGTCCGTGGTGCGGAAATAAAACTGCGGACGATAGCCCTTGAAGAACGGCGTGTGACGGCCGCCCTCTTCCTTCGACAGCACGTACACCGACCCCTTGAAGGTCGTATGCGGCGTGATCGACGCCGGCTTGGCCAGCACCATGCCGCGCTCCACATCTTCCTTCGGAATGCCGCGCAGCAGGATGCCCGCATTGTCGCCGGCCAGGCCCTCGTCCAACTGCTTCTTGAACATCTCGACCCCGGTGCACACGCTCTTGCGCGTCTCGCGGAAGCCGACGATCTCAACGTCCTCGCCCACCTTCACCTTGCCGCGCTCGATGCGGCCCGTCACCACCGTGCCGCGCCCGGAGATCGAAAAAATGTCCTCGATCGGCATCAGGAAGGGCAGATTGACCGCGCGCTCCGGCTGCGGAACGTACTTGTCCACCGCGTCCATCAGCTCGTCGATCTTGGCTTCCCACTGCGGCTCGCCGTTCAAGGCGCCCAGGGCCGAGCCGCGAATCACCGGCACGTCGTCGCCGGGGAACTGGTACTTCGAGAGCAGCTCGCGCACTTCCATCTCGACCAGGTCGATCAGCTCGAGATCCTCGACCGCGTCGCACTTGTTGAGGAAGACCACGATGCAGGGCACGCCCACCTGGCGGGCCAGCAGCACGTGCTCCTTGGTCTGCGGCATGGGGCCGTCGGTGGCCGCAACCACCAGGATCGCGCCATCCATCTGCGCCGCGCCGGTGATCATGTTCTTGATGTAGTCGGCGTGGCCGGGGCAATCGACGTGCGCGTAATGCCGGTGCGCCGTCTCGTATTCCACGTGCGCCGTGGCGATGGTGATGCCGCGCTCCCGCTCTTCCGGCGCGTTGTCGATCGAGTCGAACGAACGGAACTGGTTCTTCGGATTGTGCTTCTGCAATACCTTGGTGATCGCCGCCGTCAAGGTCGTCTTGCCGTGATCGATGTGTCCGATCGTCCCCACGTTCACGTGCGGCTTCGATCGGTCAAACTTTTCCTTCGCCATAAAAGTTCCTGCATCCCTTTCGTAGCTGTACTGCCCGTTGCAACCTGGGGCGCCGGCGATCCGGCTCCAGCCCCAAAAACTTAGTTCATAGTTCGCAGTTCTAAATCCTCAGCCTTCTCTTCGCTCAAACTGCACTCGCCAACTTAGCAAAACTGCAACTGTGAACTACGAACCGTGAACGCTCAATCACTTCCCCTGTGCCCTGCCGATGATTTCGTCGGCAATCATGCGCGGCGCCTCTTCGTAGCGCGCAAACTGCATCGAATACGACGCGCGGCCCTGGGTGGACGAACGAATCTCGTTCACATAGCCGAACATCTCCTTGAGCGGCACGATGGCCCTGATCACCTGCGAACCGGCCAGGTGTTCCATTCCCTCGATGCGGCCACGCCGCGAGTTAATGTCGCCGATGATCACCCCCATGTACTCCTCGGGGACGGTTACCTCAACAGCCATCACCGGCTCCAGCAGCACCGGCGAAGCCTTGCGCGCGGCTTCCTTGAAGGCGATGGAGCCGGCAAACTTAAACGCCATTTCGTTCGAATCGACTTCGTGGTAGCTGCCGTCGTAAAGCGTCACCTTTACGTCCACTATGGGATAACCGGCCAGGATGCCCAACTCGAGAGCCCCCTGCACGCCCTGGTCGATGGGCTTGATGTACTCCCTGGGCACCACGCCGCCCTTGATGTCGTTGATAAACTCGTAGCCCTTACCTGGCTCGTTGGGCTCGACGCGCAGCTTGCAATGGCCGTAGTTGCCCGAGCCGCCGGTCTGGCGAATGTACTTGCCCTCAGCCTCGGCCTTCTTGCGGATGGTCTCGCGGAACGCCACCTTAGGCTCGCCCACATTGGCTTCCACCTTATGTTCACGCTTCATGCGGTCGACCAGGATTTCCAGATGCAGTTCGCCCATGCCGCTGATGATGGTCTGGCCAGAATCCTCGTCGGTGCGCACCTTGAAGGTGGGATCCTCGTCGGCCAGGCGCGCCAGCGCGATGCCCATCTTCTCCTGGTCGGCCTTGGTCTTGGGCTCGATGGCCACGGAGATCACGGTGTCGGGAAAGGTGATCGCGCCGAGCGCAATGGGATGATGCGGCGCGCAGAGGGTGTCGCCCGTCTTCAGGTCTTTCAGGCCCACGCAGGCGCAGATGTCGCCGGCCAGAATCTCGGTCACGTCCTCGCGTTTGTTGGCGTGCATTTTCACCAGACGCCCAATGCGATCGGTCTTGCCGGTGCGGGGATTGAGCACCGTGTCGCCGGTCTTGAGCGAGCCAGAGTAGACGCGCACAAAGCACAACTTGCCGAAGGGATCGTTGATGATCTTGAAGGCC
>Ga0326727_10015376_pt1 | contig 16442 bp, 19 predicted proteins | sample MB2enrmetagenome_FD_207643 | JGI IMG/M metagenome (GOLD analysis project Ga0326727, IMG submission 207643) | Lab enriched peat soil microbial communities from McLean, Ithaca, NY, United States - MB29MY | ecosystem: Environmental > Terrestrial > Soil > Wetlands > Peat | place: USA: New York...
ATATTGCAAGAAGGGCTCCAAGGTCTACGTCGAGGGCCAGTTGCAGACGCGCAAATGGACCGATCAGGCCGGCGCCGACCGATACACCACCGAAGTGGTGCTGCAGCGCTTTCGCGGCGAACTGACGCTGCTCGACTCGCGCGGCGGCGGCGAGAGCCGCGACGCCGCGGCGAACGGCGAAGAACGCTCCGCGAGCTTCGGCCGCTCTTCCCCGGTCGACAAGCGCCCGGCGCCGGCTAGCGGCGACGCCGGCGCGGTCGGCGACCTCGACGACGACATTCCGTTCTGAGCGGCGAAGTCGCCGCGTAGGACGCGTAGCGGGCTGGGGCGAGCGTCCGGGAGCGCCGCGCCACGGTTTTTGGACGTCTGGTGGCCTTGCCGCTCAGAGCGATGTGCTTTATGTTACATTACATAAGTGATGTCGATTCGGTGGCCGCCGATGTCCAAGGGCGAATCAGGCCGAGTGGTGATCGAAATCGAGCCGGCCCTCAAGCGCCGTCTATACAGCGCCTTGGCGATCGACAATTCGACCCTGAAGCAATGGTTCATCGATTCGGCGACGCAGTATGTCGCCGAACATGATCAGCCGAGCCTGCCTGAGATCGCGCCCCAGAGACGGAAAGCGAAGCGGCAATGAATTTTATCGAGAATGAGAGCGCGCAGAAGCTCCGGGGCGGCTACTACACGCCGCCCGACCTTGCCGCGTTTCTTGCCCGCTGGGTGAAGGAAATCAGCCCCAAGCGGATATTGGAGCCTAGCTGCGGGGACGGGGTCTTCTTCGCCGCGCTGGCGAAAGCGCAGGGGCTCAAGAAAGCGTCGGTCGTGGGGTTCGAGCTTGATTCCGGAGAGGCGGCCAAGGCCCACGCTTGTGCGAGCGAAGTTGGCATGGCCGGAGCGAGAATTCACGCCGAGGACTTTCTTCAATGGGCGATCAACCATTTCGATGACGGAAGCGCGCGTTTCGATGCGGTCATCGGCAATCCCCCCTTTGTGCGGTATCAGTATCTCCCGGAGCCGTTTCAGTTCCGCGCCGAGCGGATATTCCATGAGCTGGAGCTTCCCTTTACGAAGCATACAAACGCGTGGGTCCCCTTTCTGCTCGCCTCAATGGCGCTTTTGCGCCCAGGCGGGCGGCTCGCAATGGTAGTGCCGTCCGAGATCATTCACGTCACGCACGCACAATCGCTGCGCTCATACCTTGGCCGCGAATGTCGCCGCATAGTGGTCGTCGATCCCGAAGAACTTTGGTTCGACGGCACATTGCAGGGCGCGGTGATCCTGCTGGCCCAAAAGAAGCTCAGCGAGGCGGACAGCGCCGAAGGGCTCGGCATGTATCCGGTGAAGGGTCGCGAATTTCTCCGCCTTAGCCCTTCGACGGTCTTCAGTGCGCCGCAGTCGATCAACGGCAAGACTGTGGAGGGCAAATGGACTCGCGCCTTGCTGAGTTCCGAGACGCGCTCGCTGTTCGACGAAATTGGGGAACACGGTGAGGTGCATCGGTTTGACCAAATCGCCAAAGTCGACGTTGGCATCGTGACGGGAGCGAACAAGTTTTTTCTGGTCGCCGACGACGTGGTGAAGAACTACAGGCTCGCCAAGTGGGCGCACCCCATGTTCGGCCGCAGCGAGCATTGCCCCGGAATCATCTACGATGATCGACAGCACGCCGCCAACGCGACCAAGGGCAACCCGACAAATTTTTTGTGGTTCACTGAGGCATCCTGCAAGGTCGACGCGGCTGCAAAGGCTTACATTCAACTAGGCGAAAAGCAGGGCCTTCACACGCGCTACAAGTGTCGTGTGCGCTCCCCGTGGTACACCGTGCCGTCGGTCTATGCGACCGAGATCGGCATGCTGAAGCGTTCGCACGACACGCCGCGGCTCATTCTCAATCAGATCGGAGCATATACGACGGACACGGCCTATCGCATCCAGTCGAACGTTGCGGCCGAGAAACTTGTCGGTTGCTTCATCAATCCGCTCACGGCGTTGAGCGCGGAACTGGAAGGTCGCCACTATGGCGGCGGCGTCCTCGAATTGATTCCTTCCGAGATCGAGCGGCTGACCATTCCGTTGCCGACAAAGGTGAAGGTCGACCTTGCGGATTTGGATAAGGCCATTCGTGCCTTGCCAACCCACCAGGTGCTTTCGCGCCAGGGGAAGGTTGTGCTCGGAGGCTTGGGGCTTTCTCGCGCGAAGCAAGAATGCATTTTGGAGGGCTGGCGGAAGCTGAGAGATCGCAGGCATCGAACCTCGAGCGAGCCGTTGTCGGAGGAAGGCTAGTCGATCTCGATCACGAAGCGCCTGGGATCAACCTTATCGCGGTAAAGTGCCATCGATCTGCCAATCAAATCGGGACGGGCGATGTACTCGTGCATCGGCCCCCAGCTTAGCCGCGTCATGGCGTTTTTCTGTAAGTAGGCGGCGCTTGTTTTGCTGGTCGTGTGCCGGATCGGGAGGCCGAATTCGCCGTAGCTAATACCCTTTAGTACCAACTGGAATCTTGCAAAGGCTTCATCGACTGTCGCCGATCGCCTCGTCCAAGTCAGAGCGGAAAAAACGTCGTCACGGAAATAAGGTCGATGATCGACCGCGTCGGGCAATAATCCTTTATCGAGGTTCACCGATCCAGTCGCATGCGTTCCGGCCGCGTCAGGGATCGTCAAATCGCGGCGGGTGAGCGGCTTACTCTCCCATACGAGTTCGAATTCGACGCCAACCGTCGCAGGAACAGGCGCCGGCGCTGCCGCGCCCGCCCTTGCAGGGATCGCGGCACGCGGCGCACCGGGGGCTCTTGCTGGCCGCGCTCTCTGCAGCGCACGCCGCAATGGCGTGGACTTCAACTTGATGCGCGGCACGGTGTCGCTCGCGCCGGCTCCCCCGGCCGATGTGGTCGGTCGCGGCGGAGGTATTGCCATTTCATCCACCAGACGACCGCTCGCGAGCATCGCGTCAAGCTCAGCAACGGCACCGACTCTCACAATGTGAGAAGGGTAATCTATGGGGAGCGCTGCCAGGCGGGCTTCGATTCCCTGGACGACGGCTTTGTCATCGGCGTCGTCCAAATCGAAATCGAGCATCATGCTGGCTTCGACGTTGTTATGAAGCCCGCCGAGGGTGAGGTTTGCACTGCCCACGACGAGGCGTGCGCTGGTTCGCCCGCGCACCAGATAAACCTTTGGATGAAACATCACGTTCCGGGAACCGGTGTCGACCGTATAGAGCGAAACGCCCCGGATCGAATAAAGTCGCACAAGACCTTGATACGAGGTGATGTCGTTTCTGATTCCGGCGAAGACGACGACATGCGCCGCATGTGCCGTCAGCTCCCTTGCAATTTCTTGAAGACCGCTTTCGCTGACGAAAGCGACGCTTATGAGCACGCGCTCAATGTCGGCAACGCCGAACAGTTCGCGCACTGCATCGAGGTGAGTGCGATCGGTGAACCCCTGAAGGATGAATTCCTTTTTTGCCATTTTCGCCGCCTGGCCTTTCAGTATCTCATACGGAACGGCCTGGGCCAATCGAACAGTGGCACGATCACGATCTCGAACACAATCGGTGAATTGCTGCGGCGACCGGGGAGCGGCGCGGCGACGGCGCGAGGCGCGCCGCAGCGAGCGCGCGTCTTGACGAGGGCGCGGCAATCGCGCTCTGACGAAGGGCTGGGGGGCGAACGAGGAGGCGCGCCATGGCGGATTTCCACATCCTCAGCGAGGCCGAAATTCAATCGGCTCTGCGCGAGCTGAAGGACTGGTCGGTCAAGGGACGAGCGATCGAAGGGTCGTTCGCCTTGCCGACGTTCGGCGACGCGATCGCGCTGATCGTCCAAGTCGCGCTCGCGGCGGAAGCCTTGGGCCATCATCCGGAAATGCGCAATTCCTACAATCGCGTGTCGTTTTCGCTCAGCACCCACGACGCGGGCGATCGGATCACCGACCTCGACATCAAGGCGGCTTCGCGGATCAGCGCGGCGGCGCGTCGCTTCAAAAACGTGAAGTGACGGGCGAGCGGCGGCGCGAGGTCAGGGAGACGCCTTGCGGCGCCAACAGACCAGGCTGACCGCATTGGCCGCGTCGAGCGTGCGCTCCGGCTCGGGCTCGAGGCCGGATCGCCTCAGCGCGTCCTCGGGCGGGCGCCCCGGCGGGCCTTCCGCGAAGATCGGCAGGCCGCCCGGCAGCGCGACCTTGCCGGCGCGAGAGAGGCAAAAACGGTCGTAGCCGATCGCGAGGAACAGGCTGTAGACCTGGGGTCCGCCGATCACCGCCGCGACGCCGCCCGCCAGCCCCAGCGCCGCGCAGGCTTGGTCGAACGACGCGCCGGCCGGGTTCCACAGCACGCCTTTCGGGTTGTCCGGATCGGGCGCGATCGCCGCGACGGCGCGGGTCAGCGCGATGCGGCGCCGGCGCGCCGAGTTCGGCTGGCCTTCGTGCGAACGGCGGCCGTGAACCACCACGTCGACGTGATCCAATTCGCGCGCGAAGAAGCGCAGATCGGCCTCGTTCTTGAGGCTTTCCGGCATGACGCCGTCGGCGTCGGCGATCATGCCGTCGGCCGAGACGATGGCGTAGCCTTCGATGCGGCGTCGTCCGGACATGAGAAGCGGTCCTCCTCGAGCCCTCGAGAGCGCGCGCCGCGGGGAAGAATCAGGCCGCCGTGTCCGAATGGACCAGCGACAGGAACTCTTCGCGGGTCATCGGCTGGGCGCGGAAACACCCGAGCAGGCGACTGGTGACGAGATCGGTTCCGCGCTTGCGCACGCCGCGGTCGGTCATGCAATGATGGGCCGCCTTGACCACCACGGCGACGCCGCGCGGCTGCAACGCGCTTTCGATGGCGTTGGCGATCTGGGCGGTCAGCCGCTCCTGGATTTGCAATCGCCGGGAGTAGATGTCGACGACGCGGGCCAGTTTGGAGATGCCGACGACCCGCCGGTCGGGGACGTAGCCGATCCAGACGCGGCCGACGATCGGCGCGAGATGATGCTCGCAGTGGCTTTCGAAGGAGACGCCCCTGAGCACGATCATTTCGTCGTAGCCCTCGACCTCCTCGAACGTCTTTCGCAACACCTCTTCCGGGTCCTGGCCGTATCCGGAAAAATACTCGCGAAACGACCGGACGAGCCGCTTCGGCGTGTCCCGCAAGCCGTCGCGATCGGGGTCCTCGCCGATCCAGCGAAGGATGCGGCGAAAGGCGTCCTCGGCCTCGGCGTCGGTCGGCGCCGCCGCCAGCGGCCCGGCGCCGACGGGCCCGGAAGATCGTCCGGCGAAGGGTTTGTCAGCGGTCACCGATGTCCTTCCCACTCTCGGTCGGGCCAAGGCGCGTCTCCAAACCTGTAGCCGCTGGCCTCGGCCCGCGTCAACTTCGCGCCGCCGCCCCTCTCCCGACGCCGATTCGACAATCGATCGGCCGATGATTATCGAAGCGGAGGACATCCGCCGCAGCCGCGCGTTTTGTGCAACAGGAGATCCCTCGGATGACGCTGCCGGTTCTCGTCGCGCCGTCGATTCTGTCGGCCGATTTTTCCAAGCTCGGCGAGGAGGTGCGCGCCGTCGACGCGGCCGGCGCCGACTGGATTCATCTCGACGTGATGGACGGCCATTTCGTGCCCAACCTCACATTCGGCCCGCCGGTGGTCGCGGCGTTGCGGCCGCACTCGAAGAAGACGTTCGATTGCCACCTGATGATCGAGCCGGCCGACCCCTATCTCGAGGCTTTCGCCGAGGCGGGCTGCGACGGGATCACCGTCCACGTCGAAGCCTGCAAGCACCTCGACCGCTCGCTGCAGGCGATCCGCGCGCTGGGCAAGAGGGCCGGCGTCGCGCTCAATCCCGCGACGCCCGCCGAGACGATCGAATACGTGCTCGATCGGCTCGATCTCGTGCTGCTGCTGACGGTCAATCCCGGCTTCGGCGGCCAGGCGTTCATCCCCGCGACAGTGGAGAAGATCGCGCGCGTCAAGCGCATGATCGGCGCCCGCGCGATCCGCATCGAGGTCGACGGCGGGATCACGCCGGAAACCGCGCCGCTGGTCGTCGGCGCCGGCGCGAACGTGCTGGTGGCGGGATCGGCGGTGTTCGAGGGCGTTCCGACCGCCTACGCCGCCAACATCGAGGCGATCCGCGCCGCGGCGGCCCGCACGGGCGCGAAGCCGGGTTGACGTCGGTCGAAGCTCGTCGACACGGCGCGCTGCGCCGATGACCGGTGCGCCTGTCGACCGGAGTTTCCCGCGCGGCCGCGCGCCCGCCGCTTGCCAGGAGCGCGGCAAGGTAGCAAGGTCGCGCCATGGCCGAGAGCAACGCGATTCTGATCACCGGCGCCTCGCGCGGCATCGGGCGCGCGACGGCGCTGCTCGCCTGCGCGCGCGACTGGCCGGTCGGCGTCAATTACCTCCATGACGAGGCGGCGGCGCGCGACGTGGTCGAAAACATCGCGCGGGCCGGCGGCAAGGCGGTGGCGCTGCGCGGCGACGTCGCCGACGAGGGCGACGTCATCGCGATGTTCGAGGGCGCGACGCGCGCTTTCGGGTCGCTTCGCGGCGTCGTCGTCAACGCCGGCGTCATCGCGCCTGCGGCGCGCCTCGCCGACATGAGCGTCGAGCGCATGCGGCGGATGTTCGAGGTCAATATCCTCGGCGCCTACCTGACCGCGCGCGAGGCGGCGCGGCGGATGTCGAAGAGCTTGGGGGGCGCTGGCGGCGCGATCGTGCTGGTTTCCTCCGCCGCGGCGCGGCTCGGCTCGCCCGGCCTCTACGTCGATTACGCGGGATCGAAGGGCGCGATCGACACGCTGACGCTCGGCCTTTCCAAGGAGCTGGGGGCGGAAGGCGTGCGCGTCAACGCGGTCCGGCCCGGCCTCATCGACACCGAAATGCACTCCCGCAGCGGCGAACCCGACCGCGCGTTCCGAATCGGCGCGACGACGCCGTTCGGCCGGCCGGGAACGCCCGAGGAGGTCGCCGAGGCGATCGTCTGGCTGCTCAGCGAGGACGCCTCGTATGTGACCGGGGCGCTGCTCGACGTGGCGGGGGGAAGGTAGGGCGGTCTTCAATCGAACCGAACCGGGCCGTCATTGCAAGGAGCCCCAACGGGGAGACGAAGCAATCCAGAGGGAAAGGGCTGTGGCGGCGGGGGATTTACGGCGACAAGCGCGCGACGGATTGCGAAAAGCCTATCCGTGTCTCGTCCGTGGGAATTTCAACGGCTTGGGTGCCGTTTTCGGTCCCGGTTTCAGCCGCGCGCAGCATCGCCAGGACTCCATGGATTCATGGGGACATGATACGAATTGCATTATTGGCGGCGCCATGAATGGATTGAGCGTGTTGATATTCGGCAATGTGTATCATGTTCCCTTAATGGTCAGGCTGATGAAGAAATGCTTACCTACACAGTTTTCGACGCACTGGTGTTGCTGTAATCGTGCGTGGCAATTTTTCCTCCTTGCTCGCCGCCGCAGGCCGCAAGCGGGGAGCGGGGGCCGCTCACCACCAACGACGACGATTAATCCACAGAACCGCTGGAATAGTGGGTGTCCGAATTGGAGGGATAGCAATGTCAATAGATAGTGCGACCCCGGAACTCGTAGCGAAGTGGCTTAGGCACCCGTCCGAAAAGAAACGTGTTTTGGGAGTAAGGAGCATACGTCAGGTATCGCCGGTTCCCAACGAGGCGGCCGGCCGCCTTGTAACTGCGTTTACTGCTTCTGCTCAGGATGAGAGTAGGAGTGTTAAAGAGGCGGTAGCGGAGGAATTGGCGCAGCTGGGCGGCGAGATTGGTTTGCAAGCCCTTTTGGCATGTGCGGACGATGCAGCCGTCTACTGGGCACGCCTTTTCGATTTATCCGTCTACCACAAAATGGAGGCGGCGGTTGAGCGGTGTTTGAATGGTGAGGCTCAGCAGATTTTGTTGGCTGGCCTCAGATCAAAGAGTAAGTACACACGCCGACTTGCCGCGCACGCTATCAGCAAACGGCCCGATGCAGCGCATCTACCCCCACTGTTCGATGCGCTATATGCAGTTGGGGAAGATTATCCCACGGGCCAGAAAATCTTAACAGCGATTGCTGCAATCGGCGACAACTCCGCGATGCCCGAATTGACTCGGTTATTATATAGCTCAGAGATAGACGTTCCGCTTCGTGGACAACTTGCCTTAGCAATAGCAAGCCTCGGAGGAGGAGGCGCAGACGCCCCAGCAGTACTGAAAGGTTTGAACTATTATAATTGGAGTTATGTGGCAAACCAAGACAAGGCCTTCGCCCTACTAACGGCCGAACTCCGTAGGCAACGCTGCTGGAAGGACTTGGCTAGGTCGCTAACTGGCTGCGCTGCTCACGAAATGGCCCGCTCGCTCGCAGCGGTCACTGATCCCGAATTCGGGCACGAACTTGTACAGCTGCTTGTCGAAACTCCGTCGATCGACACGCAAAGTTACATAATTGAACTCCTGAAAAATATCCATACAACCGAAGTGGCTAGCGCTCTATTACAAATCGTGGTCGTTGGCGCTCACTCAAGGGAAAGCTTTCGGTCGGATCTCGCAGAAAATGTTCGTATATCTGCTTTATTAGCGGCCGGCGGTATGGCCGGCGTCTGCGAATCGACGCAGGTTTCCGATTTATTTGAGAATTTTCTTGAAAAGCAGGTTTTATTGTATGAACTTCACCAGGACAATGTCTTCACCCACCGCACGGAAGATGTCCTCCGAGCAATCGGAAGTATCAACTCGTCCCTGTCTATACCTCTCATGGTTCGTGTTTTCAGGAGCACATATATGTGGGAAGCACAAACGTACGGAGATGTAATACGCGCTTATAACTTGTCGCTAATATTAGTAGAGACATTGCGCGAATGCGGAGGCGAAATAAGTCCTGAGGATTGGGAGCTTATTGATAGGTGTAGCTGATGACGACGTTAAAACGCTGCTCGATTGGGTCGGTATAGGATTACGGGATTACGGTGACAGCTTACACTTTTTATTACGGGGCCAGGATACCAAACGCCCACTTTCCCGATCCGCGGGCGGTGCCGGACCTTCTCGACCGGAGCCTCCCTGCTCTTCTCCGCCACATACCAAGCCGTCGACGTCATGGAAGCATGAACTTCCGAAGTTTTGCGGCTGTCAATGGCCTTCGGCCGCCGGCGGCGGCGCGCCGAACGCGCGCCATTGACAGCCGCAAAACTGCGGAAAAAAGAGGCTTGCATGAGCTCGACGGCGCTCCCTGCCGAGCTGGCGCCGGTTAAGGTCGCGCCGCCCTCGTCAATCGCGCCTCGCATGCCGCGCTCTCCCGCTTCGGCGTTATGCGGGCGCCTGACCGCTCGCCGCCGAAAACGGTCGTCCGCTTGCGCGGCGGTCGACTTGCCAAAGGAAATCTTCGCCGGCAATCTCGTCCGCGCCGAAATCGGCGGCGCCGTAGGCGGGGAAACGCGAATGATCGCAAACGACAGACCTTTCGTCATCAAGAAGGGCCGCGAGAGCGGCGCCACGGCTCAATCGGGCGGCCTGTCGCTGATGACGGGGGTGGGGCCGAAGCTGACGCCGGCGACGAAGCTGTGGTTCGGCAAAGCGAGCAACCCGCCAGGCTTTCGCTCGCTTCCGCACCATCACGGCGAGGCCGAAACCGGCGCTTACCTGCTGTCCGGCCGCGCCCGCATCTATTTCGGCAAAGACTACCAGGAGTTCGTCGACATGGCGGAGGGCGACTTCATGTTCGTTCCGCCGTTTACGCCCCACCTCGAAGCCAACATGAGCACGACGGAAGAACTGTGGCGCCTGGCTTGCCGCACGCCGGAGAACATCGTGGTGAACCTGGCCGAAATCGACGATTCCACGCTTGCGGGCTATCGCCGCGCTTGAAATGGCGGCCGCTCCCGGCGCCCTGCGCTTGCCGATGATATCCCATAGATGATATCATAGAATCCGCAGATATCGTGGAGGACGCCATGCAGGTCTCCAAATGGGGCGCCAGCCTCGCCGTGCGGCTGCCCAGGAAGCTCGTCGAAAAGATGGGCCTGAACCCCGGCGACGAACTCGACGTCGTCGAGGCCGCCAAGCGGACGATCGCCGTCGAAAAGATCGACAAGCGCGCCCGTTTTCTCGAGGACATGGAAGCGTTCCGCTGGCCTGCGCCCGACGGCTACAAATTCGACCGCGACGAGGCGAACGAGCGGTGAGCCGGTTCTTCGACACCAACGTTCTCGTCTACGCCTTTATCGACGGCCCCAAACGCATGCGCGCGCAGCAGGCTCTGGCCGAAGGGGGAATCATCAGCGCGCAAGTGCTCAACGAATTCACCCATGTCTCGCGCCGCAGGCACGGGCGCGACTGGCCGGAGATCGAAGCCGCGCTCGGCGTCATCCGCGGCCGCTTTCCCGTGGTTGCGCCGCTGACCGAGCAAACGCACGCCGCCGCCTTGGCGCTGGCGCGCGATCATGGCTTCGCCTTTTATGACGCGCTGATCGTCGCCGCCGCGATCGAAGCCGGCTGCGACACGCTCGTTAGCGAAGACATGCAGCACGGCCGAACGATCGACGCGTTGACGATCTGCGATCCCTTTCGCCAAAGCGGCTCATGAACTCCCAATCCCGCGTCGCCGAGGTTTGGAAATTCGGGTTGCGCGATCGTTAAGCGCCCCGCCGCCGCCTGCGGCATATATGCGCGTATGATGATTGCGCCTGGACGTCATACGAGCGGGGTGCTACCGACCTCGAACGGCGGCTGCGGAACGACGCGCGAGCCGATCGATTGGGGGAACAAATTATGCATATTCCTGACGGCTATCTCAGTCCCGCGACCTGCGCCGTGGGCTACGCCATGGCGGCGCCCTTCTGGACTGTCGCGCTCGGCCGGGTGAAACGCCTGCTGCAGACCCGTCTCGTGCCGCTGCTGGCGGCGGTCTCCGCCTTCTCCTTCGTCGTCATGATGTTCAATCTGCCGATTCCAGGCGGCACGACGGCGCACGCGGTCGGCATGGGGGTGGCCGCGATCGTGCTCGGCCCCTGGGCGGCGATCCTCGCCATATCGATCGCGCTGGCGATTCAAGCGTTGTTCTTCGGCGACGGCGGCATCACCGCGTATGGCGTCAATTGCGTCAACATGGCGATCATCGGTTCGCTCGTCGCCTACGCCGTCTATCAGGCGATCGCCGGGCGCGCGCCGATCGCCTCCGCCCGCCGCATCGTTGCTGGGGCGGTGGCTGGATACGCAGCGATCAATGTGGCGGCCTTCGCCGCGGGGTGTGAATTCGGCATTCAGCCGCTGCTGTTCCATGACGCGGCGGGCGCGCCGCTTTATGCGCCCTATCCGCTGAGCGTGGCGGTTCCCGCCATGATGCTCGCGCATCTGACGCTCGCCGGCGCCGCGGAAGCGATCATCACCGCCGGAATCATCGCCTATCTGCAACGCGCCAATCCGAGCTTGCTGCAGACCACGGCGATGGCGGCGAACGATCAGGAATCGGAGCGCGAGCGCATCGCGGCCGCCGGCGGATGGCGGGGAACGCGGCCGCTGTGGATCGGGTTGGGCGTGTTGATGGTGGCCTGCCCGCTCGGGCTGCTCGCCGCCGGCATCGCCTGGGGCGAGTGGGGGACGGACGACCTGCAAAATCCAGAGGTTCGCCAGCAGATCGCCCAGGCGTCGGGCAATATCGCGCCGCCCGAGCACATTCCGGCGGGCATGGAGCGCCTGTCGACCATCTGGACCGCGCCCATGCCGGATTACGCGCCGCCGTTCATGCACGACGCGAATTTCGGCTACATCATGTCCGCGGTCATCGGCGCCGGCCTGATCCTTCTGGCGTTCCTTGGCCTGTCCTGGCTCTTCGGGCGCGCACCCCGGTCGCGCGAGCGGAGCGCCTGAGCCGACCAGCGCGGCGCGAGAACGGAACAGGGCATGAGCGAGCCGTCCTCCATCGGGCGCCGTCGTCGGCAGGGCGGCGCCTTTCTCGACCGGCTCGCCGGCGGCCTCGTGCGCGTCATCGACCACGCGCTCGACGCCGACGACCTCGCTCGGCGCGACGGGCTGCTGCAAAGGCTCGACCCGCGGGTCAAGCTCGCGGGTCTGCTCGGCTTGATTGTCGTCGCCGTGTTCGTGAAATCGCTGGCGGTCCTCGCCGGCCTGTTTCTGGTCAGCGTCGCGCTCGCCCTGCCGTCGCACGTCACGCTGTCGCGCCTGGTCAAGCAGATCTGGCTGAAGGTTCTCGCCTTCGCCATTCTGATCGCGCTGCCGGCCGTGTTTCTCGTGCCGGGAACGGTCATCGCGCGCCTGCCCGTCCTGCTGTGGCCGGTCACGCTGCAAGGGGTCAGACGCGCGAGTTTTCTCATCGGGCGAGCTGAAACGGCGGCGACCTACGCGCTGCTGTTGATCCTCTGCACGCCGTGGCCGCACGTCCTGAAAGCGCTCAGAATCTTTCGTGCGCCGATCGTGCTGGTCGTGATTCTCGGCATGACCTATCGTTACATCTTCGTCTTGCTCGAATCGGCGTCGCGGATGTTCGAGTCACGCCGCAGCCGGATGGTCGGTCCGCTGAGCCCGCGCGATCGCCGCCGGGTCGCGACGGCGACCGCCGGCGTGCTGCTCGACAAGGCGTTGCGCCTCAGCACCGACGTGCAACTGGCGATGTTCGCCCGCGGCTACCGCGGCGAAGTGCGCCTTATCGACGATTTCCGGACGACGCCGATCGACTGGCTGGCGCTGGCGGGATTCGCCGCCATCGCCTCGGCGGCGCTGTGGCTGCAGGCATGACCCGCCCTCGCCTTTGGAGATTCGCGTGACCCCAGCGTTCGAAGTCGCCGACGTTCATTACGCCTATCCCGATGCGCCCGCCTTGCAGGGTCTCAGCTTGACGATCGAGCAGGGCGAGCGCGTTGCGCTGCTCGGCGCCAACGGCTCGGGCAAATCGACGCTGCTGCTGCTGCTGGACGGGCTCTATTTCGCCGATCGCGGAACGGTTTCGGCTTTCGGAGAAATTCTTTCGGAAGCGCGGATGCAGGACGACGAGACGGCCTTCGCCTTCCGTCGACGCGTCGGGTTGGTGTTTCAGAATCCCGACGCGCAGCTCTTTTGTCCCACCGTGTTCGACGAACTCGCCTTTGGTCCGCTGCAGCTCGGCTGGTCCAAGGACGAAATTCGCGACCGGGTCGCCGCCACGCTCGAGGAATTCTCGATCGCGCATCTCAAGGACCGCCCGCCGCATCGCTTGTCCGGCGGCGAGAAGAAGCGAGTCGCGCTGGCGTCGGCGCTCATTTTAAACCCCGAAGTCCTTCTGCTTGACGAACCGACCGCCGGGCTCGACCCGCAGAGCGCCAGCGAGCTGATCGATTATCTCGTCCAATGCCAGGGCTCGGGCCGCACGGTCATCACCGCGACGCACGATCTCGACATCGTCGAGGATATCGCCGATCGTTGCCTCGTGCTGCAATCGGGGCGGCTGGCGGCCTCCGGCGCGGCGGTCGAAATCCTCGAAGACGAGGCGCTGTGCATACGCGCGCATATCGCGCACGCGCATTATCACCGCCATGGCGACGCACTCGAGCACAGTCACCCCCATCGGCATCGCGGCGACGCCCCGCGGGCCTCGCGGACTTAGCGGCTTCGATCGGCGACCGCGTCGCCCATTCGGCCGCCGATCGTCGCGCCATGATCGCTCTTGACCGTCGCGGCCTTCCGTCCTATATGTCACCGAATGGTGACATCAGTCGCAAAACGCGGCTCGGCCCGCGACTCGGAGGCGATGCGCGCGCGCATCCTCGAGGCGGTGGGCCGAATGATCGTGCGCGACGGACTGGCGTCGATCGGCGTCAACGCGCTGGCGCGCGAGGCGGGTTGCGACAAGGTGCTCATCTACCGTTATTTCCGCGATCTCGACGGCGTGTACGCGGCCTACGCCGCCCAGAGCGATTTCTGGTGGAGCGTCGCGGTTGACGGCGGCCGAGGCGATGAAGACGCTGCTTCGCCGCCATGCGCAGGCGTTGCGCGCGCGCCCCGTCACCCTCGCGGTGCTGGCCGCCGAAATGACCAACCGCACGCGGCTGGTCGTCGCGCTCGAAGCGGTGCGCGAGCGGCGCGCGCTGGAACTGGCGGCGTGGATCGGCGAGCGCTTTGCGTTGCCTGCGTCCCGGGACGTCGCGGCCGTCGCCATGCTGCTCGGCGTCGCCGTCAACTATCTCGCCGTGCGCGCGCGGACCATCCGCGTCATGAGCGGCGTCGGCGTCAGGACCGACGCCGACTGGGAGCGCATTCTCGCCGCCGTTGGCTCGGTGATCGACGGCGTCTTTCGTCAAGCGTGAATTTTTTTGCGCGGAATGTCACCCGCCGGTGACAATCAAAGGGAGAGCGGTCATGACAGCCTTCAAGTGGAGCCGGCGAGACGCGTTGGCCTGGGGCGGCGGCGCGATTCTCCTGGCGTCGGCCGGCGGGGCGCTGCGCGCGGCCGAGGCGGCGGCCCGCCCGCGGTCCGACGACGACGCCTACGCGCCGTGGCGGCTGTGGGACGATCCCTCGATCGCCGGGACGCCGTTGGCGCTCGTCGCCGCGGGCGTGCTCGCCGCCAACCCGCACGACACCCAGCCCTGGCTGTTCGCCGTCGGCGCCAATGCGATCGAGATCTTCGCCGACCGGACGCGCGGCCTCGGCGCGATGGACGCCTACGCGCGCGAGATGCATCTTGGTCTCGGCTGCGCGATCGAGAACATGGCGTTGGCCGCCGGCCCCAACGGCTTCGCCGCGGCGGCGACGGCGTCGCCGGGATCGTTGAACGCGCTGGACGAGGGGGAGGCGCCGGTCCACGCCGCGACGCTGCGCCTGACGCGGCGCGAGCCGACGGCGCCCGATCCGCTCTATCGCGCGATCCCGCTCCGCCACACCAACCGCTACGCCTACGATCGAGGCAGGGCGCCGCCGCAGGATTGGCGCGATTTCGCCGCCCGCGCCGACTTCGGCGACGACGTTCGCGTGTTGCTCATCGAGGATGGCGAGCGGCGCCGCTGGTTCGACGCCGCGGTCGTCGAGGGAACGCAAGCGATCATCGCCGACCGAATCATGATCGCCGACAGCGACCGCTGGTTCCGTAGCTCGAGCGCCGAAATCGACGCCCATCGCGACGGGCCGACGCTCGAGGCCGCCGGCTTGTCGTTCCTCACGTTGACCTTCGCACGGCTCTTCCCGGTCTCCGCCGAGACCAGCCACCAAGCCTGGCTCAGGCAAACGCGCGACGTTCAGCTCGCCAGCGCGCCGCTCGTCGGGCTGATCGCCGTGCGCGACCGCGCCGACCGCGCCAGCGCGATCGCGGCGGGCCGCGCCTGGCAGCGCCTGCATTTGCGCGCGACCGCGCAAGGGCTGGCGATGCAGCCGCTCAACCAGCCCATCGAGATGATCGACCGCGAGCGGCGGGCCGGGCGCGGCGCCGATTGGGCGGCGCGGATAGCGCGCCTCACCGGCGAGGATTGGCAGGCGACGTTCTCCTTCCGCGCCGGTTTCGCTTCTCAAGCGGCGCCGGCGAGTCCCCGCCGACGCCTGAAGGACGTGCTGACCGGCTAGCGAGGGCGAAACTCCGGGCGCGGCTGTAGGCGCGACCGCCGGTCGCGCTCGTCCAGCCGCGACGAAGCGGCCGCAAGAAGGCGCTCACGCGCCGGACGCGCTCGGCGCGCGCGTCTACAGGCGTCTCGATCGGCTGCGAAGACCCTCGCGCCCGCTCAGTGGAAGGCCGGATGGACGAAGATGACGATCGTCAGCAGCAAGCCGATGAAGAAGCAGGCGGAGCGCAGGGACGGGCGGTCGGCGAGGTAGAAGGCCATGTGGCCGATCCGCGCGACGATGAAGGCGAGCGCCAGCCAGCCGACGGTCGCGCTGGCGCCTTCGACGAGATGCGAGACGATCACCGCCGCGGCGAAGAACGGAAAGGCTTCGAAGCTGTTGAGATGGGCGCCGTAGCCGCGCGCGGCGAGCCCCTCCAGCGCTTGCGCGCCGATGCGCGGCAGGCGCCGGTCGAGCTTGCTCTTGGCGAACGCGAGGGGAACGTAGGGCAGCAGCGCGGCGACGAGAACGCACCAAAAGGCGACGGTCATGGGAACCTCTCCAGGGGTGAAATGGCGCGGCCGGACCCTAGCGCGCCGCGCTCGGCGACGATAGGGCGTGCCGCGGCCGAGCCGACGATCGCCATCCGACCCTCGGCGCCGCGGCGGAAATCGGCCGGCGTCGACCCCGAGCCGACGCGGGCGCCATGGCCGTCCCATTTGCCTATCGAGGTCTCCGGGAGATAGAGAGGGCGGCTGAGCGGCTTTCTCCAGGGAGATGTCTCGATGACGGGCGTCGAGCCGAGATTGGAATTGATCCAATCGGATCAGCGCGACGATATGCGCGCGCTCTTCCTGGCGAACGAGGCCGACCGATATGAACTGCACTCCCGTCATATGAACCATATGATGGTGCGGGTGTTGAAGACCATAG
>Ga0326727_10015377_pt1 | contig 16440 bp, 14 predicted proteins | sample MB2enrmetagenome_FD_207643 | JGI IMG/M metagenome (GOLD analysis project Ga0326727, IMG submission 207643) | Lab enriched peat soil microbial communities from McLean, Ithaca, NY, United States - MB29MY | ecosystem: Environmental > Terrestrial > Soil > Wetlands > Peat | place: USA: New York...
CGCTCTGCTTCAGCGGCGACTGGCACGGGATTATCGGCAACTTCCACTACGCGTTCCTGCGCCACATCGATCTGGCGACGCCTTCGCCGGCGAATGACAGCATTCCGCTCTTCGTCTTTGTGGCCTACCAGATGATGTTCGCCATCATTACTCCGGCGCTCATCTCGGGAGCTTTTACCAACCGCGTCTCCTTCAAGGCCTACATGTTCTTCCTCACCGCCTGGCTGACGTTCGTGTACTTCCCGTTCGTCCACATGGTGTGGGGCGGAGGCATGCTGCAGCAGTGGGGCGTGCTCGACTTCGCCGGCGGCATCGTGGTGCACAACATCGCCGGAATCGCGGCCCTGGCCTCGGTGCTCTACGTCGGACGGCGCAAGGTTTTCGATCGCGGTCCGCACAGTGTGCCGCTGGTGGCACTCGGCACCGGCTTGCTCTGGTTCGGATGGTATGGCTTCAATGCCGGCAGCGAGTTCCGCGTCGATTCCGTGATGACCACCGCGTTCATCAACACCGATATCGCCGCCTCGTTCGCCGCCATCACCTGGATGATGCTCGCATGGGCGGTCGAAAAGAAGCCGACCTTCATCGGCTTGCTGACCGGCGCTGTCGCCGGACTGGCCACGGTGACGCCTGCCGCCGGTTATGTCTCGCCGACCACGGCGGTCATCATCGGCATCGTCTCCGGAATCGTCTGCTACTACGCCGTGGCGCTCAAGAACCATCTGGAATGGGATGACGCGCTCGACGTTTGGGGCGTGCACGGTGTCGGCGGATTCCTGGGAATCGTTCTTCTCGGCCTCTTTGCCGATCGCCGCTTCAACCCGGCCGGCGCCGATGGACTCTTCCTCGGCGGCACCGCGTTCTTCGGCAAGCAACTGGCCGCAACCGTATTCTCATCAGTATGGGCCTTCGTATTTACTCTCGGCATGTTGAAGATCATCGACCTCTTCACGCCAGTGAAGGTGAAAGATGGCGAAGAGATCGCCGGACTCGACAAGTCCATCTTCGGCGAGATCGCCTACCTGGACGACCTGGAAGCGGTCAAAGAAGAGGAACACGAAAAAGAGCTCAGCCACGCCTGAGGCATGAAGAGGCGCAACGCACCGGCAAACCAGCCGGTCAACGTTGCGCCTCTTCTTTTTTCGCGGCTGATTATAGTTCGATTACTTCGCCTTCGCGCGCCGCCCGCACCCGCGGATAGTACTCCGAGGCGCTCTTCACGATCTCATCCAGGCAGCGGTCATCGTGGTCGGGATCGTGGTGATAAAGCACCAGCTCTTTCGCTCCACTTTCCATGATGACGTTGACCGCCTCGCGCCAGTGGCTGTGTCCCCAGCCGATTTTCTTCGCCGTGTACTCCGAGGGCAGATACTGCGCATCGTAAATCAGCACATCGGCGCCCTCGGCCAGCTTGCGCACGTTGCGATCGAAGATCGGATGGCCGGGCTCGTTATCGGTGGCATAGACGAAGATGCCGTTGTCGGTCTCCAACCGGAAGCCCAGGCAGCCCTGCGGATGGTTGAGCCACATCGATTGCACCAGGCAATCGTCGAAGGCCACCCGCTCTTCTTCCATGTCATAGAAGTTGCAGTGCGCGGCCATTTCACTCATATCCACCGGGAAGTAGGGATCTGCCATCTGCTCCTCGATGGCCCTCTGCAAACCGCGCGTGCGGCTGCTGGAGTGGAAGAAAAAGTAGTTGTCGGGATTTTCGTAGAGAGGCTGGAAAAACGGAATTCCCTGGATGTGGTCCCAGTGGAAGTGCGAGAGAAATACGTGGGCATAGATCGGCTCCATGCCGCGCTCGGCCATCAGGCTCTTGCCCAGGTTACGAAACCCGGTTCCACAGTCGAAGATGTAGATGTGGTCGTTAACGCGAACTTCTACGCAACTGGTGTTGCCGCCGTACTGCATGTTCTCCAGTTGCGGGGTTGGAGTGGAGCCGCGCACGCCCCAGAATCGTATCTTCACACGTCCCCCAAGGGCTACCGGTGCAGATAAACCGAAACCAGCTCCCTACCAGCCACATCTGTACGAGGGAGGGTTACCGAAGTAAGTATAAGCCAGCACGGTGGTTGGCTCAACGGCTATCACCCGGACTTGCAACCGGGGGGCGCAGCAGGGCATCCCGCCCCGAATTAAGCACTTGACAGCTTTCCCGGCAACCGTAAGCTGATATGACAAGGAGCACAGCCCCATGGACGAGAGAACCGCAGAAGAAAAGCGAGCGGTACGGCGCTTCGCTGTGAGTCTTCCTGTGACCCTGACCGAAGCCTCGGGCCAGCAGCTCTCCTCGGCAGCTGAAACGCGCGACGTGAGCTCTCACGGAATCTGCTTTTACACCGACAAAGCCATTGACACACAGTCTGTTATCGAGTTCACCGTCACCCTCCCCACGGAAGTAACATTGACCGAGCCGATCAATGTCCGCTGCCGCGGCACCGTTGTCCGGGTGGAGGGCCACGATGATGGCTTTGCCATCGCTGCCGCCATCGATAGCTACGAATTTGTCCTGGATGGCACCACGCACGATAGCCTTAAGCCCCCTGACGCAACGCGCGGTCTGTGATTGAATCTTTCTTTGTGAAGAAATCGTGCCTACTGCTGGGCACGGCCCTGTTGGCTGCGCCGCTTCCTGCCCAGAACACGGTTGGAGAGCTGTACTCCGGCGATGCCAGCGTCCGCGGCGCTATCTCGCTCTCTTCAGGAGGCATGCACGTGCTGAGCGGCTCGCAGGTTGCCGCCGGAGATGCTGCCGCCCTGCTCAAGCTCCGCCGCGGCGGCCAGCTGCGCGTCTGCCCGCGAACGACCCTATCGTTGGGCGAGGGCAACGGCGGCCTTGTGCTCGGCCTGAACGCCGGCTCGGTTGAGCTGGATTACGCGCTCGCCTCCGGTGCCGACATGCTGTTGACCCCGGACTTCCGGATGCAGCTGATCAGCCCCGGCAGCTTTCGCCTTGCACTCTCGGTCGCACCCTCCGGAGATACCTGCCTGCGCACATTGCAGGGCGACGATGCCGCCGTCTTTGTCGCCGAGATGATGGGCAGCGACTCCTACCAGCTCTCTCCCGGCAAGAGTATTCTCTTCCGCGGAGGAAAGATCGCCGGGGCCACGGATGCCCCTGCAAACTGTGGATGCCCCGAGACGAAAGCCGCTCCGCCCGCGCCAGACCCCGCGCCAGCTGCTCCGGCGATGCCGGTTGCACCCCCGGCTGCCGCACAACCGCACATGGAGGTAAACACCCCCTTTGTTTTCAACGGAAATGAGGCACACGAGGACCTTTACACGGTGGTCGCCCGGCTCTCGGCCTCGACCGATAACTCCATGCTGGCGCTGGCCTTAATTCCGAAGGTCACGCCGCCTGCCGACCCCGCCAAACCGGCGGAGAAGAAGGCCGGATTCCTGCATCAGGTGAAACAGTTCTTCCATCGGCTGTTTTCGTGAGTATGATTGGACCCTTCGGACTCTGCTGTTTTTTCCGAAAAGGCATGGTAAACTCCCATTTGACAATGTTTTAAGCTCGATCGCGATTGCCCGGCGGAAATTCCGCCAACGGAGAGACAAAGAAAATGACGAAAGCCGATCTTATCGAGGAAGTTTCACGACTGGCCGAGTTGACCCGCAAGGACAGCGAAGTCATTGTGGAGACCATCTTCGACAGCGTAGTTCGCGCTCTGCGCTCCGGAGACAAGATCGAAATTCGCGGCTTTGGCAGCTTCCGAACTCGGCAGCGTAAACCCCGTGTCGGCCGCAATCCCAAGACCGGCGACCGCGTTGAGGTCCCTCCCAAGAAGATCCCGTTCTTCAAGCCCAGCAAGGAGCTGAAGGACATGGTGAATCACGGCCAGGAGTCGCAGCCGGCTGCGGTTGAGGCCGCCGCGAGCGCGCCTTCGGCTCCCACTGAGCGCTAAGTAGGATGGCGCGGCAGCGCGCCTTGAAAGTCGCTCGCGCAGGCCGCATAATCGGAACGCTGGCCTACGCCAAGCTGCGCTTCTGTGAATCTGCCCAACTCCATCACGCTCGTGCGAATCAGCAGCGTCCCACTGTTCTTGTGGGCACTGGCGAGCGGCTCTCATGCACATGGACAACAGGAACTTTTGGCGGCGGCGATCTTCGTCCTGGCCTCGCTGACCGACGGCATCGACGGCGTGCTTGCGCGGCGGCTGAACCAGGTGACTACGCTGGGAACCCTGCTCTCTCCGCTGGCCGATAAGCTACTCGTTTCCACCGCCTACGTATGCCTGACCCGTTTTGCTCCGGATATGGTTCCGGCGTGGATGGCGGTGCTGATCGTTGGCCGCGAGTTCCTGGTCACCGGACTGAGCTCGGTTGCGGCGCAGGAGGGCTTTTCGCTGCACGTGCGCGAGATCGGCAAGGTCAAGACGATCATCCAGACGATCGGCGTGGTCAGTGTGCTGATGGCCCACGCGTGGCCGGTGTGGATGGTGGGTTCGCTGAGGCTGCCGGGGGTGATGATTGCGTCGGCCGCCACCTGGCTGATGCTGACCTTCTCCCTGATCTCGGCTGCGGTCTTTCTGAAAGCCTTTTTGTCAGAGGCCATAGCGCGGTCACGGCAGCCGCGCGCGGCGCATCCGCTGATGGCGAACCAACCGGACGACCGGGATGTGCACGCGATGTAATTCAGCTCTTGTGAGGGCAAAACCATGACTGACCTTCCCTCCGAGTATTCTCCCGAAGAGCGCCGCTGGCTGCTGCGGCTGGCGCATATGAGCATTCGCGCAGCGGTGCTCAATCAGCCAACGAATTTTCCCGAAGCCGGCGCTCATCTGCGCGAGCCTCGCGGCGCCTTCACCACCCTGCATGAAAATGGCCAGTTGCGCGGATGCATCGGTTACGTGATCGCCTATGCGCCGCTCGATCAGACCGTTCGCGAGACCGCGCGCGCAGCGGCGCTGGAAGACACACGCTTTTCTCCCGTCAGAGCCGCCGAACTGGACGCGCTGCAATTGGAGATCAGCGTTCTCTCGCCGATGTTTCCCATGGCGCCGGAAGAAGTGATCGTGGGCCGCCACGGATTGATGATCACTCATCAGGGAAGGCGCGGGCTGCTGCTGCCGCAGGTTCCGATCGAGTGGGGATGGAACCGCGAGGCCTTCCTGGCGCAGACCTGCCGCAAGGCTGGACTGCCACAGGACTGCTGGACGCGCGGCGCGCAGATCGAGGCTTTTACCGCCGAGGTCTTCGGCGAAAGCCATCCCTGCGAGAGTCTCCGAGAAAGCTGATTACAGCGCACTCTGTGACGGCTGCGGCTTTGCCGGAGCATCCGACGCAGGCGTTATCGGCTCAGTTGGCTGCTGATGCGCGGGAACCGATTTGCAATCGTGCAACTGGAGGTGCCGTAGCCGATGCCAGAGCGACTGCGGATGCCAGACCGATTCGCAGCTCTGCTCCTCTTCCTCGGCGGCCGCGGCAGGCGCTGCCCCTGTAGAGGCTTCCTCGTTCTGCACCACGTCCCCCAGCTCCATGTCGGCAAACGAGCGCGTGATCAGCGCAGTTGAGGACTCGGCGTTGGCGTACAGCACCAGCATCTCACCGATGACTTGATGTGGCAGCTTCTTATCGCCATTGGTGCTGACGTCGCCGGGATTCACCCGTGCCGGATCGCCGCCCTTGGGCAGCATCTCGGATAAGCGGTCGATGCTGTTCAGGTTCTCCGGCGCATAGCCACGCAGCACTACCAGGTAATCGCCGGGCTTGGCCCCCTTGGAGGCGCCAAAGTCGGTATAGACGATTCCGCCGGTGCCGAGCAGCTGGACAAAGTCCTTCGCCCCCAGAATTGAACCTTTGGGCGCCTGGCTCGGCGCGCGGAAGGCCTCCATCGGCGGGTCATACTTGCGATAGCCGATCTCCGGCCGTTCCTCGTAAGGCACGGCGATATCGCCGACGATGGCGGTGTCGCAGGCAAAATCAAAGCTGGCCACGGCGGTGCCGTTGATGATCGACTTCACCGTTACCCAGCCGACCTCCTGGTAAAGCACACCCAGGTTGTGCAGCTTGGCACGCTGCTCCGGCGAGGACTCTTCCTGGTTCGGATCGAGCACCTCGCGCAGCAGGCGATATCGCTGGTCTTCCTGTAACCTCTTGCCCTGCAAGAAGATCTTGCTGTGGGCAATGAACTGACCCTCCTGCGGGGTGTCCTTGGAGCCGACCAATACTCCTACGTGCGCGATGGGCTTGCGGCTGACAAAACCGGCGCAGTTCCGCTGGCTGTAGTTCGGACCGTAGGCCGGCGATGTTCCCTGCGGCCTCGTCGCAACGGAGGTGGATTGCGCTGCCAGGGTTCCTGAAAGCAGTGCAACTGTTATCATCAGGTGTTTCATCCAGTGCTCCCGTTCCGGCCGCTATGCGGCCAGCGCCTGCTCGTCGAGGAGTGTTTATCGGGAAGCTAGCAAAGCAGGATGCCGGGGTCAAGTCACGTTGGTGCAAGCAGTTGACTGACTGGGCACCTATGACTCTTGGGGCCTGCCCGGAAAAAATTGCATTCAGGCATTGCAACCTGCCCGATGCAACATTACCATTTGCCCACAAATGACTGTTTCGCCGATTAATTACACCGCACGCTCTTTGCGACTTCGAATCCCGCGTATCTGCGTCACCATCACCGCATCCGAGCCCGCCGAACTTCAGGAGCGCGCCGAGGCCGTTCTGCACGAGCACTCGCTCATTGAACTGCGGCTTGACTATCTCAAGAATCCCCTGTCGGCAATTCCCATGTTGCACCGGCTGACGGAGAAGCGCCCGGATGGCATCATCATCGCCACCTGCCGCCGAGCCGCCGCCGGCGGCAACTTCCACGGCAGCGCCGCCGCCGAGCTCGGCATCCTGCGCAAAGCCACCGAGGCCGGCTGCCCCGCTATCGATGTCGAGATCGAGAGCGCAGAGGCGATGACCGGAGCCGACTGGGAGGATCTGCGCGCCCGCGCCGCCGTCATTCTCTCCAGCCACGACTTCAAGGGAACCAGCAAGCTGGAAGAGACCTTCGAGCGCATGCGCGCCTTCAATGCCGATTTCTACAAGGTGGTTAGCACCGCCAACTGCCTGCATGACAACGTGGTGATGACCCGCTTCCTGGAACGCCACTGCCATGAATATCCCATGGTCGGCATGTGCATGGGCGAGCAGGGATTGCTCAGCCGCATTCTGAGCATCCGCGCGGGCACGGCGTTCACCTTCGGCTCAGTGGGACAGGGACGCGAAACCGCTCCCGGCCAGCCCACCTACCGCGAGCTCCGCGATCTGTATCGCGTCGAGCAGATCGAGTCGGTGACCAAGGTCTATGGCATCGCCGGCGATCCGGTTTCGCACTCCATGTCGCCTTTCGTGATGAACGCGGCCTTCCGGCGCGAGAACGTCAACGCCGTCTACCTTCCGGTCCACGCCCACAAGATCGAAGACCTGCTCGCTACGCTGACCGACCTGCCGCTGGATGGCGTCTCCGTCACCATGCCCTACAAGCAGGCCGTGGTCGAGCATCTCGACAACAGCGACGTGCTCACCCAGCGCACCGGCGCCTGCAACACCATCGTTCGCGGCAAGGATGGCCGGCTCTTCGGCTTTAACACCGATGTCTACGGAATTGTGGCTGCGCTGGAAGCTCGCATGCCGCTGCAGGGAGCTCGCGCGCTGGTACTGGGCGCCGGCGGAGCGGCCCGCGCCGCCGTCTTTGGACTGCGCGCCAAGGGAGCCGATGTCTGCATCCTGAACCGCACTCCGGCGACGGCGCTTGCGCTGGCAAAGCTAGCCGGGGCCAAAACGGTAAAGCGCAGCGAACTGCCCAAGCTCTCCTTCGACCTGATTCTGAATGCCACGCCGGTGGGCATGGGCGCCGACAAACACACCCCGCTCGAAGAAAACGAACTGAACGCCGTGTGGGTCTTCGATACGGTTTACAACCCGCTGGAGACGCGGCTGATCAAGCTGGCGCAGTCCAAGGGGATGGGAACCATCAGCGGAGTGGAGATGTTCGTTCAGCAGGCAGCGCGGCAGTTTGAGATTTGGACCGGCAAGCCCGCGCCACTCGATGTGATGCGGCAGGTACTGCTTCGTCAGCTGGGAGCCACCGGCGGCGAGGGAACCACGCCGGTGCCGACAGTTGTCCCACCCAAGGCCCGCGCCGTGGCCGCCAACGCCGCCGTGGAAGCACAGTCACAGGCGCCAGCCACGGCCAACGAAGCGCCTGCTCCGGCAAAGCCGGTGGAAGCAAAGGCCGCAGCGAAGGCAACCGTCGGAAGCGGTGCAGCTGCCAAGGCTGCGCCGGCAGCGGCGAAGTCGGCCAATGCGAAGGCTGCGGTAAAAGCTCCGGCGAAAGCTGCTGCCGTGAAAACTCCGGCAAAGCCTGCGGCTAAGACCGTGCCCGTCAAGAGCGCTAAGAAGGCCGCGCCGGCAAAGAGCGGGAAGAAGACTGCGAAGCCGGCGGCAAAGAAACCCGCCAAGCCAGCCAAGAAAGCCGCCGCCAAGCCGGCGAAGAAGAAAGGGAAGTAAGATCTCTCGAAGCCCGTTCTGCGCAGGTCATGCCGAGCCTGCTTTTGGCGAAGCATCCCCGTGCGGGTGGCGGAAAGCGAGACGATCACAACCATCTTCCCGCGAACTTGACCCAAGCGACTGGTCGGATGACCTGGAACCGTAACAGCCGTGCAAGCCCCACGGGGATTCCTCAGCTTCGCTTGGGAATGACCCGTTCGTTTTTCTTAATCGTCATCCTTCGGCGCTGGAAAAAGCTCGTGCTTCGGCTTGGGCATCGGGCGTGAGCCCATCGTCGCCCGCCACAGGATCGCGTTCAGCTTGGCCGGATCGGCCTTGTCTTCGTGGCTGAAATCCATCTTCGAGCTCTGCTTCGCCCCCGGAGCATTGGCCGCATTCGCCTCGTAGAGGCTGCCGTCGCTTTCATGCCGGCGGTCGGCGTCGAAGGGCGGCTGATCGCCCGCACCGGCAAACTGCCCGGCGATCGGCGCGGCCTGCGCGTCGTTGTGGCTCATCGGCGGCATCTCCAGCAGGTCCTCGATGGTGCGAATCATATTCACCGTGGTGTAGAAGCCGTGCTCAACGTGCGGGTTTGCCTCTCGCGGCGCGTACTTGCTGATCACCAGGGCGATGGAGCGATGGGCGTCGACGTGATCGGGCCCGTTCTGCGCGTCGTCTTCCAGTGCGAGGATGGCGGTATCGTCCCAGTAGGGCGAGTGCGAGACGGCTTCCACCACGCGGCCCAGGGCGAGGTCGTTGTCCTTCAGCGAAGCCTGCGGCGTCGGCATGCCGGGGCGTGTGCCGGAGGTGTGATCGTTGGGCAGCCGCATGACAACCAGCGCTGGCATCTCGCGCGCGTGGTCGCCCCTGGCCCGCGCCGCGACGAAGCCGGCGAACTCGCGGAGGAACTCATCGGCGCGGTACTGGTCGGGATATTCCAGGCGGAAGTCGGCGTAGTTGGGATCGAAGTGATCGACCAGCTCGGGCTTAGTAGGCACGTTGCGCGCAATCAGTGGAATCGTCCACGGCCATGGGCTGGGCTTGCCCGGAGTCGTGCTGAGCCCCTCGGGAAGCGGCTCGCCGGGCGCCACTGATTTCTTCGTGCACACGCCGGTGCTTTGGCCGGTGGAGGCCGGCGAGTTCACTCCCGCGGGCTCGGTGCACCACTCTGTGTTGACGAATTCCCCGTAGTGCCGGTAACTCACTCCGCTGCGCGCGGCGTTGGCCCATAGGTATCCGGTGGCCGGCTCATTGACATCGGTGATGTGCTGATGGAACGGATACTCGCCTGCGACGGTGCCTTCGAAATCGTACGAGTGCTGGCCGTTGCGGTAGTTGATCGGCCAGATCTTCTCGTTGTAGTCGCTGGTAATCGCCGCCGTGGACCACACGTGTCCGTTGCCGCTCACCTCGCCGGAATCGTAGAAGTTGTCCAGCACGCCGAACTGCCGCGCCAGCTTGTGATGGTTGGGCGTGATCTCCTCGCCGAACATCGCCAGCGCGGGATCGCCGTTGCCCACCCCGAGGTCGCCAAAGATCTGGTCGTAAGTACGGTTCTCCTTGATGATGTAAATGACGTGGTGGATCGGGTTCCTGCCGGCGCGGAAGCTGATCTTCGGCTGGCTCTCTTCGATAAGGTTGTTGCGCATCACCGTGGCCGACCACGCCGCCAGATGCGCCGCAATTTCCTTTTCCGCAATGTGCGCCACCGAGCCGTAAGTCAACTCGCCGATGTATTTATAGCGCCTCCCGCTCTTCGCGTTCTTGGATTCCGGATCGGGAGCGACGGCGTTGGGAGCGGTGCCGGTTCCCTTGCCGCTGCCGATGACCAGCTCGCCGGAGGCCGCAGCCAGCGCCGTCGGGTAGTACTCGGTGGGAATGAAGCCGGTGGGAGCCGAAAGCTCTCCGCGTTTGCCTATCGGAAGAACGGCGACGGAGTTCGTGCCCGCCTCGGCGACGTAGAGCACATCGGAGCCGAGCGCGAGCGCATTGGGATAAGCTCCTCCTGCGCGCTGGCGGGGCAGGCGCACATTCACTCGCGAGATCACCTTGCCGCCGGCCGCATCCAGCGCGATCACTTCATCGATATTTGTCAATGTAATGTAAAGCACGTGGCGCGAGCCGTCATAAAGCATGGCCGTGGCGTGGGCGGAAGAGCTCGGCGAGCCTTTGGGCGTGTCCAGCTCGATGCGCCGCGCTGTTCCCTTGTCCAAGTCAAGTTCGGCGACGGCGGCGCTGTTCCACAGGCTCACCCAGGCTTTGTTCGCGCCGTCGCTCGCGACGGTGTATGGCATGGTCGCGGGAATCCACTGGCTGCGCGCATCGCTCAGATCGAAGCTCTTCAGCAGTTCGCCGCTGTGCGCGTCCAGCAGCCAGGCCTGATCGCTGAGATTTCCGGCGATGAGCAACCGCTCTTGGAGCGCGCCCGCTGCGGGCAGCACGCAGAGCCCTGCCGGATAGGCGATCATCAGCCCTTTACCGAGCGGAGCGCGCGAAGGGAAGCGCTTGCCTTCCGGGAGCTTCTGCGGAGGAATCTTCAGGAATCGGCTCGTCGCGAGTTTGCCATCGCTGAAGGAGTACACCGCGATGCCGCTGCCGGTATCGCCCGGAAGTTTGCCCTCGGAATCCGTCAACGAGGCCACCGAGGCGTAAAGCTCATCGCCGCGCGGGCTGAAGGCTAGGCCGAAGAAGTATGTCTGTTTGAGCTTGGGACGCAGGCGCTCGTCGGCGAAGTCGCTGATCCGCCCCGTGGTCCGGTCGAAGATGGTGATCGACTGCCCCAGGTGCGACTCCGAGGTCCCGTAACCAGTATTCAGCAGCGCAACGTAGCGGCCATCGGGCGAGACCGCCGTGGCCGTGGGCAGGCTGTTGCTGCGCTGCGGCTCACCCGGCGCAGGTGCGGAGAGAATCTGGTTGCTGGGCAGATGAACCGGCTGGGACTGTCCAAAGAGAATCGAAGGGGCAAACAACAGGATGGCGATCAGCTTCCTCACCGGTCTCCTCCAGGTTGCGTACAAGCTTACACCGGGCAGGTTGCGTTGGCGTGAAGATCAGCCCGCGCGGGAGAGCTGCCGAAGTACGGCCTCAATCGACTCGGCAATCTCATCATCTCCGCGAAGGATCACGTCGGCGTGCGCGCGCGTCGGATAGACGTACTCGCGTGCCATCGGCAGCACGGTCGCATGGTATTGCTGCAGCACGCTTTCGCGGGTGCGGCCGCGCTCGCGCATGTCGCGCTCGATTCGCCGCTCCAGGCAGAGCTGCTCCTCGAGCTCGACGTAAATCGTGGTTCCCAGCATCCGGCGAAGCTCCGCCCAGTAGAGCGCGAACAGGCCTTCGACGACGATGAATGGCCGCGGCGCAAGCTCGCGCAACTCTCCCGTGCGCGTGTGGGTTGCAAAATCATAGACGGGCCGAGCGATCCTCTCACCCGCGTGCAGCTTTTGCAGATGGTCGAGAAGCAGCTTGCTCTCCAGCGCCTCGGGAGAATCGAAGTTGAAGCCCGCGCGCTCGGTGAGGCTCAGCCGGTCTAGTTCGCGATAGTACCAGTCGAGCTGAAAGAGCGCAGCGTCCAGGCGCTCCGCCAGATGCCGGGCAAGATAGCTCTTGCCCGCGCAGGAGGGCCCGGCGACGCCGATGAGATAAGGCTTCATCGCAGCTATTTGGCAGCGGCGATCCTCGGCAGAATCGCCGTCAGCAGCGCCAGCAAGGTGCCGCGCACGCGCTCACCAGTCGCAAGAACTTCTTCGTGATTGATCTCGCCTTCGGTCATTCCTGCGGCCATGTTGGTGACGCAGGAGATGGCGAGCACCTCGATTCCCATGTGCCGCGCCACAATCACCTCCGGCACCGTGGACATGCCGACCAGGTCGGCGCCGATGGTGCGCAGATAACGGATCTCCGCCGGAGTCTCGTAGCTGGGCCCGACGAGGGCAGCGTAGACGCCCTGCTTCAACTCGATGCCGAGTCCGGCGGCCGCATCAATAGCGATCTCGTGATAGCGCCGCGAGTAAGCCTCGCCCATGGCCGGAAAGCGCGGCCCGAAGCGTTCGTCGTTGGGGCCGTTGAGCGGATTGCTTCCCTGCAAGTTGATGTGATCGCTGATCAGCACCAGCGCGCCCTGCGAGTAGGCAGCGTTGATTCCTCCGGCGGCGTTGGTGAGCACCAGGCTGCGTACGCCGAGCCGGCGCAGAACACGCACCGGAAAAGCTGCCTCACGGCTGCTGTAGCCCTCATACTGATGCACGCGCCCCTGCATCGCTGCCACCGTCAGCTCGCCCAGCTTGCCGATCACCAACCGTCCGGCGTGGCCCACGGCCGTGGCGCGCGGGAAGTTCGGAATATCGCCGTAGGGAATGACAACGGAATCGGTGAGCGCGTCGCCGAAGGCTCCCAGCCCCGAGCCCAGCACCACCGCAACGGAAGGCGCGCCGAGATGCGGCTTCTGCGAGAGCTGCATGCGAATGACCAGCGCCGCCGACTCGGCGCGGGTGAACTCGTCCATCGCAAGATGCTTTACGTCCGCGTGTGAACTCATAGCAGAACTCCCACAATGCAGGCTGACATCAAGTTTGCCATGGTTCCGGCAATCATCGCCTTGAAGCCGAGACGGGCAAGATCGCCGCGGCGCGAGGGCGCCAGCGCTCCCAGTCCGCCGATCTGGATTCCAATCGAACCGAAGTTGGCAAAGCCGCAGAGAGCGAAGGTGGCGATGGTGAACGAGCGCGGATCGAGAGCGGCCTTCTGCGCTCCGAGCATCGAAAATGCCACCAGCTCATTCAGCACCATGCGCGTGCCCAGCAGGTTGCCCACGGCGAGGCAATCGCGCCAGGGGACTCCGATCAGGAAAGAGACCGGCGCGAAGATGACGCCGAAGATCTGCTCCAGCCCCGTGGGAAACCAGCGGAATCCGTGGGCGGCGAGAAAGTTGTGCGTACCGCCAAGAATCGAGTTGATCAGAAAGATGATGGCGAGGAAAGAGATCAGCATGGCGGCTACGTTGAGCGCCAGATAAAGCCCGTCGCTGGTGCCCTTGGCGGCAGCTTCCAGCACATTGCTGGCGCGCTCTTCCTTCGGCATCGGAGCACCCTCGGCGGTCTCGGGATGCTCGGTCTCAGGCACCAACATCTTGGCCACGGTCAGCGTTCCCGGCGCGGTCATGATGACCGCCGCCAGCAGGTGCGCCGGAGCTACGCCGGTGGCGATGTAGGCGGCCATAATCGCTCCCGAGACGTGCGCCATTCCAGCGGTCATCACCACCATCAGCTCCGATTGCGTCAGCCGTGGCAGAAACGGACGGATGGTCAGCGGAGCCTCGGTCTGGCCCATCACGATGGAGGCCGCGACGTTCAGCGACTCGGCGCCGCTGGCTCCCATCGCCCACTCCATCACCCATGCGAAGGCGCGAATCAGCAGCTGCATCACGCCGAAGTAGTACAGGATCGAGAAGAAGGCAGCGATGAAGATGATCGCCGGAAGAACCTGGAAGGCGAAGATGAATCCTAGGCTGGAGTTCTGCGCGCCGGCTTCGCCGAAGACAAAGCGCGAGCCCGCGAAGGAGCAGGCCAGCAGACGCTTGGCGCCTTCGCCTGCCGCGAAGATGGCGGCCTGTCCCCAGTGAACCCGCAGGACGAAGATGGCGAAGAGCACCTGCAATCCGATGCCGACGGCGACAACTCGCCAACGGATTGCCTTGCGATTGGTGGAGAAGAACCAGGCGGCAGCGACAATCAAGGCCAGTCCCAGGATTCCGGTGAAACGTCCCATTGCCTCCCTCGGAGATGCGCGAATTCAAGCTGTGACCCGAAAACTCTTCGAGCTTATCTCAGGGCGGAAATGCGGCAAAGCAGAAATCGCTGAGGTGCTCGGGTGACCGTCCCGCCGAAAATGGTTAGGCTCATAGCTGCGCTCTCGCCAGACCCAAGAAATTATGTGGAGTGCAGACTATAACCGAGCTTTGGATAGGCGTGGGCAGGGTGACCGCATTCACAAACTTTTCGTCGAGGGTAATGAAGTAGTCCAGCTCGTTATGCTCCGCCGTCCACAGGTGGTAGAGATCAGCGGTATGGTTACCGCTCGTTGCCCTCTTGAGGTCGAGGAACCGTGAGTCCCGAATGGAGCCGAGGAACTGGTACCACTCCCCCTTCAATTCCTCTCGCGATGAGTCTGACGTGATGGTGAAATCGCGCCTCAGAGGGCCGCGAACGAATTTACAGTCTACTCCCGAAAAGACGTCAAATTCAGTGCCTCTGAGGGTCGGATGCCGCAGGTTCATTCCTTCGAATGTGGTTTCGTCGCTGCGATAGAGAATGGCTGCACCTGCCCTCGACATCTCGGCTATCGCTTCCAAAGCGTCGTAGATCGCCTGTGACTCCCCATGGCTCTTGTTCCGCAACATCCGAGGCTGAGCTGAAGCGACATTTACGGTGACAGGAGCTCCTGCCCAACTAATGGTTCTGGGGACGAACACCCAGTCATGCGTCACCGTATATAGCCAGATGTTCGTGTCCAGCAATGCTCTGATTGGGTGCGGATGTTCCATCTCTCGAAGTTTACTGCATCGCTGGATTGCACAACCGCTTCACAGAAAATCGTACCTTCTCGTTTGAGAGGCGGTGTACACTGCACAGCTAAGCCTCCGCAATCTCATTAGGAGCTATTCCATGAATCGACTGCTGCTCGTTGGGCTGTTGCTCTTCTCGGTCTGCGCTGTTGCTGGAAGTCGGAGCCGAAAAGACATACCTCCGGCTCCATTGCCGACCGTCGTGACTGGCGCGAAGAAGATTTTCCTTGCCAACGGCGGTGGCAGCGACCTCGCCTATGATGCTTTTTATAACGCGATGAAGACTTGGGGACATTACACGATAGTCGGTACGCCGGAAGACGCGGATCTAATCGTGGAGCTGGCCTATCGAGTAGAACATGGCGGAACGCGCACATGGGCGACCTCGAACGGCTCCGCCACGAGTTATGGAAACACTACTACATACAATGGCGGAACACAGATTCATACGAGAGAAATTCCTGATCCGCAGCTTGTGCTCACCATCTACGATGCTAAGTCCAAACAGTCTGTATGGTCGGCAACCGACCATCGCAGACTGGCACGGCTGGAGAAGAATCGCGAGAAGGAAACGATTAACTCCGCCGAGCGGCTGGCTGATGAACTAAAAACCCGCGTGGGTACCTCCCAATAGACGCTGGCTCTATGCACACCACTGGGAGCAAATGTGGGAACTTCGTTCACCCCGCCCCCAACTCCCGCACGATCTCCACACTCGCGCTGGCTCCAACGCGGTTGGCTCCGGCTTCCACCGCGTTGAGCAGGTCAGCGGCCGAGCGAATGCCGCCTGCGGCCTTCACCCCGACTCCCCTGCCCACCACGCCGCGCATCAGGGCGACATCGGCCGCGGTTGCCCCGGCGGTCGAAAAGCCGGTCGAGGTCTTCACAAAATCCACCTCGGCCGCCACGGCAAGCTGGCAGACTAAAATCTTTTCCTCCGTCGTCAGCAGCGCGGTCTCCAGAATCACCTTCAACAGCGCTCCGGAGCGATGGCAGAGCTGCGCCATCGACTGCATCTCCATCTGCACCAGGTCGCGCTCGCCGCTCTTGAGCGCGCCGACGTTGATCACCATGTCGAGCTCGCCGGCTCCCAGGCGCAGCGTGTCGACGGCCTCGGCCAGCTTGGAGGTCGAGGTCGTCGCGCCGAGGGGAAACCCGATCACGGTTCCAACCACCACACCGCTGCCACGCAGCTCTGCGACGCAGTGCGCGATGTAGCAGGGGTTCACCATCACCGCGTGGAAGCCGTATTCGGCTGCTTCGCGGCAGATCTGCGTGATCTGCTCGCGCGTCGCCTCCGGCTTCAGCAGTGTGTGGTCGATGAGTTTTGCTGCAAGATGCCAATCGCTGCGAATGGCTTCCGTGGAGGAATAAATACCGATTGTTGACATCCTTCT
>Ga0326727_10015378_pt1 | contig 16439 bp, 15 predicted proteins | sample MB2enrmetagenome_FD_207643 | JGI IMG/M metagenome (GOLD analysis project Ga0326727, IMG submission 207643) | Lab enriched peat soil microbial communities from McLean, Ithaca, NY, United States - MB29MY | ecosystem: Environmental > Terrestrial > Soil > Wetlands > Peat | place: USA: New York...
CGGTGTTCTTGTTGATGGCCACAATCGAGGGCTCGTTGACAACGATGCCCTTGCCGGCGGCGTACACCAGCGTGTTGGCGGTGCCAAGATCGATGGCCAGATCGCTCGAAAACATGCTGAAGAGCGAACGCAGGCCATGCGACCGGGGGGAGCGCGATGGATAACCGTTCGATGACATTGGGAAACTGCTTCTACCTCATGGCCTATTGTACGGCCAACGGGTGCGGCCTGCATCGCAAGCCCGGAAAGCCGGGGAAAAGAAGCGCCGCCGTGGGAAACAGCACCGGCAGGCCCGGGCGCAGCCTGCAGCCAGGGCTAATCAGCCATGTCAATTTCCAACTGGTCAGCATCCGCTTCTCGGGCCGCAGGGGGCTTACGCATTTCCTCCGGGACTTGCGGCAACTCATCGGCTCGGAAAAGGTCACCCTTGATGACTTCCTCCAGCAGCCTAGCTTGCTCGGGGTAGCCTTCTGCGGTCGCCTCAAGCACCCAAAGCAATTGGAGCAGCTCGGTCGTGAACTGCCCGGTCCAGCAGGCCGGATGAATTTCGTTTAGCGGCGACGACTTCTTGCCGGCCCCTTCCTTCATGCGGTAATTGAGCCACGATTGCACGACCTTGAGGCCCGAAACCTCGAATCCGTATACCTCCGGCGGCACTGGGGCAAAACTGCCTTCACCTACAAGCAGCGTGTATGTTATTGGGTTGTACTCGAACGATTCCGGGTAGCTTTCGGCGTTGCCCGGAACGGCTTTCGTGCATTTGGTCCTTCCCGGAGGGATCGAGCCGCGGTGCTTGCCCCCGGGCACGAATCTCTCGCCAAAGGTATGCAGCCACAGCAGACGCGCGCCGACGGCGCGGACTCTCTCGAAGAGCGCAGCATCTTTTGTGATCGGCACGCGCAGTTCCCGCGTCTCCAGTTCCTTCACAAATCGCTCGGTAAAGGCTGGCTGTGCCAGCGCACCATAAACATAGGCCAGGAAGTCCTCCGGATGCTGGACACATTGGAACACTTCGCCAAGCAGTTCGAGCAGGCCGGGCAGGAAATTAGCATCGTGGGCGTCGGAACTACGGTAGAGCGGCATAACAACCTTCGCCCCGTATGATCCCCGAAAGTGGTCAAGGTCCGGAATCGACGCGCACACGGTTGTTGCCCGCCCGTGACCAAGTGGACGGCCAAGCAGGGTCGTAAGATAGGCCTGCCGTGCGCTGTGGGCGCGCCAGAGGTCAGGGCGAAGGAAATCACCCAAACGACTATCTGCAAGTATCCACTGGCGGTCAAATGAACGATACGCATAGCGTTCCAGGCGCGGAGGGGGAGCATTATCGGGCAGCTGATCGATGGGCGTGGCAGCTTTGTCTGCGCCGGGCAACGGCGGGCATTTCGAGTGCGTCGTTCGGTCGCGCGTCTCCTTGAATGCGGCTCGCATGTCCCGCGATGCGAGCAGGGCTTTCCAACGTGCGTGAAGCGTTGCTGGGTCTGGGCATATTGGCCAGGTTCGCTTGAATTGCGCTCCTGAATGCTGCCAGGGCATAAGGTCTGTCAAGAGCGGCCAGTCAAAATAACTCCCCATCCCCGCCGGGCGAAACGGGGCTTGCCAATCCCCAGGGCAATCCTGCCACGTCACGCATGAGAAGTCTCCGATCGTGTCAAGATCGGCGAGCTTAGCTTCGCGTGTCCCATTGATGCGAGCGTATCGGACTCTGGCTGCCTTTCCCCCCTTTGGGCTCTTCGAGCGGGCCGCAACTGCGATGGCGACGGGTGTCTGTATGGCAAAGACGTTCTCGCTCTTGCGGGTTCCACGGCCCTCGCCGCCAAGGTCGAGTATCCAGACATCGTCACATTGGCGGCGCATATGCTCACGCATCCCACAGAAGGCGTCGCCATCGAGATAGCTGGAAGCGCTAATAAAGCTGACAATTCCCGGCCCGCGGGCTTCTGTGTGCTCGAAAACCTTCCACAATGCCCAGCGCCAAAAATAGACATAGAGATTGTAAAGATTCTTTAGGTCAACCCCATGACCGGCGGCCTTTGCAGGGCCGAGAAAATCGTGCAAGATCGCGTCTACGCCCGATTCAGTGTCGCCCCAGCGCACCCACCCGCCTGTACGGGCCTTGTTCTCCACAGTGGCAGCTTCGTGCCGGTCATAAGGCGGGTTACCCACACAGACGATAACCGGCACTTTGCTCTTAACGTTCAGAGCCTTGGCGTGTTGCTCCGCGATTGGGCGAAGAAAAAGGGGCAGCTGCGGCGGCTCGGCATGGGGGCTTTCCAGCATGTCGGTCAGGTAGACATGGGTTCCGTCTTTGAGCAATTGCGCTCCCTTATCACGCAGCGCCCGACTCACACGCAGTTCCGCGACGGCGTAAGGACCGACCATTACCTCAAAGCCGTAAAGGTTGGTCGCCAGTGTAGTTGCCTGACCCGCAACAGCGCCGGGACCTTGCTCGGACTCCACGCGTCGCATCGCGTGGTCGATTATGCCGAGCAGATACGTACCGGTCCCGACCGCAGGGTCAAGGGTAATGACGTTTGGGTCGGCAAAGCTCAGCGGCTTTCCGAACAGATGGACGAGCAGGTCGTCGATAAGGCGCACTTGACACCGGACGACCTCAACCGGGGTATAGTAGGCCCCGGCATCCTTGCGAAGCTCCGGGTCGTAGGCAGCAAGAAAGTCCTCGTAGAAATAAAGCCAGGGATCCTCGGGTCCGGCCAGCGTAGCGAGAGGCACGATGCCGATCACGCGCAAAAGCAAATCGACAGAGGCGGCCATTTCAAGGCGTGCCCCTGGGTCGGTGAGGACTTGCAGGGCGCGGGAAAGCAAGTTGTGCTGGGCCGCAAGGGCAGATTCCGCGCTCTCCAGGGTGAGCGGGTTCGCCCCCTCACTCCGCCCCAACAGCAGCGCGAAGGTGACCGTCTGCGCGTAGGAGTCGGCAAATTGCTCATCCGAAGCGTCGGGGAAGAGAAGCTGCCGCCAATCCTTGGCGAGCTGGATAAGTGGCGAGTTCGAGTTCCCCAGCGCATCTGCCACGTCGTCGCGAAGCATCCGGCATAGCGGCGCTAGTAGGGTCGCAAGTCCCTTCAGGTCGATCTTGCCTTTGCGGTCAGTGGGGATGGTGGGCTGCCACAGGAAGAAGTCGCGCAAGAGGCTTTCGATTGCCCCTGCATCGCCGGGGGCTACGGCCCTCTTCCCTTCAGTGGCAATGTCGCCCGAGAGGCGGACAACCTCGCCGACAAGCTTGCCGTCCCGATAAAGCGCCCAGTCGTTGCCGTCGGCGTACAAGATGTTTGGGATGGCCGAGAATCGTTTGAACTGATTGCGGTTGTGGCCTTTGAAGCGTGCTTGGTTGACGCCTACACCTGGGGCCTTGAGTTCGACGTAGCCTGCGAGGAGCTTGTTGAGGTGAATGGCGTAGTCGGGGCGTCCAAGGTGGCCTGGCAAGGGCGTTTCGCCTGTACAGACGACATTCCATCCCAGGGCCGCGGCAACTTCGGAGATCAGGTTTTCGAACGGTCCGCGGAGCTGATCCTCGGGTTCGCCGATGGTCAACTGCGTCATCTTGGCAGTGACGCTGGCCGCAAAGCGTTGTAGAGCGGCGTGAATTGCGTTGTCCGTGCTCATTCCTTGAGAAGCCTCGGCTTCTATTGCAAATCAAGCCTAGCATCCCAAGCCTTTCAGACGCTCCAGCCGAAGGGGAGCCCCTCTCTCACTCCATGGCATGAGGGTCCGGGTTGGTCTTCAGGCTCTTGTGGTGGCGCACATCCGCCCCTTGCACCCAGAAGATCACGTCCTCGGCGATGTTGGTGGCGTGGTCGGCCACGCGCTCCAGGGCGCGGCTGATCATGAGCGCATTCAGCGCCTGCGGAGCCAGATGGCTCTGCTCTTCCATCACCCTGGTCAGCGCCTTGTAGGCCGCCCGGTTCATGGCGTCCACGGCGTCGTCCATGGTGAGCACGTTGCGCGCCATCCCGGCGTCGCCTTCAATGAACGACTGCAGGCTCTTGCGCACCATCTCGGCGGCCAGCGACGCCATCCTGGGAATGTCCACCGGCAGATCGGCCGCCGCCATCTGCTCCATGTTCCGCACCCGGTCGCTGATGGCCTTGGCCGCGTCGCCTACCCGCTCCAGGTCGGCGTTGATCTTGATCACGCTCAGGATAAAACGCAGATCGATGGCCATGGGCTGCTCCATGGCCAGCAGGTCCAGGGACGCCTGGTCGATCTCCCGCTCCAGCCGGTTGATGGCGATCTCGCTCCGGCTCACCAGGTCGCAGATGGACAGGTCGCGCACGCGATAGGCCTCGATGGCGCGCTGGATAGCCTGCTCGGCCAGTCCAGCCATCACCAGCAGTTGCTCCTTCAAATCGTCAAGGCTTTGCTGAAAGCGTATGCGCGTCATCCGAACCTGCCTGTGATGTAATCCTCAGTGCGCTTGTCGCTGGGGTTTGTAAATATCTTATGCGTCGAGTCGAACTCCACCATCCGCCCATTCAGAAAAAAGCCGGTCTTCTCCGCCACGCGGGCCGCCTGCTGCATGTTGTGGGTCACAATCACGATGGTGTACTGGGACTTCAACTGGAAGATCAGGTCCTCGATCTTGGAGGTCGAAACCGGGTCCAGCGCTGAGGCCGGCTCATCCATCAGCAGCACCTCGGGGTCCACGGCCAGCGCCCGCGCAATACACAGCCGTTGCTGCTGCCCGCCGCTGAGGCTGGCGCCGGACTTCTTCTTTAGATCGTCCTTGACCTCGCCCCATAGCGCCGAATTCTTCAGCGACTTCTCCACGATCTCGTCCAGCACGCGATGGTTTCTGTAGCCGTTCAGCTTCAGCCCCGCCGCCACGTTGTCGTAGATCGACATGGTGGGAAAAGGATTGGGCCGCTGGAAGACCATGCCCACGCGCCGCCGGATCTCCACCGGCTGAACGTCCTCGTAGATGTCCAGATCGCCGATGCGCACCGTGCCCGTTACGCGGGCTATTGGGTTGGTCTCGTGCATGCGGTTCAGGCAGCGCACAAAGGTGCTCTTGCCGCAGCCCGAAGGACCGATCAGCGCCGTCGCGTGGTTGCCCGGTATGTTCAGGTTGATGTCCTGTAGGCTGTGATTGGTTCCATACCACGCATTCAGGTTGATGACCTCGATGCCGACGCCCACTTAGCTCGCTCCCTTCAGAACGCCGCGGCTGGTCACGTAACGCACCAGGGAAACCGCAGTCACAATCAATGCAATCAAAACCAGGGCCCCCGCCCACGCCAGCCGGTGCCAATCGTCGAATGGAGACTGCGCATACACCCAGATCTGCAGCGGAAGAGCGGCGATCGGCTGATTCAGGCTGGTGCTCCAAAACGAATTGCCGAGGGCAGTGAAGATAAGCGGCGCGGTCTCGCCGGCCACGCGGGCAAAGGCCAGCATGCACCCGGTGATAATCCCCGGCGAAGCTGTCTTGACGGTGATCGACAGTACCGACCTCCAGTTGGGCACGCCCAGCGCCAGAGCCGCCTCGCGCACGGCGTGCGGCACCATCAGCAGCATCTCTTCGGTCGTCCGGCATACGGTCGGTATCATCATGATCCCCAGCGCCACACCGCCCGAGAAGGCCGAGAAGTGGTTTTGCGGAACCACGATCAGCGCGTAGATCGCAATCCCCATCACAATCGACGGCACCCCATTCAGCACATCCGCCGTAAAGCGAATCGCGTTGGCGAGCCTGGTTCCCCGCCCATACTCGGCCAGAAAGATGCCGCCTCCGATGCCCACCGGAACGCCGATGAGGCTGGCAATCCCAAGCAGAATCGCGGAGCCGACAATGGCGTTGGCCATGCCGCCGCCAACTTCGCCCACCGGCTTGGGAATCTGCGTGAAGAAGGACAGGCTCAGCGAACTGGCGCCCTTGTAGATCAAATAGACAAAGATCGCTACCAGGGGAGCGACCACCAGCACCGTGGCCAGCACCGCCAACCCAGTGACAGCGCCATCGGTAAGCTCCCTGAACTTGGACCGCAACTGGCCTCTTCCCGCTTTCACCTGCAACTCCCCATATCCCCTGCTTCAGTTGACCCGCGCCGGCGCGCCCCGCGTAACCGCCCACACCAGCAACTGAGCCAGCGCGTTTACCACAATCGTTACGAGAAACAGGGCCAGTCCGATCTCGATCAATGCACTGAGATGCAGATTGTCCGAGGCCTCGCTGAACTGATTCGCAATCACCGAAGCCATCGAATTGCCGTTCGACAGCAGGGAGCGGTGAATCTCTATGCTGTTGCCGATCACCATGGTCACGGCCATGGTCTCGCCCAGCGCCCGCCCCAAACCGAGAATCACCGCGCCCACAATCCCGATGCGCGCGTTGCGCAGCACACCCATGCGGATCATCTCCCAGCGCGTTGCGCCCAGGGCCAGCACCGCCTCGCGCTGCGAGATCGGCACCGCGGTCATCACCTCCCGCGTGAGCGAGGAGATAATGGGCAGGATCATGACGGCCAGAATCACGCTCGCGGAAACAAAGCCCAGACCGGTCGGATTGTCATTGGCAAAGAATCCCGTCCAGCCCAACAGTCCCACCAGCCACGGATTCACATGTTCCCGCATCAGCGGCACCAGTACAAAATAGGCCCACAGCCCATAAATCACGCTGGGGATCGCCGCCAGCAGTTCAGTCAGAAAGGACAGTGGCGCCCGCAATACGCCGGGGCACATCTCGGTCAGGAAGATCGCTACGCCAATCGCCAGCGGAACCGCCATCAGCAACGCCAGGAACGACGTAACCAGCGTTCCATACACAAACGGCAGAGCGCTGAACTGTCCATTCACCGGATCCCAGTAGTTGGGTTGGGGCAGGTTCGAATCCATGATGGCCCTGAAAACGCTGCCGAAGGTGAATCCGGCGGGCCAGGAGAAAAAACCGAGGCCGAACTTGTTCCAGCTCAACTGCGAGCCCTTCACCAACTGAACGGCAATCAACGCCACGATCCCGAAGATGCTGAGCGCGCACAGCACCATCAGCCACTTGAATCCCCGGTCGGTTATGGCCGAGTTGCCCCGCGTCAGCAGGAACTTGCGAATCGCCGAAGACTCAACCGTGCCCGCCTCCGCGGGTTGCTGCCCGCCGGGAATCTCCGGTTCAGTCTGAGGCCGAGTTTGGGCGATGCGAAGCTCCGGCACGTGGACGCTCACCTCAACTAACCTACCGGGCCGATGTGAATAGAAGGTTACAACGTTGCGAAATCAAGCGCATACAATCGTAAAACCAAACCACGAATGCATCGGAATTGGCCCCTGCTCGATACTCTTGCATCAATCTCGCGCATTGGAATCCGGAAGGCATCTCCCACGCGCCTGGCTTTGACACTTTCGCCCTCGCTCTTTCCACCCTCGCTCTTCAAGCTCGATGCCCCGCGTCCGGCCCGGATCAGTCCAGCGCCCGACCAATCCTCCCCTTCGCAACCGGCGGGCTGCATGGATCGCCCATTTCGCCGCCCCGCCGCGCGAGCCCGTGACGCTCCACTTCCGCTCTCACGCCCCGCCTATGCCCATTCCGCGCGCGTTGACAGCAAAATCGATATATTAGCCGGGAAATGCTGTTTCCGATTCAGGTAAAACGTGTTACAACTCCTACATGGCCAAGGGAAGAAGTTCGCCGCCGCCAGGACATGTCAACCTGAGAATGCTTGCCGAGCATCTGGGGCTATCGCAAACCACTGTCTCGCTGGTCATGAACGACTCGCCCTCCGCCAAGTCCATCCCCCAGGAAACCCGCACTAGGGTCATGGAGGCGGCCCATCAACTCAACTACCGCCCCAACTACTTCGCCCGCTCCCTGCGCCAAAGCCGCTCCATGAGCGTGGGCGTGCTGGCGCCCGACCTCAGCGAGGGCTACTTTACCAGCGTCATGAGTGGCATCGTCCAGGAACTGACCGCCGCCCGCTACTTCTACTTCACCGCCTGCCACGACTGGAAGCGCGATCTCATTGAGAAGTACCCGCGCCTGCTGGTGGAGCGCGCCGTGGATGGCTTTCTGCTCCTCAACACCCCGGCCGACCACATCGCAGTCCCGGTTCCGGTGGTGGCCATCTCAGCCCATTGCGCGGCCAACGACGTGACCAATATCGTCCTCGATCATCCTCTGGCCGTCGAGCAGGCTCTCAGCCACCTGCACGCGCTCGGCCACCGCCGCATCGCCTTCATGCGCGGCCCCCGCGCCATCCCCGATTCCGAGTTCCGCTGGGAGGCCATCCAGCAGGTGGCGCGCGAGATCAATCTCAAGATCGATCCGGCGCTCGTCATCCGCATCGACTCCGCCGGATGGTCAATGAAGGACGGACTCCATCCCATGGCGCCCGAGATCGGCTACAAGCCCATGCAGGCCCTGCTCGAAAAGACGCGCGAGTTCACCGCCATCTTCTGCTTCAACGACATCGCCTCCATCGGCGCCATCCGCGCCCTCAAGGACGCCGGCCTTTCTGTCCCCGGCGATGTCTCCGTGGTTGGCTTCGACGACATCCAGTCCGCGGCTTACTCCACACCCTCGCTCACTACCGTCCGCCAGCCGCTCTTCGAAATGGGCAAGCGCGGCGCCCACATCCTGCTCGATCGCATCGCCAGCCGCGAAAACAAATACCCCTCCGAGATCGTCATGCCGACGGAACTGGTGGTCCGCGAGTCCACCGGCCCGGCGCCCGCGCGCAACGCCTGAACGGCCGCCACGCACTGGGCACCCGCCTCACGGCTAGGTCTCGAAGGCAACGCCCAGCTCCCTGGTCACGATGGGTTCCACCTGGCCATCGAGGGTCGAAGCGTCGTATCCCAGGATGGATTCGAGAATCATGCCGTAGTACAGGGCGGTGAATCCCCAGAAGCGCGTCTGGCCCAGCCCCTCGCCGGTCTCGGCGTTGTAATACTCGCGCAGGACGGGGTTCTTGAGCAGGGCCATATTGAACAGGCGCGTGGCCAGCTCGCGGGCCTCGGCCCGGTACCCGTAGCGGCCCAGACCCTGGAAGATCATGTAGTTGGTGGGCGCCCAGGTGGGACCGCGCCAGTTACACTCCTTGTGCGAGCCTTGATAGTAATCCGGCTCGGTCTTCGCATAACTGGCTACCGGGTAAGTCAGCCAGAACTCACCCGGATTGAGCAGATGTTCATGGATCATCCGCTTTGCCCGCTGGTGCGTGGCCGCGCCGGCGAACAGAGGCATGAAGTTAGTGGCCGACTTTACATAGACGCGCTTGCCGGTCTTCTCGTTGCGGTCGAAGTACATGCCCTGCTTTTCATCCCAGAAAGTCGCATTGATAAGCTTTGCCACCCGATCGGCATGATGAGTGAATTCCCTGCTGTCCGCTGCCAGGTTCAGGCGCGCGGCGATCGCCGCCATGGCTCGCAGCTCGCGGATGAGATACGAGGCCAGATCGACGCCTTCGATTTCAAATGCGCCGAGAGCCCCGCCGCGCGACCACTGGTTGTCTGTCCCGGCGGCGTCGGCGGAGTTCCAGACGGGCAGGCCGTTGTGGTCCGAGTCATAGGAAAACCATTTATCGAGATACTTTTGCAGGCGGCCATAATAATTGCCGCGCAGCCACTCGTAGTCGTCGTGGTTCTGCTTACAGCCGAGCACCGCCAGTTGCGCCAGAAAAGGCTTGAACTGCTGGCGGTCGCGCTGCTTGATCAGGCTGCGATTCACGTAGCCGTCGGGCTGCTCGCGATTGAGAAACTCCTTGAGGTTGGTGAAGCAGTAAGTCCAGACGCCGTAATAAGAAAGATAGAGATTCTCGAAGTAAAGGTCCCAGTCGTAGAACTCGTTGTAGGGATAGCCGGTGAGAAAGGTGCCCTCGACGCCGGGAATGTGCCGCAGCCCGTGCGCCTGGATGTCGGCGTTCACGGTGTGCAGACGGCGGTTGAGTTCGGTCCAACTGCCGGCGCCGATCTCATCGTAAAGGGCCTTTGCCGCGGGCGTGGAGGCGGCCGGGACCGGCCCGAAGTCAAGCGGCGAAACAGCGCCCGCAACCGGCTGCGCGAGGCCGCGAAAAGGCATGGATGCGCCGCCGAGAAGCGAGGCCGAGCCGACGAGCAGTTGACGCCGTGTGATGGTCATGAATGCATCCTCCATTTTCGATGGTGGGCGCAAACGTACGGCCGCTCCAGGGTCAAGTCAGCATACCAGACTCCCCCGCGCCAAGTCACCGGCCGGCGCAGACTTCGTCCGATGCCCCAGGCGTCACCCCGGTGTCCCAGAATGCACAGAGGCCTGATCTCCGGTCTCTGATCCCTGATCCCTGTCTCGCTACTCCAGCATCTGCAAATCCAGCGGCTCTTCCAGCAGGCAGTCCATAGTCTTGATGCTGGCCAGCGCCCGCTGCAGCACCGACGACTTGCACGGCTCCACGGTGACCACAAAGGGCAGCGCGTGGTGCGGATAGCCGGCCTTCTGCACGATGGCGCGGATGTTGATGCGCTCCCTGGCCAGGTCCCCGGTGATCTCGGCCACAATTCCCGGCCGGTCGTTCACCAGGAAGCGGATAAAATGCGGGACCTCGAACTCGCCGCTCACCCGCGCCGCAGCCGCGGGCAGCTCGACCCGGCGCGATCCGTGCGCCAGCGCCAGCAGGTCGCTGACCACCGCCACAGCCGTGGGATGCCCGCCCGCTCCGTGGCCTGAAAACACCACATCTCCGCCATAATGGCCGGTCAGGATGACCATGTTCTCCGTGCCGCGCGACCAGGCCAGCGGCGAACGCAGATCGACCAGCATCGGTCCCACCGTCGCCGCCACCTGGTCCAGCGCCTGCTCGGCCCGCGCCACCTGGCGGATGGTGCAGCCCAGGTCCCGCGCATAGCTGAAGTCCACGGCCGTGATGGAGGTGATGGGCCGCGGAACGATCTCCTCCGGGTCCACCTCCACACGCAACGCCAGCCGCATCAGAATGGCCAGCTTGGCGCGCGCGTCGAATCCCCCCACATCTTCGGTCGGATCGGCTTCGGCATAGCCCTTGGCCTGCGCCTCGGCAAGCACCGCCGCATAATCCGCGCCCGCCTCCATCTTGCTCAGGATGAAGTTGCAGGTGCCGTTCAGAATGCCTTCGATCCGCTCGATCCGATCTCCGGCCAGCCCCTGCTCCAGGCCCGGAATCACCGGGATTCCGCCCGCCACGGCGGCGCCGTACTTGAGCAGCCCGCCCCTGGCCGCGGCCAGCCGCTCCAGCTCCGCGCCGTGATAGGCAATCAGCTTCTTGTTGGCCGTGACCACGCTCTTGCCGGCATCGAGCGCGCGCCGCACCCAGCTGCCTGCGGGCTCCAGACCGCCGGCCAGCTCCACCACCACATCCACTTCCGGGGAGGCCAGCACCGCATCCACGTCGCCGGTCCAGGTCACACTCGACGGAACCCAAACCACGCGCCGGCGCGCCAGGCTGCGGGCATAGATATGAGTCAGCTCCAGGCCTGGCGGTTTGGATTCCACCAGAATCCGCGCCGCCGAACTGGCCACCGTCCCAAAACCAAGCAAAGCTATGCGCAGTGGGCGCTGCATTCGAGGCTCGCCGCGGATCTCCCGCGCGACCTGCCCAGAAACCTCTTGCGGCAATGCGGACTCATTCACATCGGACACCGGCTTTTCCCCTCATTCCCTGGATCGAAACGCTGAATAACCCGATGATACCTGACCGCGCCGCGACGAATTCCTCAAGGCGCGCTCGAATTCCGCCGCGGCCGATCCGCCAGCCGGCTGACTCGCTGACTTGCTGACTTGCTGACTCGCTAACCCTGCCAACTCCGCTACAAGACAAAGAGCCCCGGCAGAACCTTCCCGGCCTCGCCCTCCACGACCTGCGTAAACGCCGAGGCGTTCAGCGGCGGCTCCGGTCCCACGTAGACCGTGCGCGCGCCGCCCTGCCGCGCCCAATGCACAAAGCTGGCCGCCGGATAAACCGACCCCGAAGTCCCCACCACCACCATCAGCGTCGCCCTGTGGATCTCTCTTTGAATGCGGTCCATCTCCAGCGGAATCTCGCCGAAGAAGACGATATGCGGGCGCAGCCGCCCGCCGCAGGCGCAGCGGCCCACCTCGTCCAGGCTGCGATAGATGGCCCGATCCTCGACCGGAGGCCGTCCGCACTCCCGCTCGCAGCGCGCCTTTGCCAGCTCCCCGTGCATGTGCACCAGCCGCGCTGAGCCCGCGCGCTCATGCAGATCGTCCACGTTCTGCGTGCATAGAAAAAAGCGCTCGCCCAGCCGCGCCTCCAGCTCCGCCAGCGCAACGTGGGCCGGATTCGGCTCGGCCTTGGCGCCGTCCCTCCGCCGTCCCGAGTAGAACTCCCACACCAGCGCCGGATTGCGTCTCAGCGCCTCCGGTGTGCAAACATCTTCGATCGAATGCCCGGCCCACAATCCGTCCGACGCGCGAAAGGTGGGCAGTCCGCTCTCCGCGCTGATGCCTGCGCCGGTCAGGACGAAGACGCGGTCGTCTGTGGTGATGGCAACAGTCTTCATGATCTTGCTCCATACGCCGGAATGCTTTCCGGGGGCATTATGAACAGAACCGGATTAGGCTTCGGCTTATGACAAAGGCGGCAAGCTGGCCCCCGCTTCGCGTGGATAGCAAGTTAGCGAGTTGGCGGGCTCCCGATCCCTCATCCCTGTTCCCTGCCTTCACGGCTCCAGCAGAATCTTCCCCGTGGTCTTGCGGGCTTCGAGGTCCGTCTGCGCCTGCGCGGCCTCGGCCAGTGGATAAAGATGCTCGGTGCGCAGCTTGAGTTCGCCGCTGGCCGCCCAGCCGAGCACGTCGCCCGAGCGCCACTCCAGCTCCGCCCTCGTGGCCACGTAATGCCACAGCGTGGGGCGGGTAATGAAGAGCGATCCCTTGCCGCTCAGCCGGATCAGGTCGAAGGGCGGCACCGGCCCGCTCGACCCGCCGAAGAGCGCCAGCAGGCCGCGCGGCCTCAGGCAGTTCAGGCTGCCGTCGAAGGTCGTTTTGCCCACCGAGTCGTAGACCACGTCCACGCCCTTGCCGCCGGTGAGCCGCTTGACCTCCGCCTCGAAGTCCTGCTCGGTATACAGAATCGCATCGAAGGCGCCCGCCTCGCGCGAGAGCTCCGCCTTGGCGGCCGTCGAGACCGTTGCGATGACCCGCGCGCCCAGCCGCGCCGCCATCTGCGTCAGCAGCAGACCCACGCCCCCGGCTCCGGCATGAACCAGCGCCGTGTCTCCGGCCTTGAGCGGAAATGTGGAATGAGAAAGGTAGTGCGCCGTCATCCCTTGCAGCATGGCGGCCGCGGCCTGCTCCATGCTCAGCCCGGCGGGAACCTTTACCAGTTGCGCCGCCGGCGCCAGCGCGTACTCGGCATAGCTGCCCAGCACGCTGACCGAAGCCACCGCCTCTCCTGCGGCGAATCCCGTCACGCCCGGGCCCAGCTTCTCCACGGTGCCCGCGGCCTCGCTGCCGGGAATCAGCGGTAACGTGGCCTGGTAGACGCCCTTGCGGAAGTAAACCTCAATGAAGTTGACCCCGACAGCCTCGACGCGAATCAACACCTGTCCCAATCCCGGCTCGGGAATGGGCAACTCGGCCAGCTTCAAAACCTCCGGCCCGCCCGTCTGGTGAATCTGTATGGCTTTCATCTCACGGCAAGAATGCACCCTGAGGGGCGCGCACTGCAAGCGCCTACCCTACACCGTCAGCTTGGCGCTGGCCAGGCGATTCAGACTGATGCCCTGCTCGGCAGCCTCCAGCGCCAGCGCCCGATGGACATGCGGCGGTATGCGGACGCGAAACTCGCCGCTGTAGCGCTTCTCAGCCAGAGGGGTGGGTGGGATTTCGTTGTTGGCCTTCATATCGGTTACAGCTTCTGCCACCACCTTGCGGATACCCGCCAGCGCCCGCTCAGGAGCCGAAGCCAGCCAGCTCAAGGAAGGAAACTCGGCACAGAGGGCTAGATACTCGCCGTCCTCCGGCGACCAAGTGACGCGATAAGTGTAGTGGTCAAGTCTCTCAGGGATCATTGCTTCTTCTCCATCGTGTCCGTTCCGCCGGTTCTGTCCTGCTCGCGCAATCTCTCCAGGGCCAGCAGGACTTGGCGAACCTGATAGGGCTTTGCCTTGCCTCGGGCATTCTGGATATTCACACGCGGATCCCCAGGCCAAGGTGTCTTGAAGACCGCGTGACTCGAAGCGCTCTGGCGCGGCTCACCAAAATAGGCCACGCAGACCTTGTGCAAATCCGCAAAGCGGACCTGCGCCGGGCTGGCGCGCATTCTATCGAGAATCTTGGCAATCTCCGCCACGTCTCATGGTATCAATATTGGAACCACCAGGCAAGATGAATTCTCTGGGGCGCGCACCCAGGCCCAACTTGGAGCCGGCAAGCGGTACAACAAGCCCCGCCCAGGCATTGCCCAAGCGGTGCTCTTCTGTTCCCTATTCCCTATTCCCTGGTCCCTGCCGTTCAGTCCCGGTCGGACAGTAGACTCTGCTCTTCGGGCGATTCCAGACGCACCAGGCGATCGACAGTGTAGGGCGCGGGATTCTGGCTGCTGTGATAGTGACGCACCTGCAACTCGCCGAGCAGGCCGATGGCCAGCATCTGAATTCCGGCCACAATCAGCACCGCGCCGATCACGAACATCGGACCGTGCTGGTCCATCACACTCTGGTGCGGATGCAGCAGCTTCGTCCCCAGCAGCGCCATCGAAATGACGCTGCCCACCAACATGCCAAGCGCTCCCAGGCCCCCGAAGAAGTGCAGCGGGCGGCCCATGTAGCGCAGCAGGAAGCGAATGGTCAGCAGATCGAAGAAGACGCGGAAGGTGCGCTCGATTCCGTAGTGGCTCCTGCCCCGCTCGCGATTCAGATTCCTGATGGGAATCTCGCAGATCGACGCGCCATGCCAACTGGCCAGCGCGGGAATAAAACGGTGCATCTCGCCGTAGAGCGGAATATTCTGGATCACCTCACGGCGATAGGCCTTGAAGGTCGTTCCAAAATCGTGAATGTTCACCCCGGAAAGCCTGGCCATCAGCCAGTTGGCGCAACCCGACGGCACGCGCCGCATGAGGAAGTTGTCGATCCGTTCCTTGCGCCAGCCCGAGACCACGTCGTAGCCCTCTTCGAGCTTCTCGATGAAGCTGGGAATATCGTTCGGGTCGTGCTGCAGGTCTCCGTCCATGGCCAGGATGAACTCGCCCGATGCGTGGTCGAATCCCGCCGCCAGCGCCGAGGTCTGGCCGAAGTTCCGGCGCAGCTTCACCACCAGAACGCGGCTGTCCACGGCGGCAATCTCCTCCAGCAGCTTGTAGGTGCGGTCGTTGGAGCCATCGTCCACCAGCACCAGCTCGAAGGAGTCGCCCACCTGCTCCATCACCTGCTTCAGGCGCGCATATAAGACAGTAACGTTCTCCTCTTCATTGTGAAAGGGCACGACGATCGAATACCTGGCCATGATGTCAGTATAGATGCAGATTCGGCGGAGGGGGATTACCTTCGGCGGCGGAATGCGGTCCGCATTGGCGCACGAAAGTTCTTGCTCGGAGGCCGCAAACCCGCGATGGAACTATCTGTCCAGCTCCTCCAGCATGGCCTGCATCTCGCTCTGCGCGTGGCGGTTCCCGTTGCGGGAAGCGCAGGCGATTCCAGCCCGCAGACGCTCGATCGCCTCCGCCGTCCGTCCCGCCTCGGCCAGGGTCTGCGCGGCCATGAAGTAGCCGGCCGTATACTCCGGATCGTTGGCGCGCAGCGTGTCGAACTCCGCCAGCGCCGCCGCCGTCTCGCCACCCCTGGCCAGCTCCATCGCCAGGCCGTAGCGGGCAAAGCTGTTCCCGGAATCGAGCGCCAGAATCTCTCTCAGCCCCGCGATCTTGTCCATCGTATCCGTCTCCGAAGTGCCCTTGAAGGGGTTCCAACGCTCCGCGCGCAGACGTTGCGCCGAGTTTGGAGTATGATCGATTCGTGGAGGAGCCCGATTTGGCGACTCAAGCCCGGCAACGCATCCGGACAATCCGCGCCCCCAGACCCCTGGAGGATCCAACCGAACACGCTGAGCAGGACCTCCTCGCAAACCTGATGGTGTCCGTCTCTGCCTCGCTTGAATCCATGAGCGAAGCGCAGCGTGAGCGGGCTGTGGAAGCGGCGGAGCGCGCTGTAGCCCATCTTCAATAGCGTTTCGCCGGCAACCGCCGGAAGCCCTGCAGGTGCGCCCGTCCAGCTTCACCGTCAGGATCGATTCCCAGGGCGATCAACGCTTCCGCAAACGCCTGCTCATCCCGCGCATCGATTGCCTTCCGCAATGCGGTCTCCGCCCTGAGTTTTTGCTGATCGAGATGCTTTCTCGATCCGGTATCCTCGCGCATCTGGCGGAGAATCCGGTTCGCCTTCTCGCCAGGGAACTCCTCTTTCATTACCATCCGGTTGTCCCCCCACGATGCCGGCCACACTCTACAAGATCATGTCGCCCCGCGGAA
>Ga0326727_10015379_pt1 | contig 16438 bp, 5 predicted proteins | sample MB2enrmetagenome_FD_207643 | JGI IMG/M metagenome (GOLD analysis project Ga0326727, IMG submission 207643) | Lab enriched peat soil microbial communities from McLean, Ithaca, NY, United States - MB29MY | ecosystem: Environmental > Terrestrial > Soil > Wetlands > Peat | place: USA: New York...
TTTCCAGCAGCCACGCCATCGGCTTTTCCGGAACCAATCCGCCCCAGGGAACGGTTACGCAACGCCAGTATGCGCCCGCGGCGCTGGACGACATGAACGAAGCGCCCACCGGAACCGCCACCAACCTGACTCCGGCTACGGTTTCGATCGAAACGTCCACTCTTTCCAGCCCCAGCTCGATTACTCTGCCGCCCTTCTCAGTTACCGCGCTCGATTACACCGCTGCGGGTTCGACAGCCGCGGCTGCGCCAGTCTTCAGCCCCGCGGCCGGGAGTTACACCACCTCGCAGTCGGTAACCATCAGCGACGCGACCAGCGGCGCGACGATCTACTACACCACCAACGGAACTGCGCCCACGACTTCTTCGACCGTGTACAGCGGCCCTATCACGGTAAGCGCGACGGAGACGCTGGAAGCAGTTGCAGTTGAGACGGGCTATGCCAACAGCGCGGTAACCACGGCGGCTTACACCATTGCCGCGACGGCGCTGCCCGCGCCCGCGTTTTCGCCTGCGCCCGGCACCTACACCTCGCCGCAATCGGTAACCATCAGCGACGCGACCAGCGGCACCACCATCTACTACACCACCAACGGCAGCACACCCACCACATCCTCGACCGTATACAGCGGCCCTATCACAGTCAGCGCGACGGAGACGCTCCAAGCCATCGCTGCCGCAACCGGCTATGCCAACAGCGCGGTAGCGACAGCAGCGTATACCATCGCTCCGGCGGTGTCTGCACCCATATTCTCGCCCACGCCCGGCACCTACACGTCGCCGCAGTCGGTAACCATCAGCGACTCGACGGCCGGCGCCACCATTTACTACACCACCAACGGCAGCACACCCACCACGTCCTCGACCGTATACAGCGGCCCTATCACAGTCAGCGCGACGGAGACGCTCCAAGCCATCGCTGCCGCAACCGGCTATACGAATAGCCCAGTCGCAACGGCGGCTTACACCATCGCCGCGACGGCGCTGCCCGCGCCCGCGTTTTCGCCCGCGCCCGGCACCTACACCTCGCCGCAATCGGTAACCATCAGCGACTCGCAAGCGGGCACAACCTTCTACTACACCACCAACGGCACCACGCCGACGACCTCTTCGACTCTGTATACGGGCCCCATCACGGTGAGCGTGACGGAGACGATCGAGGCCATCGCAGTAGAAGCGGGCTATACCAACAGCCCCATGAGTTCGATGTTGTACTCCATCGCTCCGATGCTTCCGGCGCCCACGTTCTCGCTTGCGGCGGGCACTTACGCCACATCGCAGACGGTGACCATCGGCGACGCGACGGCCGGCGCCACCATTTACTACACCACCAACGGCAGCACGCCCACGACCTCTTCGACCGTGTACAGCGGCCCTATCACGGTAAGCGCGACGGAGACGCTCCAAGCCATCGCAGTCGCAACCGGCTATCCCAACAGCGCGGTAACCACGGCGACTTATACCATCCAGTCTGGTTTCAGTATCTCACTCGCTCCCACTTCCCTTTCATTAGCGCCTGGACAGTCGGCAACGACTACAGTCACGGTTGACCCGATCAATGGATTCAGTCAAGCTGTGTCCTTCGGATGCACTGGACTCGGCGCAGGGTTGTCATGCGCCTTTTCTCCTCCGTCCGTTACCACTGGCGGGACCTCGGCGACCGCCATTCTCACGGTTGCCGCCAATATGAATAACTCGGTCAGTGGGGGCACACAGCCGTTGATTCCAGTTACCGCTGCGGCATTCCTTTCTTGCGCGATTGGATTCCGCAGGCGCCGAAGATTCCATTCCATGCTCTTCATCGCCGGACTTGCTCTGGTGCTGACCACGCAGAACGGCTGCGGTGGTTATGTTGGCACAATTCCTCCACCGGTGACTTTGAACGTGACGGTGACAGCGACCTCCGGGACAATTCAACAGACGGCCACATTGACGGTCACTGTGAGCCAAGCAACGTGATCACGATAGTCAGATTCAGAAGCAGCCGGCCCTTCATCTAGTACTGCGACCGTGTGAATATGTGCTCTCCCAGGTTCTCCGCCGTGGCGGACCGTGGCGGAGAACCTGGAGCACCCGGCTCGTACTGCCTCCCGGAGGGCGAAAAAGCGGCCTTTTCCAGATAAAACGGTCTCCTTTTTGGCCAAGAAAGGGGCAGAATTCGAGGCTCCCGGTTACCTGTTCGTCAATATGTAGGAATTACAAACTCATGATTCCGCGCATGTTATAGGCAACTGGCGGGTTAGAAAATGGCCTCCACAGGGTAAGGGGGGTGGGGGGGCAGAAGGGTACAGACCGGGAGCAAACTTGACAAATTGGGCCGGCCGGGGTGGGATCTTTTTCTTCACTCTTTCATTGCGCGCGCCGGACGGGAATTGATCTGCAAACGCCCAATGGTCAGTGGTCAGCCATCAGTTGGCCCGGTTGAGGTTGGTGATGTTCCAGGCGTCCGAGATCGACAGCGACGGACTGGGGTTCATCGTCCCCCACATTTCAGAATCGAGATGTGAGCCGCCCAGCCCCGCAATTCTTCTCGCCTCCCATCTTTCAATTCTATTGCGAAGGCTTAAGGGTCATGAATCCGGGCTATTGCGCTAACAATACCAGTCTAAGGTTGCACAACTTCAAACGGAATGGCGGGAAGAATCCCCAACGGCACAGGCCGGGGAGGCTTTGTTTGTGTATCCGAAGCGGAGGGCGGCTTGAGCGCCGACGCCTCGGCAATCAGGTTCCCGGTCAATCCCGGCTTGACCTTCGGATCCGCAGTGATGCGAACCTGGAGAAAGCCGCCGGCCTGGCTCACATCCGCAATGCCGATTCCCTCCGGTGGATCGCTGAGCGCCAACTGAATCCGATTTCCCGACTGGCCCGGCGGCACTGCGAAACGGAGCAGCGCCGTTCCCCCAACCGGGAGGCGCAGGCGATTCTCAAAAGCGCTCCAGAGCGGCTTGCGGCGGTCGTTGCCAAAGACATAGAGTATCGCTTGCTGCGCGGGAACCAGGCGATGCCATGCGAAGGCTTGAATCATATCCTCCGCCGGAACGGCGGCATGACGCACGGTTCGTCCAGCAATGGCGGCCTCTCCCTCGAGCGCGAATCCGCTGGGCGCCGCGATTGCCGCCGGCGGAGCGGTCAGGCTCACGCGCACTGTATCGGTTCCAGCGGGAATCATGCCGCCTCCCAGCACCAGTCCCGGCGGTCCATCCTCGATGCGCAGTGCGACGGCGCCGTCGAAACCGTCCCGCCGAATCAGGAGAATGGTAACGGGAATGGTTCTGCCGGGGCGCAGGTTGATGCTGGAGGGCGCGAAGCGCAACTCGAAATCCGGACGCGGATGACCGATGCGAAGCCGGTAAGTGAAATCCGGTCCGCCGTTCTGTTCCGTGTCGGCGAGTTGCAGATAATACGCGCCCTTGGCGGGAAAGCGGTAGATGAGACGCGAATCGGCCTGATGGGTCAGAAGAGCCGCACCCTTGTCCTCGAAGTCGTCATTGAAGGCGAGCTGCTTGCCATGGGCGTCGGTCAGCGTCAGCACGGAGTCCAGCGGCGAACCCAGGCGGCGGGCCTCGACCTCGGCGACCATCTCCTCCCCGGCCTTGCCATCGATGCGGAAGAAATGCACATCGCCGGGGCGTTCGATGCGCCCGTTGACGATCTGCGGCAGTTTGATGCGGCGGGCATGGGCGGCGCCGGCGGGCTCCTGCTTCTCAACGGTTTCCGGCAGCGTATCCACTGAAAACGCGACGGAATCTTCGCCGCTCCAGCCCTTCTGGCTGGGGGATAACTCATGCACGCCGGGCTCGCGCACTGAGGGCTTGAACTCGGTTGCGGCCAGATTCCACCCCGCTAACTCAATGCGCGCATGAGCGCCCGATTTGCCGCCCATGGGAAAGATGCCGGTTACATAGGGAATCTCGCCGATCGCGATCCGGTAAACGAAGTCTTCGCGGCCGCGGTTCAAGACGTCGCGGACCGACAGGATGTAATCTCCCTCATCGGCAATATCCTGTTCGATCACCGGCTCCTGGCTGAAGCGGAAGTGGTCGGCCGAGGCCAGTTCCGTTCCCTTTGAGTCTGTGAGCGTAAGAACCGCCTGGAACCATCCCGGCACGGCATCCGACATATAGGGGATAAGCGCGCGGGTCATGGCGGCGATAACGATCTTCTGCCCCTTGGCGGCATGAAAGCGGTAACGGTCGGTGCTTCCCGGCATCATCTGCCCATTCACGATCGGCGGCAAGACGATCTCCTGCGGAGCTTCGGAGGCTTGTGCGCGCGCCTGTGCGGAAAGCGGCAAGCCGCCGCCCGCCGCCAACTGAAGGGGCACATGCTGGAAGGAACGCGCGGTCTCAGGAAGCCGATCGACGAGGAAGTTGAGCGGATTGGTCAATCCCTGACCGGTCAGCAGGCGCAGCTCATGGTTGCCGAGGGCGGCATGAGCGTCCACTGTAACGCGCAACAGAACCGACTGCGAAAGCGCCGGCGCAGCCCTCATGCGCATGGTTGCGTCGATCTGCTTGCGCAGATCGGCGGCGAGCTTTCTGTCCGCTGGCGTCCAGGGCGTGGCGACACGGGCCTGCGCCGACGCCTGGGAAGCGACCCCGTCCTTGCCCGCGGAAGCAACCGCGTTGGCTGGAACGGTTGTGAATTCAGGCTTGGCTGCAGGCGTGCCGCCCGGCGGTTGCGCTGCTTGGGGGTTGGGCGCGGTCTTTGCAGCGGCGGGAGCGCTGGAGTGGCTTTGCTCCAATTCCTTCAATTGCGCGCGCAGATCGTCCAGCTCCTTTGGCGAGAGCGGCTTGGAAAACCCGATGATCTCGGCCTTCACGCCGTCTCCGGCAAAGAATGCCTCCTTTGCTCCATCCAGATATTGGCCGCCAAAGGTAACTTCAAAGGTGCTTCCCAGCCTGCCTCCGGCGGGATAGACAAAAGCGGCGTGAGGCGAACTCTGCTGCGCGAAGGCCGCCGCGGCTCCCATGAGCAGGGGCAGCAGGAATCCGCGCCCGCGTCGGGTCATGCGCGCGCTCCCATGATCTCGCGCAGCATTCCCGCGGTTCTAACGTTCTCCTCCCTGGCCGGGCCGACAAAGACGGTCTGGCCGAGAGGATGCGGCAGCGGGGCGTGAAGATCGATTCCCAGCAGCGTATAGATACTGGAGATCAGGTCCATCGGATAGACCGGCCTGTCTTTCACCTCCTCACCGCGCGCATCCGAGGAGCCGATCACCTGGCCTCCGGCAAAGCCTCCGCCCGCAACCACGGCCGAGAAGACCTGTCCCCAGTGCCCCCGGCCCCCGTTCCAGGGAGCCTCCCACTGCACCTTGGGAGTGCGTCCGAACTCGCCGCTCCACCACACGATGGTGCTGTCCAGCAGTCCCCGCTCGGAGAGGTCGGCGAGCAGGGTTGCCATCGCCTTGTCCATCTCCGGAACGCGGCGGCGCATGGTCTGGAAGTTCTCCTTGTGGGTGTCCCAGCCGCCCTGATAGTTGATGGTGATATAGGGAACGCCGCGCTCCACCAGCCGCCGGGCCGCCAGGCACGACTGGCCGAAGGTGTTCCTTCCATAGCGGTCGCGCATCTCGTCCTTTTCCTGGGAGAGATCGAAGACTTTGCCGCCGTCGCCGAGGATCAGCTCATAGGCCTGGCGCTCGCTCTCCTTCCATGGCGCCATGCGGGGATCGTCGCGCAGGGCCTTGTCAAGCGCGTCCAGATCGTGGAGCAGTTGACGGCGGCCCTGCTGGCGCTGGTCGCTGATCCCCTGCAACACAACGCCTTCGACGGCAAAGCGAGCCTGCGCCGGATCGCCGCCGGTGGCAAAGGGCTGGTAACGCAACCCGAGAAATCCCTCATCCGCAAAGCGCCCCTGCGGCTCGGTGAGAACGATGTAAGGCGGTATCAGCCCTTGGTATCCGGCGTTGACCCCCTTGAAGTAAGAGACAACCGCGCCTACGCCGGGATAAACATCCGTGCCGCCCGATGCGCGGCCCGTCTGCACCTCGTAGGAAGCGGTCTCGTGGGCATTCACTCCGTGCGTCATGCCGCGAACGATGGAATACTTCTCCGCGCATTTGGCCAGATTGGGCATCAGCTCGCAGATGCGAATGCCGCTGACGTTGGTCTCGATGGGGTGGTCCAGCGGGCCTGAGAAATCGCTTCCGGCCTCCGGCTTGGGATCGAAGGTATCGAGATGCGACGGGCCGCCCCACATCCAGATCTGGATCACCGATTTGGCCCTGGCGCCCGGCTTGGGAGGAGCGGCAAAGGCGGGCAGAAACCACAGATTGCCGAGCGCCAATCCGGCGCCTCCCACCGCTCCCAGGCGCAGCAGGTCGCGCCGCGAGAGATCGGCAAACAGCGGCAGCTTCAGAGTCCCGTTCCGGTCGTCGTTGCGCATGGCATTCGTCTCCTCGGTAGAAAAGCGGGTGCCCCACCCTCGCCGCGTTCTTGCTTTTGCGGCTAGGGTGGGAAACGCAGCCGCAAGAACCTCGCCCATCAGTGGCGATAGAGAAACTCCGTGCTGTTGATCAACGCCCAGGCCACATCGATGGCGGCATTGCGGCGGTCGAGACCACTGGACTGCTGGTATGCCGCGGCGATCCTCATCTCCTCCTCCGTCGGATAGCGGGAGAGAACGGTCAGATACAGGCCGGTCAGCATGGCGCGCGGGTCCGGTTTGCGAAGTATCTCCTGCAGCGCAGGCCCCTGTTCGATCCTGCGCTCAATCTGGCTGGAGTTCAACAGATGCAGGCGTTGCAAGGCGGTGGGGCGGTTGTTGCGTTCCGACTCCATGCCGGTGTCGCGCGGCGAGCGGCCAAAAAGTTCCAAAAACGGACTGGTGATGCTGCCGTCAGGCAGTGCGATGGCGCGCTCGCCGCTGGGCATGATCGTGTAGGGTTCCGGCACCGCGCTGGAATACTGCTCGCTGGTTCCCGTGATCTGATTGAGCGCGTCGACCAGAACCTCGGCGTCAAGCCGGCGCACCGGGTAACTGGCAAAGTTCTTCGCCGCCTCCGGCTTTGAACTGCGCGGAATGGAGCTGAGCTGATAGGTGCTCGAATTCAGAATCAGCCGGTAGATGTGTTTGAGATCGTAGCTCGCGGAGATAAGTTCAGCTTCAAGGAAGGCCAGAAGATCGGGATAGAGCGGAGGATTGTCGGGGCGAATGTCGTCGGGTTCGTCGATGATTCCCCGCCCGTAAAGCCAAGCCCAGACGCGATTGACGATATTGCGGGCAAAGTACGGGTTCCGGGGGGCGATCAGCCAATCGGCAAGATCCAGGCGCGGATCGCGGCCGGCCTGCAGGCGGGTTTTCGTTCCGTCCGGAAAGACCGCATCGGCCGTGGGGAGGGGCTTGCCCCGATCGAAGAAGACGATCTCCTCCTTCCATTCTCCCGTCGGCTTGTAACCGACCTGGGAGAAGAAGACCGCCATATCCGCGCGGCGCGCCGCGGGCCATTTCTCGGTGCGAACGCCCATGAACGTGAGCGCCACCGCCTGCGCCAGCGACTGCGGCTCCCGGTTCTGTACCGCCCGAAAGAAGTTCACCGGGCCGACGCGGAAGTTGCTTCCGCTGGAGGTCAGCAGCTCGCGCGCGAACTGATCGTAAGGCTTGTTCTTCTCCAGCGATTCACGCAGCCAGCCGTAATACTCCTGTGCGGCGGTGGGCCAAAGATCGATGGGGAACTCGGCCTTGATGCGCAGCAGATCGCTCCACTTCATCGCCCAGTAGACGGAGAACTCGCCGCGCTGAAGAAGCCGATCGATGAGGGAAGCGCGCCGGCCGGGATCGGCGCCGGCGAGAAACGCCGCCGCCTCCTGCGCCGTGGGCAACGTGCCGATGGTGTCAAGGTAGGCGCGGCGGAGAAAGACCTCGTCGGAAGAGAGACCGGCGGGCGCTACTCCCGCCTTGGCGAGATGGGCAAAGACCAGCTCATCGATCCTGCCGCGCACGACGGCATCGCCGCCGCGCCCAGGCATCGAGGCCGCATCGAGGACCGGATGGACCCCCACGGCCGCGCGATGAGAGGAAAGAAGGCTCAGAGTGCACCCCTGAAAGCGCGCTTCCATTGGCCTGTGCGCGCGGAAAACAGCTCTTCGCTGGTCTAGACCCTGTTTCCGCTCTCAAGTTGCGCCCGTTCGAGTCCCTCTGTCAAGAACGTTTCGGCCTGACGTTCGGCGCAATTCAGTACCGGCCGGCGGAGCCAGCGGGCTCAATTCATAGTCAGGCCTCCCATCCCTCTCGAAAACAACTCGAAAGGACCGAAAGCCGGCCAACCGGAGAAGATGCCACGAAACGAGACCCGCTCCCGCTTGGCGGCCTCCATTATGATTGCGGCAGGTTGAAATGACTCAAGACTCCATCGCCATCTCGCCGGGACCTCGCCTCAAAGCCGCCATGATTCTGGCTGTGATCGCGGATGTCCTCCAGGTTGTTGTCTTCCCCCTTTTCATTCAGGGCGCGGCTTCGCCCGCTGACGACCTACTCGACCTGGGCATGGCGGCGGTCCTGGTTTTCCTTCTTGGATGGCACTGGGAGTTTGTGCCATCGTTTCTTGCCAAACTCGTTCCCGAAGTTGACCTGATCCCCTGCTGGACGATTGCGGTTGCGAACGTCTATCGGAAGTCGAAGCGGATCGCGGCAACCATGGAGGGAACTCGCGAGGAAGATCAGCCGCGGTAGGGCCCACCGAGAGCGCAGGCCGCGCCTGCCTTACGGCGGAAGGCCGTTCGCCCCCGCGCAGTGAGTGGCGCGGATGGCCGCGCAGGACTCAATGATGCGGGCGTTGCAACCCGGGTCGCAGACCGTTCAATAGTGGATTGGGGCCGCGAAAACGGAAGCAGGTGAGGTTTTACAGGTGAGAAACTCAGAATCTTCCAGCTATGTTGTTGATAAATATGGTAGGCACGACTGGATTCGAACCAGCGACCTCTTCCGTGTCAAGGAGGGGACATTAGGCAAATCAACAACTTACAAGACCCCGGTGGCTCCCTAAGTCCTTGTAAGAACGCACAGCGCCGAGACCCAACGTATCGCAAAACGTATCGCGCTTCCAAAAACGCAGGCCCCGCAACCGGAGGCATTTCCAACGAGTTGCACCTCCCGACTTCTCGTCCAAGACCAAGGCTGAATTCAACTTACCAATAGATGTCTGCGTATGTACCGGCGCATATTGAGTCGGGCCTTAACACTGTGTGTTAACGATAATAAATAGTACTGTACCCAAGTTCGGATAAACTGGAAGTAGTTGAGCATACGCAGCTTAACGCAATTGCTCGCAATCGGGCAAAGCTGACGGGTGTACCGCTATTGTACCCGCATATTCGATTGAAAGTGGCTGAAGGCTGCTATGCGAATGCCTCGCGGCCCCCAGCCATCAAATTCGTCCAAGATCGATCACTGCACAGTGACGGTGACGGCAGTAGAGGTTGTGATCTTCGCGTTGACTGAATCCGTTCCCGTGATGGCGAAGGTGTAGTTGCCTGCAGTTGTCGCTGGAGTCGAAGAGCCCGAGGAGCTTGAGCTTCCGTGTCCGCCGCACCCGATTGCGCCAAATGCGATAACTGCCATCAAAAGAGCAATCATCGTAATCCAGCGCCGGCGCCGTGCAGGGATGCCGAAAAACAGCAATGCAGCCAGCGCCGCGCCTCCGCCGCCAAGCCTCCACAAATTCGTTCCTGCCGGCCTGTTCAGAGCGGTAGTTGAAGCCGCTGTCGTATTCACCGTAAAAACAGTGGTTGCGTTTCCGCCGGAGATGAGTGTGACGGCTGCCGGACTCAGCCCGCAGGTGGGCAGACTCACCGCGCCCGACGGAGAACCGGTCAAGGAGCACGTCAGATCCAGCGTGCCGGAGTAAGTGCTGCCCGCCGAGATGGTTCCGGTTGAAGTTCCGCTCGCGCCGGGAGTAATTGACGCTGGAGCCGGTACGGTGATCGTGGCCTGCGCGACTGTTACCGAGGCTGTCCCGCTCGCGGCCCCATAGTTTCCATCCCCCGAATAGCTTGCGGTCAACGTATTGGCGCCGCTGCCCAGCGTTCCAGCCGCGATGGTAAAGCTGGCCGAGCCGCTGGCAAGCGTCTGTTGCGCGTTATAGGAGCCGCTCGCGAGATTTACTGTGCCAGTGGGCGTTGGCTGCCCGCTACTGCCCGCAACCGAGACGGTCACAGTATCGCTTTGCTGGTTGGTGATGGTTGCCTCTGCCGGAGTTACGGTCACGGTTGGGGTTGGCGCTCCCACTGGAGGGGTAACTGTGAGCGAAGCGGTCTGGCTTGCAGACGTGTAGTTACTGGCGCCGGCAGAGTCTGGAGTGTAGGTGGCCGTGAGCGTATAGGCGCCCACCGGAAGCGTTCCAGCCGCCAGGTTGAAAGTGGCTGAACCCGCAGCCAGCGTTTGTTTAGCGCTATAACTCCCGCCGGCCAGCGTCACAGTTCCGGAAGGCGTCGAAGCTCCGCTGGCGCCGCTGACAGCAACCGTCACCGTCAATGTCTGCGCCATCGTAATGCTGGACGAAGAGAGATTGACCCCAACTGCCGGCACAGCCTTGTTCACCGCCAGCGTTACGCTGGAGTTAGCCGTGGCGTAATCGGTCGCATCGGTTGGAGTAAACGTGACGGACAAGGTCTGGGAACCTGCGGTCAACACCGTCCCAGCCGCTGGATTGTAAGCGAAGCTGCCGGCCACAGTGGAGGAGGCATTCAACTGCGTCGCGCTCAGCGCCGTGCCGTAGTTGATGGCACCCGGTGTCGCCCAGGTAATGGCGGGCGCAGCCTTGTTCACCGCCAGCGTTACGCTGGAGTTAGCCGTGTTGTAATCGGTCGTGTCGGTTGGAGTAAAAGTGACTGACAGCGTGTGCGAACCCGCGGTTAACACCGTCCCTGCCGCTGGAGTGTACACGAAGCTGCCGGCCACGCTCGAGGTTGCATTCAACTGCGTCGCGCTCAGCGCCGTGCCGTAAGTGATAGCCGCCGGAGTCACCCAGGCGATCGACGGCGTCACCTGATTCACGCTGATTGTCACAGTTGCCGTGGCCGGCGTGTAGTCGACCGTATCGTTCGGTGTGAACGCGACGGAAAGCGTTTGCGAACCCGCGGTCAACACCGTCCCAGCCGCTGGGGTGTACACGAAGCTTCCGGCCACGCTGGAGGTGGCATCCAACTGCGCCGCGCCCAGCGCCGTGCCATATGTTATGGCTGCCGGCGTCGCCCAGGTGATGGTGGGCGTGACGGGCTGATTGATTGTGAAAGCCGCCGAAGCCACGGCGCTCTCGGTGTAGCCGGTGACTACGGCGATGGCTTGCAGCGTTTCGCTTGCGGAGACCGCGACCGGGCTGCTATAGACGCTGGAGCCCGTCGTCGGCGTGCTTCCATCGGTGGTGTAATAGATGGTCGCGCCCTGCATGGTGTCCGTGATCGCCACCGACTGCGCGCCGACGTAAGTGCCCGCCGCAAGGCCGAAGGCAGGCGTCGCCGCCGGGCCGGGGAATGTCACCTTGCGGACCCTGTAGTTGCCCGCATCCGCGATATAAAGGTTGCCTGCGGAATCGAACGCAATTCCCTGCGGTGCGATCTCGGCGACGGTTGCCGATCCGCCATCGCCGCTATAGCCGAAGTATCCGTTGCCCGCTATTCTGGTGATGATGCCGGTGCTCGCCGCTACCTCGCGAACCGCACCAGGCCAGTTCGAGATGTAGAGGTTGCCGGCTGAGTCGACCGCGATCCCCGGGGGATTGATCTCCGCGTTGACGGCGAGGCCGCCGTCGCCGGTGACGCCCTCATCCCCGTTGCCGGCCACGGTGGTGATGACGCCGGTGCTTGCCGCGACCTTGCGGACTCTCGCGGTGTAAGAAGAGGAAATGTAGAGGTTGCCGGCGCTGTCGAATGCCAACGCGTTGGGAGTTCCCAGGCCGGCGCTGGTTGCCGGGCCGCCATCCCCGCTGTATGAGTATTGACCGTACATCCCGGCTACAGTGGTGATAATGCCGCTGCTCGCGGAAATCCTTCGGACCACGCCGTGGTTGCTATCCGCGATGTAAAGATTGCCCGCGTTGTCGAGCGCCAGACCTGAGGGGTAGTCCAGGTACGCGGCGGATGCGGGACCGCCATCGCCTATCTGGCCGGCGGACCCAACTTGTTCGTAGGTTCCGGCAATGGTTGTAATCACTCCGGTGCTTGCCGTTACCTTGCGAATGACGTCGTTGTAGTAATCGGCGATGTAGAGGTTGCCGGCGCTGTCCACTGCCACGCCAGTGGGATTGTGAAGCTGAGCGCTGGTCGCCGGTCCGTTATCGCCGCTGTAGCCATACGTGCCGTTGCCGGCCACGACCGAGATCGTTCCCGTCTGCGCCGCGACCATCCAAACCACTTCGTTTTGAGGATCCGAGAAGTAGAGGTTGCCCGTGCCGTCCAGCGTAACGAATTCGGCGTAGCCAATTTCGGCGCTGGTCGCCGGCCCGCCAATGCCGGATAAGCCATACGTGCCGTTGCCGGCCACCGTCGAGATCACTGCTGTGGGTGGGGTGGTGATGGTGTAAGCCGCCGTAACGGGAGCGCTTGCCAGGTAACCTGGCGCCACCGCGACTGCCTGGATTGTAACCGCGCCCGTCACGCTGATGGGTCCGTTGTACATCGGCGACAATGTGCTCGGCGTCGCGCCGTTCATCGTCACGTAGATCGCGGCTCCCGGCGTGGAATCGGTGAGCGTCACCGTCTGGGTTCCGACGTAAGTTCCCGCCGGGACGCTGAAGACCGGCGCGGCCGCCGCCGTGGTTGGAGGAGGGCCGGAGACCGTGGCTTCGCGAATGCGGCTCTCACCGCTGTCGGCAATGTACAGGTTGCCGGCGCCATCCAATGTAACGCCTTCGGGGTTGCAGAGCGCCGCGCTGGTTGCCGGGCCGCCATCCCCGCCCAACGAACTGCACGGCGTTTCGTTTCCGTCTCCAACGACCGTAGAGATGATTCCGGTGCTGGCCGTCACCTTGCGAATGACCTGGTTGTTGTAGTCGGCAATGTAGAAGTTGCCGGCGCCGTCCACCGCCACCGCATAGGGAAAGGTAAGTCTGGCGCTGGTCGCCGGGCCGCCGTCTCCGCTGTAGCCACTGTTGGGGGGTCCGTAAGAAGTAGCCGGCGGGGTCCCAGCCACGGTTGTAATCACACTGGTTTGCGCATTCACCTTGCGGACAAGGTCGAAGCCTTGATCGGCAATATAGAGATTGCCAGCGCCGTCTAACGCGACTCCCCTGGGAATGCCAAGCATCGCACTGGTCGCCGGTCCATTGTCGCCGCTGTATCCATACTGGCCGTTTCCCGCAACCGTGGTAAGCGTACCTGTGCCCGCGGCAATCTTGCGGACGCGATAATAATCGGGAATGGCGATATAAAGGTCGCCCGCGCTATCGAAGGCGATTCCCGCGGGCGGACCCAATTCCGCGCCGGTTGCCGGCCCGTTATCCCCGCCATATCCAGTCGCCCCACTGCCGGCAAACGTGGTGATGACGCCGGTCGTCGCCGAAACCATGCGAATGACATTGTTATAGGTATCCGCAATGTATAGATTGCCGGCGCTGTCCAGCGCCACACCCATTGGGAAGTCGAGTTGTGCGCTGGTCGCCGGTCCGTTGTCGCCGCTGTATCCCCAGGTCCCGTTGCCCGCGACCGTGGTGATGACTCCAGTGCCCGCCGCAACCTTGCGGATAACATGATTGTTACTGTCGGCGATGTACAGATTGCCGGCGCTGTCCAGGACGGTTGCTGCAGGAGCATTTACGTCCGCGGCGGTTGCCGGACCGTTGTCGCCGCTATATCCGAAAAAGCCGTCGCCGGCGATGGTATAGATGAACGAAGCCGCGGTCGAATCGATGATGTACTGCGCGCTGGCTGGCACGCTCAACCAGTACCCACTGGCTAACGCAGAGGCCGCCAGCGTCTCTGAAGAAGACACCGTGATGGGGCCGGTATATTGCGCGGAACCGGTCGTCGGCTCGGAGCCGTTTGTCGTGTAGTAGATCGTCGCTCCTGGCGCGGTGTCCGTGATGGTGACGGTCTGAGCGCTCGGGTAGGCCCCCGAGGCGAGCGAGATCACCGGCGTGGGCGCGGGAGGCAGGTAAATGGTATAGGTAACCGTCGCGGTAGCGCTCGGCGAATAACCGTTCGCCATCGCATAGGCCTCGATGATTTCCTCCCCTTCCCCCGACACCGCGATGGGACCCGTGTACTGGACAAACCCAATGGTCCAGGCACTTCCGCTGGCGGAGTAGTAAATCGTTGTCCCTGGGGTGGAATCGGTAATGGTTACTGTCTGAGCCGAGTTGTACGTCCCGCCGGCCGGCGTAATCACCGGCGTCGCGGCAGCGGGTGGAATGATATCGTAGTATGCAATCGCATACGAACTCTGCGAGTAGCCGGTTGCCGTGGCGTAGGCATCGATGTATTCATATCCCTGTCCCGACACCGTGATCGGGCCGGTGTACGGCACGTATCCGCTGGTCGAAACAGGTCCCGTGGCAGAGTAGTAGATCGTCGCTCCCGGCGTTGTATCGGTGATGGTGATCGTCTGGTTCGAGGAAGAGGTTCCGGAGGCAGGCGTAATCACCGGCGCGGCGGCGTTGGGGAGACTGATGGTGTAGTATGCGTACGTGGTAGAGCTCTGGCTGGAGCCGGTCGCCACGGCATAGGCATAGATGTATTCGTAACCATTTGCAGACAGCGTGATCGGACCCGTGTACGGTACGTATCCGCTGGTCTGAACAGCGCCGATGCCCTCATAGTAAATTGTCGCTCCTGGTGTTGTGTCGGTGATGGTGACTGTCTGAGCGGAAGTATACGTCCCCGATGCCGGCGAAATCACCGGCGGCGCCAGGTTCACCGTCAGCACCACGGTAGCCGTCGCTGTTGTATAGTCTGTCGTGTCGGTGGGCGTAAAGGTAACAGTCAACGTCTGCTGTCCAGCGCCCAAAACCGTTCCCGCGGCCGGTGTATAACCAAAGGAACCCGCCACCGTGGAGCTGGCATTCAACTGAGTGGCGCTCAGCGCTGTGCCCGCCGTAATAGCCGTCGGCGTCGCCCAGGTTATGGCGGGCGCAGCCTTGTTCACCGTCAGCGTCACGGTAGCCGTCGCAGTCGTAAAGTCCGTACTGTCGGTGGGCGTGAAAGTTACTTCCAGCGTCTGCGGCCCGGCGGCCAGCACCGTTCCTGCCGCCGGACTATAAGCATAGGTTCCGGGAACCGATGCGGTGGCATTGAGCTGGCTTCCGCTAAGGGCCGTTCCATAAGGGATGGCGGCCGGCGTCGCCCAGGTAATCGAAGGCGTAAGCTGTGCGCCTGCTGCTATCAACGGAATGTTTTCGGTCAAATAATTGGGCGTTACTTCGTTGGGCGCGTCAAATGTCAGAGCCAGCCAGCCGCTCGTGTTGCTCGCCGATTGCGGTGAAAAGCTGACAGAATACGCGCAGGAAGCGCCCACGGCCAATATCCCCGGCGAAGGAGAGTTGGCGTCGATCAGAGGGCACGCCGACGCCCCGCTGTCGTTCACCGTGAACCCCGCTGGAATACTGGGATTGCTTCCCTGGCTCGGGATTGGAATGTTCAACGCGGCGTTGCCGGCGTTTTCGATTGTCAAGCTCTGCGGGCTGTCAGTGCTTGTTTGGCCCACAGCCGTTGCAGCAAAGTGCAGGACCGGCGGGTTGGACGAACTGATCTCCCAAACATCGCCAAGGCTAGCGCTTGAAAGATACACGTTGCCAGCACCATCGACAGCTAAACCCGTAAGGTCATTTCCGTTGCTGGGCAATAAGGTCTGCACGTAAGAACCACCAGCAAGTTGCTCTTCCCAGACGCCTCCGTTCGAGAATCCGATGCTACCGTACACGTTGCCAAGACCGTCGACCGCGACCCTCAGGGGACTAATAGTTCCGACCGTGCTTTGAACGTATCCGCTACTCGTTGGGGTCTCCTTGAGGATTCCGTTCTCCGTGGCAAAATAGAGATTACCTGAAGCATCGACTGCTATCGAATACGCGTAAAAAGTATAGAAGATCTCGCTTCGAATGTAACTTCCGCCCGACAAGGTCTCCTTCTCTATACCGATTCCTCCACGTCCGACGTAAACATTCCCCGCACCGTCCACTGCAATTCCAGCGACCGTTCCCAAAGTGTTGTCAACAATGCTCTGGGTGTACCCTCCGCCCGACGACGGAGTCTCTTTGTAAACAGTAAAATTATCCTGATCGGCAATGTAGATGTTCCCAGCTCCATCGATAGCGACCCCGGTCGGGTAACCGAGGCCCGTCGCTACCGTGGATTGCGTATAACCACCCCCGTTCCACGTCTGGTGACGTAAATTCGATTGTGTAAAAGGCAGGAGGGTGTAAGGTGGCTTTGGCCTCACGAGCTAAAGCCCAATCTGAAAAGGAGCCTTACACCCATGACGAAGATTGTATCGATCGACGAGCGTTT
>Ga0326727_10015381_pt1 | contig 16428 bp, 11 predicted proteins | sample MB2enrmetagenome_FD_207643 | JGI IMG/M metagenome (GOLD analysis project Ga0326727, IMG submission 207643) | Lab enriched peat soil microbial communities from McLean, Ithaca, NY, United States - MB29MY | ecosystem: Environmental > Terrestrial > Soil > Wetlands > Peat | place: USA: New York...
AAAGTCTCGGCGATGGGCGACCGCCGTAAATGTCAAACTTTTGCTGCCTCCCCGGCAGAGCCGGGGGGTCTCCCGGTTATGCTAGCGCAATTCGCCGGATTACGGTGTGCGGCCATCCGTCTCGATCGGCACACGGTGAACACGCTGTTGACACACCACCTCTACAGTGTATTCCTTGTGGGAATGCACGTAACTTCTTCACACTCGCTTGTTGCAGTTCAGATCTTGCGCGCCGTTGCTGCGGGCGCCGTGCTGTTTGCCCATCTGAACACCGAAATTGCCGGCAGACTCGAACATGTTCGATTCGTGGGCGTTGAAGTCGGTCAGTTCGGAGTCGATCTGTTCTTCGTGATCTCCGGCTTTATCATCGTGCATTCGTCCGAGGATCTGTTCGGCCGTGAGCGTGCCGGATTGCGGTTTTTTGGACGCCGGTTGATGAGGATCGTCCCGCTTTACTGGATCATCACCGCGATTCTTCTCCTGCACGTGGTTCGTCACTACGCCACGATCGCCGATGCAAACATGTCGCTTGGCTACATCGTCGCTTCCGTGCTCTTCATCCCGTATCCTACCTTAAGTGGCGAAATCGCGCCCACGGTGGGAGTGGGCTGGACTCTTAATTACGAAATGTTCTTCTATGCGGTGTTCGCGGTAGTTGTTGGATTGCCTCGTGTTGCAGCCGTGTTGCTATGCGGCTCCGCTCTGATATTCGGCGTGTGGGTCAACTCGTCGCTGCAGCTCCCGCTGCCGATCGAGTATTGGCTGCGGCCGCTTATCCTCGAGTTCGTATTTGGGATGGGCATCGCCCTTCTATGCCGTTCCGGTATTTGCCTTCCTGCATTGATTCGTGCGATTCTGGTTCTCGGAGCATTCGCCACGATCTCCGCCACCATTTACGTCGACTTCGCTCCGCGGATCATCGAGTGGGGCCTGCCCTGCGCTGTCCTGGTCGCGGGTGCGACGCTCGGGCCGGACATTGATAGCAGAAACCTTATAGTCTCGGCCGCCGGTATTCTGGGGGACGCGTCCTATTCCCTTTACCTGACTCACTCCTTCGCGTTCACCCTTCCACGTCAGTTACTCGGGAGCCAGTTTGCCGGGTCAATCGAGCCTCACCTTTACGCGGCTGCTTTGATCACCGTCAGTTGCGTCGTCGCGATCTGCGTTTATTTCGTGGTTGAAAGGCCATTGACCAGAATGATGCGGATCTTCGTGCGATCTCGCGCAACCCTCAGCGTGTCTCCTTCTATGTAAGCTTCGAAATGGTCTCGGCGGCCAAGACTCTGTGGTTTCGAGCTTCGGCGACATGTCAATGAATCTCATCTTTCCTGCAGGGACCCTGCCTCACTCCATCGCTTGCCCCGAAGACTTTAATTTGCAATTCAATCGGTTGATGCGGGATCCGCGTTGGCTCGCCCGCCGAAGATGCGTCCCAACCACACACAACATAATGTAAAGATATGCGATGCAATGTTGATAGCCGGAGCATGGCCATTTTGACCTCAGCTGTCGTTACGACAGCAACATTCGCAAAATCCTTTTTGCCATTTTACCTGATCGGCTCCACCCCCATCTTTGCATCAACCTGCGTGTTGGGGATCGTGCTTGTAACGATCGCCTCGCGGCAAATATACGATCTTGCACGGGGCATAACCGATATTCTCGTTGTGCTGTGCCTGCTCTACGGCCTTGTCATCATCAGTTATTGGACCCATTCATTCTCCGAGGTCCCGGTAACCCACCTGCTGGGAATCCTGATTTTTCATGCCATGTTCATGATCTTCGGATTTGCCGCAGCCCGCATCTTGAAGGTCGTGCTGTTAATGTTGCTGGCCGCCGCCGCGATCTATCTGATCGTGATCGCGCAGTATACCCTGCGTTTCGGTGACTTGATGCGGGACGGTCATATCCACGACCTGTTCGGCGTCGGGGTTCCAGAAATAGTTTCCACGGTCCACCAGAATATTGGAAATTTGCTGGGATTGGCGGCGCTCGCCGCGCTTGGGCTGGGCTCGACGCGCATCACGAGAAGCCTAACTGTCGGCGCGTTGCCGCTGGTATTGATCTTCCTATTTCACATCGCCGCGAGAACGGCGCTGGTCGCGCTGCTCGGCAGCCTGATGTTCCTGGCAGGCGCGCACTTATGGACCCGCTCGAAGAAATGGGCTCTGCTGTGCGCTCTCGCGGTCGTCGTGGCCACCGCCCTTGCATCAGGCGCCTTCTATCACCACGCGATCGATAACAAGGATGTCGACGGAGCCGCTCCAGACGCAATCTCCCGAACCATTCGGGAAATACAGGACCCGAGGCCGCTATTTCGCATCCAGATATGGGAACGGGCATGGCAACGTATCCTATCGGAACCAGACCGGCTTCTACTTGGTCGAGGGATCGGGATGTATCCCGTCGATGAAGGTTTCGGCGCTCCGGATTGGCTGCTTCGCCGCGCCGAAGGATCTAAATATTACCCCCATGATGTCCATCTCGAGATGCTCTATGAGACTGGAATTGTGGGCTTCGTGCTGTTTGGCATCTTATCGTTGTTCCCGTTGGTCTGCGCGATCCGGCAATGGCAAGAGTTCTCACTTCCGGAGCAATCGGCAATGGCCCTATATATGTTCAATCTGATAAGCGCAGAGATTTCGGGCTCATTTGCCTTTTCTTATGACCTGCAATTCTTTTTCGCCCTTGCTGTCGGAGTGATCGCCTCAAAACGGCGCTGTGGTGCGGCGGTCAATCCTACGCTTCAACCCATAGAATTCGCGCGCGACGGACAGGCGAGCCCATAAGATAACTCTTACAGGACTCCTTGGCCACGCCAATTGTCGATGGCCAAACGGATACCAACCTCAAATTCCCTTGGCTCGACCGCGAACATTTCCATCATGTGCGACCAGGGGATGTCTACATTCTCGTCGAATCGCTCAACGATACCGGCATCGATCTGAGCCGATCGCAACCTATTGAGCAGGAAGACTGCAGCTAATATCAAAGACTTCGGAACGGGAATAAAGGCACAGCGGCGGTCGATGCCCTTGGCACAAAGCTTTGCCATCGCGCGCCACGAAAGAGGCCTCCCGGCTAGCCCAACAACATGCCGCCCGACCCAATTTGTTCTGACGGCCGCTAACAGGCAATCAACAACGTCATCAATATAGATCGGCTGAACGATTTGATGACCCCCGCCGGGCACTGGCAATACCGGAAAGCGCCGGATTGCCGCGAGCAACCTTTGAATATTATTTTCCTGGCTGCCGCCGTAAATCATTGTAGCATGCAGCATCACCCCGTTATGATTGCACGCTAGGAAATCCGCCTCTGCTTTCCTGACCTCGTCGGCCCGCTGGTTCGGAACCCTTGAGTATCGCCATGCTGAGCCCATCAAAACCAGTAGGACGGAACGTGAAGGAAGATTTCGAATGATGGATGCCGTAAATCTGGCATGGGCACACGAAACGACGGCATCGGCGTCTTTCATCGAGTCACGGACGCCGACGCCACTCGACAGATCGGCGAGCGCTTCGCCCTGTCTAGATATGCACCTGATCGGAACACCTGCGGCTCGAAGTTTCTCCGATAAGAGCGCCCCGATATCGGTCGAAGCCCCGAAAATGACAATCATCTTAAAGCGTGCCTATGAATGTGCTCAACAGCAATCTCCCATTAACCCAGCGGGACCTTATGAGTCGAATGCCTCTCGCGACCCCTCCCTCCCCGCGACGATTGCTCTACGTCGCCAACGAGGATTTCGCTTTCCTGCTTAACCGCCTGCCGATGGCCCGGGCCGCGCGTCAGGCAGGGTACGAGGTCCACGTCGCTACCCGGGTCGACAAGGATGCCAAGGCGATCGAAGCCGAGGGATTCATCCTGCATCGGATTCCCTTCCGGCGCGGCGGATTATCGCCTTTTGCGGCTATTCCGACCATCCTGGCGCTGCGGCGCATCGAAAGCAAGATCAAGCCGCAAATCGTCCATCACGCGGGCCTGCAATGCTGCGTCTATGGGGCGGTCGCGGCGCTTGGCCGGGATGTCCGGCAGGTCAACGCCATCACCGGCCTGGGCTACATCTTCACATCGGTCAATTGGCGCACGCGCCTGTTGAAGCGGAGCATGACGTGGCTATTGCCATGGCTCTTGAATCGGCGCGCCAATGTCGTTCTGGTTCAGAATCCGGACGATCGCGCGGCGTTGGTCGATCTCGGCGTCGAACAGAAGCGCATGGTTCTGATCCCTGGATCGGGCGTCGACACGGTGGCGCTGCAGCCTTTGCCGGAGCCCGAAGGCCCCATCACATTTGGCTTCGCGGGACGGCTTTTGACCGACAAGGGCATCCGCGCCCTGGTGGCAGCCCATGGCCTGCTGCGCGATCAGGGCTATGACGCCAACCTGATCATCGCGGGCAATCCGGATCCTGCCAATCCTGCTTCAGTCCGGCTGGAAGAGGTGGAAGCATGGAGCCGCCGCCCCGGCATCACCTGGCTTGGGCACATCAAGGATATCGTATCCTTGTGGCGGCTCTGTCATTTCGCGGTGCTGCCCTCGCATCGCGAGGGCCTGCCCGTGAGCTTGCTGGAGGCCGCGGCCTGCGGCAGGCCCATGATCGCTACCGATGCGCCGGGCTGTCGCGAGATCGTGCTGGAAGACCAGACCGGCCTTTTGGTGCCGATCGAAAACCCGGCGGCACTCGCCAAGGCGATCCAGAGACTCGCGATCTCGCCCGAGCTGAGGCAACGCTACGGCATGGCGGCGCGACAACTGGTGGTCCACCGGCTGTCGGCAAAAATTATCGGAACCGCCATTGTCCGGCTCTATGATGAATTGACGCTCGATCCCGTTGGAAGCTATTTGCCGTCGGCGCCGGCAGCGGATTATCTGCCGCAAACCGGCAAAATTCTGCTGGTCACCCAGCATTATGCGCCCTTCCCCAGCACCACGTCGGGCTACATGACCGAGATCGCGCAAAAACTCGCGCAACAAAGCCGGGTGATGGTGATCACCAGTTCGCCCAATTCCGCGTCACAATCGCCACTGGCACCAGGCGAGCCCGAAGTCATCGAGATCAAAAGCTGGTGGCCGGGCAAGTCCGCGCTGGTGGCCAGATCGTTCGCCGCCGTGCTGTTTTCTCTGCAGGTATTCTTCGCCTTGATGAAGCATACCCGGCCCGAGGATGTGTTGCTGTCGGTGACCACCCCGTTTACCCTTCCCTACACCGTTGCGCTTGCCGCGCGGCTTCGCAAGGCCGCCTCGGCCGTGATCATCTATGATCTTTATCCGGATAGCTTGGTCATGGCCGGCTTTCTCGGCGCTTCCTCGTTCCTGACGCGGTGGCTCCGATCGGCCAATCAAAGAATGTTCGAGTGGCTCGACGCGATCGTCATCATCGGTCGCGACATGCGCGGCAAAGTGCTCGATTATCCCAACATGGCTGCATCCAAGGTCATCCTGATTCCGAACTGGGCGACCCTGCCCGCCAGCTACCGGGAACTCGACCCGGAAAATCCCTATCGCCGGCGCTGTGATGGAAAATTCATCGTGGCCATGTCGGGAAATGCCGGCTTCACCCACGACCCAATGTCGGTTTTCGAAGCCGCCCGGCTCTTGCGGGGAAAGGAGGATATCCACTTCCTGCTGTCGGGCGAGGGCGTAGGCTGGGCCAGGCTGAACGAGATGCAGGCCGCCTCGCCGCTCGCCAACGTCACGCTGATCGAGCGGGTCGGCGAGGCCGATCTGGAGTGTTTTCTCTCAGCCGGCGACCTCTGGATCATTCCCTACCGCAAACACAACACCGGGGTGTCGGTGCCGAGCCGGATCTATAATCTGCTCGCGATCGGACGCCCGATCATCATCTGTTCAGAACCGGACGCCGAAGCGGCCATGCTGGTGCGAGAGGAGGACATTGGGTGGGTGACGCCGCCAGAAGATCCCAAGGCCATCGCCGAGATCATCGCGCTCGCAGCCTCCAGCGCTGGTGACACCCTTGCCAAGGGCCACCGCGCGGCCCAAGTGGCCTCGCGCTTCACCCGGCAGATCTCGCTGGATGCCTATCGCAATCTCATGGATGGGTTGCTCGACCAGCAGCTCGCTCGCAGCCAAGATCCCCAGAAGATCCCCGCTTGATCATGATCGGTTCTGACCCGCACCGCGCTGCCTTGGCGCTCGTCCCGGTCGCAGCCGCGCTGATTTGCGCGGGCCTGATCGTACTGCTTGGTCCGCTGCTGCGGCGCTACGCGCTGGCCCGGCCCAACGCGCGGTCATCGCACACCACGCCCACGCCGCAGGGCGGCGGCATCGCCGTGATGGCGGCGACCATATTGGCCACGGCTCTGACCGGGTTGCTGGCTCCTCCCTTAAGTGAGGGGATTGCCTTAGTCCTGGTCGCCGCCCTCTTGCTCGCGGCCGTCGGCATGATCGACGATCTCCGGCCGATTCCGGTGTTGCCTCGCCTGGCGCTACAGCTTGCCGCGGTCGCGCTTCTGGTCGCGACGCTTCCCTCGCACTTCAGAATTCTGTACGCGGTCCCGATGGCGCTGGAGCGTGGATTATTGATCCTCGGGTTGCTCTGGTTCGTCAACCTCGTCAACTTCATGGACGGGCTGGACTGGATGACAGTGGCGGAAATGCTGCCGATGACGCTCATGCTCGCGGCATTCACGCTGCTGGGCGAAGCTCCCACCAACATTCTGCCGATCGCGTTGGGGCTCGCCGGCGCATTGGCGGGCTTTGCCCCATTCAACCGGCCGGTCGCGCGTTTGTTTCTCGGCGACGTCGGCAGCCTGCCGATCGGCCTCCTGACCGGCTGGTGCCTGCTCGAACTCGCAGGGCAGGCGCATATTGCCGCGGCCCTGTTGCTGCCGCTCTATTATCTCGCCGACGCCACCATCACCCTGTTGCGACGCATGGCCAAGCGCGAGCGCTTCTGGGACGCCCACCGGTCGCATTTCTACCAGCGCGCGATCGACAACGGCTTCACGGTCGGCCAGGTCATCGGTTCCGTCTTCCTGCTCAACCTGCTGCTGGCCGGCCTTGCGGCGATATCGATCGCCTCCGCCTCGATGCCGGTCGATGCCCTGATGCTGGCGATCGGAGCCCTCGCTGTTACGGGCCTGCTCGTCAGATTCTCGCGGTCACGGGCTCATGCCTGTTAACGGCGAGGTCGCCGCCGGCCGCGAACTCCGGGATCGCCTCGTTGAGCACGCGTTCGATCACGTGGCGCTGCTCGCCATCGACCGCGTCATGAAGCCGCGTCAGCCAGACGCGCATCGCCTCCAGCGACGGCTGGCGCGGACGCGCGGCCACAATACCGGAGACGCCGATGTCGACCGTCTCCTCGGCGTGCGCGAACAGGATTTCGTTCAGCCGTTCTCCCGGCCGCATCCCGGTGAACACGATCTCGATATCGTGGCCGGGCTGCAGCCCGGACAGCCGGATCATGCGCTCCGCGAGATCGACGATCCTGACCGGCTGTCCCATGTTGAGAACATAGACCGACACATCTGAATGCTGCCGCTCCAGGGCGTGGGTAGCGGCTCTCAGCACGAGATCGCAGGCCTCACGGATGGTCATGAAATAGCGGACCATGTCGGGGTGGGTGACCGTAATCGGACCACCCGCCTCGATCTGGGCCTTGAATTTCGGCACCACCGATCCGTTGGAGGCCAGCACATTGCCAAACCTGACCGAGATCAGCCGCATCGGCGGTTGGCCGCCCGGCCGGGACGCCAATTCGCGGTCAATGGCCTGGCAATACATCTCGGCGAAGCGCTTGGTCAGCCCCAGCATGGATACCGGCTCGATCGCCTTGTCGGTCGAGATCATCACCATCGCCTCGGCGCCGGCGGCCCGTGCCGCATCGGCGACGTTGATCGAGCCGAAAATATTGGTCTTGACCCCTTCGCTCCAGTCGCGTTCGAGGATCGGGACATGCTTGAGGGCTGCGGCGTGAAAGACGATGTCGGGCTTGAATTCATGCATCAGCTGCAGAACGCGGCCGCGATCGCGAATGTCGGCAATTCGCCCCTCGATCATGGCGCCGGCCCGGTGCTCGGCGAGGGCTTCGGTGACGGCGTAGAGCGCGGGCTCGGAATTTTCGATCACCAGCAGTCGCGCCGCGCCGAATGTCACGACCCGCTCGCAGATCTCCGAACCGATCGAACCGCCACCGCCGGTGACGATCACGGCCTTGTTTTTCACCAGGGCTTCGAGGCGGACGTAATCGATCTTTTCGCTCGGACGCAGCAGCAGGTCCTCCACCGCGACCGGGGTCAGACGCGGCGTGTCCCCGCTTTCGAGCGAGGGCAGCCGGCTCACGACCAGGCCGAGCCGGCGCGCCCGCATCAGCACGGCTTCGGGCCGGGCGTCCGGTTCGAACGCCGACGGCGTCATCAATACCCGCTTGATCGGCTTGCCGCGCCTGGCAAAATCGCCGATGACGTCCTCGATGTCGTCGATGGCGCCGAGCACTGGAATATTGCGGATCGACTGCCCGCGGTCAGCGGTCGACGGCGACAACAGGCCGACCGGCCATAGCTGCTTGACGGCGCCGCTTTCGATGCCCCGCAACAGAATCTCGGCGTCGGCGGCGCGGCCGATCAACAGGGTTGGCGATGCGCTATCGGTGCGGGCATGGTGACGCACGCGCGTGTAGCGAAAATAACGGTAGGCAAAGCGCAGGGCGCTGAGGAAGAACACCTCGAGGAACCAATACAGCACGATCGTGATCTTGCCGAGGAAAAAGGTGCCTCCGACATTCGGCGCAACAAAGACGTAATCCAGCGCCAGCAACGCGATGGTCAACACCGTGGCCGCGCGCAGGATGTTCAGCGCATCCGGCAGGGAAATAAAGCGCCATTTGGTGGTGGTCAGATGAAAGGCGTAACAGACGACGACGCTCAGTGCGATGAAATACGGCAGGATGCGCAGCAGTAGCGGCAGCCTCTCGGTGAGTAGTTCACCCTCGAAACGCAGGTAGAAACTCGCCAATACCGCCAAAGTCGTCGCCAGGGCGTCATGCACCGCAATCAGCAGATTGCGCGAGGTCAGATGTGTAAAACGCATCATATCGCTGACCGGTTGCAAATTCCGTGCTGGGCTCGCTGTGACGAACCGGCTGATAGCCCATCAGCAGCGCACATGCCAACCGTCATGACCTGCCGGGCCGTTCCGCCCCCGCCTCAGCTTCGCATGAATTCTTCTTCAGCGCCATTCCACCGGCGACGCCGACGCCCAGGACATACATCCATCCTTCGTGGAAATCGAACAGATGCGAATTGAACAGGGAGGTAAAGATATTCTGCACCACGACCAATAATCCGATCCAGTTCGCCAGGCCGTCGCCACGGAACAGCCGCAGGTGCACAAACCACATCGCGTAGAGCGCGATGATGCCGATCGCGCCCCATTGCACCGCCATGTTCAGGGTCTGATTGTGCGGATTTCCGACCACATCGGCGCTGGCACCGGCCTGGCCCACCGCGGCCCGCTCAAACAGGCCGCGCGTCGATCCTGTGCCGTGTCCTAGCACCGGTGCCTCGGCCAGAAACTGCAGCGATTTTTTCCAGTATTCAAGCCGCAAACCACCCGACGTCGGCAGGTTTTGCTCACGGTACAGCTCGTAATCCCTCAGGAACGTGGCCGTTGTCCAGCGCATCTGCGGCGAAACGGTCCACGCCAACCCCGCGAACAAGGCCATCAGACAAAATATTGCAACGATACTTCGCCATTTCAGGTGGATCGCCGCGAACACCGCGAGCATCACCGGCATCGTGACCAGCGCGGTGCGCGACACCACCACAAACATCATATTGGCGACAAGGCTGAGAGAAATCGCAACCAGCAGGGCCGCCTGCCACATTCTGTTGGTCCGCAGCAACAGGATGACCGGATAAGCCAATGCGACCGCGCAGAGCGCGAATTCCTGGCTCTGGTCGATGTAGTTCTTGACCGGAACGCCGGCGCTCGCAGCTGACGCGACCTTCAGTTGTGGAGCGTAAAGAACGATCCAGGACAGCACCATCAGCAGCGCGCAGGCGACCAGGAATGCTGAGAATACCAGGAGGCCGCGGCCTGAGCGCTCGAAATGATAGAACAGCGCCGGCAACATCAAGAGCTTGAGCGTCGGACCAACCGCGTACAGGCGCGCGCCCCATGCTGCATCCGACCATAGCGTTCCAACAACCGCCAACAAAAACAGCGCTATTGGCAGCGTACAGATCGGGCGCCGCAGCCATTGCAGAAAAGTCTTGGCGTCGAAGAAGGGCGCCAGCGCCACCAGGAAGGCCGTTGCAAAAATCGCGACCAGCGATGTCGACCACGGCAGCGAAACCGCAATCAGGATGGCGAGAATATCCGCCGTGGCCATCCAGGCGGCCGGATCGCGCCACCGCCGCGACAGCGAGGCCGTGACCGAGTAGCTTGCCACTGCGCTCACGATTGGCCCCCGCGAGCGCGTTTGACCAGGGATGTCGTGCTGAAACCGGGCAGTACGTCGACCAGCAGCACTAGGCCCCCATGCGCTTCGACGATCTCGTGGCCAACGACCTGCTCGCGGGAATAGTCCCCGCCCTTCACAAGTACACTCGGCCTGATCTGCGCGATCAGGTTGATCGGCGTATCCTCTTCGAACAGGGCGACGACATCGACCGCCTCCAGCGCCGCCAAAACTTCCGCGCGCGCCTGTTCGTTCTGAACCGGGCGGCCATTGCCTTTGAGCCGTCGCGTCGAAGCGTCGCTGTTCAAGCCGACGATCAGGCGGTCGCAGGCGGCACGCGCCGCGGTCAGGACCTTGACATGGCCGGGATGCAGGATGTCGAAACAGCCATTAGTAAATCCGATCCGCAAACCCTGCTTTCGCCAGTCCACCAATTGCGAGACGAGATCGCCGCCGGCCGCGATGATTTTTTCTTCCGCCGCCAGAAACGCGTGCGGCAGAATTTTTCGTCGCAATTCCGCAAGCGTCACAACGGCGGTGCCGTCCTTGCCGACCGTGACCGCCGCCGCCGCATTCGCCATCCGCGCGGCAGTCTCCCAACCCGCTCCCGCCGCCAGCGCCACGGCGATCGCTGCGGCAACGGTATCGCCCGCGCCCGAGCCGTCGCGGACCTTGACCGGGTGGGCCGGCAGGTGGATGGCCTCGCCGGCCCGCGTCACCAGCGTCATGCCGTGCTCGCTCCGCGTCACCAGGATGGCCTCGCAGTCCGCCAGCTGCATCAGCTCCGGCGCGGCGTCCACGATGCTCTCATCGCTATCGGCGCGGCTGCGGCTCGCTTCCGCGAACTCCCGGCGATTGGGTTTGATCAGCGTCGCGCCGCGATAGATCGAAAGATTGGGGCTCTTCGGATCGACGATCACGCGCTTGCCGAGTTTTCGCGCGGCATCGATGACGGTGCGGATCAGCCGCGCCGTCAGCGCTCCCTTGGCATAATCGGACAGCAACACGATATCGGCACGCGGCAGCAGCGGCAGAATGGTATCGATCAACTGCTGCTCGATGTCGGCGGAGGCCGGCGAAGCCAACTCCCAGTCCGCGCGCAGCATGTGGGTGGAGAAATGCTCGGACACGAAGCGCACTTTTCGCGTCGTCGGCCGTCCGGGATCGCAAACCAGCAAACTCTCGATCGAGCCTTCCTTCGCCAGTTCGGCCTGCAGCATCTTGCCGGACTCGTCCGCGCCGATCAGCCCAACAAAGATGCAGCGCGCGCCGAGCGAGGCGATGTTGCGCGCGACATTGCCGGCACCGCCGACATCGCTCTCGGTGCGTTGTACCGCGATCACCGGCGCCGGCGCTTCCGGCGAAATCCGGGACACTTCGCCATAGACGAATTCGTCGAGCATGAGATCGCCTATGCACAGCACGGTCTGGCTGGTCATTGCCTGCGACAGAGCGTCAAAATCGAACATCGGAATCCGTTGTCTGTTGCACGGTCAGCGAAAACGATCGGCGGAATCGAGGTAACCCTTGACGTAGGCCGCAACCGCCGCTTCCAGCGTCGTGAAACCGCCGTCATAACCGGCGCCGACCAGGCGCGCGACATCGCTCTGGGTGAAGTACTGGTAGCTGTCGCGAATTGATTCCGGCATATCGACATACTCGATATTCGGCACTGTGCCGAGCGCCATGTAGGCCGAGAGCATCAGATCCTTGAAACTGCGCGCCTGGCCGGTGCCGACATTGAAGATGCCGCTGACTGCCGGCGTCGCCAGCAACCACATCATCACCCGGACGACATCGTCGACATAGATAAAATCGCGGCGTTGATCGCCGTCGGCGATCCCCTGGCGATGGGACTTGAACAGCTGCACCGGGCGTCCGGCCTTGATGTCGTCGAAGCGCCGCGCCAGCACGCTCATCATCGCGCCCTTATGATATTCGTTCGGGCCGAACACATTGAAGAATTTCAGTCCAGCCCATTGCGGCGGCAGCTTGTCGCCCCGTGCCGCACGTTCGGCGATGACCATATCGAACAGATTTTTGCTCCAGCCGTAAAGATTCATCGGGCGAAGCCGCTTGAGTGCCTCGACCGACCCGTCATCATCAAAGCCCAGCGCACCATCGCCATAGGTCGCCGCCGAGGACGCATAGATAAACGGGGTCGAGGTCGCGGTACACCAGTCGAGCAGGCTGAGCGGCATCCGGAAATTGGCTTCCATGACCAGATCACCATCGGTCGCCGTGGTCGCCGAAATCGCGCCGAGGTGGATCATGGCCTCCAGCCGGCGGCCCTTCAGCCATTCGAGAAGCTCTGAGGGCGGAACGAAGTCCGCGAGCTGGCGCTTGGCCAGGTTGCGCCACTTGCCGTCATGGCCGAGCACGTCGCAGACGGCGACATCGGTGCGGCCGGCGTCGTTCAACGCGGCCACGACATTCGACCCGATAAAGCCGGCGCCGCCGGTCACCAGCAACATTCCCTTGCCCTGCCCTTGATGTGGTTCAAGCTTTGCCCCAGTCCCGTCTTGCAGGCAACTTCAGTCATTCGGCCTGGTGAACCTCCCCGCGCGCCGACTCTGATGACTTTACCCCGCTGCAAGGAGCCGGTACCGACAGGGCCGTCATAAACCGGTCCGGCCTCCCACATAAGATATGAATTCAAATTCAGAACATTCCGTGGCCATGGAGGATCCGGAGGACACTCGCCCGATCCTGGTTATCCCCTATATGTGGATCGGAGACTTCGTCCGCGGCCATACCGTCGTCCGCGTCCTGAAGCAGCGTTGGCCCAATCGGCCCATCGACGTCCTGGTGACGACGCAATGTGCGCCTCTGGTCGATTACATGCCCGGCGTCCGTGCAGGGATCGCCTGGGACCTGCCCCGCGGCCGGCTTGCCCTAGCCAAACAATGGGGACTGGCGACGCTGCTGCGCGCCAGAGGTTACGGTACCGCGCTGGTGCTGCCGCGCACCTGGAAATCGGCGATCGCGCCAGCGCTCGCCGGTATTCCCGAACGGGTGGGCTTCGTGGGTGAAGCACGGTTCGGGCTCATTAACCGATGGCGCTGGGGCGAGAACGCCCTGCCCCGTTTCATCGACAAGAACGCCGCGCTGGCGCTGCCGGATGGGGCGCCACTGCCTGGGGAATGGCCGGTGCCGCGGCTCAAGGTTCCCGCCGAGGAAACCGAGCGCTGGCGGCAGCTCCACCAGCTCGCCTGCTCAGGCCCCGTGGTGGCGCTCGCGCCGGGCTCGGTTGGCGCCTCCAAGCGCTGGAGCTATTATCCGGAGGCCGCACGATTGCTGGCCCAGCAGGGGTTCGCTGTATGGGTGGTCGGTGGCCCCGCTGAACGGACGCTGGCGGCCGAGATCGTCGCCGCCGGCGGGGTTGGGGTGCGCGACCTCACCGGGACCGATCTGCGCAATGGCATTTTGGCCATGGCGGCGGCGAATGTGGCTATTTCGAACGACTCCGGGTTGATGCACGTCGCGGCGGCGCTGGGAACACCGACCATGGGCATTTTCGGCCCCACCAGTCCCTATCACTGGGCGCCTCTCAATGGTCTCGCGGCGACGGTTCAGACCAAAACCGCCGTACCCTGCCAGCCCTGCCACCGTCCGATCTGCACCATGAACGAGCACCGCTGTATGCGGGATATCCCCGCGTCCGATGTCGTTGAGATCGCCCAGCGCGTGCTGAAGGAGACCACCGTAAAATGATCGGGAGCGATTTTCCCCTTCTGGCGGCAAGACCGGCCGCATTCCTCGACCGCGACGGCGTTGTCAACCACGATGACGGCTATATGGGCACGCCGGAGCGGATCCGATGGATGCCGAACGCCGCGAAGGCGATCCGGCGTCTCAACGAAGCCGGGTATTTTGTCTTTTGCTTCACCAATCAATCGGGCGTGGCGCGCGGCTTCTTCACCGAGGACGCACTGCGCGCGCTGCACCTATGGATGTGCTCCGAGCTCGCAGCCGCCGGAGCCCGGATCGACGATATCCGATATTGCCCGCATCATCCCGAGGGAACAGTGGCCGGTTATCTGGAAGACCATCACTGGCGCAAGCCAAGCCCCGGCATGATCTTCGACCTGATGGCGCACTGGCCGGTCAAACGCCAAGGCAGCTTCGTCGTCGGTGACCGCCCGACCGATATCGAGGCCGCGCAAGCCGCGGGCCTGCCGGGCTTCCTGTTCGCCGGCGGCGACCTCGATGCCTTTGTGGCCGGAATCATGGCTCAGACCAGCGTGCGATAGATCGCAGCAATTGCGTCGGCCTCGGCATCGAGGCTGAATTTCGCCAGCACCCGCGCGCGGCCCCGCTCTCCCATCACGGCGCAGGTCACCGGATCGTTCATCAGCAGCTCAAGCGCCTTGACCAGCGCCTCGATATCGCCTGGCGGCGTCAGCACGCCGGTCACGCCGTCCTCGACCACAAGCTCGGCCGCGCCGGCGCGCGACGCCACCAGCGCCGCGCCCGCCGCCATGGCCTCGATCAGCGTCAGTCCAAAACCCTCATTGCGAGAGGTAAAGGCGTAGATCGACAGCCGCTGGTACCAGCGCTGCACCTCTTCGATTGGAATTTCGCCTGTGATGACGATCCGGGATTGCAGGCCGGCGCTCGCGATGCGCTTTCTCAGATCATTCGCGAACGGCATTTGCTCCGGCGTGATGGCGCCGACCAGAACCGCGGTGAAGTCGGGATACCGCGGCAACAGCCTGCACATCGCATCGACGAAGACGTCGCTACCTTTTTGCGCCCGCACCCGGCCGAAACAGCCGATCGCATAACGGCCGGGTAACCCTGATTCCGCGAACGCCGCCGCACGATCCCGGGGCGGCGCGTAGACGTCGGTATCGACCCCGTGGGCAATGACGCTGGCCTCGCGCTTGAGGAACGACGCCGAGATCGCGCTGGTGGCGATGACGCTGTCCATCCGTCTGATCAGCCAGCGCGTAATCCAGGTGTGGTGACGTTGCGCCGCCGACGTGAATACCAGTTTGAGCGGCAAGCCCAACGATCGCAGCAGCACACCTACGATCATCTCGTTGTTGCGCCGCGCATGCCAGATCAGGGGTGTACGCCGGCGCCATAGCGGCATCAGATCCGCCACGCCCATCCGCGCCAGGCCCTCGGGCGCGTTCGGACCCAACCACGCCGCGCGAAATTTTTTTGCAAGCTTCGGTGCCACCATGCGATTGGTCGCGGTGACGCCTGAATAGCGCCTGTGCAGGTTCGGCACAATCAGCTGCAGTTGGTCGGCGGAATTGGATTCGATGGCCACTTCAGGCTCCGTTCAGCGAAGCTCCTATACGAAACATTAAGCATAGGTGCCAGTTCGCCTGCGCCGAAACCCTGTCTTCACCGCGCCTCGGCTAGCATCGCCTCTCGCCGAATGCGATCTGTAACCAAGTTTGCCGATCGCGTGCAAATGATGAGGCGGCGCATGATCCCGCAGCCAGGTCTGCCGAATCATGCGTCGGGAGATGGTTCTGCTCATGACCGTGCTTGTCACCGGCGGTGCCGGCTATATCGGAAGTCACACGGTGGCGGCGCTGGCCGACGCCGGCGAGAGCGTGGTCGTAATCGACAACCTCTCGACCGGGTTTTCAGCCTTCCTGCCTGAAGGCATCCCGCTGTTCATCGGCGACGCCGCGGATGAAAACCTAGTCGAGGGCGTGATCACGGCGCACCAGGTCGAATCCATCATCCATTTCGCCGGCTCCGTGGTGGTGCCGGATTCGATGCGCGATCCCCTGGCCTATTATCGCAACAACACCATGACCACGCGCAGCCTTCTGACCGCGGCGGTGAAGTGCGGCATCGACCGTTTCATCTTTTCATCGACCGCGGCCGTATACGGCAATCCGGATCAGGTTCCCGTTGCGGAAAGCTCACCGACGCGGCCGCTGTCACCTTACGGCTCCTCCAAGCTGATGACCGAAATCATGCTGCATGACACAGCTGCCGCCCACGGCATGCACTACGTCGTGCTGCGATACTTC
>Ga0326727_10015382_pt1 | contig 16427 bp, 17 predicted proteins | sample MB2enrmetagenome_FD_207643 | JGI IMG/M metagenome (GOLD analysis project Ga0326727, IMG submission 207643) | Lab enriched peat soil microbial communities from McLean, Ithaca, NY, United States - MB29MY | ecosystem: Environmental > Terrestrial > Soil > Wetlands > Peat | place: USA: New York...
GAGAACCTTCACGCGGTGTGGGGGGCGGATCTCGAAAACCGCGCATTTTATTCTAGCGTCAGCCACCAGCACATCTACGGATTCCTTTTCTCCGTTATGCTTCCCCTTTGCATGGGGCAGGCCATCGCTTCCAAACGCCTGTTTAATCCCGATGCTCTGAACGGCCTTCAGGCGAAGGCGATCGTGCTCGTCCTAAGCCCTGCCTTTCTTAAGCGCGCCGTCCAGAATCGTACGGCACCATATAACTTCCAGCCTTCCCCGTTCATTTTCTGTGCCGGCGGCGTCCTCCCCGGAGTGACGGCCCGCGTTGCAGAAAGGATCTTCGGGACTCGCCTGCGGGAGGCGTACGGAAGTACAGAGACCGGGGGAATCGCCTACAGGGTAGGAGGAGAGTCTGAGCCATGGAGGTGCTTTCCCGGCATCAACATCAGGGTTGCTGAAAACTCCGGTATTGAAGTGCAATCCCCCTATCTGCCTGACGAGGGGTACATCGCTACCGGGGACGCTGGGAGGCTTGTTGCCCCCGGCGCCTTCACGCTTCTGGGCCGTCTAGATTCTATCGTAAAGATAGAAGAAAAGAGAGTCGCCCTCGGCGAGGTGGAAAATCGGCTCCGAGAGTCACCCCTGGTGGAGGACGTGTATGTGCTTGCTCTCGAACAGTCAAGGCAGTTTCTCGCCGCTGTCATTGTCCTGAGCGCCGAAGGGAAGGCCAAGTTTATCTCTACGGGCCGTCGCGAGATCACAGCCAATCTCCGCAGTCATCTCAAGCAATGGTTCGAGCCCACAACCATCCCCCGAAAATGGCGGTACACAGAGACCATACCACGCGATACTCAGGGGAAAGTACTTCGAGAAGCGGTCATTGGTTTTTTCGAGCGGGCGGATTCGGTGGCTCAGACGCAGCTACCGGAGCCCACGGCGGTGGAGAGGGACGGGGACAGGCTTGCCGTTCGCCTTTCGTTCCCGCCAGACAGCGTCTATTTCGATGGCCACTTCCCCTCCTTTCGCCTGCTGCCTGGCGTTGTGCAGCTGGACTGTGTTATGCGGCTTGTTCGGCAACACCTCGGAATAACACGAGGCGTTGCGGAGATACCACGGCTGAAGTTCTCCCGCCCCATTTTTCCCGATGTTCCCTTGGTGGTGGAAATTCAGTTCGAGCCGAAGAAGGAACAGATCCAATTCCGCTATCTTCGCTACGGAACAGGGGAGGTATTCTCTTCGGGCAAGCTGAAGCTCCAGAAATCCCAATGAGTCAGGATGTCTTTCGGCCTTGTGCCCTCATTCCCGTGTACGATCATGGCAACACCGTCGGCGCCGTCGCTGCTGGTCTGCGTGCCGAGGGTTTGCCAGTTTTCCTCGTGGATGATGGAAGCGATGCTGAGACCAGGGCCCAGCTGGCCGAAATTTCAGGTCGTATGAAGGACTGTACCATTCTCAGAATTCCGGTCAACCGGGGCAAGGGTGCTGCAGTATCTTTAGGGATCCTGCACGCGGCCGCTGCGGGATTCACGCACGCTTTCCAAGTGGACGCTGACGGCCAGCATAACCTGGCGGACGTTCCTCTCTTCCTTCGTGAAGCACGCGAGCACCCGGAAGCGCTGGTATGCGGGGCGGCCGTGTTTGATGCTTCGATTCCGCCGGCCCGCAGGATCGGACGCAGAATTACAGTGTTCTGGGTTGCCGCGGAGACCTTATCTCGGGACATTCCCGAAGCTATGTGCGGATTTCGGATGTATCCGCTAGCCTCCGCGTGCCGGCTGTTGTCTCGCGTACACATGAGCAGGCGAATGGCGTTTGACATCGAGATCCTAGTCCGTCTCCACTGGCGAGGAGTGCCGATGCGTTTTCTGCCTACCCAGGTCGTCTATCCCATTGGCGGCGTCTCGCACTTCCGGATGGTCAGGGATAATCTCGCTATCACTTTGGTTCATACTAGGCTTTTTGTGGGAATGTTAGTCCGTCTGCCTTTCCTGCTGGCACGAAGGGCTCGATTGACCGCTGCAGTCTGAGGCACAAGAACATGGAGCACTGGTCGACGAGAAAGGAGATTGGAGGAGGCATCTGGCAGCTGAGGCTTATGCTCGCGCTCTACCGCCGACTGGGGGCCCGGCGCATTCGTGCGCTCCTCGTTCCAGTCGTTTTCGTCGTTTTCATTTTCTCCCCCGAACTGCGCGCCATCTCGAGTCGTTTCTTGGCCCGTGTTTCCACTCTTCGCGGCTCATCGCCTCCGAGTGCGGGAGATGTCTTCCGGCACCTCTTCTCCTTTTCCTTCTCTCTGGTGGAAAAGGTTGCTGCTTGGTCCATGGAAATGGAGTTGGGACGATTGAATTTTAAAACCGCCGATGCCCTAGACCTTGTCGATCTGGTTAGCCGAGGGTCCGGAGCGTTCATTATCTGTTCTCACTTAGGAAATACGGAAGTCCTTCGCGCGATGGCGAGCATCGAGCTGGCCCGTCACCTGCCTCAGCTGGGAATCACCTCCATAGTCGATTTCTCTGGAACGGCTCGCTTCAACCGTCTTCTTGAAGAAGTAAATCCGGGCTGTATGATTCGACTAGTGCCCGCAATGGACATCGGCGCGGATACGATTATAGTGCTCAAGGAGCGAATTGCATCGGGGGAGCTCGTTGTTGTCGCGGGAGACCGGACCCCGGCCCGTAACAGCGGCGGCATAAGCGAAGTGCGTTTCCTCGGGGGACTTGCTTGTTTCCCGCAGGGGGCTTTCACCCTTGCCAGTTTAATGGATGCACCTGTGTTCTTTATGTTCGGCCTCCGGGAGGATGACCGAGACTTTGACAGTCCTTACGGCTTTTACGTGTACCGGGCCCGCTCTGACGTCTCGGGGACTCGTCGGGAGCGCAAGGTCAAGATACAGGCTCTGATTGAGGAGTTCGCCACGCGCCTTGAATCTCTGTGTGTTGCGCATCCTTTGCAGTGGTACAATTTCTACGATTTTTGGGGAGAGATGTCCGGAGAGACCCGCCCGAGCACACAGCAAGACTTTTCTAGGAAGTCTCGCATGACCCATGAGCCCCCACGATAAATCGGGAGGCCTCAGGATGACTGATGGAGGCTGCCGCATGGATCCCACCTGCCTTTGGTCAGAAGTAGAGTTTACTGTCGAGTTCTTCGACGTCGATTCGATGCAGGTCGTTTGGCACGGGAACTATCTCAAGTACATGGAACGGGCTAGGTGCGCCCTGCTGGACAAAATTGGGTACAACTACAGACAGATGATCGCTAGCGGTTACACATGGCCAGTGGTTGACGTGCGGCTCAAGTACATCAGGCCGCTAGTTTTCGGCCAGAGCGTACGGATCAGGGCGACAATGATTGACTACGAAAACCGCATCAAGATTGGTTACGTAATTTACGACCCCTTGGGTGAGGGGAAAATCTTCGAAGGGCACAGCGTGCAGATGGCCGTCGACACGCGCACGGGGGAGAGCTGCTTTGCGACCCCGCGGATCGCGGTGGAGCGCATCGAATCGTTCCTCAACGGACCGGAGGGCACATGAAAGCGCGGATCTTTCTCTTTACCGCGGTTATGTCTCTGGCCTCCTTGAGCTTGGCTGCGCAGCATTCCGTGTTTACCTCCCCACTAACACCCGCTTCGCGGCCGTCCCTTGTGCGTGTCTGCGACCGCATCAGAGATGACGCTATTGTGAGAGGCAGTTTCAGCCAAGTGAAGACTCTTGCGCGGCTGTCAAAGAGTTTCATCTCCCGCGGCCGCTTCGTATTCGCGGTGGATAGGGGAATACTGTGGGAACTCGACACGCCGTTCGCCTCCACCACGATCATTACCGGGGACCGTCTTGTCCAGCGCGACCCAGATGGAAAGACCAGCATCCTCGATGGGAGTGCGAATCCTATGTTCCGCAGGTTTGCCGAGACGCTCCAGGCAGTCTTCGCCGGCAACCTCGCGGTCATTGAGGAGCAATTCGATCTATATTTCGAAGGCCAGGCGGAAACGCAGTGGCGCCTCGGGTTAGTCCCCAAGGACGCGACCGTGCGTGGGGTGATTGCCTCATTGGAGATCTCGGGCGATACACATTTGCGTGAGGTCCTCCTGACTGAAGCAGATCAAGACACCGTTCGCTACACGTTCACCGATATACAGTCGGCGGGGGCTCTCACGCCAGATGAAGCGCGACTCTTTTTCTAACACCCTCTTTAGCCTCTGGGATCAGACGCGGCGTTTCCATCTCCCTGTGTGGATCGTCTTCCACGTTCTGCTCCTCTGCCTTTTTGTCCTGACCACGCCCATTCGTGTGGACAGCGATCTCTTTTCCATTCTGCCGGATTCCAACGCATCGCTCGCAGTCAGCCACGCGGACAGAAAACTGAGCACAGCCCTGAACGGGACGTTTTCAGTGCTTGTGGGCCACAAGGACTTCCTGACGGCAAAGATGGTCGCGACCGAGCTGGTTGCAGGCATTCGAGGCCATCCGGCTTTGGACAAGGTGACTCTCAATGTGGACAACTCCCTGGCGCGCAGTTTCCAGGATTTCCTTTTCGAGAGTCGCTACCGTTGCCTCCCGCCGGAGATCCTGCGGGACTTGGAAAAGGGAAGCGTGGATCGCATCGCTTCTGATGCCTTCCAAGTAGTGTCAAGCCCCGTGTCCGTCGGTGCGCTCGAACAGCTCGACCGCGACCCCTTTCTCCTTTCCTACCGCAGCCTCCAATGGTTTCTGGAATCCGGATTTCTAAGCAACACAACACTGGAGCCCAGGGACGGCGTGCTCACGGCCCATTTCGGGGGGATGTGGTACGTGCTTATCAATTTCCATCTCAGAGAGAGCGGGATGAACATACGGACCAACGGTCATGTGGTGCCCGCCCTCTTTTCACTCGCGACGAATATCCAGCAGCGCACGCCGGGCCTAGATTTCGTATTTACTGGTGTGCCCTTTCACAGCTATGAGAGCGCCTCCAGGGCGCAGAGCGAGATCGCAGTGATCAGCGCAGCGGCTACGGCGATGCTTGTTTGCGTGCTGGTGTTGATCTTTTTCTCCCTCATACCCCTTGGGGCCACAGTCTTGACGATGGTAATGGGCATCGCGGTAGGAATGGCCGCGACATTTATGGTTTTCCGCGAAGTGCATCTCTTTACTGTTGTTTTCGGGACCAGTCTGATCGGTGTCAGCGTCGACTATGCAGTGGTGTTCTTCGCAGAGTGGATGAATCCTCGCGAGAGCCGTGAAGGCGAAGACATCATTCGCAGGATTCTCTTCGCGATTGGCATAGGCCTAGTAACAACACTGGTCAGCTACTTGATCCTCCTCTTCGCGCCTTTCCCTCTCTTGCAGCAGATGGCCGTGTTCTCCTCAGTGGGCCTGCTGAGCACTTTCTTGTCGGTGATATTAATATTCCCTTATCTGAAGCCTCCCCGGCTTCTTCGCAGAAACATCCCGATCAAGGCTCTGAGTGGGCTGCTCAGAGGTTATGAGCGCTTATTCGCACTACGGTCATGGGCGCGGTGGTTAATTCTGGGGTTGGTAGTTATGGCTACGGTAGGAGGCCTCCTTCGTGTTCGCCCAGTTAACGACCTGAAGTTAATGTACCATATGCCGCCCCGTCTGGCCGCATGGGAGTCTAGGGCTGCCCAGATTATGAATCTCGGATTTTCCAGCATATATTACATCGTTCGCGGCGCGAACGCCGAGGACACTTTGCAAAGAGAAGAAGCGCTGACAACCCGGCTGGATGATGCTGTAGCGGAAGGACACCTCGGCGGTTATATCGCTACCTCTAGGATGCTCCCATCGCGCGCTCGTCAGGACCTCACCTACCAGTTGGTAGGCACCGTGCTCATGCCCCGGGCTGAACGGCAGATGAGGGCGCTAGGTTTCGATGCGGCCGCGCTCAAAGCGCTCAAGGCGGATTACCGGGCCCAAGCGGGGTCCTATCTCGATAGCGACCGGCTCTTCGCGCTGCCTTTTTCGACTCTGACCCGTAGCCTATGGATAGGGGATGTAAACGGGGAGACCTTTTCTGCAGTGTTGCCCCTGAGGGTGCGCGACACGGTGCCCCTGGGTTCTCTCGCGAGGGATCTTTCAGGGGTCACGCTAGTCAACAAGGTGGACGACATCAACCGCACCATGCAGCAACTTTCCGCGATCGCCCTCATTCTTACTGGCCTTGCTTACGCTATGATTTTTGCGGGATTGTGGTGGCTGTACGACTTGTCGACTGCCTTCAAACTATGCTTGGTTCCGGTTTCCGCGAGTATCATCACGGTGGCTATTCTCGGGTATGCCGGCCTTCCGTTCAACATTCTTGCCATTGTCGGCCTTATCCTAGTCAGTGGGATCGGATCAGATTACGCCGTGTTTTATCAAGAAGGTCATGCTCGCCGCGCTGTAACAATGCTTGCAGTCACTCTCTCACTGGTCTCCAATGTGTCGTCTTTCGGCGCCTTGTCCTTCAGCTCTCTGGCGGGTGTTTTCGGGCTGACGGTCACCTTGGGCGTCGCCATTTCGTTTCTTTTGGCTCCTTTGGCTACGCGTCGTATGCGAAAAGGAGAAGCGGCCTTAACCGCCGTTCATCAGCAAATAGGTGCCTCCGGTGAAGCTCCGGAACGGTGAGCCGTCCGCCCGCGTCGGTGAGCTCACCTGTGCCGAGGGAAAGCACATAAGGTCGAGAAAACGCACCCTGCGGCGGGATCTCCATGCACCACCACCCGGGACTCTGTACCGCGGGAGCGGGCGGACCTCCTAGGAGGAAGGCGGGAGCGTTTCGCATGTCCCACACGCTGCCCTCCCTGAGCTTCAAATACGCTTCCTTAAGTGTCCAATATGCGTAGAAGCGCGTCGCTGCCACCTTCCGTCCTTCGGTAGCAAGTGACGCCGCCACCATATCCGCCTCTGCCGGTTGGAAAGATTCCCGGGCTATCGTGAGCAAGTCACGGTCCAGGATCACCTGCTCCAGGTCGAGCCCTACGGGAATGTCGGCAACGGCGCAAGCCGCAATGTCCCCGGAGTGCGAGAGGCTGAAATGCCAAGGTCCCGCGCATCCCAGGAAGGGCCGGCCGTTCGTTGTGATTGCAATTGGAACCGAGGCTGCGGGCATGCCGAGGAGGTCCGAGAGCATGGTTCGAACAAGCCAGCGTCCCGCCGCAAAGCGGCGAATCGCACTGGGGGATCTGAGTGCTCGGGCGCGGTCTCTCTCTTCTTTAGAGAGGACAGGCTTTGCCACCGTGCCGACCGCTGCCCTTGCGCACTCTATTCCGCCCAGATAGATTCTGCTCATGAGGGATCTCTGCGGACGCGCGACTCGGAGGGGAGCCTTGTTCTGTGCCGTCGCATTTGCTCTTTGCCTCCCTGGCTGCCTGACTGTGCATGATTCCCAGCAGGGCGGTCAAGCCGCGCGCGTATACCTGACCGACAAGAAAACGGTCGCAGTGCTGCCTCCTTCCGCACTTGGCCGCGCCTTCGAATCCTATCAGCAGATTGAGGGCAGTTTCCGGGGTCAAACATACTTCTTTGACGCCTATGTGCAGGCTGACAAAGATCGCTTGGTGATAGTTGCATTCAACTCCCTCGGGACAAAGTTGTTCGAGTTGGAGCACGAGCGGAACGGCGTGCGATTCTCTACATCCTTGCACGCAGACGGAATGAAACCAGAGTATATCCTCGAGGATTTCCAGCTCTGCTTCTTTCCAGCAGATGTGGTTAAGAAGAACCTGGAGGCGGCAGACCTCTCTTTTACGGTGAGCCGAGAGGGGGAGGGGGAAATCCGAACGGTCAGCGACCAGGGCCGTCCCATCATAGAAATCCGGAGCGATGGGGGTGAAATTCGCTACCGAAACCTCTTGCGCGGCTATCAGTACCTTGTCAAAGGGAATTGAGGAAGATGGAAATGTTCCTCGGTGCTCTTGGGATTATCAACTCCCTGGGAGCCGATAAGGAGTCTATTCGGACATCTCTCTTGAGGGGAGATCGAACCGGAATTCGTGCCCGCTCGTACAGGGCCGGCGAGTTTCACGTGGCGACGGTCACTCCCAGCCCCCCGTCGCGGGATATCCCGCGGCCCTACGCCAATCGCGTCAATTCACTGCTGGCCGCCGCGTGCGACCAGATTATCTCCGAGGTGGAGGAAACCGCAGCGCGGTATGGCCGAGACCGGGTCGCAGTGCTGATCGGCTCAACGGACAACGGTTCGGAGGAGACCACCGCTGCTCTTGCTTATCGTAGGCGCGAAGGACGTTTCGCTGATGGATACTCACTGCAACAAATGCAGCCCAACCTCCCGGCGCAATTCGTTGCGGATTATCTCGGTTTGGCCAATGTCGCGGTATCCGCTTCAACGGCGTGCGCCTCCAGCGCAAGCGCCATTGTCGCTGCGCGCAACCTTATCGAGTTGGGTGTCTGTAGTGCTGCAGTGGTCGGCGGTGCAGACATTGTTTCGGAATCCGTCCTTCTGGGGTTTCTCGCGCTTGAGGCTGTTGATCGAGGCCGGTGCAATCCTTTCAGTATCAATCGCCGGGGGATAAACTTGGGAGAAGGAGCTGCACTTTTCATCCTCGCTCCCGAGCCACTCGGCGGCGCCTCCATCCGCCTCCTCGGGGCTGCGGAAACCTCTGATGCTTGGCACATGACGGCCCCGTTGCCAGAGGGCGAGGGTGCCTCGCATTCGATGCGGGCGGCCTTGTCCGAGGCGGGGATTGGGCCGGAGGATGTTGATTACTTGAACCTCCACGGCACAGGCACGCTACTGAACGACAGCATGGAGAGCAAGGCAGTCCACGCTGTGTTCGCTGAGAGAGTGCCGTGCAGCTCCACAAAGTCCCTAGTGGGGCATACTCTAGGGGCGGCAGGCGCAATGGAACTAGGTTTTTGCTGGCTCCTCCTTTCGCAGGTAGATGGAGAGAGCACGTTGCCTCCTCACGTGTGGGACGGAATGCGGGACCCGTCGCTGCCCCGTTTGAATCTTGTATCGCCGTCCTTTCCCGTAGCGCGCCTTCGGACTTGCTTGAGTAACTCCTTTGCTTTCGGCGGCTGCAACGTCAGCCTCCTTATTGGCCGTTCCTGACCGCCGGGCACACGCGCGTCCGCATCGGTTGTCCCCGATCATTGTTAAAGCTTCCGCTCCGGCCACGACAGTCCCTTGGCGAAAGAGGCGGCTCGCGCTATACTTTTGCGCCATGGCAATAGAAGGCACAGTTCTCGAAAGGTCTATCCCGCACAAGGGAAGGATGGCCCTTATCAGCCGGGTGCTACAATACGATTTTGAAGAGGAAAGCCTGGTCTCCGAGGTGGACATTAGGGAAACAGATCTTTTCTTTGATGCGGAGCGAGAAGGCGTGCCCTCGTGGATAGGATTCGAATACATGGCCCAGAGCATAGCGGCGCTCTCAGGGATCAGGAGGCGGATGGAACTGGGCGAGGAGCCGCGAATTGGCTTCATTATGAGTGTGCGGGACTTTACGACTTGCGTTGCGACTTTTGCCCCTGGACAAACACTGCGGGTGGAAGTTCGGAAAATCTTTCGCGAGGGGGACGTGGCTTCCTTCGCATGCAACATAGCAGAGAACGGGGCGGAGCAAGTCCATGCGATCATCAACACCATCGAGGCGGACGGAGGCCCCCACGCGGCGGTCGGTGAGAAGGATGGATAAGGGCAAAAAGTGCGTGTTGGTGACGGGCGGGAGCAGGGGGATCGGGAAGAGCATTGCCTTGGCAGCGGCCGCCGAAGGCTATGCCGTAGCTATTGCCTGCCACCGCGGAGCGGAGTTGGCGCACCACTTGGCGGCAGGGATCAACGGGAAGGGCGGAAATGCGCGCGTCCTGCAATTCGATATATCTGATCGGGCACAGAGCCGCTTTGCGCTGTGCAGGGATATCGAGGAGCACGGCGTTTATTACGGCGTGGTATGCAATGCAGGCGTGACAGCGGACAACGCCTTCCCGTCTCTGACAGAAAACGACTGGGACAGCGTCATCCATACAAACCTAGACGGTTTGTATAATGTCTTACAGCCACTCATTATGCCCATGATTCAGGCGAGGCGACCGGGCCGCATCATCACCCTTTCATCCGTATCCGGCATAACAGGCAACCGGGGCCAGGTGAACTACAGCGCGTCAAAAGCCGGCATTATTGGAGCTTCGAAGGCCCTGGCCGTTGAAATGGGCAAGCGCGGCATCACCGTCAATTGCGTCGCGCCAGGGATCATCGAGACGGAGATGAGCAAGGATGCACCCTTGGACAAAGTTCTCCCTGCCATTCCCCTCAGGCGGCTGGGCCGGCCGGAGGAGGTCGCCGCGCTGGTAATCTTCCTGCTCTCCGAGGGGGCCGCGTACATTACCCGCCAGGTGATTTCTGTCAACGGAGGGATTGTGTGACGAAACGCGTGGTGGTAACAGGCGGCTCTGCAATCACTCCCATCGGGTCGAGCTGGGAAACCATTGAAAAGAACCTCCTCGCCAGAAGAAACGGGGTAGTGCGGATGTCGGAGTGGGACAAATACCCCCACCTTAACACGCGCTTGGCCGCGCCGGCCCCTTTCGACGATCCAGGGTATCCGCGGAAGAAGACACGAGGCATGGGAAGGGTTGCGCTCATGGCAGTGAAGTCGGCGGAAACAGCCCTGGCTGACGCGGGACTCCTGGGAAACTCTGACCTGCAAAGCGGCGCCTGTGGCGTCTCCTTCGGCTCTTCCACAGGCAACGTGGATGCCCTGCTTGATTATTACTCAATGCTTGTCGTGAACGATGTCCAAAGGATCACTGCGACAACATACATCCGGTCCATGCCGCAAACCTGCGCTGTGAATATCGGGATTTTTTTCGGGCTGAACGGCCGCCTTCTTACGACAAACACCGCATGCACGTCGGGCAGCCTTTCCATCGGCATGGGCTACGAGGCGATACGCTTCGGCATGCAGAAGCTCATGGTGTGCGGCGGCGCCGACGAGCTTTCTCCCACGAGTTCCGCTGTTTTCGACACGCTTTTTGCCACGTCTGTGCGAAACGCTTCTCCCCATCTCACCCCGAGGCCTTATGACCGGGATCGGGACGGCTTGGTGATCGGGGAAGGGGCTGGGGTTTTGGTTTTGGAGGAACTCGAGCACGCTCAGGAGCGGGACGCCCGCATCTATGCCGAAGTGGCGGGGTTCGGCACCAACACGGACGGGGACCACATCACTCAACCGAACAAGACGACGATGGAGATCGCTCTCCGCCTTGCATTAGAGAGCGGAGGCGTTTCGCCCGATGAGGTCGACTATGTTGACGGTCACGGCACGGGAACGGCGTACGGGGACATCGCTGAGAGCTGGGCCACATACAATTGCTTCCGTCGGCCAGTGCCGATCAGCAGCCAGAAGAGTTATATGGGACACACCCTCGGAGCCTGTGGGGCCATCGAGGCGTGGCTCGCCATCCGCATGATGGATAGCGGCTGGTTCGCCCCAAATATCAACCTAGATAATGTAGACCCTGACTGTGCCCCGCTGCACTACGTTACCGACCGGGGGCTCACTTTAAACGCCCGCTACGTTATGTCCAACAACTTTGCGTTTGGGGGAATCAACACCTCGTTGATCTTCAAACGATGGCAGGGATAGTGTTTGGGGGAAGGCGAGGCTCCTCCTGCCAGTGATTGCGATTGCGGCGTAACGGACTCGAAGACTCACCCGATTCGATATGACATCCGAGCGGTGCACACCTCAAACTGGAAGGTCGCGTACCAAAGATTCGGCCTTCTCTTCTTGTGCTATTGGTTCTTGGGTGTCATCCTCTTCATCGACAGGTACAGCTATTTCAACTTCCTTTCTTGTCTTTTCTGGGTGATGTCTTACCAGGCGCTCATCGGCTTCGGTTAGAGGATAACCTTGAGGTGTATCACCTGATTGTAGCGGCAGCAAATTATCTTGAAACTCCCCATCCTCATCGCCCATTCTGTTTAGGTCTAAACCTCTTTTGGGCGAACAGTCTCGCGTGAAATGCTGGTAATGCGGGGTCCAAAGCGCGTATTCCCACACCTGCCGAGCAAGTACTCCCGTACGAGGCTGCGCTTTCATTAAGCATGCATTCTGGAAAGACTGTGTGGAAAGATTACGTCGAAAGAAACAGGGGCGCGCCGCCGCGCAGGTGTGCACAGTGGCGCGCCTCTTGTTGCGGCTTTACACGTGCATCATAACAACGGGAATTGTGTCGCCTGTCCGGCCACGATGTACCAGGTCACAAACAGCGCGTTGACGAATGCCCCCGCGTAGACCCTCCCCGTCCTTTCGTAGAACCATGTGGAAAAAACCGAGACCACGACCATGAGGGGAAGGAACTGGATTGCTACGATGGTGTTTAGCGGCTGCGAAGGACTAAGGAGCATGCCGCGCGCAAAGAGCGTGATGTATTCCAGGAGCAGGAAAACAAGGAAGCCCCCCGCCATGATCCCCATGTTTGCGAGGTATCGGACTGCCGGCGCCGAGTCAGGCAGACGATACTGGGCGTGGAGCGTCACGGAGGAGATCAAGAAGAAGGCGGCAAACGGGAGCAGGTACCGCAGAAAGATCCCGAACTGGAGCGAGCTCATGGGCTTCAACGCCACCACCCAGAATCTGAAGTCGATCTTGAAGAAGTAATCCGCGAGCGCGAGCAGAAGGTAGCCCGCGAAGACCACGGCAATCGCATACAGGGCGTCAAGCCCTATAAGCCCCCATGCACCCGTGTCGGATTTCACCAGCCCGTACGTGGCTGCGTTCGCACCGCGCTTACTGCTTACGGTGAAGTGCCAGATGATAAAGAGCACCAGGAAGATGGCGCCGTTCATGAGCGCCCAGACCATGATTTGGCTCGTGATGGTCTGCGGGAAGAGCCAGGACGCCTTGACGCCAGCGCCCAGCGTCATGAACAGATAGAAGAATACGACCGGGATGGCCGCCGTCACCGCAGCCCAGATCCACCACGCCGTGCCAGTGAAGGGAGTGACCGTGGGGGGCTGGCCGGCAATTCGGGTGAACGTGCGTGTTCCCAGGAGCGCGCGTCCCATCCCCAGGAGGAAGAACACGAATCCTATGAACCCCAGGAGCGTTGCCAACTCCTTCCATATCCAGATCTGGTCGGAGGAAGGAACTGGAGCTCCGCCTTTCAGGGTCTGACCGAACCAGTCGATCGCATAGCCGATTGCAACGTTAGAGATGTGGTCTCCTGGATGTGTCGTGACAGGCGTGTAGAGGACACGTGCAGTTCCGTCGACGATCGAGCCATACACCTTTCCCGGCACAATGTCGTCCGTGACGCCGAACACTTTTTTGAGCTTGTCGCTCTTCACGGCATCGGCTGCCTTCGGCACCCCCCACATCAGCACGGAGAACTCATCGTACTTGCTGTAGACCACGGCAAGGTTCTTCGGCCAAGTCGGGTTGCCTTCAGCGGCAAAAGGAGCGCCGGTGGAAGACCCTTCCAGCACGGCGGACTTGTAGGCGTTCGGCATGACGGCGGCGGCGGCGAGAAGCGTCCAGCCCCCCATGGAATGTCCTTCCAGGCCGATGTTGTCCTTGTCCACGATGTTCAAGGACCTGAGGAAAGCCAGACCGTCGGGGCCGCCGAACCCGTTTGCGAACGCGGGCGGGTCGGAGTATCCGTGGCCGGTCTGGTCGAGAGCCAGAACCACGTAGCCGCGCCGCGCCAGCTCAATGGCGAAGCCCGACTGCGTCTCGCGGGAGTTGATGTATCCGTGGACCGCGAGAATGCCTGGCGCTGGAGTCTTGGCCGTCGCAGACTTCGGCACGTACAGGAGAGCGCTCATCCGCACGCCATTGGTGCCAATGAAGCGCACGTCGCGGATGGCTACCTGGCCGCCGTTCGTCTCGACGAGCCATCCAATCACGCCGGCCACGATGACCAGTGCCACACCGAGGATCAGGAGCGTGTTTCGTTTCATGAAGGCCTCCGGTTGATCAGGATGACGTATTGTACAACCGGCGCAGCCACACCGCCATGGCGAAAATCACATCGTGGCAGGATGGCGCCTGACGGCATGAGTATCTTTGCCCCACTGCAAAGGAGAACACCGGAGATGTCTATCCGTCCTGTCAAGGATCTCATAACTGCCCAGCCCACGATTGAGGGTGCAGGGGTACGGCTTCGCCGTGCGTTCGGGTTCGGTGATACCGAAAGCTTCGACCCTTTTCTTCTTCTGGACGATTTCCGAAACGACCGGCCACAGGACTATCTGGCTGGCTTCCCGTGGCATCCGCATCGCGGCATCGAAACCATCACGTACGTCCTTTCCGGCACCGTGGACCACGGCGACAGCATGGGGAACAGGGGCACCATAGCCGAAGGGGACGTGCAGTGGATGACCGCCGGCCGCGGCATCATCCACCAGGAAATGCCCAAGGGGGATCCTAACGGCAGGATGCACGGGTTTCAACTCTGGTCCAACCTGCCCTCGTCCTTGAAAATGATCAACCCCCGGTACCAGGAGATCCACGCCGCAGATATCCCCGAGGTCACCGATGATGACGGGACCCGTGTGAGGGTGGTCTGCGGCAACATCTGGGGAGCCACAGGTCCTGTTCTCGGCGTAGCTTCGGAGCCCCACTATGTCGATGTTTCTGTTCCACCGAACAGGCGGAAATCAATTCCGGTCGAGACCTCCCGTCACGCCTTCGCGTTTGTTTTTGCGGGCTCAGGCAGGTTCATGAACGCATCCGGACCCCGGCTGGTGGCGACTGAGTATGTGGGATTGGTCGGGGAGGATGCAGCGGGCGCCGTAGCGGAAAATCGTTCCCTTGTGCTCTTCGACTCAGGAGACGAGGTCACCGTCCAGGCGGGAGAGGAGGGAATTCGTTTCCTGCTGGTTTCGGGGAAGCCTATCGGCGAGCCGGTGGCATGGCAGGGCCCCATCGTCATGAATACCCCGGAGCAACTTCGCCAGGCCTACGCTGAGCTTCGCGGCGGTACGTTCCTGGAGAAGAAATGATTCCGCCGCATCCCGTTGCCATCCTTTTTCTTCCCGCTACTCTTCGAGGCTTGTGAGAGCCGCGACTTCGGCTTGCATCCGATTCGTGATCATGGGATCCATCAACTTCGCGAGCCCTTGGGCTGAAAGTCAAGAAGGAAAAGACATTCCTGTCGAGGTCCCCTGTGTATGTCCCTGACAAAGACGGATGCAGGTACCGAGAATCGACACTCCGAGCACTATTTCCGTGACCAGAAAGCGGAATCATCCACGGTCAGGAATCTGGGTCTGGTGTTGCCGTCTGCGCGGGCAACGTACACTGCGGGCTCGCTCCGCGACGAGATCGCCGTGAATACGGTCTATCTGCCGTCGGGAGACCAGATGGTTGCCGACCTCTGGTACTGATCAAAGAAAGGGAGGATTGTGAGCAGCCCCCGGGTGGCAGGGAACCGGGCGATAGTCTATGTTTTTCCCGTTGTCGCGTCGCACCCCATGAGCCCGACATTCAGCTGGTTGTCGCTGCTCCAGAACATGGGGTCCACAGGGCCGGAGGAATCAGGCATGATGAACGCCAGCTTCCTGCTGTCAGGGGCCCAGAAAAATGCGAGCACCGGCACTTCCTTCAATTTCGCCTAGTACAGAAGATCTCTCGAGGGAAACTATGGTGAGGCTTCCCTGCGGCACCGGCTGCACGCTGAGGGCCGCAAGATAGGCGAGGTGTTTTCCGTCACCTGAAAGAGCAAAATAGGCCGCACTCGCGTACGAGGCAATGATGCGATCCCCCGATCCGTCGAGCCCTCGCAGGTGCACGTCGAAGTTATCGCGGTTTCCGCTGACGTAGACGAAACTTCTTCCATCCGGACTGACGTTCGGGGCCTGGAACAGATCGGTCTCGAGGGGCAGGTCGCTTCTCCGCGTGGCAGGATCAACAGAGATCAGGGAGAGTCTTTCACCCGCGGAACTGCCGCGCTGGGCGTTCGCGTGTGCGGCGATGGTAAAGCTGTCTGCAAGTCAAGGCTTTTTGCTACGCTTAATAAACCTCTTTTAGATAGCCGTTAGAGTTCCAAAAGACTGCTGCTATAATTGGACTGTTGAGAAGTTTTGTGACAGGATTTATGTATAAAAAAGATAAATATTGACTTCCTCTCATTCGCTACATATGGATTACAGCCGGATCACAACCAAGAAGCTGAATGACTAGCCCTCTGATCGTGAGCATCACGTTCCGTCCCACTGTGCCATTGCCTCATTCATCGGGCTTTCTACGAACAACCTTTTTCTTGAAGGTGGGCAGTTGGGATTATACTAGCGTCCCATCGTAATTGACAAAATTGCGGTCCCGCCAATTTTCATTAAAGGTTGGACGAAAAAATTGTGCGCGCCCGGAAACGGTCAAAAATTTGAAAAAATCATTCTGCTGTAGGGAATCTCTTCGCACGGCAACCTTGGAGCTGTGGGGCTTGCCCCCTGATGAAAAATACGGCCATACAAGTGAGGCGGCCCCTAAGGTATTGTCA
>Ga0326727_10015383_pt1 | contig 16427 bp, 13 predicted proteins | sample MB2enrmetagenome_FD_207643 | JGI IMG/M metagenome (GOLD analysis project Ga0326727, IMG submission 207643) | Lab enriched peat soil microbial communities from McLean, Ithaca, NY, United States - MB29MY | ecosystem: Environmental > Terrestrial > Soil > Wetlands > Peat | place: USA: New York...
TCATGGGCAAACAAATAGTATTCCTGGCCTCCAACGTTGGGCTGTGGGCCGAAGAGCTCCAGGCACCCTGGGACGCGCTCAAGAAGGCGGGGCACGACCTGACCCTGGCGACAAAGCAGGGGAAGAAGCCCCTTCCCATCGTCGTCAGTATGGACCCCGACTTTATGGACCCTATGCAGCACTACGCGGTCAACCCGGCCGATGTCGTAAACCGCACGAAGGAGCTCCTGGCCGGTGATGAATGGGCGCATCCTCTCAAGTTCGACGAAGTGCAGATGGCCGATTGCGACGCCCTGGTCATGGTGGGCGGACCGGGCAGCGCCCTGGACATGGTCGGCAACATACGCGTACACCAGCTCATTCTCGAGTCATACCAGGCAGGCAAGACTATAGGCGCTCTCTGCTATGCGGTAGGCGCACTCGCGTTGACGCGGGACCCGATGAACGGCAACAAGAGCGTCATCTACGGCCGGACTGTGACCGCTCATCCCCATGCCTGGGACTTCTACATGGACATGAACTACCCACTTTACGGCGCTACGCCAGACAACAAAGGCACGGACTTGGTCACTGCCGGTTTCCTCTTCCCCCTCCAGTATTTGACCGAGGATGCAGTCGGGCCCAATGGAAAGGTACTGGCCGACGAGACCGCCAACCGGGAGAAGCCCTGCGTCGCCTACGACGCGCCCTTCGTCACCGGCCTGTCGGTGGAGTCCTCGATAGCCTTCGGGAAGAAACTGGTCGAAGCGCTTGGGTGATTGCGAGGCGCGTATGAAAACGATGGGAAGGTTCACGGTCCTACGGCAGGGCGGGGTCGCCATCCACAGTTATGCCTGCCCGGACGACAGCGAGGCGGTCAACTCCCATGTTGTCGAGACTCTCCACGCCCTCGTGCTCATTGACGCCCAACAGTTTATACCCTATGCGACCGAACTGCGTGAGTACATGGACAGACTGGGCAAGCCCGTCGAGCGTATAATTGTCACTCATTCCCATCCTGATCATTGGATGGGCCTGATCTGCTTCGAGGACCTTCCCATCTATGCTATTGAGGAGACCAAGCAGGAGATAGAAGCGACAGGCGATTATCTCATCGCATATAAAAAAGGCCAGGTCGAGGATATCTCGCGTTACCATAAGGTGGTGCCCCCGTTCACCCTCAAAGAGGGCGAGGTCGTGATCGACGGGATAACGTTCCGCCTGTCGAAAGTGACGGACGCGGAGATGGCCTTCATGCTAACCGTTGAGCTACCCGAGTTCAAAACGCTAATCGCTCAGGACCTTGTATACAATGGGGTTTACGCCTGCGTGGGGGAAAAGAACGCCACCGGCGAATACCTCTTCGATGGCTGGATCGAGGCGCTAAAGGGCCTGAAGAATAAAGACTACGCGACTATCCTGCCCGGACACGGCGATGTGGCCGGCCCTGAAGTCCTCGACGAAATGATTAAGTACCTGCGGTTCGCCAAGAAAACCTTCGAGTCGGGCGTTGATGACAAAGGCTTCAAGGCCGCCATGAAGAGGCGCTATCCGAGGTATCGGGTCGATGAGCTCTTAGATATCTCGAATCTCTTCCTCTACCACCACACATGGTAGGCTGGTTTCCGGGCTGTTATACTAGGGAGGGTTCATGGGCAAAAGCGGAAAGAAGATCGGCGTGCTCATAGAGGCCGACTACTACGAGAACGAGATATTCTATTACCAGCACCGCTTCCCTGAGGAGGGAATCGAGCTACACTTCCTAACGCGCCTCTGGGACCAGCCCTCCTTGACCTTCCTCGGCCACGAATTCCGAGCGCCCCTCACTTGCTCTGAGAGCTTCGAGGGGATGAGCGACGACGAGCTCGGCTCGTACTCCGCCATCATTGTCCCATCAGGGATAGTCGCCGATCGCCTGCGATACACGGACGATATCGCTAAGCTGCCGCCCGCCACGGAATTCCTCAAGCGCGCCTTCGCAATCAAGGGCTTGATAAAGGGCGTCATCTGCCATGGACTCTGGCTTTTCGCGCCCGCGCCCGAACTCGTTCGCGGCCGAAGGATGGTTGTTCACAATAATCTGCTCGGCGATGCGCGCAACATGGGCGTAAATTACGTGGACGAGGACCTCGTCGTGGACGGGGATCTGGTCTCTGCGCGCACCGGCGGCCATTGTCATCTGCTCGCGAGGAAGATAATCGATATGCTGGCCTGCGGGGCGGCATGAAGGGGGAGGCGATGAAGACTGTCCATGTCGGCCTGAATTGTGAAGATCCAATTAGAATCGAGCGCTTCTATACAAAATATTTGGGATTCGCGAGGGCGCGCGTGATCCACCCAGATGGTGGGGAGCAGATCGTCTTCATTAATAATGGCAGCTTCATGCTCGAGCTGTTCAAGACCAAGGCGCCCTCTCCCCTGCCGCCCCCGGAGAAGGACGGGTACGGCTTCCCGGGCTATAGGCACATAGCCTTCCAGGTGGACAACGTGGACGATATCCTGGCCAAGATGGGATCCGACGCTCGCATTAGCCTCGGGCCCTTCGGCTTCGACGACATTATAAAAGGCTGGCGTACTGTATGGATCAAGGATCCAGAGGGAAACGTGGTCGAAATTAGCCAGGGCTATTCGGATCAAGAGGATCCACCCCCCTTGGCGTGAGCATCGATAGAATCGGCAGGCAGATAGCGATTCCGAAAACGGGAGGGGCACCATGGTGGTCAAAGATTTTGAATTTTCCGACACAATCTCCGGATACGTCAAGAGCTTCAACAGACAGGATGGCTCGTTCGAGCTCGAGACCAGCGATGGCCGGATATACCCAGTGACCCTGGGCGACAACCTCTATGGTCGCGTTCTGCGAAACCTCGATGAACCCTACCGGGACTGCACGTCCCAGATCCCGGACTTCCTCGTTCCGGGGCAGATGGTCTTCGTCTACGGCGTCTTTTATCCGAAGCAGGGCGAGTACTTCTTCGAGGCCAAGGCGATGGACTTCCCAGGCATCAAGCCGAGCTCCTTCCGTTTCGAGGAGGCGGACTGGTGGATCAAGCAGGTGGACAGTATCTGCGAATTCTACTTAAAGGCGCAATTCGGCCGTGATCAGAAAATCGACTACAGCAATTATTGCACTCTGATCGACCTGACCGGCGAGCGAAAGGGGCATTACGAAGGTAACTACCGGCAGGAGACCGACACGATATCCCGACTCGTCTACGGCTTCTCGTCCGCCTTCCTCCTTACGGGCAAGGACATCTTCCTCGAGGCCGCCGAGGCCGGGACCCAGTACCTCCGCGACCACATGCGCTTCTACGACGTCGACGAGAACATAGTCTACTGGTACCATGGCATAAAAGTTTCCGGCGAGAGGGAGGAGAAGATATTCGCCTCCGAGTTCGGGGATGACATCGATGCGATCCCGGCCTACGAGCAGATTTACGCACTCGCGGGCCCGACGCAGACCTATCGGATCAACGGCGATCCCAAGATCATGAAAGACATCCGGATGACGATCGATCTGTTCGACCGTTTCTTCCTCGACAAAGAAAAGGGCGGCTACTTCTCGCATCTCGATCCGATCACTCTGGACCCGCGGAGCGAGAGCTTGGGCAGGAACAGGGGCAAGAAAAACTGGAATTCGGTTGGCGACCATGCGCCTGCGTACCTCATCAACCTCTGCCTGGCGACTGGCGAGAAGAAGTATCTAGACTTCCTGAAGTACACGGCCGATTGCATCGCGGACCGCTTCCCCGACTACGATCACAGCCCCTTCGTGCAGGAGAAGTTTTTCGAGGACTGGAGCAAGGACCAGGAATGGGGCTGGCAGCAGAACCGCGCAGTCGTAGGGCACAATCTGAAAATCGCGTGGAACCTCATGCGCATCAACAGCATCGTCCCCGACAGTCGCTATGTCTCCCTCGCCGAGAAAATCGCCGAGCTCATGCCGCAGGCCGGCATGGACAAGCAACGCTTCGGCTGGTACGACGTCGTAGAGAGGGTGAAGAAGCCGGGCGAGTCGATGCACCGGTTCGCATGGCACGATCGGAAGGCCTGGTGGCAGCAGGAACAGGGCATCCTCGCCTACCAGATTCTATGGGGCGTCCTCAAGCAGCCGGAATATCTCAAGTACGCGCGGGAGTCCACCGCCTTCTACAATGCCTTTTTCCTCGACCACGACGACGGGGCCGTATACTTCAACGTCCTGAATAACGGTATCCCATATCTCCTAGGGAACGAACGGCTGAAGGGCAGCCACTCCATGAGCGGTTACCACTCCACAGAACTTTGCTACCTGGCCCAGGTCTACACCAATCTTCTATCCACCAAGCAACCTCTGACGCTTTATTTCAAGCCGCATCTCGACGGGTTCCCGGACGGCGTACTTCGCGTCCAGCCGGACTATCTGCCCAAGGGAAGCGTCAAGATCGCCGAGGTCTTTGTCGATTCGAGCCCTTGGACCAAATTCGACGCCGAGGCTCTGACCGTAGAGCTCCCCAACCTTAATCGCAGGCCGAAGATCAAGGTGACCCTCGTCCCCATCGGTTGAGGAGGCAGGCATGATCCGTATTGATACACACCCGACGCACGTGCACGGCGATTTTTCGCTCCGTGTGGGGAAGCCGCTGCCTTTCGGGGCCACCCTCGTCCCCGAAGGTGTCAACTTCAGCATATTCTCGCGGCATGCGACCTATTGCGAATTGGTGCTGTACCGGAAGGACGAGGTTGAGCCTTTCGCGATCATCCCGTTCCCCGAGGAGTTTCGCATCGGAAATGTCTACACGATGGTCGTGTTCGATCTGGACTTCGAGAACACTGACTACGCCTTCCACATGGACGGGCCCGTCGACCATCGCGCGGGGCATTGGTTCGATAGGCGTATCCCGCTGATGGATCCCTACGCGCGCATGATCGGCGGCCGCGATGAGTGGGGCAAGGAGCCCGATTGGTCCAAGCCCTATCCGCACCGCTCGCGTGTCTTCTTCGACGACTTCAACTGGGAGAACGACAAGGCCCTGGAGATCCCGATGGAGGATCTCGTGATCTACGAGATGCATGTCCGGGGCTTCACGGCGCATCCATCGTCCGGAGTCAAGCATCCCGGCACCTTCGACGCCCTTGCCGAGAAGATACCGTATTTAAAGGAGTTGGGCGTCAACTGCGTTGAGCTGATGCCGATCCACGAGTTCGACGAGTTCGAGAACTCGCGGGTCTCCCCGGTCACCGGCCAGCGCCTTGTGAACTACTGGGGCTACTCCAATATCGGCTTCTTCGCACCCAAGGCGGGCTATGCGGCGACCGGGGTCCTGGGCATGCAGATCGACGAGCTCAAGACCGTGATCAAGAAACTTCATGCGGGCGGCATCGAGGTAATCCTCGATGTCGTCTTCAACCACACTGCAGAGGGCAACGAGAACGGGCCCTGCATCTCGTACCGAGGGATCGATAACAAAACCTACTACATGCTGACCCCCGACGGCTATTACTACAACTTCAGCGGCTGTGGGAACACACTGAACTGCAACAACCCGATCGTGAGGAGCATGATCCTGGATTGCCTGCGGTTCTGGGCGTCGGACTACCACGTGGACGGATTCCGCTTCGACCTCGCCTCGATCCTTGGCCGGGACCAGAACGGCGCTCCGATGTCCAACCCGCCCTTGCTGGAGACACTCGCATTCGATCCGATCCTCGGCAAGTGCAAGCTCATTGCCGAGGCCTGGGACGCGGGCGGGCTGTATCAGGTCGGCTCTTTCCCCTCCTGGGGACGCTGGGCCGAATGGAACGGCCGATACCGCGACGACGTGAGGAAATTCCTGAAGGGCGACGATGGCTCTGTCGGGGGTGTCGCGCAGCGGATCCTGGGCTCTCCCGACCTGTATGCCTGGCAGCGGCGGTCGCCCAATTCGTCTATCAACTTTATTACCTGCCACGACGGCTTTACCCTGATAGACCTCGTTTCCTACAACGGAAAGCACAACGAAGCCAACGGCGAGGACAATCGCGACGGGAACGACGATAACATAAGCTGGAATTGCGGCTGGGAGGGCCCCACGGATGACCCCGCGGTGAACGAGCTGCGCGTACGTCAGGTGAAGAACGCTGTCGGGATTCTCCTCGTGAGCCGGGGAATTCCGATGATCCTCGGCGGAGACGAAGTGGGGCGAACGCAGAAGGGCAACAACAACTGTTATTGCCAGGATAACGAACTCTCTTGGATGGACTGGGATCTTGTGAAAACTAACGCCGAGATTTTCCGCTTCTTCAAGACGATGATCGCTTTCCGGCATGCACATCCCGTGTTGAGGGGCGATTCGCATTTCCAGAACCGAGACTACGCGGGTAGCGGGAGAGCGGACATTACGTGGCACGGAACGAAGGCTTGGCAGGCCGATTTCTCCGGCGCTAGCCGCACGCTGTCCTTCATGCTCGACGGCCGGCACGCCCGCGGGGGGGCCGTTCGGGACGACGACATCTACGTGGCCATGAATATGCATTGGGACGCCCACTGGTTCGAGATACCCTGCCCCTCGGAGGGCGCGTTCTGGCGTGTAGCTGCGAACACGGGCGCCCAGGCCCCCGAGGACGCATGGGCGCCCGGAATGGAGCCTGTATTGGAGGACCAGAGGGGAATCCTGCTAGGCCCTCGGTCGATCGTCGTCCTCGCAGGACGTAAATAGACGAAGCTCTGGCAGCGATTGATAAGACTTCGCCATCGTTGGCGGAGGGAAATAGCTAAGGAGTGCATATGGAATCGAAGGCAAAGGTAAGCTACACGAACGATGTCCTGAGCGTACATCTCTCAGGCCGCCTGGACGCGGCGAACGCGCCTGCACTGTCGGACGAACTCACAAAGTACAAGGGCAAGCCCATCAAAAACATGGTATTCTTTGCCAAGGACCTCGAGTACATTTCGAGCGCAGGCATCCGCGTCATCGTGTTCGCCAAGCAAAGGATCGGCGAGAACGCCACTATCTATTTGATCGGCGCTCCCGAGACTGTCCTGGACGTGATTCGGATGACCGGCCTGGCAAATTTCATGGTCATTCAAGACTCCTACTGAACGGGTCGGGTCGGCGAGGCGGGCTATGGGCGTCTACAGGGTCCCGGCTACGCTCGATCACATCGAAGGCATCCTCGATGCGATCGAGACGGAAGCGGCCGAGCACGGCTTCGATCGTGTGGGGATCTCGCGGATCCGTCTCGCCTGCGAAGAGATACTCGTGAACGTCGCTAATTATGCGTATCACGACGAGGTCGGCGAGGTCACGGTGACATCGGGGCCGGCGGCCGGGAGGGAGGGGATAAGCGTCGCGGTCGAAGACCGGGGTATTCCCTTCGATCCCCTCGCGCAGGTCCCCCCGGGTACTCTCGACCTCCCGCTCTCAGAGCGACCCATCGGCGGCCTCGGCATCCATCTCATCCTCGCCGTCATGGACGAGGTACACTATACGCGTGACGGCGATAAAAATGTGCTGACCATGGTCAAGTACAGATAGCACCTTCCCCGAGGAGAGCGAGCGCGATGGGAAGCCCCGATTACCTTGTCAATCTATTTTCCCCCTATGGCAGCATGCTTATCGACCTGATCGAGTATGTATGCACGCTGCTCATCTTTTTTTACATCCTGTTCCAGGCCGGCGTCATTCATCACATTATACGCACCGAGAAAAAATCAATAGCCGTCTGGGATGGTATCATCATCGTAGTCCTGTTCAGCGCTCTCGGGATCATCGCTTCTATCAAGGCCTACCACCTAGAGGGAGGCGTGCTGGTCAACTCGCGCGACCTGCCCTGCGCGATCGCAGGCATGCTCGGCGGGCCGATCACCGGGCTTGCGACGGGCGTAATCGCAGGCGTGTACCGCTACTTCATGGGCGGCGAGACGGCCCTCGTCGGGCTGATCATGTCGCTGCTCTCCGGCCTCGGAGGGGGAGTCGTTTTCCTGATAATAGGGAAACGGTTCATCAGGCCGCTCTATGCGGCAATCTATGCCTTCGTGCAAGAATCGATACACATGCTCCTCGTCTACCTCCTCAGCACGGGACCGAACCCCCTCCATTCGGTAAAGATCCTCGCAATGCCCATGGTGTTATCCAACACCTTCGGTCTGTTCATGTTCTCGTTCATGGTCAACCGGGCGTTGAACTATTCCACTATCAAGACGAAGAAGGACAAGATCGAGGCAGAGCTGAAGACGGCCCACGAGATTCAGGCCGGAATGCTGCCGCGCATTTTCCCGGCCTTCCCGGATAGACCGGAATTCGATATCTACGCCTGTATGAACCCGGCTAAGGACGTGGGAGGGGACTTCTACGATTTTTTCCTCGTCGGGCACGAGAAGCTATGCTTTATCGTGGGGGACGTTTCCGACAAAGGAGTACCCGCCGCCCTCTTCATGACGATTGTCAAGACTCTCCTAAAGACAGAGGCGCTGCGCAACAGTCCTCCCAACGATGTGCTGCTCCGCGTTAACGAGATACTGTACCCGGACAATGAGTCGTGCTCGTTCGTGACCGTATTCTGCGGGATCATGGACTTGGCGACGGGGGCAGTGGAGTACTCCAACGGCGGCCATCTTCCTCCCTTCATCCTGAGCCCCGACGGGCGCCTGACGAAAGTCCCCATCGACAGGAACTTTGTGGTCGGAGCGATGCCCAACCTGTCCTTTACCAAGCAAGAATGCCGGCTCGAAGCGGGAGACATGATCTTCCTCTATACCGATGGTGCTACCGAGGCCAGCAATCCGAGCGGGGCAATGTTCACGGAAGCTCGTCTTGCCCCAGCCCTGGTCGAAGCCGCCTCAGACAAGGGGAACTGCCAGAAGGTGATTGGCGGAGTTCTCGAGAAGATTCAGAGCTTCTCCGGCGAGGCTGTCCAGTACGACGATATCACGCTTTTGGCGATGCGCTACCGCGGCAAGACCTAGCGCGTCAGATGGCACAGGCAGGCCGATTCTAAAACAAAAGCGCAAAAATTTTTCGCCTGACTCATTATTTATAGACTCGGTTCACGCATTTTGTGATATTGAGGCGCGAGAAGATGACCGCCCCCTGCCTGCTCGGCATGGACGTAAAACCGTTCTTTGGCCTACAATAGCTGCCTCATGCAAGCATCCAAGCGCTCTCCTTATCTGGCCGTCTGCCTCAATCCCGTCATCCAGAAGACCCTCGTCTACTCCCAGCTCGACAAGGGAGAGGTCAATCGCACGGCAGAGCACCGCGTCGACGTCTCGGGAAAGGGAGTGAACTGCGCCCGCGTCCTCGGTCAGCTCGGCCGCGAGGCTTTCCACCTGACTCAGCTTGGCGGACCGACGAGGGACTGGTTTCTCGCTATGTGCGAAGCCGACGGGCTGCGCGTGCGCTGGGTGGAATCGGACTCCGACATACGCTTTTGCACGACCGTCATCGATACCTCGGATAACTGCGCCACCGAGCTCGTCGAGGAAGCGAAGAGTGTGGGCGAGGGCGCGGGAGAGCGGATCATCGCGGCCTACCGCGAACTCTTGCCCGCATGCGGCACGGTGATGCTCTCGGGCACCAAAGCCGCGGGCTTCGCGCCCGACATCATGCCTCGCATGGCGGCCCTCGCGGCCGGGGCGGGCAAGCGCCTCATCCTGGACATCAAGGGCAAGGACCTTGTCGAAAGCCTGCCCTACCGGCCGGCAGTGGTGAAGCCCAATCTCGAGGAGCTCCTCCAGACCTATGCCCCCGAGCTCGCAGCGGCCGGGCGGTCCGGCAAGGCCGACGAAGGCGCGATGCGCGATCTCGTCGCGGACGCGGGCAGGGAGTACAAAGAGCGGTACGGATCCTATCTCGTCGTCACGCGGGGCTCGCGGCCCACGCTTTTCTGGGATGGACAAGCGCTCCGCGAATGCCCTACCCAGCCGGTGAAGGTCTTAAACCCGATAGGCTCCGGCGACTCCTTCAACGTCGGCGTCGCGACGGCGCTGGAGGACGGTGCGAGCATAGCGGACGCGGTGGCCGAAGGCACTCGCCTGGGCGCGCTCAACGCGCTCCAGCTAAAACCGGGATCGATCGCTTAATCGCTTAATGCCGCGATGAAGCGGCGAAGGGCGCCGAAGGAAGACAAAATCGTACAGGTGGACTGATATAGACGCTTCAGTCTTGTAGCCGCTCTTCTAGTTCAAATAGCGCGTCACGTATAGCCTCGCACACAGTCGGATGGGGAAATATTACTTCCTTGGCGTCGGATACGCGAAGCTCCTGCTCTATGAGCGCGGCCGCCCCCCATATCATCTCAGAGGCGTAGGCGCCCACGACGTGGACGCCGAGTATCCTGTCGGTCGCCTTGTCGGCGATGACCTTCACCGAGCCGGGCGCGGCGAAGCCGTTCTCGGCGCAGAAGCGGCCCGACACGCCCAACGGCAGCCTAACCTTCTTCACGGCGATGCCGCGCGAGGCGGCCTCCTGCTCCGTTAGGCCGACGCCCGCTGCCTCGGTGATCCCGTAGACGACCCAAGGCACGGCGTCGTAGCGCATTATGTTCGCGTCTTTTGCAGCGCCGCCTCCGGCCGTCGACGACATCCGAAGGATGTCGTCGACGGCAACGTCCGCCATGCGGTAAGCCGAGTGCGCAAGCAGGCTCTTGCCGGTCACGTCGCCCACGGCCCAGACGCCGGGAAGGTTCGTGCGCATGCGCTCGTCGACGACAATACCATTAGGCGTGAGCGCGAGGCCCGCCTCCTTGGCGCCCCAGCCGTCCAAAACGGGTCTGCGGCCGACCGCCATGAGGACGAGGTCTGACTCGGCCTTGGCATCGGCGCCTTCTTTAGCTTTGTAGCAAACCGTGGCGCCTTCGATGCGCTCGACCTTGCAGCCTAAACGGAAGGAGACGCCCTTCATCGCCCTGCGCAGGATCGGGGCCATTTCCTTATCCATGAAGGGGACGATCTCGTTCATCATCTCGACGACTTCGACGGTCGAGCCGAGAGCGGCGAAGAGACCCGCGAACTCGACGCCGATGACGCCGCCGCCGATGACGCACAGGCGCTTGGGCACTTCCTTGAGAGCGAGGAGGCCCGTCGAGTCGACGACCTTGGGGTTGCCCTTCGAGCCGGGGATAGGAGGCATGGCCGGGGTCGAGCCGGTCGCGATGATGATCGCCGGGGCTTCGTGGACCTGCGCTGCGCCTCCTCCCGGAGGCGACACTTCGACCTTGCCGAGGCCGAAGAGCTTGGCCTCGCCCTCGATCACCTCGACGCCGAGCTTCTTCTCGGTCATCGCGATACCGCCCCGGAGCTTCTCGACCACCTCCGCTTTCCAGGCCTGCATAGCGGTCCAGTCGTAGGAGACGTCCTTGGCCTTCACGCCGAACTTCTCGCACTCGAGAGCGTGGACATAGTGCTTCGCGGAGCCCAGCAGGGTCTTCGTGGGGATGCAGCCTACATTGAGACAAGTACCGCCTAACGCGGCCTTCTCGATGAGGAGGACTTTCTTTTTTGCCGCGTGTTGACGCGATGCGCCGAGGCGCTCGGCCGCGACATAGCCGCCCGGCCCCCCGCCTATGATGATGACGTCGTAAGATGCCATATTCACCTCATATCGTGGGATTGCCCTCCGTTATTTCACGCGAATTGGGTTGACAGCCATTCTACCAGGGAACACCTCGAAAATACAGGGGCATCGCCCTCGCCGCTGAACTCGCCTGAATCTCCAGGCTCACGAAGCTGCGCTTTGGAGTCCGTGCGTGGAGCGGCGCGCTCCTTGAGCATGTTCGGCCTTCGGGCCGTCGGAGAGATTCGCGAGGCAGCCTTAGGAGAACAGATACTCAGCGACTTCGCCGAAGAGCCTATCGAAGGCCGGGCCAACTTCTTCGCCGCCCAGCGGATTGAAGGGCGCGATGTGGGTGCAGACGGGGGGCAAGTCGATGAAGAGCGGCCTTACTCCCGTGCCATCGAAGAAATCGAGTATGGCTTGCCTGGGCATGACATCGTCCCCTGAGAGGGAGGCGACCTGAGTGTCGCCGTTTGAGAAAAATTCCTTACGATGCATCTGGGGGTGGCGGGGATCGACCATCGCGCAATAAGCGCGGCCCTCGGGGGTATCGATGAGCGAGGCGAGCTCGGCGTCTTTTCGGAGCTCGGCCGCGAGGTCGTAGACCCAGAAATCGAGGAGCTTCTCGTGCGCTTTCGAGTCCATGATGTACTTCGACTCAGGCTGCATCGCGGAGAGAAAGGGGCCGCCGCAGAAGAGAAAGCGTTTGCCCGCGGATGCGAAGCTTTCGTTGCCGAGGGAGAGACACTGCAGGAGATAGGTGCCGATCGAGTAGCCGAAGAAGCCCAAGCGGGCGCCGGCCGCGATCCCGGGGACTTCTCCTTCTTTGAGCGCCCGTACGAGATCTCCGAGGTCGTGGGCGGCCATCAGACCCGAGAGGAAGAAACGGCCGGGCGCCTCGTCGAGCCGCTCGGATATGGCGGCGTTGGCCATCGAGGATTGCTTGAGGCCCGCGATCCGCGCCTGGCGCTCTTTCGAGACACCGCGCATTATCCCGAAATCGGCCCAAGCCGCGGGAGAGCGGTCCATGTGGAAGGCGATGGGGAAGAGGACGACGGGGCAGTGCGCCTTGTCCGCTATGGCTTGCGCCCAAGGCAGGTACTTGTCCCAGCTGCGCTCGTTGAGGCCGTGGATGAGGACGCAGGCTCTGTCGAAGTTCTTGCCGCTCGCGGGCCGCACTATCGGGCAGTTGACCCGCCTGTTCTCGGCGATCTCCCTGTCCGGCAGGGCTAGGGCCGAGAAGCCGGCGGCTGCGAAGGATTCATGGGCCCTTCGGCCGGCGTCCCCTTCAAATGAAGAAAGGACTTCCGAGTACGTGGATTCCCAGCTGATACCTGTTTCCGTGGCGGCTATGAACCGCGTTGCCTGAACCATACTGCCCTCCGCTATCGCAAAGAGTAGACATGGCAAGAGTCAGTCGGGTTGCAGTTCGCAAAGCCCGGACGTATCGACTATCCTTTTAGTCTATGAGGCTGAAGCCGAAAATGACGCTCCTCCTCGCGGTGCCCGCGGCTGTGGGGATGTTTATCCTTTCTTTATGCATCGGCCTCACCGTATCCCGCGACGTCGGGACCCTCTGTCTCAAGATGATGGACGAGATAGTGGCGACCCGCGCCGCCGAGATAGGCCGATGGGCCCAGATACAACTCAAGACCGTGCGGATGAACGCGATCTCGCCGGAACTCCGCTCGGGCGATATCGCGAGGATCTGGCCATTCTTGAGGAGCCAACAAGCTTCTCTCGACTCGGACCAGGTCGACGAATCCTTCGTATCCAGCGAGGGCCTTTACTTCAATTCCGTCGGTCATAGCGGAAATATCGCGGACCGTGAATATGTCAAGGCCATCCTTGGCGGGCGATCGGAAAACTTCGTCTCCGAGGGCTTGGTTTCCCGGGATACCGGCAAGTATCTAGTCATCTTCGCGACCGCCGTGAGGGATCGGTCGGGCAAGGCCATCGGCGTGTCGAGCACCGCGGTGAGCCTCGCTACGCTCTCCCAGATCGCGGCGAGCATAAAGCTCTGGGATGGCTACGGCTCGATCATCGACGGGAGTCTCACCTTCATCGCGCACCCGAATCCCGGCTATGTCATGAAGATGAACCTGGCAGAGCCCGCTTCCTCCGGGTTCAAGGGGCTTGAAGGAGCGGTACGCTCGATGCGCGCCATGGAGGCCGGGCACCAGGCGTATACCGATCAAGCCGGAAAGGCGAGATATCTAGCCTTCGCGCCCGTTCCCTTTACGCGATGGACGATGGCATTCTCGGTCCCGGCGAGCCAGGTGAAAGCGAGCTCGGTTAAGATTCTCGTCATTCTCGTCGCCCTATCCCTGTCGATTCTCGCGGCCCTGATCGCATCCATCTTTCATACGGTCGATAGGATAGTTCGGCCGATCGCCGCGCTCTCCGGATGCGTTCAGCGAATAGCGGGAGGGGACCTTAACCCTGACGGACGAAAGACCTTAGTCGAAGCCGCGCCGCACGATGAGGTAGGGGAACTCGCGCTATCCTTCGATGCCATGGCCCAGAGGCTGGGCGACACTCTTGCCGGCTACGATTCGGTGAACAAGGCGCTGGCCGAGCTCAACGCCGAGCTGGAGGATCGGGTCAAAGAGCGGACCTCTTCGCTCGAGCAAGCTCTGGCCGCCCTGCAGCAGGCCCAAGACAAGGTCGAGGTCTCCGCGAAGATGGCGCTCCTCGGGCGGATCGTGGCGAACATCGCCCATGAGCTCAATACTCCCCTTGGGGCGATCCATTCATCCTCTGCCTTCATGCTCGAGTTTATGGACGAAATCATTCCGCTGCTGATCCCGTCCTTTTCATCCCTTTCCGCCGATGGCCAGGGGGTCTTCCTCACGCTCGTTCAGCGGGGAGTCGCTCGCGCGAAGCGAATGGACCTCTCCGAGGACCGAAGGCAGAAGCGAGAGCTCGCCGTCCGCCTCGCGGATAGAGGGATAGCGGGAGCCGACGCGATCGCCGACGAAGTGTCGACCTTGGGCGCCTTCGACATGGAGGACCAAATCAGAGAGCGCATTGTCGCGGGGGATCGCGCCGCGCTCGAGCTGGCGGCGAGGCTCACCGAGCTCGTCCGCTCGGGGGCTATCGTTCTCGAAGCATCCAACAAGGCCTCGTCGACCGTGTCTGCCCTCGTCGAATACTCGAGGGGCGATGACTACGAACATAAAGACTGCGTGTACCCTGTATCGGAGATCAACACGCTCGTTACGCTCTATTACAACCAGCTGAAGCGCTCGGTGAATCTCGACCGCCGCTTCCTCTCGAACGATCCCGTGCAAGGCTATCGCGATAAGCTCAACCAGGTGTGGGTGAATCTCATGAACAACGCGCTTCAGGCGATGAAGTACCAGGGTACGCTCGAGATCGAGACGCGCCGGGAGGGGGATGAAGTAATCGTATCCTTCACCGACTCGGGGCCCGGCATACCCGAGGCGATCAAGCCGAAGATATTCACCCCCTTTTTTACCACGAAGCCCCCTGGCGAAGGCACGGGGCTTGGACTCGATATCTGCAAACGCATAGTCGAAAAGCATGGAGGCTCTATCGGTTTCTATAGCCGCCCCGGCCGCACGACGTTTTGGGTGCGCCTTCCCGCGGCTTTAGTCGATAAACAATAAATATGAAGGTGATGCATGAGCACTAATCGGGCTATCCTCTGCGTCGACGACGAGGCGATTATCGTCTTTTCGATCAAGGCCGAGCTGAAGCGGCATTTCAAGGATCTTTTTCTCTACGAGACTGCGAGCACTGCCGGAGAGGCGCTCGACATCATCTCGGAGCTCTACGACGATGGCATCAGAGTGATCCTCGTGCTCTCCGATTGGCTCATGCCGGGCATGAAGGGCGATGAATTTCTTGCTATTGTCAAGGAGAGATACCCGGGGGTAAAGACGATACTCGTGACGGGGAATGCCGACAAGGAAACGACCGCTCGCCTGCAGCGAGACGATATAACGGACGCGATCATCTGCAAGCCTTGGATGAGCGGCGAGCTCATCGCGAAGGTGGAAGAATGCATCGCAGGGCTTTAGCGTCGATATGTATCTACCAACCGCGCATCGAAAGGAGTGATATACGTGCGCGCTATCGCGCGCGGCGATGTCCGAGGAAAGTCGGAATGCCCCATGCTGCCTTTACAAGCCTCGCGGACATAAAAAGCCCCTGTGCCTCCGAGGAAAGTCGGCCCAGGGGCTTTTTATGCTCCGCGAGGCCTATGAGGGTGGCATAGGGGTGCGTGCTACTCACGCGCCGTTCCGCAACCCCCGGCCATCCTCATGGGCCGGCAGGGAGCCCAAAAAGTTCCACACCGGCTTCCCTCGAAGCAGCGGATAGTCTTTCTTCGGCAACTCTTCCCGGTGTTAGGGCGGCCTGGGGCATACATCGGCCGATTCAGACCTTGCCTAGGAACGCCTCTATCACCGCGCTGTTCGCTAGAAGCTCCTCGCTCGCACCTTCGAGAGTTACTTTACCGTGCGCAAGCACGATGCCGCGGTCCGCGATCTTGAGGGCTTGGCGGGCGTTCTGCTCGACGAGGAGGATGGTCGTCCCGGAGGCCGCTATGTCGGCTATCGTGCGGAAGATGAGCGACACGAGCTTGGGCGCAAGCCCCATCGAAGGCTCGTCGAGCAGGAGGAGCTTGGGCGAGGCCATGAGCGCCCTTCCTATAGCGAGCATCTGCTGTTCGCCGCCGGAAAGCGAGCCCGCGAGCTGGTGTCTCCGCTCGGCGAGGCGCGGAAAGAGGCCGTAGATGCGCTCGAGGTCGGCCCTAACCGTGTTCGAGTCGCGCCGGGTCCAGGCGCCGAGCTCGAGGTTCTCCGCGACGGACAGCGGCGAGAGTATCGCCCTGCCTTCGGGCACTTGCACGAGCCCGGCGCGCACGATGCGATCGGCCCGCTCGCGCGTGATGTCCTGGCCATTGAA
>Ga0326727_10015384_pt1 | contig 16426 bp, 12 predicted proteins | sample MB2enrmetagenome_FD_207643 | JGI IMG/M metagenome (GOLD analysis project Ga0326727, IMG submission 207643) | Lab enriched peat soil microbial communities from McLean, Ithaca, NY, United States - MB29MY | ecosystem: Environmental > Terrestrial > Soil > Wetlands > Peat | place: USA: New York...
TGTAATCCCTGTCATAGGCCGGGAAAAAGACTGGGATCTCATGGTGCTCGGCGCCCATGGCAAAAAAGGTATCAGGCATATGCTGACAGGACCGGATATTCTTAAACTGGTTGCAAAAGTCTCCATACCGGTTCTTGTCGTTCATGAGGATGCTGCCCTGATTGAAGATTTCAAACGTATCGTCCTCCCGGTCAGCAGCCATAAGTCTTTCCTTCCGGCAATTGCAGCTGTGCTCTTTTTTGCAGGGATCTATGCGCTTGAAGTGCATCTTTATTCCATTAATAAAGCAGGCTATGAATGGCCAAAACAGTTATTGTTAAATATAGATGAGGCCATTAAACGGTTTGAAACAGAAGGTGTTAAATATAAAAGAATTAAGGAAGATCAAAATAGTTACTCCGTAGGATATGCAAAACAGACGTTAAAATATGCAGAATCTGTTCATGCAGATTATATTTGTGTCATGTCGGTTCCATCTGAGGATTATTATTATTTTGCACAATCCGACAAGAAAACGTTGTTGCTGAATGAATTTAATATACCTGTTCTCTGCGCGGGGGGCGGGTGTTAAGATAAAACGGATTATTATGGAAACAAAACAAAGGAAAGAATTAAAGTATAACAGTCTTATACTTATTCCTACTGATTTTTCAGAGATTTGCGAGAATGCGATAAATCATGGAGCAGAGCTGGCCAGATTCCTCCATTATAAAGTTTGCATTTTGCATGTAATTGATAAACAAGGGGAAGTCGAGCAGAAAAAAGATGATCCCGCCCTGGATCATATTGCTGGGAATTTGCAAAAGTATAAACAGGAATATGAGAAAAAGTTTAATGTCAGCATAGAAACCCTCATCGGAAATGGAAATATTCTAAAGGTTATCAATGAAGTAGCCTTTGAATTGAAAGCCAACCTGATTGTCCTCGGGACACATGGGAAAAAGGGATTACAGCATTTATTAGGGAGCTACGCATTGAAAGTAGTTCTCGATTCACCATGTCCGGTTGTTGTGGTTCAGAAACGTTCATTCGGGAATGGATACCGGAACATTGTTTTACCGGTAAGTAATGAGCTGGAATCACGTCAGGCCATAGAATGGATCATGCTGATAAGCAGGCTGTTTAACTCCCATATCCTTCTCTACCAATCTCTTGAATCAGATCCTGCAATGATCGCCCGGTTGAATATTATCGTCCGGCAGATCACTAAAGTTTTAGATGAGGAAAAAGTACCATATTCTATTAAAGTTGCCGATAAATCCAGGGATTTTGCACCCCAGCTCATATCCTGTTCAGTCGCGAATAATGCGGATCTGATCATGATCATCACCAGGCCGGGAGAAGCATTACCGGGTTTCAATATTTCTTTTTGGGATGAACGGTTGATGTTCAATGAAGCACAGATACCTGTCATGTGCATCAACCCTGTTGAACTTGGGAAATTTTATTACGACTGGATGGGTTAACGCTGACTATAATAATTTGTTAATTCAGGCTTAGTGTGATGAAAAAAAAGAAAATAATAATGGTGGAAGATCATGCCATTTTCCGTGAAGGCCTGAGACGGATTATCAGTGAGATGGATGATATGGAATTGGTTGGCGAAGCTTCGGATGGCATCGGATTCCTGAAAATGTTAGAGAAAGTCACGCCCGACCTTGTAATAATGGATATTCAGATGCCCGGAATGAATGGGATAGAAGCTACTGAAAAAGCGCTCCAGATTGATCCATCGCTGAAGATCCTTGTCCTGAGCATGTTTGGTGAAGAAGAATACATTTATACCATGGTGGATAAGGGAATATATGGCTTTATCCTGAAAAATTCCGATGTGGCGGATTTAAAAAAAGCAATTATACAGGTCTCTGAAGGACAACATTACTATTCCGGGGAGATAATGCAGGTGCTCGTTAAAAAGGTCAGAGGATACGATACCCTCGATAAGATCACCTTCACCAGCAGGCAAAATGAAGTCTTGCGCTGCCTTTGCAAGGGGATGTCAAATGCGGAGATTGCCGAAAAAATGTTTTTAAGTACCCGTACAGTTGAAGGATACCGGAATAAACTGCTGCAAAAGACCGGCACTTCCAATGTTCTGAACCTGGTAATATATGCTTTGCAAAATAAACTTGTAATATTATAGAGTGCCTCCGCCGATGAAGACCCCGTTGCATGAAAGTGAAACTCTTTTCAAAACCCTTGTAAAGCATCTTCCCAATCCCGTCCTGATTCATTCAGATGGGAAAGTGGTGTTCGCCAATGATTTTATTTTACAGATCTTCGGCTGTCCGCATGATGAGATCACAGGAAAGGACCTTGCATCATTGCTGATCGATCCTATGGATCATGAAAACACCAGGACCCTGTACAATCTTTTTATTAACCCCCGGATCACAGAGGAAGAGATTGAGATCTTTACCGGAAGCCAGAAAGTAATATTGAAAACATTCCTTCTCAGGAACAGCCGGATAAAATATAAAGGCAGGAATGCCGTCATGTCTACTCTTTTCGATATAACTGAGCGGAAGAATTTTGAAAGATATGTTCTTGGTAAAGTCCTTGAAGCTGAAGAAAAAGAACGCAAACGATTCGCAGCCGATCTTCATGATGACCTTGGACCTACTTTGTCCAGTATAAAGCTTCACCTGGGTCTCCTCGGGAACCCTAAAGATCAGGAAACCTTTCTCTCAGATGTCAGAATATGTAACGATCTCCTGGACGAGTCTATCAGAAAAATGAGGATCATCGCCAATAATCTGACGCCTCGCCTGATTGAAAATTATGGACTTGAAGCGGCGTTGAATTCTTTCTTTAAAATGATGCAGAAAGATGAATATACGATTGAATTTATTTCCGGCCTGGGTGGGAAAAGGTTTCCGGGAATTGTTGAATTGCATCTCTACAGGATCATTTGTGAACTGATAAATAACACTGTCAGACATTCCGGTGCAACAAAATCAAGAATAAAGCTGGATTTTAACGGGAGAGTTCTGAGGCTGAATTACACCGACAATGGAAAAGGTTATAAAATAGAAGAAATTCATGACAGATCAAAAGGCATGGGCATTGACAATATTCTTCAAAGGGTAAGCCTGATCAATGGTACCATTAAATTTCAAAATAAAAGAGGAAAAACAACAGTTATAATAGACAAGGAAATCGGGTCCGCAGAACGCTCAGAACCGGCAAGAGGTGAATGAGGTATTTATTAATTCAATCCGGCATGAAATCTTTCCAATTGCAAACAGAACAACAAATCAAAACTAATTATCCTATGAACTTTTCAGGTGCAGAGGAGTACATTATCAGCAGGCTGAGAAAAGAACTGCCTGCCACTTTATTCTACCATTCGCTGGAACATACGCTTGATGTCCGGAAAGTAGCAAAACAGCTGATTGAGAAGGAAAAAATAGATCCGCAGACAGGCCTTATCATTGAAACAGCAGCGTTATTTCACGATGCAGGAATGTTAGTCACCTATAATGAACATGAGCTTGCATCTGTTGAGATTGCCAGGAATTCACTTCCTTCCTATTCCTATTCAGCAAAAGAAATTGCTGAAATCTGTGACCTGATTATGGTCACACGTCTTCCTCAAAAGCCTGTATCACATGCAGGTTATATCCTCTGTGATGCTGATATGGATAACCTTGGCCGGGAAGATTTCTTCATAGCATTTTTCAAGCTTAAACTGGAGATGGAAATGAATGGCATCAGTACATCCTCCTTAAAAACATGGCTGGCAAAACTTGTCCGGTTCCTTGAGGAGCATGTTTATTATACTAAATCTGCAATCGGACTCCGGCAGGCAAAGAAAATGCAGAACCTCTCCGAACTCAGGGAGATCGTCATGCTTTATTGAATATCTTTTCTAGCCTGATCCGGATGATGTGAGTTATTTGAAGAAGTCTTTGGACTGAATATTATCATCATTGACGTATAAAACATTGCATTTCTGATTATTGGCCAGTTTCAGATTTTCACGTACTGTCCTGACCAACCTTTTTGATTGCCTTCCGCATATTCTGCCCCAGAAAACAACAATATTAAAATCCTTATCCTTAAAGGTTTCCGGATTCAATGATTGATCATCAATCGTTCTTATATACGGCAGGATCTTATCAAAAGTCACCAGGGGATAGACGTAGGTAGTTGTTTTCGGGATGAACGTATCAAAGTTTCCTGAGTAATTCCATTTGAGGTTTGGAAATCCCTTTCACTTAAACCTGAAAGCAGTCCGCATGAATTCGATCTCTGAAGTTGATATTCCTATTCTCTTTGCTATTTTCTCCCACTGACTGACGGTCCGTAATACCTGGGATTGAATAGATTGAGCCTTTTTGACAGTTAATCTGAAATATTCAGCAACACTCATGGAAAGTTCAAGATCTAATGCTCCGCTGTATTCATCAATGTTTAATGCCAGCTCGTCCTTGTCAACAGAAGGATTTACATCATAAGCAGGACAAAGATGCCATGCGCCATTCTCAATTACGAAGCCATGGTTACGCAAGTGATCATCGGTATTTGATATGGCAATATTAAAAACAATCCTGCGCCATAGTTCTTCAAGATCTCCGTTGATGTTTCCTCCATGGTCTTGGATGTACATTGAAAGGTCAAGGTAGCTTGCCCGCTTGTCACGGAGAGTTTTTTCATCGTTTCCTGTCATGGTCATGGCAGAGGCAAAATGAACACGTTCTCCATTAAGCCGGTCAAATCTTTTGGTAAAGAAGGTGTAATAATTGCCTGCAATCTTTTCGATCCGTGATTCAGACATTCTGATGCCGGCTGCAAGGGCAAGCTTGTAAGCAAGAAATTCCCACTTGGCCTTATCAATTGTGTCGTTTTTCGATGGAAATTTGGCAATCCAAAGCTGATCCTTCTTATCTATTATGTTTGCTTTAGGTCTTGAACCACCCAGTGAGGATCCCGGGGCCATAAGCATTATCAGCCATTTATTTAATTCCTTTGGATTTTTGTCCGATTCTACAAGGCCCGCTATATACTGCAATTCACCGGCTGAAGTCCAGGGTGGGACAGGTGTTTGACTGTCATCGTCAAGAAAGGGGCCTTTGGGGTCAATTTTGAAACGGAGCGCTCCCATTCTGCATTTATCTGCAACTCCCAGAAGATAGTCCAGGTCATGCAGTACCGGTGCAATTCTTCCTTCCAGCCTGGCGACCTGGGAAGCTCTTCTTGCCATGAGTGTCCTTCCCCAGGTATCAGGCATGGAATCAAGAAATATTCCGAAATTTTCATTTTGCCCTGGAAACTGTGTACCTGAAAAGAGGCCAATGTCCGGATCAAGAAGTAACAGATCCTTTCTTTTAAGCCAACGCTCATCATATTCAAAGCTGTATGATCTGCGGCCTTTGCCCTGGTGGGCAGACAAAATTCCGATAAATACGGGTCCGGGCATTCCGCACCAATGAGCGTAAACAAACAGATCTGTTTTATCTATTGACATGATTACTTTTTCCCAAGAAGTTTAATATCCTGAAGCTTTTTACCAAACTGATCATCAGCAGCCAGTTTCAGGATATCATCCTGAAGGCCCAATGCACGTAAAACATTGAAGATTGCACCAAGAGATACACCAGGACTTCCTTTTTCAATCAGGTAGAGTGTATTTCTTCCAATGTCAGCGCGGTCGGCAACCTGGATAGTGGTCAGGTTACGGCGTTTCCTTGCCAGTTTAATGTTTTCCCCGACGATCTCTAACATCCTCTGATGTTTGGGGAAGAGTATTTGCTTTTTAGACTTCATTTGTACTATATTAAGTACAAAGATAATAATTATGTTTGAAATATAGTACAAAAAAAATTTATTCTTTCAATCCTTCCGGCAGGTGTTCAAGTGCGAAGCAGGAAATTATCTGAAGAAGTCTCTGGACTGAATATTATCATCATTGACGTACAAAATATTGTATCTCTGATCATTGGCCAGTTTCAGGTTTTCACGGACAGTCCTGACCAATCTTTTTGATTGTCTTCCGGATATTCTGCCCCAGAAAACGACAATATTAAAATCCTTATCCTTAAAGGCTTCCGGGTTCAATGGTTGATCATCGATTGTTCTTATATACGGCAGGATCTTGTCAAAAGTCACGAGGGGATAAATGTAGGTAGTTGTTTTAGGGATGAACGTATTAAAGTTTCCTGAATAATTCCAGTTGAGGTTTGGAAATCCCTTTATATCGCAGTTTATGTGAAATGAAACCAGTTTGTTTTCCCGGTCGAAATACAAGGCTTGTAATGGCTGTCCATGATTATGACGTACATGATAAGCCCATTTGTGGGCTGTATCTGCTATCATAGCGGAATCAAAAACAGGGAGTGTTTTTAAATATTTTGAATAGCTTGTATCCAGTATGTAAACCTGGTCTGCCGGAATGTCATATTTTCCGGCACAGGAAAGGATCTGATGTTTATTCAGCATCTTTGGTAATTTCATTCCATATGATTCATAGATAATTAAGGCACAGCCTGAAAGAAGAAGACAGACAGGGCAGACGAGCAGAAAAATAAGCTTTCGCATAATGAATAATCCCGCCATCAAATAAAAAGGGGTATCAAAGTTAGCAGAATTATTTTTGCCTCAAGAGACGGAGATCTTGTCTGCCGGAGGCGGATTAAAAAATTGGTTTTTTCTCTTTGCACGAACTCATGTTGCCTTTGAAACAAGTGACAAACATTATGCATCAATATCAATTTCGTTTTTCTGGCCCAAACCAAAATTTACAAACTTTATTGGCCGACTTTGCTCCGGAATAGGTGGTCGGGTTTAGTCCAGAATAGTCAACTTTGAGCTAAAAGCGAAAAGATCAGGAAAAAATGAGGGGAAAATTGGGTTGTCAATTTGCACTAGAAAGAAGATGGTCACTTTTAACCGGATTTAGGTGGTCAATATCACAGGATTTTGCATATATTTCCATAAATATTATAATAAGGAACATTATAAAGATTGAATATCTTTTTCTATTAGCTTGTATTTTTCTTTTAATTCTTCAGAAGAATAAAAATCTAATAAGTCGATTTTTGAAATCTTTCCGTTCGTTAAATACTTATTCAAATATACCTGATTGAATTCCATTAGCATTATGGATTTCTCAAGTTGCTTGAGAATTTGCTTGTTTATCTCAATATTGGACTCGACAAGTGATTTTATAGATAATACTTCATTAATATCTTTGATAATTCGGTTAAGCATGATTGAAAGAAAATCAAAATCAACATCCGGTACTTTAGCATTTACGGCAATATCACGGGCAAGCATATAAGCGATAGCCAGGTTTGAGTAATCGCCTCTTTGTGAATCAATGATAGAAATAAAACCGACATCCTTAATAAAACCAACATTATCATATTCCTTAATAATGCTACCATCAACAAGGGAACGGTCAAATACAATTATTCCAACTTTAGCATTGCGATTTGCTTGTGATTCGATTAACTGGCTCCATGCTGTATCGAATTTTTTTGTGAAAATATCTTTTGTTGTAATGTCCCCCAGTTTTATGCTTTTATCAAATTTACATTCAATGACTATTTTTAAATCTGTAGTACCATTGACTTCACAGACTATATCACCTGTTTTGTTTTTGTGTAATTCCCCAGATATATTGCCGGTTAATAAAGCTTTATCTTTTAAACGCTTATCAATAAAATAATTGTTTAAAAATTCTGCGATATCTTCTTCTGCAAGAATGCCCTTTATTGTTGTTTTATAGAACAATTCTTTTTTCATTTCGAAAATCATTTTCAGACTTTCTAGTTCTGTGCCCAACTCGTTTTGTGTCTTCGAAAGAAATGCAGAAAGGCGGTTTTCCATTAAGGCGAGGACCCCAATGTAAATTGCTCTTGTGAGTCTTTCTTCTCTTTCTCCAATAGGAATGTTGTCGAAATAATTAAAAACAATATCATTTGAAATTTCGAACCCCTTTATTTCTACTCTTTTTAAACCTTGATTTAACGATATTATTGACATATAAATGTTTCTATAATTGAAATCGAAGATCTTTAATTTTATTATCATTTACAAATTTCATATAATCTCGTGCAAGACCATCCATGAATGTAATATCAAATGGTTGTTGTCGGGAATCAAATGTTAAAAGATCATCAAGTACATTCCTAACCGAAGTAGAAATAGAAGAATTTGATTTAATCGCCTGGTACATTTCCCATGGCTTTTCTTTACTCGATGGGATAATAACATCTCCCTTTTTATCTACCTCCACTCCTTTATGTTGACTTTCAAATGTGTAAAATGAAAGTCTATGAATTACTCTTAATCCATTTGCTCTTGCTTTTTCAATTTCAGTGTTAATATCACTATTTGCAGTCCAGGCTGAGTTCTTCTTACTATTTTTAGTGAAAGGAAAATCTGTATCATGTAAAATTGAGAAATTAGATTTAAAGTGGGCTAACATCTTAATTATTGGAATTATAGAGTACTTTCCTCTGGCTCTAATAAGTATTGGTCTAGAATTAATGGGGTAATCATCAGGAAATAATTCATATATTTTTTCAAATGAGGCAAATTCAGTATCTCCTTCGATGATAATTGGATATTGACCAAAAAACATTTCTGCAATATCTTGGTCAAACCTGTTTAGCATCTTGAGATTTTCTAACTCATCTAAAGAAAAGGATATGGTATCACTAATGTATGTTTTAGGAGTTGGTTGTTCACTATCACGTGAAAGTCGTATGATCGTAGTATGATTTTTCAGTGGATTTATAAATAACGGGCTATGTGTCGTAATCATAACCTGCCAAGATGGATCATTTCCTAAATCATATAAATATTCCGAAGCAGCGCGAATAGCATTAGGATGTAAAGCAACTTCAGGTTCATCTAATAACAACATGTAGCCTGGTAGAGCAATATCAGTATCATCTTTCTTATTATAGTCCTCATCAATGTTAATTCTCTGTAAAGTTCCTAATTCAATATTCTTCTGGTCAATCAATTCTTGCTTTTCATCTTTAGTCTCTACTCTTTTGACTTTATCTCTATCCACTTCAAGTTTTTTGATCTCCTTCTCAACTGTTTTTATTTTTTTTTCCGTTTCAATCTTAAAATTAGTCAGTGCCTGTAGTTTTGATCTAACTTGAAGAAGGGACCAAAAGAGTGCTCTTTGAGATCCAGTTCCTTGTTGATCCCATTCAATTTTCTCATCCCATTCAGAAAAATTAAGTTTTGATCCCTTTAATAATGCATCTAGCGGATTAATATCAATATCTGAAATCCCAATATTTAAATCAATTGCAAGATGCGGGAAAATTCTCTTATGAGCTTTAGTTATTTCCTCATTAATCTCTTGAATTCTTTTCTTCTGTTCCTCGACTGGTTTTCTTGCTTGTTCAGTAAAAGTCTTTAACAACTTACTTAGATCTGACTCTTTATTCTCTAAATCGACTTTTAATGAATCAGCAATTGGTTTTACTAACAACGTAAGGAGGTTTTTTAATTCTATTTGGGGATTCTGTAAAGCACCAATTCTAAAAGGGACTGGTAAACGACTTTTAAAAACAGTATCAAGACCTGCCGCATTTCCTTCATCAGTGTAATTACTTATCTCTGGGTCCCATGTTTGTCGTTCGCTTTTACCGTTCTTATCCCATTCCCACTTACTCTTTACAATATTGTAATCGCCTTTTTTCTCTTTCCATTTTTCAGCAATGTTTCCAATACCAGCTGGAATATGAACCGTTATTTCAACTATTGAAGACGCAGTTCCTGAACGTGAACAATGATCTTTTTCATAGGAATATGATACTGTCCCAAGAGCTAATTCATAAGCGTGAAGAACAGTTGATTTTCCAGTGTTATTTGTTCCAACAAGGCAAAGAATATTATCAAGTTCAATGAATAGACCTTCTGAACCAATACATCCTAAATTGTAAATTTGAATGCTTAATAATTTCGACCTCTCTGCCATATAATACAAAGTTAGAGTTCACAATATATTTCTGCCATTGCACTATCACCAACTTTATAGCCATATCTAGGTTTTGTAAATGTCTCATCAAGAATTCTCAAACCCTCGATTTTATTTACAGAAAATAAGCGCCAGTCAGGAACTTTTCCAGAATCACTCGTTCCATCTGTTTGATATGCGCGAAGTATTTCATTACTTTTTGTTGTAATCCCATATGCATGAGGCTCAACAATTCTCTTATGACCTTTGTAATTAAATTCTAAAAGGTTCATGTTTTCAATTGCAGTGATAAGTTTTGTATTCATTTTTATCAATTTAAATTAGGTTCTTTATCATAGTAAGTGGGTAAAATTACAAAAAAAAATAAAAAGTCAAGTAAAATATATTATGTCACAAGAAGATTTATTTGCCAAGGCACTGATTGTAGAGAAATCATGGTTTGTTGATAAAGTTCAGTTTGACTAAGAAGGTGGTAAGCTTAAGATTTGGATTTATTTCAAACGTGGTTTTATATTTTATAATTAATTATCGGGCTATCACTTCATTAAAAATGAACAACCTAAATAAAAAGTTATAAACAACAGCACAAATACTTTTCTTTTTCACTACATTTGACAAATTCTGTCAAGTCAATATTTAGTCCAGTGGGTAACTTTGGTCAAAAAATCAGGGAATTAAGGGAAGGCAAGGGGTTATTGCTTCGGCAATTAGCAGCTTCGATAGAAATTGACACTGGACTGATGAGCAAAATTGAACGGGGAGAACGCAAGCCAAACCGTGAACAGGTAAAACGTTTGGCCCGTTTTCTTAAGGCAGATAAAAATGAATTGCTTACTTTATGGCTTGCAGATAAGGTTCAGTACGTTATCAGCGAGGAGATGTCATTTGCTGAAGAAGCGTTGGAAATCGTTAAACGTAATATAAAACATGATACCAAGACTAACACTGATTGATAATTCATCTGAAAGCTACGCACTGGGAAATGCATTCAAAGAGCTGATCAAAGATCAATCTTTTTCCCAGGTCGCCGTAGCGACAGGATACTGGGATTTACCCGGAATGGTAAGTATTTATGCTGAATTAAAGTCTTTTCTTGAACGGGAAAATACATTATTCCGGTTACTTCTGGGAGAAGAACCTTGCGTAAGGGTTTACCAGGTTAAAAATCCGGATAAACAGGACCCGGATTTCCCGGAGAAATATCTGAAGAAAGATTTGGAAGAGCTTGAATTAAAAGATGAATATCAGATAGTAATTGACCTGCTATTAAAGTACATAAAGCAGAATGGTAAAATTCAAATAAGGGTGTATCGCAAAAATTTTCTCCATGCAAAATGTTACATCTTTGGAAGTGTCGATGATAATGCTGTAGGGTTATTGGGAAGCTCTAATTTTACTTACCAAGGCATGTTCGGTAACCTTGAACTTAATCAATTGGAACTTAATAATGCAACCGTAAATTATATCCGGCAAAACCTTATTCAACAACCTACCCATCGTTCCTGGTTTGAGGACTTATGGAATGTCAGCGAAGAATGGTCCGGGAAATTTAAAGAAGAGATACTCGATGTCAGCAAACATGGAAGCTTATGCTTCAGCCCTTATGAAATGTACATTCATACACTATACAGGATTTATGGCCAGGAACTTCTTGATGAAAAAGTGAACAAGGTTGAACCCGATGATCCCACATCCGGCAAACCACAATTGATAAAATTCCAGATTCAGAATGCAAATTCAATCATTAAGAAACTTGAGCGACAGGGTGTCGCAATGTTATCAGATTCAGTGGGACTTGGCAAGACCTATACTGCAATAAAAGTCATCGATTATTATAGAAAGGTTTGTAATCAGAGGGTAGTAGTAATCGCTCCGGCCAGCCTGAAAGCACAATGGGAAAAAGCTTTTGATGAATTCAAATTTGTCCAGATTCCTGAAATATACAGTCTTCAGGACATCGCAAGGATTGAAGATGTCAAAGAGAATTTAAAATCAATACCTGTCGGTCTGTTTGTCTTTGATGAAAGTCATAACCTTAGAAGTTCCGGTGGACAGCGATTTGATGTATTTATCAAGTGGAGACAGGCAAATGAGAATGCCAACACTCTACTGGTTACTGCTACTCCTATAAATAATCAACTATCAGATCTTACGAACCAGATAATGCTTGGTTCGGGGGGTGCTATTCATAAGCTTGGAAGATTTTATGACAAAACAAGACAAAAATTTTATACCATTCAGGAAAGACTGCAGTCTTTACAAGATGAGATAAAAAAGCAATTACGTGAAAACAGAATGGTTAATTATCAACAAATAAGAGAACAACTAACGCCACTGCTGAACCGTTTTATTATAAGAAGATCACGCCAGGGAATAGAAACTGAATATCCTGATGGGATTGAGATCAATGGGGAATTACAGAAATTTCCGCAATCATTTCCGGACAACCTTGAATATGAGTTACCTAATCAATTCAAAACGCAATTGCTCAATTTTGCTTCTAAATTCGATCTGCTATTCCAGGCATACAACTATACCGATGAAAGTTTGTCAGATCTCGAATACCTTGCCCATCCGCTTGATCTTTTTGAATATTTCGAATTGCGTGAAAAACCGATCCAGACCACATTGGAGGTTTTGTATACAGGGTTGCTAACCCTTGGATTTCCATGTTATCGTTATAATATTTACCGATGGGCTTATTATAAAAAGAAAAGAGGTGAACTTCACCTTAATGTTGATGAGAACAGGGAACTATCAAGGCAGATAGGTATTTATGGGATTTTCAGGACCATCTTTCTTAAACGACTCGAATCTTCAATCTATTCAATACAGGTTTCAATCCTGAATTATGAGAATAAACTGAAAGAGTTTAAAGATACCCTTGAGAAATATAATAAGATCATTTCCGTAAAAAATCTTGAGAAGCTGAATAAAGCTATTGATGCTTACAATGAACAACGCGCTGAAGATGATGAACTTGACTTTGATATTTCAACTTTTGAGGAAGAGGATGGTGAACCATTGTCCGTTGATGCAGATGAAGGTAAATTCAATATCAAACAACTAAAATCAGATATCGAAAAAGATCTGAGGATTATCTCGGTGCTAAAAGAGCAACTGGCTCTGCTTGTTAAGAAAGATAATAAAATCAAAGTTCTTGCCGATAAACTTGATGAAAATGAAGAATCCAAAGTGCTTGTATTTACCTACTTTTCTGATACTTTAAAGTACCTGCAACAGAATCTGCCAGGTTTGCTCAGGAATAAGAAGAATATAGAATTTGCAATTGGAACAAAGGGTGAAATAGAAAACTTTGCACGTAGGTTTGCGCCTGTCTCTAAAAAATACCTGATAAAAGAGGGCGAACAGGAAATTGATTTCCTTGTTGCAACAGATAAGCTTTCAGAAGGGCAGAATCTGCAGGATTGCGGTATTATAATCAATTATGACCTGCATTGGAATCCGGTAAGAATGATTCAGCGAAACGGAAGGATCAACAGAATCGGGAGTCTTTTCAATGAAATCTTTATCTATAACTTCAGGCCGACTGACCAGTTGGAGAATTACTTAAAATTGGTGCGCAAACTGGAAGAAAAAATCAACCTTATCCGTTACACCATAGGTTCTGATCAATCAATACTAGATGAAGAGCCTATCCCGCAGGATTTTACTGAAGATCTTTACAGCAGGGATGAAAAGAAACGTCTGGAAGCTTTTAAAAAAATATTTGATTCTTCCGAATTCCTTGCTGCAGATGATCTTTTCATGGATGACCTCAGAGAATTCGATCGCTCAGAAAAATACGATGATGTTTACAAGAACATTGTTAAAACTTTACCGAAAGGAAAATGGGGAAAGGTTCAGATGCGTGCTGATGACGATGATTTTGTTCATATGGCACATATGGTTGATGAAAAGAATGAAGCAGGTTATTTTGTCACCTTTGATAAAAACAAAACTGGAGAACTGATAACCCCTACAGAAGGCCTGTTACATATTAAAGCCACGAGTGACCAAAATCAACGGTTTAAAGACACTTTCAGTAACAAGCCTCAGACTGAAAGTTATATTACCAATTTTATAAAAACCTACCAGTTTACAGAAGATGAACATAAGAACCGGTTCAACAAGAGTCAGGAAGAAGCAATTATTCTTATCCGAAATAAAATGATCGAATATGGATACCCGGTTGAAATTATTGAAAAAGTTTACAATTGCATTATGTATTCGCAAAATGCTTATTACAATAAACAAAATATGAAATTAGTTAGACTGGTTGCCCGCCTTACAAGAAATAACAAATATTTTGGAGATGATGTAATCCAGGAATTTATTGATCTTGCAGTACAATATAAACCCGAAGAAAAAACAGAAAAAGCACCATTAAGCGAAATCATTCAAATATTCACATAAATGAATCTTGAAGAATTAAATACCCTGATTGAAAAGCTAACGGAAAAGCCAGGTCGGGAAGGAGTTTTTGAGCTTGCTTTTGCATTGATCGATTGGATAGGTTTACAACCTGTTGAAGATAAAAAGCCAAGATTATTAGCGCCTCAAACTCAAAAACTTAAAGAATATCTTGTCCCGGTTCCCACAACAGTCCAGCCACAGTTGTATCGCTTAACTGCAGATGGACAACCTGTCCGGGTACGTTTTGCAGCGCTAAAAAGAATAAAGAAAGAATACATCTATCAGCTCGTTGATAACGATCCGGGGTTGACAAGTTATCAGGCATCAATTAAGGGAATTGTAAATTTACCCGGAAGACCTGCATATATACCTTCGGAACCCTATTTCATTCATTTTATTACTACACCTGATTATAATAAACTAATCGTTGTTTTTAACCAGGGGGACCAGAAACGAATTATCACTTTCAGGAACAGGCTTACACAAACGCAGTATTACAGGGTTGTTAAGCAATGGCATGACATAGGTCTGAAATCTAAATCTGAATTGTCAGATCTGTTCTGGAGAAGCCTTGATGTTAAAGAGGTTAACAAGGAATTTTACCTAAAAATAAAAGAACGGTTTGATGACCTTGTCGGTTTAATCCAATCCTCAGCAAATTCTGCAGATGAGAATCATATTAAACAGTTTGCAGTTCGATTGATCGGCAGGTATGTTTTTATTTGGTTTCTCAAAGAGAAAGAAATAATACCTTCTGAAATTATTATATCCTCTACCATTTCGCAATACAAACCAGGTTATTATCAAAATTTTCTGATCCGCCTGTTTTTTCAGACATTAAATACAGAAGTCCAGTTACGTAATTTATCTTTCTCAAATCATCCTCTTGAACCATTATTTGCGAATATTCCTTACCTGGATGGTGGACTTTTTGAAGATATTATTGACGACAGACCATTTCATAAGTTTGTTACAGATGAATGGTTAATATCTTTTGTAAAAGTCCTTGAATCGTATGATTTTACGGTCGATGAAAGCTCAGTTCAATACCAGCAGGTAGCCATTGACCCGGAAATGCTCGGTAGAATATTTGAGAATCTGCTTGCAAGCCAGAACCCTGAAACTGAAAAACTGGCAAACCAGCGAAAAGCTTTCGGCGCTTTTTATACACCAAGAGAAATCGTGGAGTATATGGTGGATACTTCATTAACAGCATATCTTGAAGAGGCCTTAATGCCCTCAAAGAAAACGACTTCGTCCCAGGTAAAAGAACCGATTGTGTCTTATTCAGGAACACTTTTTCATGAATTGGAGGCAAAGCAAACTGAAATGTCACTCGAACCCCGGGAAACATATTCAGAAGCTGATAGAAGAAAAAAAATAACTGAAAAAATTGATAAACTCTTTTTACCCTTTTGTGAATCAAATCCTTTTGATAAAAAAGAAACACAGATAATTCAAAATGCTCTTCGCGATATTAAAGTACTCGACCCGGCCTGTGGTTCAGGAGCCTTTCCTATCGGAATGTTATTGCGGCTAATGAGCCTAAGGGAGATAGTAGGAAATTCCCTTAATAGTTCTTATGAACTAAAAAATGAGATTTTAAGCCGTAATATTTATGGAGTCGATATCATGCCCATGGCTGTGGAAATTGCCAGGTTAAGAGCCTGGCTAAGTCTGGTTCTTGAAGTTGATTATAAACTTACCGACAGAAAGCACAATTTTAACATTAAAGCCTTACCAAATCTTGATTTTAAGTTTATTTGTGCTAACTCACTTATTGAAAGTGGGTATGATGAATTCAGTAAAAGAATTAGTAGTACTCCATCTTTATTACGATTGGATAATGAAATTAAAAAATTAGAAAGATTAAGAAATGAATATTTTGATACACATGGGGATAAAGATAGAAAATCTGAATTGCAAACGGAATTTATAAAAACAAAAGAGTCTATTAAGTCAGATTTTTCTTCACTTAAAGAGACTTGGAATCTTGAAAAATTCTTAGAAAAAATAGACGATTGGGATCCTTTTGATGATAGCCATTCTTCATCATTCTTT
>Ga0326727_10015385_pt1 | contig 16426 bp, 13 predicted proteins | sample MB2enrmetagenome_FD_207643 | JGI IMG/M metagenome (GOLD analysis project Ga0326727, IMG submission 207643) | Lab enriched peat soil microbial communities from McLean, Ithaca, NY, United States - MB29MY | ecosystem: Environmental > Terrestrial > Soil > Wetlands > Peat | place: USA: New York...
GGCCGCTCCACGCTGCCGCGCTACGCGAAATACCTGGCGGCGATTGTCGCCGGGAAAGCATCCAACACCCGGGGGATGTCTTTCCTCCGCGGGCGCCAGATCGCTTTTTCGGCGCCCCCGGATACCCCCGTTCACGTTCAGGTGGATGGCGAGTACGCGGGGCGCCTCCCGGCCAGCGTCGAGATCGTTCCGGATGCGCTGACCCTGCTGGCCCCGCCGGAATATTGGAGCCGATGGACCCACTCACCCACACCCTGACTGGCCTCGCGCTGAGCCGGGCGGGTTTGAACCGGCGCTCCGCCTACGCGACGCCCATCCTCCTGCTGGCCGCCAGCGCGCCCGACATCGACATTCTGGCCTATGCCGCCGGGCCCGCGGCCTATCTGCATTATCACCGCCATCTAACGCACGCCTTCCTCGCCATTCCATTCCTGGCGCTGCTGCCCGTGCTGCTGGTGCGGTTGTTCGCGCGGAAACCGTTCGCTTGGATTTGGGCCTACCTGGTTTCGCTCCTGGGCGTCGCCACCCATCCGTTGCTGGACTGGATGAACGCCTACGGAGTGCGTTGCTGGCTGCCCTTTTCGGGCGAATGGCTGCGGGGGGACCTCGCCAGCCTGGGGGACATTTGGATACTGACAGCCCTGTTGCTGGCGGCGCTGGCGCCCGCGTTGGCGAAGCTGGTCAGCTCGGAGATAGGGGCGCGGCCCAGCAGCGGACGCGGGTGGGCCATCTTCGCGCTATGCTTCCTGCCGCTGTTCGGCGGCGTGCGTTATGTGTTGCACGAACGCGCGCTGGCCGTCCTCGATGCGCGCCTGTACGGCGGCCAGGCGCCCCTGCGGGTGGCCGCATTCCCGACCCCCTTCAGCCCGTTCTATTGGAAGGGGCTGGTTGAAACCGGGCCGTACTACGCCCTCTACGACCTGAACCTGCTCGGCGAGTTCGACCCCGCCGCCGGGAGAACCCTCTACAAGCCGGAACTGGGGCCGGCACAAGCCGCTGCCGCCGACGCCGCCCGCCGGACCCCCGCTTTTCGGGCTTTCCTCGACTTCTCGAAGTACCCGCTGTGGCGCTTCACCGCACAGGAGGAGCCCCAGCCGGCCATCCGCGTAGAGGTCATGGACCTGCGCTTCGGCGCGCCGCCGCACCCGCGCTTCGTGGCGTCGGCGCTGGTCCTGCCGAACGGCCAGGTTGAACAGTCGGGGTTCCAGTACCAGCCACGTTGAAGACAGCCGCCAGGGAACGCTATAATCGCCTCACGCTTGCTCCATCGTCCCTAATGAAGCTGTTGATTCTGGCCATCTTCGTGTCCCGTTTGCCGGCGGCCGCTCCCGAAGTCCCGCCGCATCGCGGCTTTACCGCCGCCTCTTGCTCCAAATGCCACGCGGAACCGACCCAGGGTAAGAAGTACGTTCACGAGCCGGTGCGCCTCTCTTGCACGATCTGTCACGACCCCCAGGCCTCCGAGGCGCCCACCCTGCTGCGGGCGCCTTTGAACGACCTATGCCTGGAGTGTCACGGCGCGGGCGAGCGGCCGGGCGCTACGGTGGCGCTCTTCAACGGGCGGGTGAAGGTCCCCGGCACGCTGCTCCACGGATTGCAGCCCTTGCCGGTGCGGGCCGGGCACCCTGTCCCGTACCATCCGGTCTTCGTTCCAGCCGGGATGGGCCTGCCCGAGATCAACTGCCTCTCCTGCCACACGCCACACGCCTCCGACGGCAGCCCCCAGCTACTAGTCTCCGGCGCCGACGGCAGGAAGGGCCTCTGTGTGAAGTGCCATTCCCACGAGTGACGCCCGGTCCGAGACCGTACAGGAGTATCGAACTGGCTGGACTAAGAGGAGGAGGGAAAGGCAGGGAGGATGCGCTGCAAGCGTGCCGGCTCCCCATTGCCAGGGGATACCGGCACGCGACGACATCAAGCTGTTCCGAATCGTAAGTGCTGCCGTGAACTACGGCAACATCGGAGCCGAGCCAGGCAGCGTAAAGCGCAGGTTCACCCACACCTCATTCATGTGAGTCCCGCTCGGCGTGCCCGAGGCGACATACCAGGGGACGCGCGTGAACAACGCGTACTGTCCCATGATGTTCAGAGCGCCGTACTTGGCGTCTTTCCACAAGGTCTGGTTGAATCCGATCGTGTATTCCTGGATGTTCCGGTTCTGCGAATTCGAGCTGCCGGTGTAGCCATAGCCCACCAGCTTGCCATTGGATGGGTCGGTGACGGTGTACCGGCCAATCCAGTCCATGCCGTAGTAAGCGTAGAGCAACGTTTTCTTGTGCGTGAACTCCAGGCCGTCCGAGGTGGCGTCGGTGTGCACCAAGCCCAGGCTCCCGTCGCCTTTCACCACCACGTCGGGGCCTTCGCCAAACACGTAACGGCCACCGCCGTCGCTCAGGTAATTGTTGCTGACAACCCGGAGCCCCTTGGCCAGTTCGAAATTCACGTTGGCCGACCCGCCGCCTCCGTTCTTGGTGAGGCGCTGAGCGGTGGCCGGGTTGTAGACCTCGAATGTCCGCTCCACGCCCGCGACTTCGAAATGGAATTTGGACGAGGGATCGAAAGCGAGCTTGGCAATCAGGTCCGGATGCATATTGGGCACGTTCAGGGTGGTCGTGCCATTGTTCAGTTCGCTGGCGTAGGACGTCGCGAATGCCGTCGGCAGCACCGTGACGCCCGCGCCGCCCGACCCTCCGATGTACTGCTCGGGGTTGTCGAGGGCGAAGGCCGCCGTCACTTTGGCGCTGGGGTGGTACACGAAGCGGAACTCGGGGATACGGCCCCACGGGAAGCCCACGATGTAGTTCACGTCTATGACCTGCGAGTAGAACAGATCGCCCGGCAGGGGGGAAATGCCGTTTCGGCCCGGGGTCATCAGGCTCCAGCTCTGGCCTCCCAGGATCTCCCACTTATTCTTGCGGACATCGACGAAAAACAGGCGCAGGCGGAAAGGATAGCTATTGGTGCTCACTGCCAGATTGCCCACCGGCGGGTTGTTGATTCCGCCGAGGAAGTCGGACTCCCAGTAGCCCAGGACCTTTGCGCCCTTCACCATCTCATCGACACGCATTCCTATACGGGAGTTCTGCGGGCTCATGCGAAACTCGCTCAGGTTGGCGCTGGTCGCGGCCGCCGTCCGATAGGGGAAACTGCCGAAGTTCGTCCCGATATTGGTGCCCGGATCGGTGTCGCGGAACACCGAGGTGAAATCCATAAACCCGACCGGGGTGAAGTAGGCCGAACCCAGCGCAAATTGCAAGGGCGAGGCCGCGGCGGGAGCGGACGTGGCGGCCTTTCCGGCGGCCGGGGCAGTCGCGGCAGCCTGGGCAGGCGCGGCAGCCGCAGCCGCGGTCTTCTGCGTCAACGCTTCGAGCAGCTTCTGCTGCTCGGCCAGTGCGGTGGTTAGTTGCTCGATCTGTTTCTGTTGCGCGGCCAGCCGTTCGCGCAGAGCCGGGAGATCGTCCTGCGCGGCCAGCGGCGCACTCCCCAATAAGCAAAGAACGAAAATGATAGTAAGGGTTCTCATGGTTGGAGTTACCACTCTACCGGCAGATTATTATACGTGGATTACAGAACGGTTACCGGGCAGTGAAATCTCGCTATCATGGGGCTTGTGGCCGACTGGAGCGGCGCTTTCGCGGCTATCGATTTCGAGACGGCGGACTACGGCCGCGATAGCGCCTGCGCCGTGGGCATCGTGCGCGTCGAGAACGAGCGGATTGTCGAACGGCTGTACCGGCTCATCCGCCCGCCCCGCCGGGAGTTCGTCTTCACCTACCTGCATGGCATCACTTGGGAGATGGTGCGCTCCGAGCCGGCTTTCGGCCAGCTCTGGCCGGAGTTGAAGCCGCTGCTGGGAGGCCTCGATTTCCTGGCCGCCCACAACGCCAGCTTCGATCGCGGAGTGCTCGAAGCCTGCTGCCGGCAGGCGGGACTGGCCGTTCCCCGCCTTCCGTTTCAGTGCACTGTGCGATTGGCGCGCGAGGTCTTCGGAGTTTATCCCACCAAGCTGCCGGATGTCTGCCGGGCGCTGCGGCTGAAGCTGGACCGGCATCATCACGCCCAGGCCGACGCCGAGGCCTGCGCCCGCATCGTGCTGGCCGCGCGCATTGCGGCTAGCAAGCGGGCAGGGTGACCACGAAGGTCGAGCCTTTTCCCAACGCGCTCTCCACCGTCACCGCGCCGTTCATCCGCTCCACCACGTGCTTGACGATCGACAGGCCCAGTCCCGTGCCGCCCACTTCCCGCGAGCGCGCTTTGTCGACCCGGTAGAAGCGCTCGAATACCCGCGGCAAATCGTCCGAGGGGATGCCGATGCCGTTGTCCGAGATGGCGATGGCGACCTTGCCGTCCGCCGTGCGGCTGGTCTCCACTCTCACTTCTCCGCCCGGCCGGTTGAACTTCACCGCGTTGTCCAGCAGATTGACGAGCGCCTGCTCCAGCCGGGTGCGGTGGCCCATCACCTCCGAGCTGTCGAGCGCTCCCGGCTTGAGCGCGACGCCGCGCACCCGCGCTTCCGACTCCACCGTGCGCAACGCCGATTCCAGCGCCGCCCGCACCTCCACCGGCTCCGGCGCCGCCGGCGGCTGGCCCGACTCCAGCTCCGAGAGCGCCAGCAGGTCGCTGGAGATGTTGTTCAGCCGGATGGCGTGGGCGCGGATAATCTCCAGGAACTTGCGGTTGTTGTCCTGGTCCTCCAGCGCCCCGTCGAGCAGCGTCTCGGCGTAGCCGCGGATGGCGGTCAAAGGCGTCCGCAGCTCGTGCGACACGTTGGCCACGAAATCCTTGCGCACCCGCTCCAGCCGCTCCAGGTCGGTGATGTCGTGCAGGATGGCGATGGCGCCCTGGCGCGCCCCGGAGGCCAGCGGCGCCGCCTGGACCTCGAACGCGCGGCCGTCCGCCGCGGCAAGCTGCAGGCGGTGCTTGAACGTCTGATGCGTCACCAGCACGCGGCTCAGCAGGTCCAGGAACGCCGGGTCGCGCACCAGTTCCAGCACCGGCAAGCGCTCGGGGACGGGCATCGGGGCGCCCACCGCTCGCGCGAACGCCTCGTTGCAGAAAGTCACCCGCAACTCGTGATCGACGGCCAGAACTCCTTCCACCATGCTCGAGAGAATCGCTTCGCGCCGCTCCGATTCCAGGCGCAGTTTCTCGAACAGTTCGCGGAGCTGCGCCGCGGTGCGGCTGAGGGAGCCCGCCAGCGCGCCGAGCTCGTCGGCTCCGTCCGGCGCCAGGCTCTCTGGAACGCGCGCGCCCAGCAGGCTCTGGGCAAACGACTCCAGCCGCCGCACGCGCCGCGTGAACGTGCGGGAAAACCAGTACGCCATGGCCAATGCCAGCAGCGCCGCCACTAGCGAAGCTCCCAGAATTCGCCCTCGAACCGCGGCGATGGCCGTGTCCAGTTCGCTCAGCGGCAAGGCCAGCCGCACCACGTAGCCCGGGCGCCCGCGGTAGGCTGCCGGCAGCGCCACGTAGCTCAGGTCCAGGTCCAGCGTGACGCTGTGGCGCGTGGCCACGCCGGTGCGCCCCTGGCGGGCTTGCCGCACTTCCGGCCGTGCGCTGTGGTTCTCCATGCTCTCGGGGTCGTGCTGCGAATCCGCCAGCACCGCGCCGAGCGGGTCGATCACCGTGACGCGCGCCATCGCCCGGGCCTCCGCGCCGTGGGCCCAGCCCTCCAGGTTCGCCGGGTCGATGCTCTCCAGTTCGCCCACCAGGATGTGCGCCTCGGCTTCCAGCCGGCGCCCCACGCTCGTGCGCTGCTGCACCGCCGTGTACCGCGTCAGGTAAAAGTCCAGGACCCCCAGCGTGATCGCGATGAGCGCGAATGCGCTGAGCAGCAGCTTGCGGAAAATCGGGCTGTTTAAAGGCACGGCTTAGACATCCTCGGGCGCGTCCGCCAGCATCCGGTACCCCGCGCCGCGCACCGTTCCAATATACTCCGGTTCCTCGGGATGGGCCTCGATTTTTTCGCGCAGGCGGCGGATATGAACGTCCACCGTGCGCGGAGTGACCGAGCAGTCGCGGCCCCAAACCTCGTCCAGCAGCTTCTCGCGGCTGAAAATCTGCCGCGGGCGCGAGGCCAGGAAATGCAGCAGCTTGAACTCCAGCGCGCTCAGCTCCACCGCGCTGCCGCGCACGCTCACGTCCTGCGTGCGCGCGTCCAGCCGGAGTCCGCGGATCTCCACCACCTCTCCCTTTTCCGCCGCGCGCGCCTGCCGCCGCAGGATGGCCTTCACCCGCGCCACCAACTCGCGCGGGCTAAACGGCTTCACCACGTAATCGTCCGCGCCGATCTCCAGGCCCACGATGCGGTCGATCTCTTCTCCGCGCGCGGTCAGGAAAACCACCGGCAGCTCCCTCAGCCGTTCCTCGGCGCGCAGTTGCCGGCAGATCGAGAGGCCATCCTCGTCGGGCAGCATGATGTCCAGCAACAGCAGGTCCGGCGGGTTCCGCCGCAGCGCCTCCAGCCCCTCACGGCCGCGGCCGAAGCTCTCCACTTCAAATCCCGCCTTGCGGAAATTGTAGCGGACCATCTCGACGATGTCCGCTTCGTCCTCGATAATGACGATGCGCAGCCGCACGAGGGAATTGTAGCAGCTACCGCGCCTGCCAGCCCGGCTTGGCGGGGCGTCTGCGGCGGATGAGAACCCGCAGAAGGTGTGTGGTCCAGATAATCGTCAGCAGCCCCAGGACCATCGCTACCGGCGGCAGCCAGTGGCCCAGCAGTTCCGCCGTGGGCGGCTCGGTCGCCCCGCGATATCCCATGGCGAACAATCCGGCCGAGGGCAGGTACCAGAGGCCGATGTTCTCCGGGAAAAAGGCCTTCAGGATAGCGCAGATGAAGAACGCCCCCGCCGCCACATAGCCGGTTATGGCGATCATGAAGATCCCAAAACCCCTGGCCCCCAGCATCGCCCAGTGCAGCGTGGCGCGGAACAGAACCCACGGCGAGCGGCTCCGAGCGGCTCGCTCGAACAGCGTGTTGGTGGCGTATTGAGACGCGATCTCCTCGGGCGTCCCCAGCGCCTCCAGGGTCTCGCGCATTCGGCTCGCGTCCACCACGCCATCGATCTGCGACCGCTCCAGGATGTGGCTCCGCAGTTCCGCGACGATCTCCTCCCGTTCGGCGGGCGGAAGCTTGGCGGCCGCGCGGCGCAGCCGGCCCAGGTAGTATTCCATCAATTGCGTGCTCTCGTTGTCTCCAGTCATAGTGTCTTCCCATGCTTTCCGCTCAACAGCGGTTCAATCAGCGCGCCCAGGCTGGCGGCGAACTCGGCCCAGACGCCCGCCATCGCCGCGGCTCGCTGCCGGCCCGCCTTGGTCAGCCAGTAATACTTGCGCGGATGTCCCCCTTCGGATTCCACCCATTCGGAGTCGATCAGGCCCTCCGCCTTCAGACGGCTGAGCAGCGGGTAGACCGTGCCCTCGGCGACGATGAGGTTCGAGCCGTCCTCCAGCAGCCGCAGGATCTCCAGGCCGTACAGCCGTCCCTTCCACAGCGCCGCAAGAATGGCCAGCTCCAGGCTGCCCTTGCGTACCTGGGCTTCCCACTTGTCCGAGGAATCGTTCATTGCCTGCTACCTCGCATTACTATGTATACTGTACAACACCATATCGGGCGTGTCAAGGGGTTTTCTCCGCCGCCGCGCGCGCCGTCCGGGGCTCCCGGGCGGACCTGTTCGCGGTCCGGGATTCTCCCCGCCTCCGGATAACACCCCGGATTTGCGGGCCGTGTTCCGGCGGTTCTGATAATATGGAACGAATCGTGGAGCGGTACTCCTTCGATCGCGCGTATGTCGAGTCGCTGCGGGCCAACGATCCCGTTGTGCAGCGGCACTTCGCCACCTATTTTCGGGAATTGCTGCTCATCAAGATTCGCCGCCGCGTCCCCAGTGCGGACGTCGCCGACGATCTCGTCCAGGAGACCTTCCTGCGCGTGCTGACGACGCTGCGAGCGGGGGGCCTGAGAAGCAGTCCGAGCCTGGGGGCGTTCGTCGATTCCGTCTGCAACAATGTCCTGCTGGAGTATTACCGTTCCGGCCGGCGAACCACCGGCCTGGACGAAGATGTCGCCGGACCTGCGAGCGCCGGCCCGGAAGACCCGTTGGTGACCTGGGAAAGGCAGAAGCAGGTGGCAACCGTCCTCCGAGAGTTGCGGCCGAGGGACCGCGACCTGCTTCGGAGGGTGTTTCTGGAAGAAGAGGATAAGGACCAGGTCTGCCGCGCGCTGGGGGTCGATCGGGGGTATTTGCGTGTGCTCCTGCACCGCGCCCGGACACGTTTCCGCGCGCTGCTTGAACCGGCCGGGAAGCGCGCCGCTGGAGCGGCGTGAAACGGTTTTCGTTTTCGAATCACTAGAGGATGGAGATGGACCACGACACGGCACTTCGGACCCGGGCCGCCGAGCGATATGCGCTCGCCGAGACGACAGGCGAGGAAGATCTGGAGTTTGAGGCGCACTACTTCGCGTGCGCCCTCTGCGCCGAGGACGTGAAGGCGGCGACTGAGTTTGTGGCCAACGCCCGGGTGTGGTTTAGCGAGCAGCGGGCCGCGGAGTCGGCGGACGCCCAGCCGGTCCGGCGGCCTTTCTGGTCGAACTGGTTCCGTCCGGTCTGGTTGTCGCCCGCCTTCGCCGCTCTATTCGCCGTCCTGGCCGGGTACTCGTGGTTGGTCACGGTCCCGAGCCTGCGCCGGGAGCGGCTGGCCGCGGAGGCCGTCGGGGTTTACCAGCCGGTCTTGTTGCGCACCCAGACGCGTGGCGAGCCGCTGCCCGTCGTCCGCGTTGCGCCGGGATCTCCCGCGGCGCTCACCCTGAACATCGAAAGCGACCGCGATTATCCGGGTTACGAGGTCGAGACTCTCAACGCCTCCGGCGCCACCGTTTCCAGGAACGGCGTGCCGCCGGGTCTTACCGTCACCGTCATATTGCCGGGCGCACGCCTCGGCAATGGAACTTACACCATCGTCGTGCGAGGAGGCATCGATGGACGTCCAGAAATCGGCAGATATCAATTCGAAATCCGAACAGTGTCCCAGTGAGCCCGCCCGGTTCGTCTATCGGGGGAACGCCGTGGGGGCGGCGGCCCGCATTGTGCGCGTCGATCCCCACGCGGGTCTGAATCATGTGATCCCGGTGCAGGCGGCCAGCTCGCTGCCGGTTACCGGCGGCAGGTCGGAATCCGTTGTGGACCGGCCCTACTGCTTCCGGATCGGGAGCCCCAGGCCGCTCGAGTTGTTCTCCCTGCGGAGCGCCCATACGCTGGCCGAGAGCGGCGCCGGGGATCGGACGACCACCGTCCACTCGGAAGTGCATGGCATGCAGATTCTCGACGGCAGGATTACCGTCGAGTACTTGTTCGCCCAGCTTACCAGCGCATACGACCCCAGCGAGCTTGCGGCACGCATTCTCCCCACCGAGCGCTGCGCGATAGGCGGTCTGATGCTCGACCATCGTCCCGTGGAAGTGACGCTGGACATCGCCCCCTTCGTCGCCGCTCCGACGCATGCCGCGCTTCTGGCTCGGGCGGGCCAGGACCCGGAGTTTTGCAACGGAATCCTCTGCCGGCCCGGGACTCTGAAGCCCGGCGGAATCGCCCAGTGCCACATCGTTTCCACGGTGAGGTTTCCGGAAGGGGCGCCCGAGGGAGTCGAGTATTGTCCCCCCAACAGAATCCGATGGCATGGCGTGGGCACGATCTACCTCGGAGAACTCCTGGTCAGCGACCTGTTCCGGCGGCTGACCATGCTGCGTGTGATGCTCGGCTGCCCGGTTGAGGGCGACGTTTCCGGGGGAGAGGTCGAGGGCAACGGCCACATTGTCTCGTGATCTGGCGCGTTTTTCTTTTGGCGGCCGGCCTGGTTCTGGCGGGCTGCACGGCCCGCCGCGAAGCCGCCGTAGACCGGGAATGCCGCAGCGCCGAAGCGGAATACCTCCAGGGCCGGCTTCCCGAGGCCCAGCAGCGGATCGAGGCCTGTGAGCGCCGCTGGAGCGATTCGCTCTCGGATCGCGACCGCTGGCGGTTGCGCCTGCTCAAAGCCGGCGTGTTAGTCGCGCGCGCCCAGGACCAGGAGGCGCTTCCTCTGGTGGAGGCTCCCCTTCCTCCGGCGGATTGGGCGCCGCCGCTGGAACTGCGGCGCCAAGTGATTCTGGCCAGGATCTGGACCCGGGGGAAAGAACGGAACGCTCTCGATTTGTTGGACCGGGCGGAGGCCGAAGCGCGCCTCTTGGGGGACGGCCGTACCTTGCGTGAGATCGCCGTGCTCCGCGCCATTGCCCTGATGCATACCGGCCAACTGGCCGCCTCCGAAGCCTCTTTGGTCCAGGCGGCCGCTTCGGCGCGCGATTCCCACGACGACTATTGGCTCTCCGGCGCGCTAGTCAATCTGAGTTACCTGAAGAGCCGCCTCGAGTCCCGCTACGACGAGGCCGCCCGCTTGGGCGAGCAGGCCATCCGGGCCGCACAGCGCGCCGGCGCCGCGCGCTTCCTGGGAGCGGCGTATGGAAACACCAGCTACGCCCTGGCGCGCCTGGGAGAGTTCGATGGCGCGGTCGGGTACCGCCGCCAGGCGTTGGAGTTGCAGCGGCGCGCGGACGACCGGCAGCAGGTCCGCGAGAGCCTGGGCGAGGTCGGCAACCTGTTCGCGCTCCAGCACCGCCCCAGCGAGGCGGCGGATTGGTACCGCCAGGCCTTCGAAGATTCGGAACGATCCGGCAGCCTCTCCGATGCGGCGCGATCCGCGGGCAACCTGGCTTTCACTTATATTTCCCAGAGTAAGTGGGATGAGGCCGAAACTTGGAACCGCCGCGCCGTGGAGTTGAAGACCCAATCCCGCGCTTCGCTCGCCTACCAGACTTACAACGCCGCCCTGATCGCAGAGGGACGCCGCCAGATGGCCGAGGCGGAGCGGCTCTATCGCAAGCTGCTCGTCGAAGCCGGCGACAACCCGGGCCTGCAATTCGAGGCCGAAACGGGATTGGGACGCATCCTCGCCAAAACGGGCGCCGTGGGCGAGGCGCGCCGGCACTTCGAATCCGCGGTGCGCGTGGTCGAATCCAACCGCGACGAGATTGCGCGCCAGGAGTACCAGATCACCTTCCAGGCGCGGATGATCCGGGCCTGGGGCAACTACGTCGATTTCCTGATGGCCCAGGGCCAGCCGGAGGCCGCCCTCGAAATGGCCGAGCGCAGCCGCGCCCAAGTGCTCGCCGGCAAGCTTCGCGCTCGCGACGCCGGCCTGCCGCGCGGAGTCTCGCTCACGCGGTTGCGGCAGATCGCAGCCCGCCGGCATTGCACTCTCTTGTCCTATTGGCTCGCGCCCGAACAGTCGTACGCGTGGATCGTCGACGCCTCAGGCCTGCGGACCAGAAGCTTGCCGCCCGCGCGCGAGATCGACCTTCTGGTCGCAGCCTGGCGCCGCCGCATTGAGGAGCAACCCGGAGAACCTCTGGAGACCGGACGCCAGGCGGGCGACAAGTTGGCTGCGCTGCTGCTCAAAGGCGTCCCTCCGGGGAGCGTCCAGCGCCTGGTGATTGTCCCGGACGGCAGCCTGCATCAATTGAACATGGAGACTCTGCCGGAGCCGGGCCAGCCGCGCTACCTACTAGAGGACGCGACCATCGTGGTGGCGCCCTCGCTGGCCGTGTTTGCGGCTCAGCGATCCGGCCCCGATCAGCCCGCGCCGCTATCGCTGCTGGTAGGCGCGGGGCTGCCCGGGGACCCCTCCTATCCTCCGCTGGCCAACGCCGAAGAGGAAGTGCGCTCCATCGCCTCCCACTGTGCGGAGAACGAGCGGGTGGTGCTGCTCGGGAGCGCCGCTACGCCGGCCGCCCTTCGCAAGCTCGATCTGCGGCGCTTCGGCCTGATCCACTTCGCCGCGCATGCGGAAGCCAATCGCGAGAGCCCCCTGGACTCCGCCGTGATCCTGGCGCGCGAAGGCGGCGAATACAAGCTCTACGCGCGCGAGATGGCGGAAATGCCCATTCAGGCCGGCTTGGTGACCCTCTCGGCCTGCCGCACCGCCGGCGCGCGCGCCTATTCCGGGGAGGGCCTGCTGGGGCTCGCCTGGGCCGTGCTCTCTGCCGGAGCCAGCAACGTCGTGGCCGGGCTCTGGCCGGTCTCCGACCGTGCCACCCTCCGGTTGATGGAGAACCTCTACGCGAGGATGCGCCGCGGACTTTCCCCGCCCTCCGCGCTCCGCGAAGCCAAGCTCGCCATGCGCCGTTCCCAGGGCGTCTTCCGCCAGCCCTTCTACTGGGCGCCCTTCCAGGTCTACGTCCGCGGCAACGATTTCTAGCCCGCCGCGCCACTGCCGGCCAGGTCTTGCTCAGGTCCCATTCCGCCCGCGGTATCTGCGCCTGCACGCGCGAGGTCCGTGAGGTAGGTGGACAACGGGGCCGGGCCAATTTCGGAGTGGCCGACGATCCGCTCGACGCGCGGGAACCTAGACCCTTCGGCGTCGGGGAGGATCTATACCGCTGTGCCCAGCCGATGTCGGCAACGGGAGTTTCTCGTCAAGTCGACCGCCTCCGCCCAACTACCGGTTGGTGCGTCGTATGCAGAAGCGCCGGGTTCCACTGGGCCATTTTGTGCGTGGGGCGGCCCTACTTCTCCCATCAGGCCCTTATCAAGCGATGAAAAGTGCGAAATGATTTCCACGCTCACCGGGGCGCTTGTGAAGCCCCCCCTTCGGCAGCTTGCTATACTCACCGGAGATTCGCAGCTATGCGGTGGCCAGTTATTCCCCGACGATCTTAATCAACGCGCGCTTCTTGCGCCCGCCGTCAAACTCGCCGTAAAAGATCTGCTCCCACGGTCCGAAGTCGAGCTTGCCGCCGGTGACGGCGACCACCACTTCGCGTCCCATCACCTGCCGCTTCATGTGCGCGTCCGCATTGTCTTCGCCTGTGCGGTTGTGCCGGTACTGCGAGGTCGGCTCGTGGGGCGCGAGCCTTTCAAGCCACTTCTCGTAATCCGCGTGCAGGCCCGGCTCATCGTCGTTAATGAAAACGGAAGCCGTGATGTGCATGGCATTGATCAGCGCCAAACCTTCCCGGATCCCGCTTTCCCGGAGGCAGTCTTCCACCTCCCGCGTGATGTTGAGGAACGCTCGCCGGCCGGGAACCTCAAACCACAATTCTCTGCGAAAGGACTTCACCCTCCCATTGTCGCTCTTGTGCAGGCTGTAGGCTCATGAGCAATTGGAGATGGGCTGGCGTTAGGCAAAGGAATCTCAAGCCGACGGTTTGTCCCCAGACGTCCGAGTGAGAGGCGGGCGCCGCGCCAGCGGCTTACTTCCGACGCCCAAACCGGAACCTGGGCCGCCCACCCCGCCCCCGCGCCGAACTTCCGGAACGCGGCCGGAAAACGACACGCAGACCTCGCCGCATGTCTTCCTGCCGCCGAACAGCGCTCGTGCGCGCTACTTGAACTGCTTCTTGTACAGGAAGTCGATTCCGAACATGCCGTTCTCTTCCCGAATCGCCACCGCGGCCCAGATCCTAGTCAAATCCCATTCCACCCGCAGAACCTGCGCCTGCGCGCGCGAAACGTCGGTCACGGAAGTGAACGACAGGTTGCTCGAAATCTGCTGCTCCAGCGTGATCCGCGCCACTGTGTTGCCGGTGGTCATTCCCGTGAGCTGCGGGTCGATCTTCAGGTGGCTGACCCCGAAGAAACGCTGCAAGCGTCCGGCAATCGGACTCGCTATGGCCTGGCCGAGCAGCGTACCCGGCCCGGCCTGCCCCATTTCCTGCGAATACTGCGTCTGGGGCCCGCTCAGCCCTTGCACCGAGGCCGGCGTGCGTCCCGTCGTCAGCAGGCCCACAATGTCCGTGAACGAGAGGGGCGGATCCGAACGGTAGCTCACATTCAGTTTCTCCATGCTGCCCGAGATGTGCAATGTGACCTCCACGCCCCGCGCCGTCGTCTCCAGGTCCAGGTTGACGACCGGCTCGATCCGGTTGGCGTTGACGAACAGGATCTGGCCCGAGCCGATGCTGTACTGGTTGCCGAAGAACATCGCATTGCCCTGGTTGATCAGCACGCGTCCCAGGAGCACCGGACGAATTGGGTCTCCGCGCAGCCGCAGGTCGGCATCCGCCTGAATGTCGCGGCTCAGCGAAGTCTCCAGGCGCACCTGCGAGGAAGTGACGATGTGCACGTCCAGATGAACGCCCCGCTCGAACCGCGAGGCCGGTCCGGGCGCTCGCACCGGCTGCGCCGAGGGCGCGAGCATTGAAGCCAGATCCGAGCGCGGGTTGAAGCTCATGCGCGTCACCACCAGGTCGCCCGAGAGCAGGCTTTGGGCGGCGCTGCCCGTAAAGCTCAGGTTGGCGTTCGCCGTGGAGCTTACGCCTTCCGGATAGCGCACCCGTACGTCCGCCGCTTTCAACTGCAAATGGAAACTGGCGACGTTGCCGAACCCCACGAACCCGGTAATCGATACCTTGCCGCCGCCGCTCGAACCCGACAGATGGTCGATCACGGCCCGGTCCTGGTACAGGAAGATCGAACCGTTGGCGTTCTCGATTCCGTTGGAAAGGCCCGCGACGTTCACCGAGGCGTCCTTCAGATCGACCCGCCCGGAGAGGTCGGGCCGCTCCAGCGAGCCGCGCAGCCAGACGTCCAGGCTGGCCGCTCCCGATGACGAGATCCGATCGTCGATATCCTGGAGCAGCGCCAGGTTGGCGGCGCCCCGCAGGTGCAAGTCCCAGGGGTTCTTCGCGCCGAATCCCAGCGACCCGCTTACGCTGACGTTGGTGTTCTTGCCGCGCCATATCGCTTGGCGGATGCGAGCCCCCCGGACGTCCAGGTCCACGATCACCGCTGCGTCGTTCCGCAGCCCCAGACCTCGCGGGTTGGAAGCCTCCATCGCGCCGGCCGCGGGATGTAGCTCGACATCCCCCAACTCAACCGCGGCCTTCCAAGTGCTCGGGTCGGAGGGCGCGCCCGAAAAGTCCACCTTGCCCGCCACGGTTCCCTCCAACACCGCCCCCTTTGCGCTGGTCGGCGCCAGGTGGGCCAGCAATCGCGTGAGGCTCAGCGCGGTCCATTGGAGGCGCCCGTGCACCTCGTCCCCGCCCAGCGCCCACTGGCTCTCGCCGCTCACCTTGGCCCCCGCCAGTTCCCCCTCCAACCGCGCCGCCAGCGTCCGCGCCTGGCTGGAGGCGGCCAGCGACAGCCAACCCAAATGGTCGCCCTCCCTGATCAGATCTTTGGCCGCTATCCAACCATTCAGGACCCGGGGATGCAGCTCCGCATGCGCCACCGTGAATTCCCCGGTCATCTGCGTTTCGAGCCGTCCGCCCAGCCCCGGCAGGCGCGCGCCGATCGCCGGCAAACGCTCCAATTGGAAGCCACGGCTCGCCACTTGCAAGCTCAGCCGGCCCTCCCGGTAGATGCCGTCCGGATGCTCGAACTGGCCCGACACCTCGGCCAGGCTCGTGCCCGCCTGAATCTGCACCGCGCTGGCCGTGAGCAGCGTATCGGTGTACCGCAATTGACCGCGCACCCAGTCCAGCGGCTGGCCCCAGGCCACCGGTTTCGACACCTGCGTGGCGATGGTCGCCCAGGTTTCCTCGAGCGTGCCCCCGATCTTCACCTCCCCGGTCAGGCTGCCCCCCGTCACCGGCACGTACACTCCAAACTCCGCGAGAACTGGCGCCACAGCCGCCGCTCGCACGGCGAAGGCGCCCGTAACGGGCAGGTTGGGAACCGCCGTCCGCCATTCTCGGAAGGCGACATCCAACGTGCCCACCGCCCGAACCCGATCCTTCGTCGCCACCAGGTTCCGGGCCGTGACGCCGGCCCCGGAGATGGCCACGTCTCCCTCCGCCCGGTCGAAAACGTACCCGCCATACTCGAACTGCGTCATCACCGCGCGGCCCTGAATCGTGGGGGATTCTATCGACCCGCTCACGCCGCCTCTGAGTCTGGCGATTCCGTTGCCTAGCAGCGTGAACGGCAAAACCGGCGGTGGCCCCTTGGTGAACGCTCCCACGGGCTGCATGTACTCGCTCAGGTTGCTGGTTTCGACCGACACCGCGACGCGCTGCCCCAGCCTCCCGGAGAACTCCGTGCGGCTGAAGCGTGTGGCCACGTAAGACGGCTCAAAATCGATGCTGCCCGCGCTCTGGTCATAGCTCAGATCGATCAGCCCGTCCACCGGGTCCGCGCCCTCCGCCCGCTGTATGCTTAGCCGCGCGCCAATGAGCAGATTGCCCGCCCGGCCCTCCTTTAGCTCGCCCGTCACGCTGACCGGCCCAGAGACGGTTCCGTTCCAGGTCAGCGGGCGCCGGGTCTCCCAGCGCGTGAGTTCCGCTAGGGAATAATCGCGGAGCTGCCCTTCCACCCGGAAGCGCTTCCCGGCCGTCGTCTCCGCGCGCCCCGAGAACCGGCCTTGGAGCACGCTCAACTCGATCCCTTCGATC
>Ga0326727_10015386_pt1 | contig 16424 bp, 7 predicted proteins | sample MB2enrmetagenome_FD_207643 | JGI IMG/M metagenome (GOLD analysis project Ga0326727, IMG submission 207643) | Lab enriched peat soil microbial communities from McLean, Ithaca, NY, United States - MB29MY | ecosystem: Environmental > Terrestrial > Soil > Wetlands > Peat | place: USA: New York...
CAGAAGCGGGTTGTGCATGAGGTAGATCTGCCCGACCGAAAGATAGTTCGCGGCACGCCAATAGGCGTGAATTTTGCCGAGTTCTTCGGCATCGAGAGGAGTAGCTTGCAGCGCGTTCTTGGTCATAAGGGTGCTATGGGGCGATTTTCGCATGCGGGAGGGCTCGCGTTCGTTACGATTTCATGTCTGATGGCTGCCGGTTGCGGCCGATATGGAGAGTTTGCGCTTCCCGCGCTGGCTGGTGAGCGAAATATCACAATACGAGTGCGGCTTGATCCGCAGCCGGTGATTCGGCGCGATGAATTGAGCGATGTGCTGAACCCGTCGGTTGTTAGGTCGAAGTCCTTTTTTGATTTCTACTCCGAGTTCGATGGCAGAACCTGGCACACCGCCTTGGCCGAGTCGCCCGATGGGCACAGTTGGACGAAGAAAGGGCGCGTGATCTCGCCAGACCCGGCGACATGGGAAGGCGATTACATAGCCGCAAACGGGAGCGCAGTACGAGAGGGCGATAAGTGGCTTTATTGGTATCAATCCGGCAAGGGCATTCCAAGGATCGGACTCGCCTGGTCTGACGATGGCATCCACTGGCGTAAGGATCCACAGCCGGTTCTCGAACCGGGGCCGCGAGGGAGCTGGGACGAACGCGGCGTGGCAGATCCATACGTTTTGAAACTGGGTGACGAATATTACATCTACTATCTGGGGCAAAACCGGGCCCGCCAGCAGCAGATCGGCGTGGCGCGGTCCGGCGACGGAGTGCATTGGATGAAGCTTCTGTCAAACCCCGTGATGGAGGCGCCCGATTCAAGAAACGGGATCGGCGAACCCGCGGTCTGGCAATGGAAAGGCTGGTACTGGATGCTCTACACGGCACGCAGTAAGACGGAGCAGCGCACTCTGCGGGCTGCGCGCTCGCTCGACGGTGTTCGTTGGGAGCCAGTTGGCGAATCTATACGCGGCAATGACGATTGGGATCGGGAGGTGTTGTGCGACCCCAGCGTAATTGTGGAGGGCGATATAACTATGCTGTGGTTCGGCGGCGGCGATAAAGCCCGACCAGACGAGCATCTGGATGGACAAATTGGTTCGGGAATTGTCGAGACTCAACCGTGAAAATCGGAATCACCTGTTATCCCACTTATGGCGGCAGCGGCATCGTGGCGACCGAGTTAGGTCTGGAACTTGCTACACGAGGGCACGAAATTCATTTCATCACTTATGCGAACCCAATTCGCCTTGACCCTGGATTGCCGCGAATTTATTACCATGAAGTGGAAGTCACCCCGTATCCGCTGTTTCAGTATCCCCCGTATACGCTGGCTTTGGCATCGCGCATGGCGGAGGTGGCGGAGTGGAACCACTTAGATCTCCTGCACGTACATTACGCGATTCCACACTCCATCTCGGCGTTACTGGCTCAGCAGATGATGGCGTCTAAGCGCCGGCTTCCTTTTATCACCACGCTGCATGGAACCGACATCACACTGGTGGGCACGGATAGGAGTTACTTCCCCATCACACAGTTCTCAATCGAGAAGTCGGACGGAATCACCTGCATCAGTGAAGATCTGCGCAAGCATACGGTGGAAGTCTTCGGAATTCAGAAACCCATCCGAGTGATCTATAACTTCGTGAATACGGATATTTACCGGCCGCAGCCCGAAAGGAAAGAAGCGAGCGAGTATGCGCCGGCGGGTGAGAAGCTACTGATCCATCTCTCGAATTTCCGTCCTGTGAAGCGCGTACTGGACTGTATTCGCATCCTGGCGGAAGTGAGGAAACATACCGCGGCGCACTTGCTGATGGCGGGCGATGGGCCGGATCGCTTTTCGGCGGAAAGCTTGGCGCGTGAACTCGGCGTAATGGATCATGTGACGTTTCTGGGCAAGCAAAATCATGTAGAGAGAATCATCCCGCTGGCGCACGTTCTTCTTATGCCGAGCGAGATGGAGTCATTCGGATTGGCCGCGCTTGAAGGAATGGCTTGCGGCGTGCCTGCGGTAGGAACGCGCGTGGGCGGCGTCCCGGAGTTAATCACGAACGGCGTCGATGGTTTTGTGGAAAGCGTGGGAAACATTCAGGCGCAATCGCAGCGCGTGGTGGAACTGCTGACCGACGACGCGCTGCACGCCAGGATGGCGGCGCAGGCACGCCGTAGTGCTTGCGAGAGGTTCGCGACAGAGCGAATTATTCCTCAATACGAAGCGGCTTATAACGAGCTATGTGAGGGTTGCTAAGAACCGCACGAACGACATAGCGCACCAGATAAAAAGAACAGCCGATCGCCACGGCGAGAACCGCGTTGACCATCAGAACTGCGACCGCGGTAGCGAGGAACGCGGCGGAATCTACGGGACGCATGCGCGGCAAGCGCTTCCACGTGCTCCACTCGAGTAAGCAGATACCTAGATACGCGGTAACTCCAGCCAGCGCAGGGATCGGTACGCGAGCGATTGCGCCGGCGCCGAGTTCCATGAAACCCAGAATAAAGCACGCATGGAAAACGTTCGACATTCGCGTCGTGCCGCCGCAGCGAACGTTGGCAAGGCTGCGAGCCGGAATGCCAACGCTCATGGGGGCGGCAAACACCCCGGCCACCAGGTTAGCCGCGCCATAGGCACCCAGTTCCACGTCGGCGTCGCTCAACTTCAGGTGTTTATGACGTCCGCGGAAATGCTCTACAATGCGCGAAGTGACGAGGAGATTCACCGAAGACACTACCGCGAGGCCAAAGCCCGCCGGCAGCATTGTTACAAAGTCCGCACGGGTCCATGTGAAGCCGCCGAGCGAGGGCAGAGAGAGTTGCAGGATTCCGACTTCCTTCTCGTGCAAGCCAAAAATGGCGGAAGCGGCCACGGCAGCCAGCACTCCCACCATGGGCGCCGGAGCGCGGGGCAGGAAGTAAGCGGAGGCGAAAGCACCGGCAATGACCAGAGCGCTGACTATGAGTGCCGCCGCGCGTGCGTCCGGCGCGTGGGACAACACCTGCCACGTTTGATAGAGAAGGTTGCTGGATGTGCGGTTCACACTTACTTTTACGCCCATCATAATGCCCAGCTGCGAAAGGAACATCATGGCGCCGATGCCGCAGGAAAAGCCGGCCACCACGGGCTGTGGAATCTTCTGTATGTGCCGACCCAGCCGGAGCATGCAGAAGAGCAGCATGAACATCGAAGCGACGAGACATACCTTGGCCGCCCCACTTACTCCTTGCTGTTCCACGGCATGAGCGATGAAAGGAACCGTGGCGCTGGCTGTACCGCCGATGAGAACCGGATTTCGACCTAATAATGCAGTAATAGGAGCGGTGGCGATGGAAGTAACTAAACCAAGTACCGGCGGCAGGCCCATCATGGAAGCCATCGCCAGTCCGTAGGGAACCGCGATCAGGGCGGCGATGAGGCCGCCCAGAAGATCGCCACTAAGCGCTCGAAGACCGTATCTGAGGCGCGTTACGCGTTGTAGCACTTCAGGAACGCGCTCTTGAATTTTGCCATTTCGTCCTTGGTGCCCACGGTGACTCGCACGTAGGTAGGCATGATCGGCCAGACCCGGCCAATGGCCACCTTCTCCTTCAGCATGGCGTCCTGGAACTGCTTGCCGGGGCGCTTGACATCCACCATGAAGCAATTGGTCTCCGCGGGAATGAATGTTACGTTGTGCCCGGCCAGAAAAGCAAAAGTATCTTCGCGGATGTCAGCGATGATCTTGCGGCGCTGCGGGACTAATCCCTTGACTTGTAAGCTCGTTGACGCGGCGATCATCCCGGTAATCGGGTTAGCGCCGGCGCTCCACTTCAAAAGTGGTTCTAATAGATCCGGCCGTCCGATGGCAGCTCCGGCGCGCAGGCCCGCCATGCCGTAGAGCTTGGAGAATGTGCGGAGGATGATGACATCCTTATCCTGCGCAACCAGGTAGGAACTCATGGGCGCATTGGAGATATGTATGTATGCTTCGTCCAGAAGAACAACGGACCCTGCGGGTTTGTTCGCCACAAGGTACTCGATATCTTCCTTGCTGGTCAGCGTTCCAGTCGGATTGTTGGGATTGCAGATGTAGTAAAGTCCCGGAGTGGAGCTGGCCGCGATCATCGCGCGAACGTCATGCGCGTAAGTCTTCGTGAGAGGCACTTGAATGACTTTTGCTCCTACGAAATTCGCGGCGCGCGCAGCAGCTTCGTAGCCCGGGTCTCCTACGATTAAGGGTTTGTCTTTGCTGGCGTACGAGAGGACAGCCCGATGCAAAGGGTCGCTGGAGCCCGCGAATGCCATCACATATGTGGGCTTGACGCCTTCCTGCTCAGCGAGGATTCTATCCAGCTTGAACGTCTCGCCGTAGAGATAACGACCACCTTTGGCTACGATGCTGTGGATGGCGTCGGCTGCCTCGGGACAGGGCCCCATGGGGTTCTCGTTGGCGTTGATCATCACCGTATCCGGCGGCATGTCGCCGCGGTACGACAGCTGCGCGAGGGCTGGTTCGTTGTAGAAAGGCAGGGCAGCGCCGGCCGTAACCAGCGACGCAATCCTACCGAAGTTCCTGCGGGTGAAGCCCCGTTTGAGCAACTCCGTTTGATTTTCCAGAACAACATTCAGTGACATGGCGTCTTCCTCACACTTTGCGTTAGATTCGAAGCTGGGATTTGCCTTAGAGCTTATCATTTCAGGCCGGTTAAAGTAGCCGGGGACCCAAGAAGAAATTTGTATCCGATCAATAAATGAAAATCGAACCTGTCACGAAATGCCAGACGGAATCACATTCGGCGGAGGCACCGTGGGCTTGACCCTGAGGAACGCAGGTATTCCGGCGGCCGTGTTTGTGCGTTCGACCGTGATCCCCGAGCGCCGACGTGGAACAGACGCCGGCCGACGCAGCCCTGGAGAATGACATAGCCGGACTTGAGACCCAAGCGACTTGGGGCGTGGGACTCATGACTTTTTCGCCATCCGCCCGACCACTCCAAATCTTGGCCAGGGAGCGGCGATGGCGCCCGAGAATGCCGCGGTTCTGGCGCGTTGTATTCGCGCCGGATCGAGCGTCGGGCAATCGCTCAGGGTGCGATCCTGCGGACGTTTTCGAAGACGCTCTGGAGAACGGATGTTTGACAAGCTGATGGAGTTTCACTAACGCCCATGCATCGACTTAGCCAAGAAACATTCCGGTGTCACGCGTTTTTCACGGAGCCCTAACGCAACCGAGACATCCGATTGCTATTCTTCTGGAACTACCGCAACCGGGGGTTCCATCATCGTGTTTCGACTTACTCGAGGATTCATTAGTCCGCTCCTGTCTGCCTTTGGACTTTTCCTATTCCTGCAGGGCGCGATCGGCCAGACTTTCACGGGAAACATCGGGGGCCGTGTTACGGACCCGACCGGGCTTTCCGTCGCCGGTGTGGAGGTAGCGGCCACCGAAACCTCAACGAACGAAACCTCAAAGACAGTGACGAACGCGGCCGGCGACTATTCGATCGCCTTTTTGAAGCCCGGCGTGTATCGGGTCACGTTTGCCGCGAAGGGCTTCAAAGAGGTGGTGCAAAGCGATCTTGAGCTCCAGCTAAATCAGGGCTTCCGGCTTGACCAGGCATTGGAAGTTGGCTCGGTAGCCGACAGCGTGGATGTGGTTGCGGCGGCCTCGCAAGTGGATTTTGACGGGCCGGAACTCGCTCACGTGGTAGGCGCCGAGCAGTTGGAGAATATTCCGGAGGTGGCTAATCCCTCGCGAGGCCGCTCGCCGTTTCTGCTCGCGAAACTTCTGCCCGGCGTAACATCTACCAGTTCGAACAACAGCAATATCAATAACTTCAGTTTCGGGGGTGGACGGCCGACGACTAATGAAATCCTGATCGATGGCCTACCGACGACTAATCCGTCCGATAACACCTACACATTCACACCTTCGCCGGATTCGGTGGATGAGTTCAAAGTTATCACCTTCCCGTTCTCAGCCGAGTTCGGGCACACGGGAGGCGGCGTGTTGCTCGCCACCACCAAGCATGGCGCTAATGACTTCCACGGCAGCCTCTACGAATACTTTCGAAACCGAATTCTTAACGCGCGCAGCTTCTTTCAAGCAGCTAACGATTCGCGCTACATCGAGAATGAACCTGGTTTTACACTAGGCGGACCGGTTCTGCTTCCGCACTACAGCGGACGGAACAAGACCTTCTTTTTCGCCGATACCAATGTGACGCTGACCGCTACACCCGCTTCAGACCTTGAACTCACGCCGACCGCGCTGGAGAGGTCGGGCAATTTCTCGCAATCGAATGGCGGGAACGTCACGATCTACGATCCAGCCACCACGTCGGTAGACTCAAGCGGTAACATCACCCGGCTGCCCTTCGCGGGGAACATCATTCCGTCGAGCCGCATCGACCCTGTCGCGGCGCAGATCGTGAAGTTCTATCCCAATCCGAACGGGTCTTTTCAAGGCGGAGCCTATAACTTCTCGGTAACCTCGACACAGTACCAGCAGATCTATCAGGGGCTTGTCCGAGTGGACCAGAACTTCGGCGACAACGACAAATTCTTTGCGCGGTACGGAAGATACAATCCCGACAGCCCCGCCGTGACCTATTTGAATAATGCGGCTAACTACAGCAACGCCAGCGGTTGGTGGGACAATCAAGCCGGACTCGGCTACACGCATATCTTCAGCCCGACCATTGTCAACGACTTCCGGATGGCGTTTGTACAAGAGATCAACTATCAGGAACCAGGCGGTGGGCCAGTGCCGCAACTGGGTTTGAAGGGCGCGAATCTTAGCGAGTTTCCAGACATTGAGACCAGCAACTACCTTGGCCTGGGAGCCGGCTCCGAAGGCCACGATCGCGATCGAAGCTGGGTGTTCAACGAGTCGCTGCAGATCGAAAAGGGAAGGCAGTTACTCAAGATGGGCGGTGACTACCGCCGTCAGATGTATAACTACTACAACCCCGGCTACAACGACGGATACTCGCTGGGCGGAGTGTATGCGTTCGACTCAACGTTCACTTCCATCAGTTCGAACCCGAACAGCGGATGGGACCTTGCAGACCTGTTACTGGGCCTGCCTACACAAACGATCATCGAAGCCGAGGACTACACGTACCGCGAAAACATCAACAGCGCTTCTTTCTTCTTTCAAGATGATTTCAGAGTCAATAGTAAGTTGACCGTGAACCTGGGACTGCGGTGGGAATTCGACGGTCCCTATTCAGAGGCGAACAATCAGTTCGCGAGCTTTAATCCCACCCTTGTGAATTCGCAGACTGGCAACCTGGGTGACGTGCAGTTCGCGGGGGTCAATGGAGCGCCGACGCACTTCATGCCGAACGTCTACCACGATTTCCTGCCCCGCGTTGGCTTCGCATGGAACTTCATGAAAAACACGGTATTCCGGGGAGGAGTCGGATTCTTCCGGCTACCCAACATCGGCTTCTACCAGTTCGGCCCGCTTTCAAAGTATGTGCAGGATTCCACCTTCCAAAGCCTGGACGGAGTCACTCCGGCATATCAACTCGACCAGGGAGTGCCCGCGGCGCCCTACTTTGTCAACGCGAATGGGCAACCCAGCGTACCCGCCAGCCTGACGAATCCCACGTCCAGCGTGGTGGAGATCGACAACCGCGTGCGCACGCCCTATAACATCGCATGGGAATTCGGATTCCAACATCAAATGGGGTCGTGGTTCGCGGAACTCGATTACGCGGCCAACAAGGGTGTCAAACTGCCTATCGTAGTCGACATCGATCAATTGCTACCCAGCCAGTTTTCTACCGCCAGCCAGGCACTGCGGCCCTTCCCACAGTACGCCGCAGTTCAATACCTGACTTTGGATGGGAACTCAACCTACGAGTCGCTACAGGCCAAGCTGGAACACCGGTGGAGAAGCGGATTCGTCATCTCGGCAGCCTACACTTTTAGTAAGTTGGACGATGATGTAGATGAGGTTGCCGATTCCAACAGTCGTGCGCACCGGCAAGGCGTTCAGAACGTCTACGATCTGCGGGACGAATGGGGCGTGGGCGGTTACGACATCCCGCAGCGCTTCGTGATGAACTATTTCTACAGCCTTCCGTTCGGCCGCGGGAGACAGTTCGGCGGCAGCATTCCGGTAGTGAAGGATATCATCGCGGGCTGGGAATTCTCTGGTATCACGGAGGCCCAGATTGGTCAGCCGCTACCGATTACACAACCCAACAACACCTTCGGCTTCACGGAGGCGCAGCGCCCGAATATTATCGGCAACCCGACCTTATCCAGCGGGCAGACTTTGCAGCATTGGTTTAATACGTCGGCTTTCGTGGAAGCCCCGGACTATACCCTGGGCGATTCGCCTCGTTTCCCGCTGCACGGCCCGGGCATCAACAACTGGGACATGGCGCTGCAGCGCAATTTTGAAATTCGCGAGAAGGTGAAATTGCAGTTCCGCGGTGAATTCTTCAACGCCTGGAATCATCCGCAATTCAATAATCCGAACGGCTCTGTAACCAGCCCAAGCTTCGGAGCGATCAGCAGTTCCCAGGCGGGCCGTGTCACGGAACTCGTACTGCGAATCTTCTTCTAAACTTATGATTCCCGTCTCCTGGATTCCTTTCTTGTTAGTGGGTGCGCAGATCACGGTGATTTCGCATCGCGGGGAACACCTGGCCCATCCGGAAAATACACTTCCGGCATTCCAGGCTGCGATCGATGCGGGGGCCGATTTCTTCGAACTGGATGTTCGCACCACGTCCGATGGCCACCTGGTATTGATGCACGACGGAACAGTGGATCGCACGACCAACGGGACGGGACGGGTTCGGGATCTGACTTTTGACCAGATTCGCGCTTTGGATGCAGGCGCCAAATTTGGATCGGCCTTCGCCGGGACTAAGGTGCCGACATTCGAAGAAGCTCTAAATCTGGCGCACGGCAAGATCGGCGTGTATGTGGATTCCAAGGATCTGACTCCGGCCTCGCTGGTTGCCGCGCTTGAGAAAACGGACATGCTCGATAAGGTTGTCATCTATGGGGGTTCCGGGTTTCTTAAGGGAGTGCAGGCGGTGAACCCATCGCTAAAGGTGATGCCGGAAGCGGATAACGCCGAGACGCTGCGGAAGCTGCTCGCTGGTTTGAAACTACAAGTGGTCGCGTTCGACGCGGGGGATTTCAAGGACGATGTGATCGCGGTGGCGAAGCAGGCACACGTGGATATGTACGTCGATCGGCTTTGGACGGCAGATCAAGTGCCGATGTGGCAGGATGCCATTGATCGAGGAGCGGCCGGCATTCAGACGGACAAACCCGCGGAACTGGTGCAGTATTTGCGGTCCCACGGACTGCATCAGTAAGCCCGTCTGATTCCGGTATCGTTATCGTGGGATTCCCTCACGAAAAAGCTCGCGCCAAAATATCTGAAATCTTTCGCTGCCGCATTGCACCTGTTTCACGGCGGATGAAAGATGACTTTATTACCAGCTGTGAAAGACGCGGTGGCCAAGGTGGTGGAGGGACTGACCCTGCTGGCGAACGCCAACGCCGCGCACCCGCCTTATGAAGTGAAAAAACCGCACGCGGAGAAGCCGAAACCGCTCCCCAGGAAGTTTCTTTCGCTCGCGCTCCTATGCCTGCTTCCATGCGGTGTCAAGGCCGCCGGCTTCTCTATCATCGGGACCGACCCTGGGCCGTGGCCGCAGATCCTGACTTCAGTCGGACACTGGCCGTCTCCCGCAGCCAACGCAACCATCTATGTCGGCCGTCCGGGGGCGCCTGCGTCTCCGAACTGGACCGCGAAATTGACGCATGGCTCGGTGCTGATTCTGGAGGGCGAGTCGACGCTGGCCGCCAGTTTTGGTTTCCACCCCACGAAGGAAACATTTCAACTCGCGAGTCTGGTAGATGTCCACAATCCGACCCTGCCCATCGTGCTGGAGCACGCCGTCGAACTGCATCGCTATGAAATTCCGGCAACCGCCCAGGTGTTCGCGAAAGATCGCTGGAACGGTGCGCCGCTGATTGCCGGTTTTCGCAGCGGCGCGGGCGCGGTGCTTTGGGTCGCCGCAAATCCGGGCAAGAATGGCTATGAACGCTTTCCTTATCTATTGCAGGCGCTTAGTGATCTGGGCCTGGAGCCGGCTTTTCAATCCGAACGGCTTTGGGCGTTCTTTGACTATTCGTATCGAACGCGCGTCGATCTGGATTACTTCGCGGCACGGTGGCGCAAATCCGGAATCAGCGCGCTCCACGTGGCCTCCTGGCACTTCTATGAACCCGATGCGGAACGCGACGCCTATCTCAAGCAGCTGATCGAGGCTTGTCACAAACAAGCCATCACCGTGTACGCCTGGGTGGAGCTGCCGCACGTCAGTGAAAAATTCTGGACAGACCACCCCGAGTGGCGCGAGAAAACCGCCGTCCTGCAGGACGCGCATCTCGATTGGCGCAAGCTGATGAATCTGTCAAATCCGGATTGCGTGCGTGCCGTCAGCGCCGGTCTGGAGTCGATGATCCGCCGGTTCGACTGGGATGGAGTCAATCTGGCCGAGCTCTATTTTGAATCGCTCGAAGGCGCATCCAACCCAGCGCGCTTCACGCCCATGAACGACAATATTCGCGCTCAGTTTCGTGCGCAGGCGGGATGGGACCCCATGGAGATCTATTCCACGCACAAGGATTCCGATTCCTTGCGCGCCTTTCTCGATTTTCGCGCCGACCTCGCCTTCAAGATGCAAGGCGACTGGATGGCCCGCGTGGAACAGTACCGCGCATTCCGGCCAGACCTGGACGTGGTTCTGACGCATGTGGACGATCGGTTTGATACGGGCATGAAGGACGCCATCGGGGCCGATGCTTCGCGCGTTTTGCCCATGCTGACGAAGCACGATTTCACTTTTCTGATTGAAGATCCGGCCACGGTTTGGAACCTGGGGCCACAGCGCTATCCGGAGATCGCCAAGCGGTACGAGCCGATCACGCCGAAGCCCGAGCATCTGGCGATCGACATCAACGTGGTGGATCGCTACCAGGACGTTTACCCTACCAAGCAGCAGACCGGAACGGAGCTATTCGAACTCGTCCATCTGGCGGCGGAGGCGTTTCCGCGCGTGGCGCTGTACTTCGAGAATTCCATTCTGAGGCCCGATTTGCAACTGCTTCCAAGCGCCGCCGCCGTTGTGAAACGCGTTCAGCGGATGGGAAATCAAACCGTGGTGGATGCGCCCTACGGGGTAGGGATTCCGTGGCATGGTCCGGCGCTGGTGGATGGGAAACCCTGGGCCGCACTGAATGACGCGACGCTCTGGCTGCCGGCTGGAACGCATTCCATCACGCCTGGAATCAAAGCACAGACCGTTCGTCTGCTGGATTTCAATGGCGTTCTGGAAAGCGCCGACGAAGAGCACGACCACGGGCTAACGCTTACCTACAAAAGCGCGGGGCGCGCCATCGCGTTGTTTGATAGCACCGTAAAACTGGTATCCGTGGATGGGACTACCGTGGAGACGCCGCCCGATCGCATGTTTATGCTGCCGCGCGGGGAGCACACGGTAACGGTTGCCAGGCCTTAAGACAGCCCGTTGCTTGCATCTACAGTTTTCCTTGGGGGTCACAGGAACGGGCACTATTGAGTCACCTTGAAACTCTGGTTGACGGGTGCAGCCGGAGCATAGTCCGTGTTGCCTTTTTGTGTTGCCTGGACTGTGCAGGTGCCGACGGCGACAAGCGTCACCGTGTTTCCAGAAACCGTGCACACTTTCGTGGTTTGCGAACCGAAGCTCACCGCGAGGCCGGAGCTCGCGGTTGCGCTGACGCCGAATGGTGGGCTGCCGAGCGTTTCATTCGAGAGAGTTCCGAAGGTGATGGTCTGGCTTGCCTTCGTTACCTGGAAGCTCTGGTCGACCGGGGGGGCGGCACTGTAGTCGCTATTGCCCGCTTGCGTCGCTTGAATCGTGCAGGTGCCGGCGGCAACGATCGTTACCGTGGCTCCGGAAACAGTGCAAACCTTGGTGGTTTGCGAATTGAAGCTCACCGTCAGGCCGGAGCTGGCGGTCGCGCTGACCGTGAACGGCGGCGTGCCATAGGGTTCGTTCGACAGTGGCGAAAACGTGATCGTCTGACTCTCTTTTGTCACCTGGAAGCTTTGGTCGACCGGCGGGGCGGGTGCGTAGGTCGAGTTGCCCGCTTGCGTCGCCTGGACAGTGCATGTGCCTACGGCGACAAGAGTCACCGTGTCTCCGTAGACCTTGCATACCTTCGAGGTCTGTGAACTGAAGCTTACCGGCAGACCAGAGCTGGCAGTCGCGCTGGCCGTGAAAGGCGACGTACCGTAGGGCTGGTTCTGTAGGGGTGAGAACGTGATCGTCTGGGGCAGCAAACCGTTTTGCGTCACCGTGATTTGCTGACCCAGAATCGATATGTGCGCTGTGCGTGCCGCGGAGGTGTTCGCGTTGAATGAAAAGTTAACCACTCCCTTGGCGATGGTTCCAATGGTGAGCCAGCTCTGGTCGCTGGTGGGCGCGAAGATTCCCGTGAGAGACGCCGTGGCCGGAAGCACCGGAAGCAGTGAACCCGACCCCGCGGTGGCTGGCTCGCTCAGGCTGGCGGGGCCCACAAAGGCGTAAGGAATCTCTCTCGTGGTGTCGTTGGTGAAGTCCGTAAGATAGACGTCGCCGGATTTGCCCGCGGCCACCCCAAAATACGGCCCTCCTGCTCCCGCGGCCAGCAAAGTGGTGAGCTGCTGCGTAGCCGGGCTCCATTCTCGAATTGCAAAATTGAAGCTATCCGCGATATATACGTTTCCGGACCCATCCACACCCACTCCATACGGGAAATTCAGCCCGGCCGAGGCCGGTACTAGAACGGCTACCTGCTGGCTCGCCGGAGTCCACTCTTTGATTTCAAAGTTTCCTGTGTCGGCGATATACACGTTGCCGGACCCGTCCACCGCCACTCCAGATGGGCTATTCAGCCCTGTTGACACCAGCGTCGTTACTTGCTGCGTCACGGGGTTCCACTCCTTGATCGCATCGTTGTACGTATCGGCGATATAGACGTTGCCGGACCCGTCCACAGCCACACCAAGTGGCTCGTTGAGCCCCGCCGGAACCAGGGTCGTTACCTGCTGGGTCGCCTGACTCCACTCCTTGACCGCATTGTTGAGCGTGTCCGCGATGTAGACGTTGCCGGATCCGTCCACCGCCACGCCGGACGGACTATTTAGTCCCGAAGACACCAGCGTGGTCGACTGCTGCGTCGTCGCGCTCCACTCATCGATAGCGGAGTTGCCGCTATTTGCGACGTAAACGTTCCCGGAGCCATCCACCGCCACGCCCAGCGGACTGGTTAGGCCCGAAGACACTAGCGTACTCACAGGACCCGGTCCGATATAGCTCGTGCCTGCCTGCTTCACTGTGAACGTATAACCGGCGATAGTCAGAGTGCCCGTTCGCGTGCCCGTCGTCCCGGTGAACGTGTCGCAATTGAACGCGACCACGGCATTTGCCGTGCCGCTAGTGCTCCCGGCGGCGACATGCAGAAAGGAACTGTTTGAGGTCGCGGTCCAAGGCCCGCCGTAAGTCAGGATCACCGAAGTCGCGCCCCCGGCGCTACCGACGAGTAGCGAAGAGGCGCCAAGACCGGGACTGATCGCCGTCCCGCTGAGGCTAATTGTCTGCGGGCTGCCATTGGCGTTATCCGTAATGCTCAGCGACGCCGTGCGGTTACCCGCCGCGGTTGGGGCGAACGTGACGCTGATGGTACAGCCCGCATTCACTGCAAGAGTGCTCGTGCAAGTTGTCGTGAACGCAAAATCTGTTGGGTCGGCCCCGACCACGCCGATGCTTGCAATAGTCAAGGCCGCGGTGCCCGAGTTGCTCAGTGTCACCGATTCCGCTCCGCTCGTCGCGCCAATGACTTCGTCGCCGAAGGCGAGGCTCGCAGGCGCATAGCTAACCGTTGGCGCGGTGCCGTTGCCGGACAGGCTCACCGCTTGCTGGCTGCCCTGCACGTTGCCGCTGTTATCCGTGATGGTTAACGCAGCTCCACGGCTACCGGCTCCGGTAGGAGCAAACCATACCATGAACGTACAACTACCTCCCGCCGGCACCGAAAGCCCGCAGGTATTGGTTTCGCCAAAGTCACCGGGATTGGCGCCTGTAATTGCGATGCTGGCAACGGTGAGCGCGCTGTTGCCGGTGTTATTGAGAGCAAAGCTCTGGGACGGGCTCTGCGTGCCGACGGCCTGGCTGCTGAAAGTCAGGCCGATCGTCGTCACGGCGGCTATCGGAGCCGTTCCGGTTCCCGCCATGCTCAGAGTCTGCGGGCTGGTGCTGGCGTAGTCGGTGATCGTGATTGTGCCACTTTCGGCCCCCATGATCGATGGCGTAAAGATCACGCCGACCGAGCATGTGCCGTTGGGTGCGATTGTAGCTCCCGTGCACGTGTCGGCGATCTTAGAAAAGTCACCAGAATTCGTGCCGCCTAACGTAGCTGCCGAGACAGCGAGACCCACGGTGCCGGCGTTGGTAAGGGTTTCCGTCTGCGATGTGCTTGCGGCCCCCAACGGCTGCAGACCGAAATTCAGGCTACCGGGGGAGAAGCTAAAGGCGGGCGAGGCGTTCGAAATTTTCGCCACGAAAGCGTCGCCGTAGCCGCCTGCATAGGTCGCCTGCAAAGGGTTAACGGTCGGGAAATTACTCGAGGCGGTCCCCCCGGCTACGTAAGCGTTGCCGGTGGAATCGAGGGCGATTGCGGAAGCCCCGTCACTGCCGCTGCCCCCCAGGAAGGTGGAGTAAGCGAGCGTTGCGCCGCCGGCATTGAACTTGGTCACAAATGCGTTGCTGGTGCCATCGCACAATCCGCACGTCGGTTGGATCGCGTTGGCCGTGGGGAAGTCGGTCGTGTTGGTGCTTCCGACGACGTACGCGTCTCCTGCGGAATCAAGCGCGATTCCGCCAGCAACCGTTGAGGGCCCGCCGTAACCAGTGGAAGATCCCCCGAGGTAAGTGGAATAGACCAGCGCAGAGAGGTCCGCCGTGAACTCGGTCACGAAAGCGCTAGAGCCGACATAGGCGCTTTGGAATGCATTTTGTAAGGGGAACTCCGCTGACGACGTTGTCCCCGCGATATAGGCTTGGCCGTTGGAATCCAAAGCCATTGCGGCTGCCCCGGTGTCGCCAGATCCCCCACCGAGGTACGTGGAGTAAATCAGAGAGGAGCCGTCCGTCGACATCTTGGACACGAACGCATAGCCGTAGCAAAACGTGTAGGGGGATGCCTCAAGGTATTTAAGGACGCAGCTTTGTTGAAATGCATTTTGAGTAACAGGGAAAATCGGGGAAGCTGTTTGCCCTGTGAGGTAAGCGCTGCCGCTGGCATCGACAGCGATGGCATTCGGAGAAACCGAGGTGATGTAGCCGTCACAGGCCGAGCCGCAGGCGGGATCAGATCCTTGTAGGTACGTGGAATAGACTAGCGACGATCCATTCGGCGCCAGCTTGGTCACAAATCCTGGGCTAGCGCAATTGCCGTATAGCCCGATAACGCAGCTGCTCTGGAAAGGATTCTGCGTGGGGAAGTCCGTTGAATCCGTGTATCCGGTCACATAGGCGCTACCGCCCGAGTCAACGGCGATCGCGACCGCCTGATTCGAGGCCGGCGAAGGCCCCTCGCCCGTGCCGGTGACCGTATCGGGCCCTCCCAGGTAGGTGGAATAGAGCAGCGAAGAACCGTCAGCCGACAACTTAGTTACGAACGCGCTCTCGGACCCCTGCAAAGTGCCCTGAAACGGATTCTGGGTAGGAAAATTGGTTGCCGTGGTGTAGCCGGTGACATAGGCGCTACCGCTGGAATCGAGGGCGATCCCGGCGGCGGAGGTCTCGGAGTAGTAACCGCCGTAACCGGCCGATCCGCCGAGGTAAGTGGAATAGACCAAGGAGGAACCGTCTGGCGATAGCTTCGTGACGAACGCGTTCAGGAATCCTTGCGCGTTACCTTGAAACCCGTTCTCGACGGGAAAGTCAGAGGAGTAAGTCCACCCAGCGATATACATGTTGCCGCTAGAGTCCACAGCGATGCTAGTCGCCTCATCCTGGGCGCCGCCTCCAAGGTACGTCGAGTAGCTGAGCACTGGGTCGATGTAGAGCGCCCTGGAATGGTCGTACGGCGCCACCTGGAATCGAACGTGCCCCTGGCGGTCGAGAACGTAGTGTCCTTCCACCAACTGACGATCCGATCCAGCGCTCACCTGATAGATCACTGGCCTGTGGAAGTGAACCTCACCACCGCCGATCTTGACGACGAGGTCGCCCTCGGCGATTCGCAGAGGGACGACGGGCAGGCCTTCAGCGCCTATGTCTAAGTTGATGACATCGGGGTCGGCGCCAGGGGTCACCACAAAGTCATATTCAAGCTGGCCGCCTTGATTCCCGTAATAAACCATGTCCACTCCGGGGTAGACGT
>Ga0326727_10015388_pt1 | contig 16423 bp, 17 predicted proteins | sample MB2enrmetagenome_FD_207643 | JGI IMG/M metagenome (GOLD analysis project Ga0326727, IMG submission 207643) | Lab enriched peat soil microbial communities from McLean, Ithaca, NY, United States - MB29MY | ecosystem: Environmental > Terrestrial > Soil > Wetlands > Peat | place: USA: New York...
GCACCTCAAGGGGGCGTCGTGACATGCCCCAGTATAAGCCTAAAGATTCCCCAAAAACAAGATATTATAGAATCTTTTCATGCGGTCAAAGACCTAGTGAAGTTGAGTGGATCGCCTAAGGCGGTTGTGGCTCTCCCATCGTCCGCTCTCACCTCTGCGTCGCGAACGGCTTTCGACAATCAGACTTGCCTACCTGACCCATCCTCCAGAAATGCTATAATTCCAACGTTCGCTGCTCTTACTTGGGAGCCCTTATGCACGATGCCTGCCTGTGGATGGCGCTCGCATTTTACGCTTTAGGAATCTTGCTCATCGTCCCCTCCGTGGTGCGGCGGCGAGCTTCGCTTTCGCCTGCTTCTCTGGGCGCGCTGGGAATCGGCCTGTTGGCCCATGCCGGGGCGCTGGCGATTGCAGCCGCACGCCTTCATCGCTTGCCGGTCACGGACGTTCGGAGCGCTCTGTCCTTCTATGCTTTCTTGGTGACCCTCGCTTTTTTCTTCGTATACCTGCGCTACCGAATCGTCTCCCTGGGTCTCTTCATGCTGCCGCTCGTTTTCCTGCTCACGCTCATTTCCGCGCTGCATCCGGCGGGTCCCTTCGATTCATCGGCCTTTCGGGGCGGCTGGCTGCTGGTTCACATCAGTACGATTTTTCTCGGTTACACGGCCCTGTTCCTGACGTTCGTTGCCGCCGTCATGTACCTGATCCAGGAGCGTGAGCTGAAGTCAAAACAGCCGCGAGGGTTTTACTATCGCCTGCCCTCGCTCAAGGTCTGCGAGGAACTCTATTACCGCTCATTGGTGCTGGGACTTCCATTTTTGAGCGTTGGCATCTTAACCGGCTTTGTGTGGGCAAGCCGCACGTGGAAAGGGCCTTGGGAGTTCGACCCGAAAATCCTGGCTGCCATGGTGACGTGGCTGATCTATCTGGTGCTTTTCTCTCTGCGTGTAAGCGGTGGCTGGCGAGGGCGACGCGCCGCCTACATCGCGATCATTGGATTCGCAGCAATTCTCGTGACGTTTGTGGGCATCAGCCTGCTCAGCGGGGAGCACGGGTACATCCCGAAATTGCGGGGTTAGGGATTAGGGGTTCGGGGGCGGAATTCATGATCCAAAATTACAAGGAGTTGGATGTTTGGAAGAGGTCTGTCGCCTTTACCACCGAACTTTATAAATTGACTTCTCGATTCCCGGACGCAGAGCCATACGGGCTGAGCTCTCAAATCCGGAGGGCCGCAACCTCCATCGCCGCCAATATCGCAGAAGGGTGGGGAAGAGGATAAACCGGGGAGTATATTCAGTTCCTGACTATCGCACGGGGATCATTGATGGAACTAGAGACACACTTGATTGTCGCATGCAATTTGCACTTTGTAAGCTCAGATGATTTGGGTGCGGTTTCAAAGCAGATCGAAGACATCGGGAAGATGCTGAACAGACTGATCGGTGCGTTGAGATTGCGGAGACAGGGTTCTAAGCCCGAACCCCGAACCCCTAACCCCGGTTCTTGAAATGAATCTGACCCTTTTAGGCATCAACCATCGCACGGCTCCAGTGGAAGTCCGGGAGAAGATGAACATCCCGGAAGCCCGCCTGGCTGAAGCTGTGTCCGATCTGGTGCATCGCGCCGGTATTCGCGAAGGGATGATTCTCTCCACCTGCAACCGAGTGGAAGTCACCACGTCCGCCGAGGACGAAGTGGATGCGGAATCCATTATTCGCCGTTTTCTGGCGGACCATCACCATAGTGACCTGAAGCAGTTCGCCCACTTCTTTTATCGCCTTCGACAACAGGACGTGGTGAAGCATCTGTTCCGAGTGGCGTCAAGCCTTGACTCCATGATCCTGGGTGAGCCGCAAATCCTAGGACAAATGAAACAGGCATACGCTGCGGCGCGGACTGTGGGCGCGATGAATGGCACCCTGAACGATGTGGTGAACCAGGCACTCGCGGTGGCCAGGCGCGTGCGACGGGAAACAGCGCTGGGGTCGGCAGCGGTGTCCGTTTCCTACGCGGCGGTGGAACTGGCGAAAAAGATCTTTGGCGGCCTGGAGGGGAAAACGATTTTCATCGTGGGCGCCGGCAAAATGAGCGAACTCGCGGCCAAACACCTGCTGCGCTCGGGTGCCGGCAACATTTTGGTGAGCAATCGCACCTATGACCGGGCGGTGGAATTGGCGGCGGCGTTTCATGGTACGCCCGTGCCCTTTGAGAATCTCTATGAACACCTGAGCCAGGCTGACATCGTTATCAGTTCCACCGGGTCGCCCCACACCATCATTAACAAGAGCCAGGTGGAGAAACTCCTGAGCGCGCGCAAGAACCGGCCCATTTTCTTCGTGGATATCGCTGTACCGCGCGACGTGGACCCTGCTGTCAATGAGCTGGATAATGTCTTTGTATATGATATCGACGACCTGGGGCACGTCGTCGAGGCCAACAAGAAACAGCGCGAGCGCGAAGCTGTTTGGGCCGAGGAAATCGTCCAGGTGGAAGTCCAGAAGACGCTGAAGCGCCTGGCGTCACGCGACGTCGTTCCCACCATCGTGGCGCTGGAGGACCGCCTGAACCGTATCCGCTCGACGGAAATGGAACGCTACCAAGGCCGGCTGGCAAACTTGACCCCCGAGCAGCGCCAGGCCGTGGAGGCCCTGACGCGCGGCATCATGAACAAAATCCTCCACGGGCCTATTACGGAGCTTAAGAGCGGAGCAGGCGAACCCGAAAACGTGGCGTTGGTTCGGCTGATCCATAAGATTTTTGGGTTGGGAAATTAGAAAGAAAGTGACGAATGCCATGTGACAAGTGACAAGCAAACAAGAACAGCGCGGGCCCCGGCAATTGCGAGGGGGTATCGTGATCTACTAGTCTGGCAAAAGGGAATGACCCTTGCGAAGGAGATTTACAATTTGACGCGAGTGTTTCCAGACGAGGAACGATTTGGTTTGATTTCTCAAATGCGCCGCGCGGCAGTATCAATCCCTTCAAATATTGCGGAAGGTCAGGCGCGGCATACTACAAAGGAATTTATCCAGTTCATTTCGCACGCTGAAGGCTCGCTTGCTGAACTCGACACGCAGATCAGGCTCAGCACCGGATTGGGCTTTTGCGATTGCCACCAAACTGTGGTGATTGTGCAGCTTGCAGAGGAGCTACGCCGAATGCTCAATTCGTTGCGGCGTAGACTGGAATGACTGCTCGTCACTTGTCACTCGTCACTCGTCACTAGTCTGGGGTCGCTACCTCCTTATGAAGCTAACCATCGGCTCTCGCGGTTCCAAACTCGCACTGTGGCAGGCCCACTGGGTTCGCGACCAGCTTGCCGCGGGTGGCTATGAAATCGAAATCCGTATCATCAAGACGACGGGCGACAAGTTACAGGCCGTCGCGCCCGGCGAACCTCTGCCAGCCTCGATGGCGCAAACCGTCGCCGAAGTGGGGAGCAAGGGCCTGTTCATCAAAGAAATTGAAGAGGCGCTGCTGGCGCGTGAAATCGATGTGGCAGTGCACAGCCTGAAGGACCTGCCCACTGAACAACCCGCGGGGCTCGCTCTGGGCGCGGTGCCAAAGCGAGAGGATGCGCGCGACGTTTTCATCGCGCGGAACGGCCAACCCCTGGAGAGCCTGCCGCCCGGTGCGCGTGTTGCCACCAGCAGTTTGCGGCGCCAAACACAGTTGCGCGCCTTGTGGCCCGATCTCGTTTACGTCGCGATGCGGGGAAATTTGGACACGCGACTACGCAAGCTCGAGCGTGGCAATTCGGAGGCGTTGGTGCTGGCCGCAGCCGGCGTGCACCGCCTGGGCCTTGGTGACCGGATCACCAGCTACTTCAGCTTTGACCAGATGTGCCCGGCGGTCGGCCAGGGGGCGCTGGGCATCGAAATCCGCGCTGATGATCCGCGCGCGCGCGAGGCTGTGGCGCGCCTCGACCACCTGGCAACACACCAAGCGGTCCGCGCCGAGCGCGCCGTGTTGCGTCGCCTGGGAGGCGGCTGCCAAGTGCCCATCGCCGCGCACGCGGTGATGGAGGATGGCCAGTTGCGACTGCAAGCGTTGGTGGCAAATCTCGATGGCACACAAATAATTCGCGCCCGGAAGAAGGGTCCCGCGTCCGATCCGGAAGCGCTGGGAGCCGCAGTGGCGGAAGACCTGCTGCGCCAAGGCGCGCGGGAGGTGCTCGGCAGTATCGGAGACATTTAGGGCTGTCCGTCGTCCGTGGTCCGTAGTCCGTTGCCGCGAGAATCGAGAATCGCTGTGGGTTTTGCGATTCAATCCTTGACATGGACTTGTTCCTAAAGGTGGGATGACCGACAACAAACCACGGACCACTGACAGCGGACAACGCCTATGGATAACAAACAATGACGCCCGGCAAAGTCTATCTCGTTGGCGCAGGACCCGGCGACCCGGGACTGCTGACGCTCAAAGGGAAACAGATTCTTGAGCGCGCTGACTGCGTCGTTCACGATTTCCTGGTGAACAAAGACTTGCTTCGCCTGGCGCGGGCCGACGCCGAAAAGATTGGCGTGGGCCGGCGCGGTGAAGCGGATCGCTTGCGGCAAAGTGACATCAATGAACTGCTGGTGACGCGCGCCCGCGAGGGCAAGCTGGTTTGCCGTTTGAAGGGCGGCGACCCGTTTGTGTTCGGGCGCGGAGGCGAAGAGGCGCAGGTGCTCGCCGATGCCGGCATTGCGTTTGAGATTGTGCCGGGTGTTTCGGCGGGACACGCCGTTCCGGCCTATGCAGGTATTCCTATAACGCACCGCGACATTACTTCCACCGTAACCTTCATCGCCGGTCACGAAGACCCGGAGAAGGAATCCTCGCGTCTGGACTGGTCGCAACTGGGGTCCTGCCCCGGCACATTGGTTTTCTTCATGGCCGTAAGAAATCTGCCGCGCATCACCCAAGCCTTGATTGAGCATGGACGCTCACCCGCCACACCCGCCGCCGTCATCCAATGGGGCAGCCTGCCGGGGCAGAAGGTGATCGAGGGAACCCTGGCGGACATCGCCGCCAAAGCCTCCGCCGTCATGACGCCCGCCATCACCGTTATCGGTGAGGTGGTGAGCCTGCGGGAGCGCCTGAATTGGTTCGAGCAGTTGCCGCTGTTCGGCAAGCGCATCGCCATAACCCGCGCGCGCGAGCAGGCCGGGGTGTTGCGCGAGGATTTGGCGGCCTTGGGGGCGGAAGTCATCGAAATCCCCACCATCGAGATCCGGCCGCCGGACTCGTGGGAGCCGCTCGATGCCGCCATCCGCAGGCTGGAAGAGTATCACTACCTGCTGCTAACGTCGGCGAATGGAGTGCGGAGTTTCCTGGCACGCTTGGCCGCGTCCGGACGTGACGTGCGCGCCTTGAAGGGACTTACGATCGGCGCCATCGGCCCGGCCACGGGGGCCGAATTCGCGCGCGCGGGTGTGAAAGTTGATCTGTTGCCGACGGAGTATGTGGCGGAGGGATTGCTCGCGGCGCTGGGTGACCGCGATCTGCGGGGCAAAGTGTTTCTGATCCCCCGCGCGCGGGTGGCGCGAGACCTCGTGCCGCGGGTGCTGGAAGAGCGCGGAGCGCGCGTGGAAGTAGTCGAGGCCTACCAGACCGTCATGCCGGAAATATCCCCAGAGGAACTCGCCCGCCTGCTCACTCCGCCTCCGGACGCCATCACGTTCACCAGTTCATCAACCGCCACGAATTTCGCAAGACTCGTGGGCGAAAATCAGCTCACGGAAACACTGCACGGCACCGTCATTGCCTCCATCGGCCCCGTCACATCCCAAACCCTCCGCCAGCTCGACCTTACGGTTAGGATTGAAGCAGAGGAATCGACCATGCACGGATTGGTGCAAGCAATTGCAGAGCATTTCGGAGATGATCGAAACGAAACCATCAAAGCGGTCAGCGAGGCTCTTGCAGAAGAGGGCGAAGGCCGTCCAGCAGCGGAAGTTCACGCGGATCTGAGGAAGAAACACTTTGGCGTACCACGACCTGCGACACGTCATGGCCGCCGGAAGCCCTTCGAAAAGTGATTTGTCAACCTCGGTTTTCCCTATTGCTTGGTTGGAGGGCGCGGCGCCGAGCACGGCAGCTTGGCGGATTTCAGTATCGTTAGCAAGTCGCCGCCATCCGGATAATGAAAATTTACGAAAAACCAACGACCGCCCTTCTCCACAAACTCCGCAGTTACATCCGGTTTTTCGCCCTTCTCACCTGACCCCACAGCATAGATATCTGCCAGGTATGTTTGGCCCTTCCGAGTAATCCTGCCCACCACATAGCGCCCCGCAGGATCCTGAGTGTAAAGAAAAGGGTCGAAGTCAAGGCCCACTAAGTCTTCACACCTGGCTTGGGCATCGAAGTTCTCCATCAATAGCTTGAAAAGTTGGTCGCCGAGAGCTGAACGTTTGTCCTTAAGCACGCTATCCCAAGACCGGTCCTGGGTGTCACTGTTGATGCGTGGAACGTACCATTGATAGAAGCTCTCCACGAATTCACGAGGGGACCCCTTGGGGCGGTCGGTGACTTGTGCCCCCGCTCCCAGGGAGCATAGAAACATCAAGAGAATCAATGCCCACGATGCTCGCATGATCGGTTTTCGCATTTCGAGTTTCGATTTTCGAATTTCGCCCTTTACAGGTTCAACAACTCGCGCAATTTGCGCGTTTGCGCCCGGCTGACGGGAATTTCCGACTGTTTGCGATCCTGCATTTTGAGCTGGTAGGAACTTTTGAACCAGGGAACCACTTCTTTGATGTGGTTGACGTTGACCAGGTAGGAGCGATGCACGCGCCAGAAGACCTTGGGATCGAGGTTGGCTTGGAGTTCCTCCACGGTGCGGAAGTTGGACTGCCCTTCCAGTTCGCGCGTGACGATGCTGATGACGCCGTCCTCGATGCTGGCGTAGATGACCTCATCCGAATCGACCAGGAAAAGCCGGTTGCTGCTTTTGACCACGAGCTTGCCTTTTTGGGGCACGGGGCGTTGCTCCACCATCTGCACCAGGCGGTCGAGCTTCTGGTTGGTGGCGTCCGAAGTTTCGAGCAGGCGGCGCACCCGCGAAAGGGCTTTTTCGAGGCGCGGCTTCGCGACCGGCTTCAGAATGTAGTCGATGGCATTCACTTCGAAGGCTTGCACAGCGTACTGGTCAAAAGCCGTAGCAAAAATGAAGAACGGCAGGCGCGCTTTTTTTTCTAGCAGACGCTTGATCACGCCGAAGCCGTCGACGCCGGGCATTTGCACATCCAGGAACACCAGATGCGGATTCAGCTCGCGCACCATGCTCACGGCTTCCACACCGTTCTTTCCCTGGCCGACGACTTCAACGTCGGGAAAACTCTTGAGCAAGAACGCCAACTCGTCGCGAGCCGGCTGTTCATCATCCACAATCAACGCCGTGATTTTCATACTGCATGAATCCTTTCCGTGGCCGGGGACGCGGACCACGCTACGCGACGCTTTCCCTGCCCCGCTATTATAGCCGACGTTGGGCCCGCCGAGAACGGCGGCGGTCGTGGCAGCAGGACGAGGATGTTATACTGGTTACCTCAGGTCAAAGCGGCACAATCACTATTTGAGGCAAAACTCATGCAAAAACGCGCTCGCATCCTTAAGAGCAAGACCCTTTTTCGCGGAAGAGTGATGGAATTGAAAGTTCAGCGGGTGATTGAACCGGGAGGTGTTGAAACCACGCGCGAAGTTGTTTGCCACCCGGGGTCTGTCGTTATCGTTCCCCACCTTCCTGATGACCGCCTGGTGTTGGTGCGCCAGTACCGGCACGCGGTGCAAGAAAGCCTTTGGGAGCTTGTGGCCGGCGGCATGGAGCGGGGGGAAACTCCCATCCAGAGCGCGCGCCGTGAGTTATTGGAGGAGACCGGGTACCGCGCCCGCGTCCTCAAGCCCCTGCTGGAGTTCTACCCGAGCCCGGGCATTTTAAGTGAGAAGATGCATCTTGTGGAAGCCTGGGATCTGACTCCGGCTCAAGGCCAACCCGACGCTGACGAACGCATCGAAACCGGAATCTTCACCGTTAACAAGGTAATGGAGATGATTCAGAATAGGGAAATCCGCGACGGAAAAACTCTGGTGGGAATTCTGTTCCTCTTTGGGACGAGATTGGCGCCAGCATGATTCCCTTGCTGGTGAGAAGCTCCTTGTAGAGCCGGTTTGTGGCAACAATTTTCTTGACAAAGGGAAGGCAAAAAAGCTATCACTATTTACGAGGGAGTTGGGAAAGTGTTCTCGTTAGGAAAGTGTTCACAGGAATATAGGGCCGGGGATCAAAGAGATCTTCGGCTTTTTTCTTTTTGGGCGCCTCTTAACAAACGGCAACCCCCAAGCAAAATCAAGGAGGACGCAAGTGGCAAGACTTCAAGGTAAGGTAAAGTGGTTCAATAACAGCAAAGGGTACGGGTTTATCGGCCAGGACGGCGGAGCTGATGTCTTCGTCCATTACTCGGCCATTCAGGGTGAAGGATTCAAGACCTTGCAAGAAGGCGACACGGTAGAGTTCGAGATCGTCCAGGGTCAAAAAGGACCGCAAGCCGACAAGGTCACAAAGCTCGGTTAACGGGCATCTGCTTCTCCATTTCCTGGCCCAACCATCGGGGTTGGGCCTTTTATTTTCAAGCGATTACGAAGGCAACCCACTTGCACACCAGCGCCCGGCTCCACTCCTTTCCACCTTTCGCTTGATTTTCTGCTGCCCAAGCGAGACAATAGCGTCGGTCAAGAGAACACAGGCAAGCTCACAATTCGACACAAGGGTGGGAGTGCGTCATCCGGCGTGGTGAAAACTAAACGCGCCGGGTTGGACCGTGGGGAGGAAGTGGCGATGATGAATTTGAGACGGGCCGCGGTTTCCGTGCTGGTTTTGGCGTTCGCGGCTATTGCTCAAGATTACAGCCCGAGCGGACCTTTGTCTCACCGCATGACAACGGGAGAAAGTGCGGACGCCGCCGAACATCTCACCCTGACGGTTCCCGCCGAAACGGAAGTCAAGGTCCAGCTTTTGTCGGGGATTCACACGCAAGTCAACCACGTCAACGACCACGTCATCGCCGAAGTTCTGAAACCCGTTTTCGTCCAAGGGAAAATCGCCCTGCCCCCGGGAAGTTTACTGGATGGGCACATCACCATGATTCGCAATGCTGGCCACATGCATCGCTCGGCGGAACTCGGCATGCGGTTTGATTGGATCACTCTCCCGGATGGACAGGAAAAACCCGTTGCCGCCGTGCTGGCTGCCTTGGAGCACCCCGAGATGCTCGATATTCACCTGGATCAAGAGGGTCACCTGACCAGCAACCGATCGACCTCGTGGAAGACGCTGGTCGGTGGATTCACCGCCGTGGGTACTTACGGCGCTTTGAAGATTGCCGCGGTGGGTTCAGCCGGCGCCTCCATGGTGCTTCCAATCAGCGGGGCTGCCCTGATCAGTTACGAAGCCCTTTGGCGTCGCGGGCGCGAAGTCAATATGCCCCCTGACACCCAATGTCGCCTGCGACTGAACTATCCGCTCATCGTCCGCACCCCTTGGTAAGCAACCGGCAGACCACCGACACTTGCGTTAGATCGCTTAATGACCCTGCGGGCAGTCCCCTGCGACAACTCCGTAGGTGGAGGGGCAGTTCTGATCTGCCCGTCCGGAGCCTTAAATGTTACCGAGCGACAGACTGGATGAATTCTTGTCGCAACCCGCGGAGGCGCGGCCCGTGGCGCTGGAAGGCCGGTGGTTGGATGGAGCACAGGCCGAATGCTGGGTCGCATCGGAGCCGGCGAGCGTGCTGGAAGGTTCCGGTAAGGCGCTCGATGAACTGCCGGAGTGGCTTGGTCACCTCGCCCGCGAATTCCCGGACGGCGCCGCGATCGGGTTCCTCTCTTACGAACTCGCGCGGCACTTCGAGGCACTTCCACTCGCCACGAATCGTTCGCTGCCCGATGTTTCCTTTGCCTTCTACCCGCGACTTGAGCGCCTCCGTGAGGGGAAGACCCGCGCCCCCAGGCCTCGTGACACCGTTCAAGTCAACTCCGGCGTTGATTTCGAGACGTACCGTTTCGCCGTCGAGCAGATTCGCTCCTACATCGCAGCGGGTGACATTTACCAGGCCAACCTGACGATTCCCTTCTGCGGTGAGCTGGGCGACGAGCCTCCCGAGTCGATTTACCGATGCATTAGAAGCAGTGGCGCTCCCTTTCGCGCCTTCGTGAAAACCCCGGCGCGCACTATACTGAGTGATTCACCCGAGCGATTCTTCCGGGTCGCGGGGAATCGTATTCTTACCAGCCCCATCAAGGGAACCATCGCGCTTGACCGGCACGATCCCGAGCGCTCCCAAGCCTCGCTCCTCGCCAGCGAAAAAGACCGCGCGGAAAATTTGATGATTGTTGACCTCCTGCGCAACGACCTGGGCCGCATTTGCGATTATGCGAGCATCCGCGCGCGTTTGTGGGAGACGGAGTTCCTTCCGCAATTGGTCCACCTAGTCTCGCATGTCGAGGGCACACTCCGCCCCGGGGCCGGAATCCTGGAAATCCTTCGCGCCCTTTTTCCTTGTGGCTCCATCACCGGCGCTCCCAAAATCCGCGCCATGGAAATTCTTTCCGAAATTGAGCAGGCGCCGCGCGGGATTTCCATGGGTGCCATCGGAATAATTCGCAGCACGGCGGCCCCGGACCGCTGTAGAATGGATTTTAGCGTCGCGATCCGCACCATGATCATCGAGGAGGGAAAGGCTTTGTTCAATGTGGGTGGCGGGATCGTTTACAATTCTGACCCCGTTGCCGAATATGCCGAGGTGATGCTGAAGGCGCAACCGCTTTTCGACGCCTTGGGGGCTCGCGAGGCAGTAAGCAGCAGGCAATAAGCAGAAAGCGGGTAAGGCAAATCACCAATATGGATTCCCTCATTTATCATAACGACCGAATTATTCCCCTCGCAGAAGCACGCCTTTCTCCCGGCCAGATGGGCCTGCTGATGGGCTGGGGAGTTTTCACCACGTTGCGCATCTACCAAGGAGTTCCCTTTGCCTTCGACCGGCATTGGGAACGGATGGTGCGTGACGCCGAGCGCCTGGGTATTGCCCTCGTTTACCATCAGGAAGCCGTCTGGGAAGCGATTGTGAAGCTGGCCGCCGCCAACCAGCGGCCGGAAGGCGCGGCGCGGCTCTCCTTTATCAAGAATCATGGCGGACTTTGGGCTGACGCGCCCGGCCACCCCGCCACCGACCTGCTGATCTTTACGCGTGAACTTTCCGTGTGGCCGGCGGCGCATAAGCTCTTGCTCGTCCCCAACGCCATCTTTTCGAGTGGGAGATTGGCGGGCGCCAAAATGCTCTCCTGGGTGCAGAACGCCGGCACCCTCGAACGCGTTCACGGCCAAGGCTTCGACGACGCTTTGCTGCTGAATGAGCACGGACACCTGGCGGAATGTACATCGGCCAACGTCTTTCTGGCGCGCGGCCGCCAGGTTCTAACGCCTCCCTTGACCTCCGGCTGCCTGCCGGGAATTACCCGCGAGGTGCTCCGTGAGGTCATTCCCGCCGCGGGATACACATTCATCGAGCAGGACCTCACTCCCAGCGACCTGGATGCGGCGGAGGAAGTTTTTATCAGCTCCACCACCCGCGAGGTTGCCGGCGTGGGCAGCGTCCAGCCCAAGTGGAATTATTCTGCTCCGGGGAAAATCACGCGTGAACTCGCCATGGCCTTTCAGCAATACGTGAAAGCTCATTTAAAGGGCGCGGCGCGTGGCTAGTCCCGCGAAGCGTGAAGCCGTGAGTAGCCGCAGGTGAAACCGGCGGAAACCTATACCGGGAAATGTTTCCGGCCCTCGAGGGGCCGAACTCTCGCCGGGTAAACCCCGTTGAGGTTGGCCTGGCGCCACTTGACCCTACTCCGCAGGTTAAGAGTTACGGCTAATCACGTTTGGGCCCCGCCGCGGGCCTGCCCCACCTTGACGTCGTCCCCCTTTCCCATCCATTAGGAGTTGCTGCAATCACTCCCTTGCGATAACTTATAGGCAAGCCCCGGGACGCGGGTGTAGCGGGTCAATTGGTGTTGTGGCGGCGAGTTTACCTCGCCACATGGCGGCGCAAAGCTGCCTCGACATCAAGTTGACCTATTCCCGGCGAAGGAGCACCATTCACCCTGGGGACGAGCGCCATCCTTCTTACTTATGCGGGAAGAAATTAAGGAATCGGCAAAACACTCAGCGGCCACAACTGCGGGCCAAGAAGCGCGTCCACCAGAAGCCGAGCACGATCTTTTGCGGGAAATCCCCTCGCCCACGCGCCGCCTCTGGCTGGGATTGTTCATCACGCTGGCCATCTTTGTCATCTTCGCCACGTACACGATCCGCGAAATCCGTTGGCTCCAGGATTTCCAGGTGAACGTGGTGCAGAAGAACCGCGAGGACTCCCTTCAGCTCTTGCGGTTGCAGGACGATACCTACCAGCTTGCCAAGTCGCTTCGCGACATGACCCTTCCGGAGAGCCGTTACCCGATATTCTACTGGAAAGGTAAATTCTCGGAGCTGCACGAGGACATGAATAAACGGCTGGCTCTGGAGGCCCAATACGCCGCGACCACTCCTGCCGGTGATGCGCTGCGGCGGCAACTGCGCGACATCCTCGACAACTTCTGGCCGCTTGCCGACGAAGCCTTCAATCTGGCGGACCAGGGCCATGAGGATTCCGCGCGCTACCTCATCCGTTCCCAGCTCGAAGAGCAACACGAGACGATTTCCAGCGTCGTTTCGCAATTGCTCGACCTGAATGACCAGGCGCAAAAAGAAGCGGGCCAGCGGGTGATCCTGGTTTATAGAGAGGTTTCGAATGATATCCTGTTGGTCATCGGCGTCCTTTTCCTCGTGGCGCTGGGAACCGGCCTCTACACGCTGCAAGCCAACCGCAGGACTTTCGAGCGCTTGCACCACCTGGCGGAGAGGCTGCAAGCGCAGTCGGAGCAGATGCGGATGCTTTCCTGGAAGCTGATTGAGGTGCAGGAGCAAACCCTGCGCCAAGTGGCGCGCGACCTGCACGACCATTTCGGCCAGATCCTCACGGCCATCGGCCTGATGCTGGGGCGCGCCGGGCAAAAGGCCGCGGATGCGGACCCCGTCTTTGTGCAGGACGTTCGCGCCGCCAAGAAAATTGTGGAAGATACTTTGCAAAGCGTGCGCGACGAGTCCCAGATCTTTCGTCCCGCCATCCTGGATGATTTCGGCCTGCAACAAACTCTGGGGTGGTTCGCAGAACAATTCACGCGCCAGACGGGTGTACAAGTGCATTTCGGAGGCAAGCTGGCGGACGGACTTTTCCCTCCCGAGGCGGCCATTCATCTTTACCGCATCGTGCAGGAATCGCTGAGCAACGTGGCGCGCCATTCCGGGGCGCGGGAAGCCTGGGTAACCCTGCAAGAAAAAGAAAATCATTTGGACCTGGAAATCCGCGATAATGGTAAGGGCTTCGAAGCCCCCACGGAAATGAAAAGAGCCGCCGGCCAGGGCATGGGCCTGATGGGAATGCGCGAGCGCGCCGAGCACCTCCAAGGCTCGTTTTCGATTCGCTCCGCGCCCCACGCGGGCACCACGGTCAGCGTGCGCGTTCCCCTGCGGCGGCCCTCAGCGCATTCTCGTCCCGAGGAGATCAACTAAACTGTGGCTACTCTTGAACCCGGAAAGAAAATTCGCGTCCTGCTGGCCGAAGATCACACCCTGGTACGCCAGGGATTCCGCCGTATTCTGGAAGACGATCCCACCATCGCCGTGGTGGGAGAGGCGCGCACCGGCCTGGAAGCCATCGAGCAATACAAGACCCTGAAGCCGGAAGTGGTGGTGATGGACCTTTCCATGCCCGAACTCGGCGGTTTGGAAGCCACGGCGGAAATCCTCAAAACCGATCCCAAGGTCAAAATCCTCATCCTCAGCATGTACTCCAATGAAGCTTACATCCGCAAAGCCTTCGAGCTCGGCGCCAAGGGTTACATGCTGAAGAATGCCATTGAGGTGGACCTGAACCGCGCCGTGAAAGCGCTGGCGGAAGGGGAAGCTTACTTCAGCCCGGGAATTTCCCACATCGTTTTGGAGAGTTTAAAGACCGGATCGTTCCGCGACGACACGCAAGACCCCTATGAACGCCTTACCCTGCGGGAAAAGGAAGTCCTGCAACTCATCGCCCAGGGGAAATCCAACAAGGAAATTGCCGTGCTCCTCGACATCAGCGTCAACACCGTGGCCGTCCACCGCGCCCGGGTGATGGACACCCTCGGGCTCCACCGCACCGCGGAACTCGTGCTCTTCGCCGTAAAAAAGGGTCTGGTGCAGACGGAGTAGCCCCGTTGCGGGTTGGGCGACCTGTCCCGGCGAAGTCGGGAGCCCCGCGCCTACGCCGCTTGCCACTCGCCAGCGGTCTTCTGACCCGCCTGCTCGTCACTCGTCACCTGGCACTCGCCACTGCCCTTCTCCATTCGCCTTGGGAATTGACCGTAGGTTCGTCATTGAAGGAAAGGACCACGATCACAAAAGCAGTGATCGTTTCCTGCGCGCCAAGCGCAGGAGTAAAAAGACCGCAGTCTGCGCTGGGGAGTCGATGTACAATAGGGTCGGAGGTTTTGAAACGATGCAGGGTTACGAATTCACGGTGGTAATTGAGAGGGACGAGGATGGCCGGTTTGTGGCCATTTGTCCTGCCCTCCAGGGTTGCTATACCGAGGGGGAGACCGAGGAAGAAGCACGCCAACTCATCGAAGACGCTATCCGGCTGCATGTCGAAAGCCGCATTGCCCGAGATGAGCCGATTTACGAGGAAGTGGGTTCCCACAAGGTGCGGGTCGCGGTGTGAGCCCAAAGCTTCCTTCCATCAATTCCCGCCAAGTCATTTCCATCCTCAATAGGCACGGCTTCGCGCTGGATCGACAATCGGGAAGCCATGCGGTCTTCATTCATCCCGACGGGCGCCGGACCACTGTCCCGATCCACTGCAAGCGCGATTTGGGCAAAGGTATCCTTCGCCAAATCATGAGGGATGCGGAGCTCACCTTTGACGACATGATGAACGGATAACGCTGGTGCAGGGGTTAGAGTCCGAACGGCGCCTGAGGTTGTGTGACCCGGAGGCGGCCACGGCCAATTCGTCTCGGGAATTGACCGTGGGTTTGTCATCGAAGGGAAAGCCCACGGTCACGCGAGCCCGGTCGGCCGCTGACCGTCGCCGCGTACGAGGGGTTGCATACATCCCTACAAAAAAGGTCGTGACGCATGCGCCACCCGTGAGCGAGCTTGACAATATGTACAGGAATGCTGTACGCTTATGATGGGAGGCGAATGCGATGCCTGTGGAGACCACTTACACGAGCTTGCGGGAACGGTTGGCTTCGGTCCTGGACCAGGTCTCGAACGATCAGGAAGTGGTGATTGTGCGGCGCCGGGGAGCCAAAGACGTGGCCTTGGTTCCGGCCGAGGAACTGGCCAGCCTGATGGAAACAGCCCATTTGCTGCGGTCCCCAAACAATGCCAAAAGGCTGATGGCAGCGCTCCGGCGGGCCACGGGGCGCAAAGGCAAACCGGAATCCGTCGACAAGCTGCGGCGGGAGGTGGGTCTTGGCGCGGCCTACTGAGCGCGAGGCCGTCTTCCACCCCGAGTTTCGTTACGATCTGAAAGCTTGGGTGCGGACCGACCGGAAGGTGGCCCTGCGGGTTCTGCAGCTTGTGGAAGCGGTAATGAGGGATCCGTTCACCGGCATCGGCAAGCCCGAACCGTTGAAGTTCGTGCTCTCGGGCTGCTGGTCGAGGCGGATCACGCAGGAGCACCGGTTGGTTTACAAAATCAGCGGGAATCGAATCGACTTCCTCCAGGCCCTCTACCATTACTGAAATGCCGGCCGCGCGCATCACGGCGGCAAATACTTTCGCATTCGCTCTGCGGAACGCCGGGTGGGGCGACCTGTCCCGACGAAGTCGGGAGCCCTATCCCTATGCCGCTTGCCACCCGCCAGAGGTCTTGTGACACGCCTGCTCGCCACTCTTCACTTTTCACTCGTCACTGCCCTCGATGCATTCACCCGTTCGAACGGCGCCGCACACGAGAATCTTCGCGGTTGGACTCGTCACTTTTCACTCGTCACTGCCCTTTTCAATCCGTTTTGGGAATTGATCGTGGGTTCGTCATCGAGGGAGAAGCCCACGTTCACACGTACACTAGGGGCGGTTCGCGAACCGCCCCCCACGCGATCGCGCGGGACTCCGGATGAGGGTGCTTCGCGAAGCTCCCCTACGAAACACGGTTGCCCGCAATCGCCTGCGATTGCTGACCAGGGCGGCTCGCGAGCCGCCCCTACGACCCGGCAGACGCTGCGCCTGACCCCTTGCCTTATTCATGGGTTTCATAATGTAGGCTCGTTTTTGTCTTGACCCGGACCTCCGGCCGGCGTA
>Ga0326727_10015389_pt1 | contig 16423 bp, 15 predicted proteins | sample MB2enrmetagenome_FD_207643 | JGI IMG/M metagenome (GOLD analysis project Ga0326727, IMG submission 207643) | Lab enriched peat soil microbial communities from McLean, Ithaca, NY, United States - MB29MY | ecosystem: Environmental > Terrestrial > Soil > Wetlands > Peat | place: USA: New York...
AAGATCGCAATCGATGCAGGCCAGGGAGATCTTGGCTTCATTGTCGAGAAACGTCGTTGTCCGTTCGGCGGTCAGCGTCTTGTCATAAAAGCCCTTAACGGTGGTCACCCGGTCGGCATAGATGCCATGGCGCTCGACGATGGCGCGGAATTCGTCCTCGGTTGTGGTCAGCGCTCCGGCCGTGTTCCAAAGCGGATGGCTGGGATTGGAGGTCGAATCGGGCAGGCCGGCGAAGCTGTCGAACGCCCAGAACTTCATATGGTCCAGGAAATGTCGCCGGGCCTCGGTCAAGGCCATGCGGAACGTGCGTACCCGATGACAGCCGTATTCGTGATAGTCGCCTTTCAGCCCGACATCCTGAATGAAATCGAACGCCTTGACGAAGAACCGGTATTTTTCGATCTGCCGGTTGGCCTGGTTGTAGGCAACCTCATCCGGCTTGGTCCAGCTTTCGAAAGCCTGCGCATTGGGCAGATCGACCCAGGGCTCGTCCAGCTTGGGCTGCGCCAGCGGGAAGGACGCCTTTGGCGGTAGGGTGGTCATGACGGCACTCCTTGCGGCTTAACCCGTGATTTTGGCAACGGTCTTGAAAGCGTGGTCGATGGCATCGTCAATGTCGACGTTGTAGAGATAGGCGCCGGCCCGGCCGATGGAATAAACCCCATCGGGCATTTCATCGAAGTATTTCTTCGCTTTGGCTTTCTCGGACTCGAACGGCATCGGATACAGTTTGTTCTTTCTTGACGGAATCTCGATGGTGACCAGGGATGTCGGTGATTTGTGCAAGGTAAACTTCTTGTATTCGACCATCCGCGTGAACGGTTCGGCGTTGGCGTAATAGAGGAAATAGACATGCTCCGGCAGCACGAATTCCGTCGGCATCACGATCTTCAGCAGTTCGCGTCCGACGTAGGGCAGTTCGCCGTGGCATTGTTCGAACAGATAATCCGGCGAGATGGTGCTGATGATGACATCGAAGCTTTGCTTTTCGCCATTCAACCAGACCGTCTTGGTGGGAATGTCATAGCGGGAGATCTTGGTGCCAAGCAGCACGCGGGCATTGGCGGTGGCCACGCGGAAGTAGTCGTCATAGCCGTTCACCGCCACCGGATAGGCGGAAATGGCGGTGTTCCAGCAGGCCCTGTCGCCTTCCTTGATGGTGACGCCCTTGGGTGACCAGGTGAAATCGTCGATCAGCGTGTTGTCGTCGATCATCCACATCTTTTTCGAATAATCGTCGATGAATTTCGAATAGAGGGTGCGGCCAATCGAGTAGACCCAGTACTCTTCCAGGTTCTTTGCCGCGGCCGCCCCATTCAGCTTGGTAATGTCCCCCGGCTTCAGATTGGCCATCTCGTCCTGGCCAAGCTGCGTCAACGCTCCGATATTGATCTCCGCCAGTTCGGAATCGATCTGCTGCCGATCGGGCATCAGGCCGATGTCATCGCGGTGGATCGGATAGTTATAAAACTGCTGATCACGCTCCACATAGGTGAGGAATTCGTGATCGCTGCAGGAGCGCAACGGGACGATGCCGTTGAGATAGCGGTAGATGTGCTCGTAGGGCGTCAGGAAATGCCGCGGGCCGAAGGTGTAGGGGTGGCCGCCGTACCACCGGGTCTTGTTGCCGGCACCCAGGTAGGGCATGGCCTCGACCAGCGTCACATCCCAGCCGCCGGCCTGGGCCAGTTGGTGTGCCGCCGCACAACCGCTGAAACCGCCGCCAATGATCAAAGCCTTTTTCACCGGAACCCTCTCTTCTTAAGGACTGTCATCACTCGAAATATATGAAACCATAGTCTCCGGTGTAGCCGAAGTGCTCATAAAGCCAAACCCAGGAGTCCCGGCTGTAGAAACTCATGCAGGTGAGCTGCCAATAGAGAAGGTTGGCTTTTTCCTGCTCATTTCGGAACGACTCGACGCAGATCCATTTATCCCGTCGGCCGACACGTTCAATCTCCTTGATCGCCCTGGCCAGGTCGGCAATTTCCAGATTGTGCAGAGTATTGAGCGACAGGACCAGATCGAACCGGGCATCCGGATAGGGCAGGGCGGTCGCGTTGCCGCACTGGAGGAAGGGGCGGACCTCTTCCTTGGCCTGGGCAAGTCCATAATCCGAAAGGTCGATGCCCGAAACTTCCAGTCCCGGGACAGCCCGGGTCAGTTCGTAAAGCAGGAAGGCCTTGCCGCAACCGACATCCAACACCCGATCACCGGCCTTCAGGCCATATCGGCGGGCAATGTCCTCGGCAATCGGGCGCCATCGCCCGTCATAGCGGTATCCGCCATAACCGAACCGCCGGTCGCCGTCCCAATAGTCATGCCCCCATTGCTTGGCGACCGTGGCGCACGCCGCCTTGTCGTCCGAGACGACCCGGGCGACATAGTCCCGCTTGGTGGCCTTTTGATAGTGACCCAGAAAGTCGATGTCGCGCATGGCGGTCTCAGACGAAGCAGGCGTGGTTGGGATCAATGCTCAGCACCTCGTGGAGCACCTGGTTCTTGCCATGGGCCACGCAGTGATGACGGCAACTGACCGACGGGTCCAGCCCATGCACCCGTTGCCGGTTTTCCTCCGAAAACCAGAAGTCGCGGAACGACCGGTCACGGATGCTGCCCAGCAGGCCGCCCTGGGTATAGGCCTTGTCCTGGCAGGTGTAGACGCGGCAGTCCGCCCCGATGACGGTCAGAAACTGCAGGAATGGGCATGTCCGATAGGACTTGGCGAACAGGTCGTCCAGTTCGTGATAGTGATCGATGACGGCAAAGCGGTCATCCCCCAGTTCCTGCTGGGCCAGCCGGATCTGTTCGCCGACGGTGGAGGCCAGCCGGCGATGGTAAAGATTGTTGGCTTCCCGGTCGTTGGCGACGACGGCTCCGGACACTTTGACATGATTGACGCCGGCGTCCTTCAATTGGCGGCACAGGTCCAGCACATGTCCGTGATTGGCCTCGCCGACGATGAAGCTGACGCCCAGCACGCAAGCGCTGCCGCGGGCAGAGAAGTCCGTGATGTTTCGCAGCAGTTGGGTGAATTGTCCTTTGTCGACACCACGCGCCTGGGCATAGCTGTCATTGTCCCAGGCATCCAGCGAGACGCGAATCCAGGTGCCCCATCGGGCGAAGGCGTCCGCCATGCGGCCCTTGAGATTGGACCCGTTGGTCAGCGAGGCGACACTGATGCCGGCAGATCCCAGTCGTTCGATCACGTCGGGCAACGGCCTGTAGAGCAATGGCTCGCCACCGCCGGAAAAGGTCACCGCCTTGACCTTCATGGCGATCAGATCGTCAACGATTTCTCCCATCTTTTCTTCGGGAATCTTGTCGCTCAGGTCCATTCCCTCGCCCAGTTGCAGGTCGTCGGCGCGGTAGGCGCAATACCAGCAGGCGTGGTTGCAGCGGTTGATGGGCTTGATGCGAACATGGACCGGCGCGACCATGTATCCCTCGCGCCAGGCGTCGATGCGGTCGCCGTATTGCAGGAATTTAAGGTTGCTGTAGAGCTTCGACATATTATCACTGTCCTCCGTCGAAGAACTGACGCAACAGCCACAGATCCTCGACGCGCCGGGCGTCGTCGGCGGTGGCCACGGGAAAGTCCTCCAGGGCGCCATGCAGGGTGGCGCCATTGGCGAAGACCCGCCCGTAGATCTCTTCGCGTTTCTGGGCATCCCGCGGCAATTGGAAGAGGCTGTAGAGGACGATGCCTTCCAGCGACGGCAGTTCGGCCAGGACGCCCTCCAGCGCCATATGGCAGTCCGGCATCACATATTCCGTCGCACTGAGCAGATAATGGTACTGACGCCGCAAGCAGTAGTCGCGGATCATCAGGTTCTGCACATGCTGGGGCGCCCGTTCGCCGAAGAACGGCCGGCTGGTGATGTAGCCCCGATAGCCATGACGCTTAGACATGGAACCCCCGCGGTTGGCGGAACGCCATGCCCAGACGGGTGGCCGGCCTGATCACCAGGGGCTCGAAAAACTCGCCCAGTCTCTTGTCGGCGTAGGGCGACAGCACCGCCTTGAAGCGGCAGTTGAACGACCAGCGCGTACCTTGCTCCCGGTTGATCCGGTTGCCGTGCATCAGGTTTGGCGAAAACAATAGGACGGATCCGAAAGGAACCGACAGGAAGGTCACATCATCGGCGATCGCCTGGAACAGGTCTTCCGTGCCGGATCCGGCGAAATCGGCCAGCCGGCTCTGCACGGTTGCGTCTGCCTGCGGGGGCAGCAGATACATCGACTTGGTTCCGAAGCAATCGACCAGCGGTACCCAGAGGACGATCTCGAAAGGAGAGTCGCCCGACCAGACGTCGGCATGAACCGGCAGCAGGGACGAATCGTCGTCGGGCAATTGGATGCTGAGGTTGATCCGCCGTTGCATGGCCAATTCGTTGCCGACAATGGCCGCCAGAGCCCGGCTGGCAAGAGCGTAATATTGCCGGCGGAAGTCCTCGACCCTGTTCAATCCCTGAAACACCGACAGGCGCAAGGCGTTCAGCCCTTTGGAATCGACAAGGCCGTGAACGGACTCCAGGAATGCCCCGGCATCGGCCGGTGACTCCAATCCCAGGTGAAAGGCGGCCTGTTCGGCGGCCATCTTCCGGATGGCCAACAATGCGTCGGGATCTTCCGATGGTACGACAACATGTCCGGCATCCATGAAGGCCTGGCAAAGCCTGGCGTCCTCGTCAGGGAGAAAGGCCCAAGGGCCGGACCCGCTCATGACGCCACCCCTTGCCATGCCTGCCGGACGGCGGCGACCACCTGTGGGGCTTTGAGGCCAAATCCTTCTAGCATGCTGTCTTGTGACCCGTATTCCTTGGGGAAGGCGTCCGGCAAGCCCAGGCGCACCACTTTTGGCAACGGCGTCGTCCGATGGTCCGACAGGGTCTCGAGAACGGCACTGCCCAAACCGCCGGTGCGAATATGCTCCTCGATCGTCACCACCAGGCGGGCCGGTGCCGCCGTCGCGACAAGGGTTTCGGCATCCACCGGCTTGACCGTGTGCATGTGCAGGATGCCGCACCGGAGGCCTTCGTCGGCCAGATGATCGGCCACCTGGATGGCCGTTCCCAGCGTGACGCCGGTGGTGACCAGAAGGATCTCGGCGGGGGCGCGCACAAGGATGGCCTTGCCGATGGCAAATCCCTTGTCCGGGTCCGACACGATGGGGTCTCCCCCCTTGGCCAGCCGGATGTAGATCGGTCCCGGCCAGTCCAGTGTCTGGTCCATCAGGCGGCGCATTTCTTCGGCATCGCTGACGGCAACCACGGTCATGTTGGGCAAGGCCCGCATGGCCGCAATGTCTTCGATGGCAAGGTGGGTGGGACCCAGGGGCGCATAGACCACTCCGCCGCCACTGGCGATCAGCCTGACCGGCAGCTTATGCAGGCACAGGTCTATCGCGATCTGCTCAAAGGCGCGGCGGGTGAAGAAGGGCGCGATGGTGTTCAGATAGGGAATGAACCCTTCCATCGCCAAACCGGCGGCCATGCCGACGAAGTTGGCTTCGGAGATTCCTTCCATGAAGAATCGCTCGGGAAACTCCTGGCGCATCTCCTCCAGGGTGCCGGACCCCAGGTCCGAGCCCAGGAACAGGACGCGGGGGTCGCGACGGGCCAGATGATGGATCTTGTCGAGGGCCGCTTTACGCATGGTCAGCACCCCTCCAGTGCGTCATACATGGCCGCGACATCCTGGGCTGTCACCTTTGCCTTGTGGTGCCAGTCGGCGCGCCCTTCGGCAAAGGGAATGCCCTTTCCCTTGACGGTGTGGCAGATGATGGCGGTCGGCTTGTCGGCATCGAGGGGCAGGCGGCGGAACAATTCGGACATTGCCGCGACGTCATGTCCGTCGACCTCGGTGGCCGCGAAGTTGAAGGCGCGCCATTTGTCCACGAAAGGCTCCATGTCGCAGACTTCTCTGGTCGGACCATAGGACTGCAGCTTGTTGTAATCGACAAGCGCAACCAGGTTGGACAGCCTGTGCTTGCCAGCACTTAAGGCGGCCTCCCAAACCGACCCCTCATTGGTCTCGCCGTCGCCCATGACCACGAAGACCCGATGGTCGCTCTTCTTGAGCCGCGCCGCCAGGGCCATGCCGACCCCCAGAGGCAGGCCGTGACCAAGCGCTCCGGTGGACGCCTCGACGCCGGGGACTTTGCCTGCCTCCGGGTGGCCGCCGAGGAAGCTGTCCCGCCGGCAGAAGCGGGTCAGTTCGGCCGTTGGAAAGAACCCCTTGTCCGCCAACAGGGCATATTGGGCAAGGCAGCCATGGCCCTTGGACAGGATGAAGCGATCCCGGGCCGCCCATGCCGGCTCGTCCGGCCGATAGCGCAGCACGTCGTCATAAAGCACGCGAAGGATTTCGATCAACGACATGGACGAGCCGATATGGCCTCGCCCGCCTCCCTCCAGCGCCTGAATGACCAGGCGACGCAAGTGGCGCGAGCGTTCGTCCAAAGCCGGGGCGGCAGCGATCTGTGGGACGGGAAGGGGTGTCATGGGGCCTCATCGGTAGCGTGTTGGCGCAAATGTGATCGCGCCTTGGCCAGTTGGCTGCGCATGGCCCGGCGGCGGTCGTCACCGTGACCGGCGAAATGCCGATTATGCCAGCGTTCCGGCAAGAATTCGTTGAGAAGGATCAGGCACCATCGCAGTGCGAACAAGGGGGCGGTGGCGGCCAGCCGTTCGGCGTAGCCGGGATCGGCATAGAGGGCGCCGGCACCCTGGGCAAAGCGACGTGCCAGCGAAATCGGCAGGGTCATGCCGGGATGCTGTTGAAAGTCGGCGACCAGCTTGACCGGGTCGTCCCAGCCGAAATACTCGAAGTCGAGGAAGACCAGGCTGCCGTCCGGACGGCGCAGCGCATTGTGAAACCCGAAATCGGACGGGCTCAAGGTTCGATGTTCCTTGGGCAGCGGTGCCGTGGTCACCTTGCCGGCGGTCCCGGCCCGGTCCACCAGGCGATGGTGTCGGGGCGAAAAGTCCTCGTTCAGGAACCGGGACAAGTCGGGATGTTCGGCGGCCACCTCGGTCAGGCGCGAGAGGCGTCGTTCGATCTGGGCCAACAGTTCGGCCAGGGTGAGGCAGGCTTCGCTGGCCAGCGGTAGCTGGTCGGCGCCATCCATTTTTCGCAAGTCGTGCAAGCGGTGGGCGAAGGCCAGGGCCGCTTCGATATCTTTCGTGTCCGGTTCGCCGACCGCGGTTCCCTCGATCCACTCGTAGAGCGCAAAGCCGTCGGCAGCATCGGCGGCAATGGCGCGCGGAACCTGTTCGAGACCATGACGACCAAGAAAATCGAGGGCGGCCCATTCGGTGCCCAGACGGTCGCGGGTGTCTCCCGGCGGGCGGGCATACCACTTCAAGGCATAGTGCCGCCCGTCGCCGGTTGTCACCCGGTAAAGACGGTTGTTGCCACCCTGACCCTGACGGAGCATCAGGCTGACCGGCGCCGGCGCCAGTCGCGCTGCCGCCCGGGCTGCCCGGTCATGGTTTTCCGACAACGACATTGGGCCCGGGTCATGCGACATGGTCGTCATCGGCGAAAACGGCGGTGTCGACCGCAAGCCAGTCGGGGCAGGTGATGAAAGGGCCTGCTGTCGGCCGGTCTCCCCGTGCCAGCAGCAAAGCCACCACGGCCTTGGGAAAGCCCGGCTCGCGGAAAACCTCTTCCAGATCGTCGATGAAATGGGTGCATCCCAAGGCGGCGATGCGACCACATTTGGCCTCACGGGTCGGTTCGAAGAAAACCTGAGCGGGAGTCATGCCGAAGCCATCGACGGTGAAAAATCCCTTTGCCGTCATCCACGCCAGCGATGTTTCATGCAGATCCACGCCGTCGGGGTCGGCTGCCGCGTGCCGGGTCTTGTGGCTGACCACCACCGTGTCGATTTTCCTGGCGCGACAACGCTTCAGGAACCGGTCAGCCCCGTCGATCAGTTCGGCTTCGCCCATGCGTCGGCCATAGACCTCAGCCTGCAAGCGCATCCATGCCGCCTCTCCCTCCGGCAGGGTGCGGACCGCGTCGCGAATCTCGCGCTTGCCATCCGGCACCGGCCCAGGCAAAAGGCGCCACTCGCAGGCAACACGCCGGAACAGATGGTCATAGCCGGCAAGTGTGTTGTCGAAATCGATACCGATACGCAGGCGCGGCACTGCGCTCATTGCAAATGAAGTTCCTGCATCCGCTTGATGTTGAAGTAGAGCGGATTGGTCATTGGATCCGTCAGCTTTCCGGCCGCAAACGCGGCCACCAGATCTTCGACCGCTTCGCAAATCGTGTGCTGGGGGACGAACCCCAGCTCTTCCATGATCTTGTTGGAAGACACATGGTATGACCGAGGATCGTTGGTGGGGAGAACGTCGACCCCGACCTCCTTGCCCAGGGTCGATCCCACCGTGGTGCGAACCATTTCCGCCAACTCGTTCACGGTGTGGTTTTTTTCGCCGACGTTGTAGATGCGGCCGTCGATCTGTTGGTCCTCCCACTGCAGGGCCTCGAGATAGAAGCGACACATGTCCTCGATGTGGACGTTCGGTCGCTTCTGATCGCCACCCATCACCTTCACCCTGCCGGCATTCACCGCATGATTGGTGAGAATATTGACAATCACATCAAGGCGCTGCCTGGGAGAGTAACCGCACACGGTCGCCGGGCGCACCGTCAACGTCACAAAGCCGGGTTGACGTTCCTCCTCGAGAATTCGCTCACATTCCGCCTTGAATCGCGAATAGTCGGTCAAGGGCTCAAGGGGCAGATCCTCGGTCACCTCGACGCCTTCTTTGATGCCATAGACCGAGGAGGACGATGCGTAGATGAACCGCTTCACGCCCGCCTGCTTCGCGGCCTTGACCAGCGGACGGAAGGCATCGAGATTGATTGAGCGACCCAGTTCAGGGTTCAACTCGACAGAAGGGTCGTTGGAAATACAGGCCAGATGGATGACGGCATCGCATCCCTGCAAAGCCTGTGCGACGGTTGCCGGATCGCGGAGATCACCACGGACCTCCTTCAGTAACGGGTGTCCGGCAACCTGGGCCAGGACGCCGGTGCCGTAGATGTAAAGGTCCAGCACAGTCACCGCGTGGCCCGCGGCGAGCAGGCGGGGCACCAGGACGGAACCGACATAGCCGGCTCCTCCCGTGACCAGAACGTTCCAAGTCTTTTTCACGGCACCGATTCCTTTCGGTCTCAATTGGCGTTGGCAGCGACAGCACGCTCGTGGACGCGCTCGTGCACCGCCCTGACTGCGTCAAAAACCTCGTCGACCGAGATCAATGGCATGCATGGCTTTTTCTTTTGGCAATGGCGCGAGAAGCACGGTTTGCAGTCAGCTGCCCAAGACGGGCGAATTTTGACGATGTGATTGGAGTCCGGCATGTCGGTTGCCAGGGATGGGCCGAACAAGGCGACCGTCGGAATGCTCAAGGCGGCGGCAAAATGCAGGCCGAGCGAATCGTTGGTGACCAAGACACGGCAACTGGCAATCCAGTCGATGTATCTTTCGATCTCATCCACATTGTCCTGTTCCGGTTGCCAGCTGACCGAAAGCTTGGCGGCTTCCAGGCGTCGCGCCAGCTTGGTCCAATTGTCCTTTGGCCAGGTCTTCAACGGAAATTTGCTGCCGACACGTAAGTTCAATCCGACGTCGTTGACCGCGGGACCCGAAGGACGATATCCGAGAACATAGTTCTCTCCCCGCCATTCCGCGCCCACCATATCATAAAGGATCTGCGACCAGTTCCGGCCCAATTCGCGCTTCAGGGTGGGGTTGTTCGCGACGGAGAACGCCTGTTCCGCACGCAGATGTCCGGCAGCCTCGCCCGTGATGGGGTCGAAGCGGAAGCCGAAACGCTGCCATGCCGGTACCGCATCGGCCAAGGCGCAGACTCCCGGGTCCTTTTCCAGATTGATGACGATGTCGTAGTTCGCCCGCAACAGTTGGAACTGCGTGAACGGATTGATCTTGATGACGCGGTCGATGCAGGGATTTCCGCGAAGCAAAGGCCACGCCCGTTCGTCGACGATCCAGGTGATATGGTAGCGATCCTGCGGAAACAAGTGCAACAGGACGGTGCTTCTGAACACGTCGCCCAGGCTGACAAGCCCACTTGTGTCAGGGTCCAGTGTCTCGCTGTAACCAAGTTTGATGATGAGGACTTTCGCTTTCGGCATTGTCCGTACTCACGAAGTTTTTGTTTTTGATGTGGTTTTTATGGAGTCAGTGCTTGCCATGAGCGTTCTTTGCCATTCGGGCAAATCGGCAATCAGTTCCTCCGGGAAGTCGATGCCGCGGATTTCGACCGACGTATGAGCCTGGTTGGCATCTTCCAAAGACTGGAAACGGTCGTTCTTGACCTTCGTGTCGCAGCCGATGCAGGAGCCGTAATGGCTGCACCCGTGCCATTGGCGCAAGACGGCGGTGTCGAACTCCGGATCGAGAATGTGACCCAAAGGGGTGAAGGGGAGGGATTGGCATGCCGCCGAAAACCCTTGGAATTTCCGTGTCGCCAACAGGTCAAAGGCGGCCTGAGGGGCGGCGCGCATCCAGGTTTCGTAAAGATGATGGTGGCAAGGCCAGACGAATCCCAATGGGTCGATCAGCAATTCGGTCGTTCTGCATTCGCAGGACAGGCCGGTCGGCCAATGCTGCCCCGCGACCAGATTGGTTGAAAATGGATACCTGTAGGTGCCGTACAGCTTTCCCTCATGCAGCCCGAGAAACTCTTTGGGCTCAAACGCGACCCTGCCGGCGGTGTGCCGCTTGGCCTCGGCAATGGCATCCACGTTGTTCGGATGGGAAACCAGGTAGATTCCCACGTCGCTGTTCCGTTTATCGGGAGCCACGGTAAAGCCAAGGTCGCGCATGGCTTCGCAGCGTTCCACCAGGGTCTCGATACCGCGTCCGGACCAGGCGCGTTTCATTTCCCCCGGATGATAGCTGACGCGAATGCTGGGGTAGGGACTAGGGCGGCGCAATCTTGCCGTTTGGCCGTTCAGGCAGATTTTCATCCGCTCGGGCGGCAAGGCGAGATTGGTCAACAGATCAAAATGGGCGTCCACGCCGGCCAGGATCATCCCGACACCACGACCGCGATGATAAAGGGTCGGTTCGCCGCCTTGGAAGGTGAAGGGAAGGTCGGCCGGCATTTGCAGCCGACTAAGGGCGGCAATCCATTGATCGGGACTCATTTCACCGTGAGCCATTTGCTCGCGGGCCCCAATCTGATCGGGATCGTTGATGCAGTAGGAGCAGGCCAGATTGCATCCGAACGTCAGGAAAACGCCGACGTAATTGATGTCCCGATGCAGGCGGAGGAGCGGCAAATCCATGACGGTCCTTGATCGGCAGCGAGCCGCGCTTAAGGGGGAATTATGACGCCAATATTGGAGCTCTGCGGTTAAAAAGTGCTTAACGCATTGAAAGCAAATATGGTCGCAGACCTCTGGATTGAATAATAAGGTTATTCGAGTTTGATGTGGGCATGTCCAGAATTGTGCAAGATGACACTGCGGAGCATAGTGGGCCCCTTGTAAACACAAGACATGCGCCGATCGGTTCTAATGTATAAGCCTGCTTATTATGAAAGATGAGTGCGGTCATACTCTCAATAAATTAGAAGCTGGTGCCAGCAATCGGCTTGCGACAGGCTCGCCTATGGCTGTACTGAGTATTGGTCGGGTCCCCGGCCGTCATGAGGTTCCTGCCAGAGGTCTTGCCAACAGAGAGGGCTTTCGCAGGGGGCTGGCTGGCCTGGGTAACGTTTGGGCCCCTGGCGTGGTTTCCTTGCGTGTGTTTGCATTCGCACCTATGGTTGCCCCCTCAGATTTTTACTTTCGCCTGCGCCGCGAACATCTGCCTTCGCAAGCTGCGTAATTTGAGGCATTTTCCGATTATCAGGCGGTTGATGCCCGAGGGAGGATCCGATGACCAACGAAACACTGGCCGTTGCGCGCCGGCTGATCCAGGGGGGAGGCTTTTCGACGGTTTCCTTCGCCCTGTTCCGAACGTTCCTGCTGCGCCGTTGCGTCGGTACGGAAGGCGTTTTCGAGCGAACCGTCGCCTTGGCGCCGTTGCCGGAGCGGTTGAAGCAGATGCCGGAGACCTTCGTGCAGTATCGCACGCTGGCTCAGAACACCTTGCGTATCGACCGTGGACAAAACGCCGACGTCTCGAAGGTGACGATGGTATCGGGCCTTGCCATCGAGGCCATCTATAACGGCTTTGCCGTCCATGCCCTCAACCTGCCGCGCTCGATCCGTCCGGCCCTGGTCGAAGCCGAGTTGAAGGCCGAGCTGGAACTGTGTTTCGTCAATCCGGACGTGCGGGAACTGTACGCCGAGGCCCGCCGGTTGGGCCTGCGTGTCGGGATCGTGGCCGAGTCCTACTGGTCGGAAGACCAGATCCGGACCATTCTGGCCGCGGTGGCGGCCGATTTGCCGGTGGATTTCATCTACAGTTCGGCGTCGCCCGATTCGATGGCGGTGGGGGGGTTGTTCCCCTATTACCTTAAGGCCGAGGGCGTGTCCCCTTTCTCCGCCGTTCATATCGGTGTCGACGAGGATACGGTCGAGCAATCGACCGCCGGCATTACTCTGGTCCCTTACGAGCCTTTTCCCGACCCCTTGGACGGACGCCAAACGCGCGAGGTGGTTGCCGCAAAGTTGCTGGCGGTGACCGACCGGGGCTTCCACTGGCGCCTGGACAACGGTTTTCGCCTGCTGCGGCGTGTCGCTTTGACCGAAGTGGCTCCGGCACGGCCGCACCACGTGGTCGCGGCGGCCGTCCTGGGGCCGATGATGGTGGGTTTCCAGCGTCATATCGAACGCCGGTTGGCCGAGATTCGGGGCGCGGGCAGGGCGGTGAAGGTGCTGTTCCTGGCGCGCGATGGTTTCCTGCCGATGCGGATCTGGAGTGCCAGCGGGGCCGGCCGCGCCGACTATGTGGAAATCAACCGGCGAATCGCCATGGTGGCCGGGTCGCAAGGCAAGGGCGGGCTCGAGATCATTCAGCAATTGATCGCCGCCATGCCCTTCGTCAATGCCGAGGGGGTGGAGCAATTCTTCAAGATCCCCATGCCGCAGGCGGTACACGACTTCTTCGCCGATGCCGACGACGGGTTGATGCCCGGCGACGCATTCTCTGACGCCTTGCCCGATCTGATCGGGCGCGATCTCTTAAAGGAGGTCAGCGACAGTCTGCGCCGATCGCTGATGGGGTATCTGCAGGCCAAGCTGGACGACTTTACCCAGTGCACCGACATGGTCCTGGTCGACATCGGCTACACCGGCAACATCCAGAAGGGGTTGCGCCGCGTCTTCGACATGGAGGGGCTGCCCATTCGCCTGCATGGCATCTATCTGATGCCCCATGGGGAAAGCTTCGTCGAATTGCCCGGCGAGGATACGGTCAGCGGCTATTTCGACGACACCGTGATGACCCCCGGGGTCAAGCGCGGCCTGATGCGCGATGCCCCCCTGATCGAGGAGTTCTGCTGCGCGCCGGTCGGATCGGCGCGCGGTTACGACGGTGGGCAGGAAATCCGTGAAGCCGACGTCAGGCTTCCCGCTGAAATCAGCTTTTGCCTGGAAATGCAGGACGAGTGTGTCCGCTTCTTCGACGCTTTCCATCGGGCGATCCGGCGGTTCGGTATTGATCCGCTGAAGGATTTCGAAACCTACCGTGCCTGGACGGCGGCCATCCTGTGCCGCTTCGTGATGATGCCGGACGGCATGGAATGCCAGACTTTCGGGCCGCTGATGCACGACGTCAGCTTAGGTTCGAAAGGCCTGATCGCCACCATCACCACCGCCGACATCACCAATCTGATGGGGGCCCTGCCCTTTCCCGCCGTCTGTAGCATCCACCATCCCCCGGTGTGGTTGGGCGGCAGCCTGGCCGCCCACAACGCCGTTGCCGGTTTCGCCTATGCGGCGACCGGCTTCGGCCTTGGGACCGACGACTTCTTCCGCGATGTCGAGATCGGTGATACCCAGGCGACGCTGGTCAAGGACGACCGGGCCATACCGGTTCCGGTATCGCTGTTCCTGTCCCCGTTCGGCGATATCCGCCTGCGCATCCCCTGCCTCAGGAAGGACAGCGGTTGCATGGCGGCATTGCCGCTGGTGGGCATGTTGTCGCGGGGCATTGTTCGTTCGGTGATCCTGCAAGGCGGGGCCAACATTACCGAGGCGATGACGACGCGCTTTGGCAGCCGACAGGGCGTGGAGGGATTGCAGGCGCTCAATGCGGTCCTGGACGGCAGTTACTTCCGCGCATCCGCTGCCGACGCGCTGCTGATCCTCCCCGTTCCCGCCTTCGACGACTCCATCAGCGTGCTGACGGTCTTGGTGACGCCGATCTTCGATCGATAGGTCAGTGGCGAGACGGCGTGAAAAATTGTTCTAAAGATTGCTCTCCAGACGTGGGGCCGGCGTCCTGCCGGCCCCACTGGTCCCAAGGCTCGGTGAGTCCGTCTCATCGAGAGTTGGTATGAGGTCCTCTCCGATCGGCAGTTTTTGCCGGGTTGGGCGCGACCGGGGAATTTGTTGCCCAGGCAGACAACGCATCGCCAGATCATAATATTTTGATTTTCCAGTAATTTTCTTTATGGCATGGGCCTTGCTTCGTGGCCTGCGCGGTTCTGTCCCGTCGGTGTCGACGGCGACCGGGACGCGGGATATGGAGCGGACGGCGCCATGAACAAGATGCTCTCAGTCGCCACCAGGACCCTGACGACCCCGATCGCCGGAAGCGACGAGGATCTGCTTGAGCGCATGCGGTTCGATGATGTCGAAGCCTACCGCCTGCTGGTTGAGCGGCATATCGACCACGCCTATGCGGTGGCCATGCGCATCCTGAAGATTCCCGCCGACGCCGAGGACGTGACCCAGGATGCCCTGGTCAAGGCCTGGGTCAACCGCCACCAATGGGATGCCGGGCGGGCGAAGTTCAGCACCTGGCTTTATCGCGTCATCGTCAACCGCTGCATCGACAAGCAGCGGCTGGTCAAGACCGAATGGCTGGATGACGTCGATGAACCGGCGGCCGATATTACCGATGCGGTGACCCTGATCCACCGGCAAAGGGTTTATGACCGTCTGGAAGACGCTTTGCACCGCCTGCCCACCCAGCAACGGGTGGCCATCGTGTTGTCCTATTACGAGGACATGAGCAACCTGGAAGTGTCCGAGGTGATGGGAACCACGGTGGGGGCGGTGGAATCGCTTTTGAAGCGCGGGCGCAAGCGCCTGCGCGAATTGTTGCGGCAGGTCGAGGGGGATATTCGCGTCGGATTGAGCGATTGAATATGGGTGCGAAAAAAGTGCGCCCGGTTTTGCTGAAACCTCCGTTTAACCCATAGAGTAAGCAAATTGCGTTCATTTCCGCACACAGGGCCGTGGACGGAAACCCTTTGAGGAGGCCAGCATGCCTGTTATTTCGACCAATAATGCCGCCAATGCCGCGTTGAACTATCTGAACCAGAACTCCAGCCTGGAGACCAACCAGCTGTCCAAGCTGGCCAGCGGATCGCGTATCGTGCAGGCGTCCGACGACGCCGCCGGTCTTGCCATCGGCACCCAGCTTCAGGCCAACGTGACGGTCTACCAGCAGGACCAGACCAACGTGCAGCAGGGCACGGCGATCCTGCAGACCGCCGACGGCGCCCTGGCCCAGATCAGCAACGTGTTGCAGCGCATGATGTCGCTGGCCACCGAAGCGGCCTCGGGCCAGGTGACCAACACCCAGCGTACCCAGGACATCAACACGGAATACACCCAGCTCAAGAGCGAAATCACCAGCATCGTCTCCAGCACCACCTATGCCGGTCAGACCCTGCTGTCGGGTTCGTTCCTGTCCAACGTGAAGTTCCTGGTCGGCACGCTGTCGTCCAACTCGATCACCGTGTCGGTGGCGAGCGTCTCGGTGGGCGGCCTGGGCATCACGTCCTCGGTCAGCACCGCGACGACGGCGCTCTCGGCCATCAACACCATCAACTCGGCGATCCAGACCATCACCAAGGATCGCGCCAAGATCGGTGCCTACGAGTCCCAGTTCAATTTCAGCGGCCAGGACATTGCCACCAACGTCCAGAACATCAGTGCCGCTGCGTCCGTCGTGCTGGATGCCGACGTCGCCCAGGTCAAGTCGTCGCTGTCTTCGACCGACGTCAAGACCCAGGCCTCGGTCGCAGCCCTGACCCAGGCGTCTCAGCTGCCGCAGGAACTGCTGCGCCTGATCCAGTCGTAACGGCCCGACGACGGCGTTCCCGGCGCCGGGTCCGGCACGGGGATGAGACGGCTTTGAACGGCGGCATTGGCGGTAGTGTCGCCGGGCATGTTGGTGGTACGCTTAAGCGCGGGAACGGCGACGTTTCCGCGCCGAAGCGGCCATAAGGCCGGTCCATCGGAGAGGTTG
>Ga0326727_10015390_pt1 | contig 16422 bp, 9 predicted proteins | sample MB2enrmetagenome_FD_207643 | JGI IMG/M metagenome (GOLD analysis project Ga0326727, IMG submission 207643) | Lab enriched peat soil microbial communities from McLean, Ithaca, NY, United States - MB29MY | ecosystem: Environmental > Terrestrial > Soil > Wetlands > Peat | place: USA: New York...
GCAATTGCAAAATAGGCTCAGCCACAAGCATGGCACTCGTATCCTTCAACCTCACCCACCTCAGCAGTTGATTGAAAGTAACAACACAGCCCCCGCACCGTCACGCAACACTGCCGAAAACTCACGGTTCTGGTCTTTGAGGGGAGGCTTCTTTCCAGACATGCTTCCTCGCATCTCTTGCGCGAATCGAATCACAAGCGGTAGGGCAAGATGGCCGGCATCGTTGTGGTGAACGAAGGCAGTGTCTGCAGTCCAGTGAATTCCGGCGATTGGCCTGGTCGTGAGAGTTGAGTCGATGGGTGTCCTCTGGTCGATGAGCGCCACTCCATACCCGGCGCGAACCATCCATTGAATATCAGCCGGCGTAGTAGCTGAACAGGAAATCTCCGGGACGATTCCAACTTGCGCAAGCATTTCTATCAGTCGATTGTGCGCGGATGGATGCACAGCCGGATCGCGGAATATTGTCAATCGTTCTGCCAGATCGGAAAGCGAGACCTGGGCATTGCGCGCCAGACGGTCTTCCTTTTGCATGCACACTACTAGTGGATCGCGCGCGACTTGCTGCATTACCCAGTCTTGGCCTTCAATAGGCATCGGAGACAGCGCTCCATCGAGTGTTCCTTCCTCAAGCCGGCGAAGCAAATGCAAGGGGTCCCCGCCCGACAGATGAATCAGGCAATCTGGGAGCAGCCTGGCATAGGCGTCGCGAAAGAACTGAAGCAGGTCTGGATTGATGAAGGAGGAAAAGCCGAGTCGGAAGGGGGGCACTTCTCCCCGGTGAACCGCACGCGCCATCGCAATGATCTTGGTTCGTTTATGGAGTGCTTCCTGGGCGTACGCGACGATCATCTGCCCTGGTGGCGTGATGCGCACGCCCTGGCGGGTTCGGATGAAGATCGGAAATCCGAGTTCGTCCTCGAAATCCTTCACCTGTTTGCTGAGGGACGGCTGGGCAAGAAAGAGTCGTTCCGCGGCTCGTGTAATGGTGGCCGCCTCCGCCACTGCGACGATGTACTTTAGATGCCTGAACTCCACGAGATCTGACATGGCGTTGAACTCCTCTGCTTGAAGGTTGCGTTCCAAGGCCAGAAGTGAATCAACCATACGGAAGTCGATCTCAATGCCAGCTTCCACAGAAAGTACCATCCGAGTCAATAAGGCACTTTTTTGTTCCCTTGGTTGGCGGTCCGTCCGGTTCTTCCATAGACAAAAAGTATGGCGGCATAGACAGGAAGTATTGGACGCTTTGCGAAGAGCAAAGCAGACTTGAGCAGAGATGCTCGGGATCGATGCAAGCGTTCTTTTTCAGACCAGGCCGCGATGATGACTGTTGGAGGACTGTCATGACACCCGAACCTTTTGTCTCCGCCCAGGAAGCCGCCAAGTTCGTCGGAATTAGCCGACGGTTTCTCACGGACCTGGCGCGTCACGGAATCGCGGATGCCTACCCAATAGGGACTGGCGACATGCGCAAGACGTGGGTCTTCCGTCTATCGGAGTTGGCCGCGGCGATTGATCGCAAGACCAACCGGGGACTCCGCCGACCACCGGAAAGCGAACGGGCGTATGATCCGGATATTAGGCGTTCCCTGCTGAAATGAGGCGTCATGGCATATCAGAGGGGATCGATCAGACTTGTGTCCCGCAAGGGCGGAGATGTGTGGATGCTCCGGTATCGGCTCAACACCGCAGATGGCCAGCGAAAGGAGAATACTTTGCCCATCGGACTTCTACGGGATTTCTCCACGGAGAAGGCCGCGTGGAAAGAGGCAGATCGGCTTGGGCTCCTTGTCCGCATAAATAACGACGATTCTGGAACACGCATCCGGTTCAACGCTCTCGCGGAATACTACTTGAAGGCTGACTTTGGCGACGATGCAGTTCGCCCGAAGTCGGTCAACACCATCCCGATTGTGGAACACTACGTTCGGGACTACCTCATTGCCCGCTGGGGCAATGATCTGGCGAGCGACATAAGGCCGCTTGAGATCCAGAGATGGCTCAAGGCGCTCCACACCGAAAACGGACTCGCATGGACAACAGTCTCGAAGATCCGGGGTATCATGCACCGGATTTACAAGATCGGCGTCCTGCACGAGCGCGTCGAAAAAAACCCAGTCGAGCATGTCGAGACGCGCTCACTGTCCCTTTACAAGGCACTCGTCATCACGCCACAGCAGACCTTGGCTATCCTCAATCGACTATCGAACCCGCTGCATTTCACGCTTGTTTTGACTTGCGCAGCAACGGCGCTTCGGGCTTCCGAGATCGTCTCGCTACGCTGGTCCGACATCCTGTGGAGTGACAGGCAGATTCGCATATCGAAGCGGTGGGCCAAGGGAGCAGATGGCGATACAAAGACGGCTGCCAGCAACGGCTATGTACCGCTGCATCCGGTACTCGCGGAATACCTGAAACACTGGCGCACCCAAACTCCGCACTCGAAGGTCGATGATTTCGTTTTTCCGTCGCTGCTGAGGTTTGGGAGGGTTCCTATATCGGCGTCCATTTTCGTAGCCGACTATTTGCGGCCGGCAGCAACCGGAGCCGGTGTGATCTTGGCAAAGGGACAGCGCTTCGGATTCCACAATCTGCGGCACAGCCTGTCAAATTGGCTGGTGAATAAAGGAAAGGTCGATCCAAAAACTGTACAGGGGATGTTGAGGCACAGTGACATCCGCACCACCCTGAATCTTTACACCCAGGACGACCAGGACGAAAAGCAGGCAGCCCAAGGCGCCTTCTTAAGCGCAGTAGGACTTGGAAGTCGTTTAGTACAGTGATTTGTGGATCGGATTGTGGATTGTCACTTTGGGTGCCATACAAGCTTAAGTCTTTTGCTTTGTATGGCGGGGACGACGGGGCTCGAACCCGCGACCTCTGCCGTGACAGAGTGCATTGACTATTAGAATCAAAGACTTACAGACGATTCTGCGGCATCTCAAGAAGCCGTAAGTCCTTTAGAGAGCATAGTGGCTTGGAAATTGTACCTTCGTTTGTACCTTTGTCTTCGCTTCTCACTTTGACCAACTCTTAATGGAAACTTGCAGGATGGAGCGCCGGTAACCAGCGCTCTACAACCGCGATTGGGAAAGCCCAGGCGCACTGGGGGCCGCTGGGGCCAGCAGAGGGACGAATCCCTTGCCGGTTTATGTGCTGGTTTCAAGTATATCGAAATAAACATCTTGAGCGAGAGAGATTGCATACAGAATGCCGGATCGATTGCCGGTTCAGGTTCCATCCTCGATAGGGAGAACCACGGCCTTTCTTGATTTATCCTTGCAAATCACGCATAACGCGCCTAATATACAAGGATGATTCCGCGATCTGTTGCCAAGACAATCGAGCAGGCCCTCAAAAGACAAGCGGCTGTGGCGATCATCGGGCCGCGGCAGGTTGGGAAAACCACCCTGGCGCGAGAGATTGCCGACTCACACCCCGGAGCACTTTATCTTGATCTGGAAGCAAGAGAGGACCGGGAAAAGCTGATCGAGCCGGTTCTCTTTCTCCGCCAATATGAGAACAGCCTGGTCGTGCTGGACGAGATTCATCGCGTCCCGGAGTTGTTCAGCTCGCTTCGCGGCATCATTGATCAAGGTCGGCGCACTGGCCATGCCACAGGCCGTTTTCTCATCCTCGGTTCCGCCTCCATTGATCTGCTTCGGCAGTCTGGAGAAAGTCTGGCTGGACGCATTACATACATTGACATGGGGCCGTTTTATACCCTGGAGCTCCCTGCAGATGAGCCTACGTTGCTCCAACTCTGGCTGCGAGGAGGTTTTCCCGGCAGCTATTTGGCCGCGGACGACAGCACCAGCCTACGTTGGCGCACGGATTTTATCCGCACCTATCTGGAGCGAGACGTACCGCAGTTTGGGCCCCGTATTCCTGCCGGTGTGCTGGAGCGGCTTTGGACGATGCTGGCGCATGGCCAAGGTACTCTGCTGAATGCCTCGCGGTTGGCCGCGGCGCTCCAGATCTCCGCGTCCACCGCGCAGCGCTACATCGATCTGCTGGCCGACCTACTCCTGGTTCGCAGACTGCCTCCCTTTCATCGAAACGTAGGCAAGCGACTGGTGAAGTCGCCCAAAGTGTATGTGCGGGATAGTGGCCTCGTTCATGCATTGCTGGGGATCAAGACGTACAACGACCTTGCAGGCCATCCAGTAGCAGGCGCCTCGTGGGAGGGCTTTGTCATCGAAAACCTGATTCAGTCAGCGCCTGAGCGCACTGTGGCCAGCTTCTTTCGCACTGCGGCCGGCGCGGAGATCGATCTCTTGCTGGAGATTCCCGGTCAAGGCCTGTGGGCCATCGAGATCAAGCGTAGCCTCGCCGGACGGCCAGAGAAGGGGTTTTACATCGCCTGTCAGGATTTGAAGCCGGATCGCCGCTTCCTGGTGAATGCGGGAAGCGGGCACTATCCAATCGACGCGGAGATCACGGCGATTGGACTCCATGAGCTTGCAGCCATGCTGGCCGCACTCGCAGTCTGACAGCCCGTCTTATTCACACGCCGGAGGGCGGAAACAGCTCTTCCATGTTTCCGTATGATATTTCATTTTCCGGTGTCACCCTTGAGGTATCGAGCGAAAGCCTGGTCGAAGTCGGAAAGGTAATCCCGGTCCTGCTTCACGCGGAATTTCTCGTACTCCTCGTGGGCTTTGGCAAGCGCCATCTCGTGGGAGATTTTGCCCGCATTGCGGAGGATTTGCTGGTCCGTGAAGTTGAGGAACTTCTCCACCTGGCCAAGCCAGTCGGACATCTTCATGACCTGCCGATTCAAGGCACGCAACTCGGCGAAGTCAATGAACATGGTGACCAGGCGGTTGAGCTTGGAGACCTCCATCTCGTTCAGGTAGTTTTTGGCGATGGAGACGTCGCTCTTCAATACCTTTCCCCTGGGGGAGTTCTTCCACGTGGTAAGCCCCATGTGCGGCATGGTGCTGTCGGCGCGTTCAAAGACGATCTCCGCCGCTGTCTTTCCCGCGCTGGCGAAGTGGAGCCGGTTCTGTACGGCCTGATAGAAAAGCTGGGTCTCTTCGCTGTTGCCGCGATAGTCGCTGCTGCATTGTTCGAAAACGTCGGCGATCTTCTGGTAGGCCCGGCGCTCACTGGCGCGGATCTCCCGAATCTTCTCCAGAAGTTCGTCGAAGTAGTCCTTGCCAAAGGCGCGGCCATTTTTGAGCATCTGGTCGTCGAGAACAAAGCCCTTCACCACGAACTCCCTGAGAGTATTCGTGGCCCAGATGCGGAAGTGGGTGGCCTTCAGGGAGTTGACGCGGTAGCCCACGGCGATGACGGCGTCCAGATTGTAGAACTCCACGCTGCGGGCGACCTGCCTTTCGCCTTCGGTTTGAACTGTTTCCATTTTGGAAATAGTTGCCTCGGGGGTCAGTTCGCCGGACTCATAAATGTTCTTGAGGTGCTTAGAGATCGCAGCGGTTCCGACGCCGAAGAGTTCGGCGATGGCGCGTTGAGGAAGCCAGAAGTTGTCCTGGGCAAAGTGGACGCTGACGGTCACTCTGCCGTCGGCGGCATTGTAGAGGACGATGCGATTGGACTGTCCCGAGGGCATGAGGGCGTCGCTCATTACAGACTCCGTACGTTGTCCAGCATGTGGCGCTGGAGGATGGCGGTGCACACGCTCATGCATGCGTTTATCCTTCGATATGCTACTCCAGACCCGAGTACGGGTCAAAGGTCCCATCGACATTTCACTGGAAGTGACGCCCCACGAGGCCAGCGCTGCAATCCATCACAGGTCCGATGGAGCGTGGCCCATTGAATGAGCTTGAATGTGTTGCATCCAATTCATCACTCTCCCGGCTCAAACCCTGATGCGCGAAACTTGAGAGCGTTGCAGTTCTCCTTAACGGTGCGCTGAATTCCATCATCAAACCCTGCCGGGGCTACTGCCTGGATTTCGACAACAATACTCACGATGTCATTCGGACGGGTCGTGAAGTTCTGCACAACTTCATCGATAATCTCCGCAAACTGCTTCTTGGCCAACAATGGATCGAGGTTAACTGTGCCGTAGAACCGCTTGTTCGCCCTTTTGGCTGGTGCCCCAGTCGAGGGCACCGGCGCCTTTGGCGGATCGCCAGGTTTGTTGGTCTGCTGGGCCTCATCAGTTTTCCGTTTGACCTCTTCGGCTGCCCGCACTTCTGCCTCATAGTTTGCCGCAGCCTCGGGTTCGATCAGTAGATTGGTTTCCAAGTGCACGATTGCCCGTTGACCAAACGTAAAGCCAACATACTTGGCATCGCGCTTCCCCTGCGCCAGGCCGAAGAAATCCCGACTGCCCGTGCCCTCGCTCACCGTTGAAGCGAACACATTGCTATCCTTCAGCCGCGGCATGTAGAGGTACTGACAGGTCTTCTGCCAAACATCCTGGGCTGAGGCGTCCTGCGCCCCATCCTTCCAGAACCAGGTCCGCAACAACTTCTCAAGATGTATCGGAGCCCAACGCTCAATGAGCAGCTCATGTTCGGTCATCACCCGCTCAATCTCTTTTGTGAATGACCCTGTGCCCGTGCTTAGCCCAAAGTGCTCCCAACGCATCTCCGGAAACCCCTTCGCGTTTACCTCTTCAGTCGGGGCTAGCAACCACTTATAAGCCTCTCGAATCGCGCGGTTGGCCGCATCCGACGCACTAACGCAACTATTCCGCGCTTGGGTGCTCTGCGGTTTGTCCAGGTTTAGGTCTCCGTGATCGAAGTCCTTCACGATGGATTCCCACGCCTTGAAGGAAGAGACCAGGTCGTCCAGCCTGGCGGTAGCCTCAGAATCCGCCGCGAGGAATAGCATCCGATTCCGCTTCAAGCGTGGTTGATCGCCCCGATTGTTGAGCATCTCCATCGCGGACTTTGTAGCAGCCGGGTTCTGAATCTTGCTGAACGGTTCCGCTGGAGGCAGGACCACCAAGTGCATCCGCCAATCGTCGGGAACATCTGAGCTATTTGGGAAAACGTGAATTCCGGCAAAGGTCGTTGCCTGGATTGAGGTCCGAATGCGGTTCTGAATCTCCGGCAGAATCTGCTCCGCGGAAGTGAAGCGCCGCTTGCGGTCTTCCATTTCCCGACGCAGGTTTGGCCTCACATCAAACCAGAAGCGGTGGTTTGCGGTGTTCAGGTAGTGAAGCTTATCCGTGAGCCTGCGAACTGCATCCTTGTATACGCCGATCTGCTGGCCCGGCTGCAACACTCCGAGCAGCAAATGCTCCGTATCGATTCCGCGGACAGTCTGATCGGTCGTAGTCGGAGCGCTGCCGAGGAAGATGGCCCTTGCCAGTCGCCTGCAAGCCTGGACGCTTCCGAAGCGCGGATCGTACGTCTCGATCTCGACCGTCTCCGAGCGTTCTCCGTCAATATCGCCCTCGACCACTGGGTCCCAGCCTTGCGGCAGGTAATAGATCAACTCGTTGCGCGTCTCCGCGTCGTAGAGTGGCAGGTTGCCCGGCAGGATGAATGGATCATTGTTCCCGTCCTTCCAGAGCCGGTGAATCACCTTTGCCATCAACTTCAGAACGCCGCGAGTGCGCTGGAAGTTGTCCAGCGACGACCAATCCTCATAGAGCCGGTCGAAGACTTCGGGGTGAATCGGATAGGCGCGCGCCATGCGGTCAAGGTAGCGCCCTTCCAGAGTCTCCTTAGGCATATCTTCCCGATTTTCCATATACGCGTCGGCAAAGGCGCGGCAAGTCTCCTTCGCCTGCGCTTCATCGTTGATTTGGGTAAAGAGGCGACGACGGACGATCTCGAAAGCTTCTTCCGTCCCGACCGGCTTCCACAAAGCGTGAACGCGGCCAACGGTCTTTTCCAGGCTGGTAAGCGACAGCGCTCCTTCCAGTTGATCCATGGCGCGCTTGCCACGAGCGCTTCCCGCTTCGGACAATTTCGAAGCTGGCAACGACACCAGCATGATTGCTTTGGGAACTCCCTTGAATGCCTGCGTCAGATTCTGGATGAAAGTCAGGTTCGACTCGAATGTCCCGCCGGCGTAACTGCGGCCATCTTCAAACTGGCGCAGGTAGGCGACCAGCTCGTCAATCAGCATCACTACTGGCTGATGAGGTTCCAGCATCCTCTCGATCAGCGAAGCGTCGGGGGCCGTGCCATTTTCATCGCTTTCGGCGATTGAGGCGAATGCGGCTGCGCCGCCCAGTTGCCAAGCCATCTCGCCCCAGAGTGTTCTCACGGTTTGGCCGTCATGCACCTTCGGCTGGCTGGGAGAGAAGCGCGTGCCGTCGAGCACGATGACCTTTGCCTTTGGCAGATCGGTCACTCCGGCTGCATCCAAGATTGGAGAAATGCCTGACAGATTGCTCGCGGGCACAGTTCGATTAGCCAAGTGATAAACCGCAAGCATCGTGTGCGTTTTGCCGCCGCCAAAGGCGGTCTGCAACTGCACCACTGGATCGCCACCGCGGCCTGCAAGACGGCGAATCACGGAGTCGAGAAGCAGGCGCATCCCCTCCGTGATGAAGGTTCGGTCGAAGAATGGCTCCGGATTTAGATACTCCTCGGGGGCCGTGCCTTCATGCACCTTGGCCAGATCAGCGGCAAACTCCGCCTGCTGGAAGGTGCCCTTCAAGACATCCTCGTGCGGTATGGCAATTTCACGCCAGGGCTTCATCGGTTCCTCTCGATCTAAAACAACTCGCCTTGCTTTTCAGGCGGTCCAATTTCGTCTGCAACCACTTCAATCGAGGCCCATGCTCCGATCAGTTCATTGTAGGGGCGTGCATCTTCGGCTAGGCCCTTCCGCTCGCAGAGCGTGTAGAGCCGGTAGGTCAGGGTCCGCACTGGCCCGCTCACCGCCGACATTTCGGCAAGCAGAGCACCCGCCGACTGCTCCCCGTGCATATTGAGATTTCTGATGAGGTAATGCAGCGCTTCCCATACCGGAGTCTGTTTGTCAGGATCGGGCTTCCAATCTGTCGGCAACTCATTCCAGCGGAGCAACTGCACTTCACCGCCCCCGGAGTTTAATATGCCGGCTCGGAACAGAGCATCGACGCTGGTACCTTTGGCGCGGGCGGCCACATCGGCAACGCCATACTGGCCTGGCTTCCAATAGTTGGTCTCAAACCATTGCAGGCAGAACTGGGTCTCCGGATCAAATTCATCATCGGCCAAGAATCGGTTGATAAGTTGCAGAGCCGTCCGAACGGTCATTGGAGTCCCATCAGCCTCAAGGACGGCCTTGTACTTTGAGAAGATGCCCATGCCGGGTCCGATGATCGCCTGTGAAAGATCCACTGGCGCTACAGGCGAGTTAACGCCGCCTCTGGTCATGTCGATCAGTGCGTCGGGGAGTACAGCGTGAAGCTCGCGAAGAAACTCGCGACGGGAGATGGTCGGGGCGTCAGGATCGCGCTTGCGACAGACGAGCACTATCGAGGAGGCTAGGGCATTGGTGCCGGAGCCGATCATGCGATTGCCAAGTTCCGTCCGCATGGGCCAAGTGCCGTTTAGAGCAAAACCTGCCCTCGAAACTGCCTCAAGAAACGTCACCCACCCGCTACTTGATGTGGCATCATCGCGATCTGTATCGGTTTGCTTAAATGCATAGTAGATTGTGACCGGAAATGCGGGGTGCGCCTGTTCCACAAGATTGTGAAGGGCTTCGGTCATCCCGGCGAGAAAGAACGCTTCAGCAGATTCCTTTCCGCCGTGACGGTATGGAGTTGCTACAAGCTCATCCTGCTTCGGAACAGCAAGTGTAGCGTATAGGGACGGGTAGATTGAGCGAAGCGCTCTTCGAAGCCACACATAGAAGAAGTCAGAAAGATCTGCATACGCAATGTTGTCGTAATACGGCGGATCAGTGGATATTATCTTCAAAGTTGAAGTGTTCTGAATTTGAGCGTGCTCTTGTCTTGCGAAGCCAGATTCAATAGCGGGGAGCTGCGCAAGCGCCTTTAGCATGTTCGAGAGGCTTACTTGATAATCTCCGGCAGCTCCAGCGAAGACATTGTTTTCGGCATAGTCCCATATCATCGGAATTGCTTGGCGCCCAAATAGATTTCTAACCTGGGTTTTGGTGTTCTCCCAGCGGCAGAGTGAATTACAAATATCCGTCAATCGGCTCAGAGCAATTCCAAGGTATACAGCCACAGCTTGTGAGTATGCTAATGCACCTGATCCGCCTTCATTGAGAGGCTTAAGGTCGCTTGGAAAGCCGCCTTCGAGGGCTTGGCGAAGGCACTTTTCAACGGATTCATTTATCAGCTCAGAAAGTGTGTTGAGCGAGACCAGCTGCCTCGGGGTAAACAGGTCGCCGAATGTGGCCAAACCATAATTGAGCGTCCAGAAGTTTCTTGGATCATCAGGAAGCGGTGTTTCGGGCTGCCACGCGAGCTGTACGTTTTTTGCAATCTCTTCTTGAAACAGATCCGGATCGAGGTACACTCTTTCCTTGGGACCGTCAGCGACGATTGCCATTAGCCTTGAACCCAGGCGTTTGGACATCCCTTCACTCTTGATGTAATCCGGCTCAATTGGAGATTTTGATAAAAGGCACTGGAAATTTGCTCCACGTGAGAGTTTTGTTCCGCTTAGTGCGTCTGCAGGCGGCTTTCCCATCCGGGCTGTAAAGAAGTAGCGATCTCCTTCAATGATCGGCTGTATATATGCTTCTTTACCGGGCTTAGCCGATAAGACAAATGTTGAGACGAGCGGCACATCGACGTGTGAGTATGCCGGATTAGGTGATTTCACAGTCCTTGCCCAGAGCCATGCGATGACAGTGAGTTTGTGACCTATGAGAGGTTTCAAATCATCTCTGTTAGTAGCCATCTGGGAGGTGACTTCGATCTTTGGGTAAAGGTCACCGATTCGCTTTTCAGCCTCAGCCCGCAGCCACGCTCCGTAGCGTCGGACATCTTCGGCCAAGCCACTTGCACCGGGCCACTGCTTCTGGTCGAGATTTTGTTGTTCACCTGGTGGAATCGGTCCAATGGGTACTTGGCCCGCAAAGCGCGGCGGGATTTCAATCATCGCTTTGTTGATAGTGACCGCAACGGGATTTAGATCAGAAGCCCAGCTTTCGAGCCCGAGCCGTTGAGCCTCCAACGGAATAGCACCGCCGCCAGCAAAGGGGTCGTGAAACGCAGGCAGCCTTTCTGGGTTAAAGAGCGTCGCAGCATCCGGATGGTTACGGTTCAGCTCGCAAGTCTCGCGCCAAGACTTCCAAATCTCTGCGCGTGCAGCGGCCAAGACGGCCTCGTTGTTGGTGTTTTCCCAAACCACCAAATCTTCAATGATCTTGAAGAGCCGTTCCCGTTCCTTTGTTGCTTCAACTTTGTTGACGCCTCGATTGAGGTGCCGTTCATAGCCGGGATCATTAACCAATTGCGCGAAGAGGACTGCCCGAGCAGCCGCCAAAGGACGGCGCGCCCACCAGAGATGCAAAGTACTGGGATGGCCATGACGGATCGCCTTCTCCTTCGAAGCTGCCGCATTGATGAGGTCTAGCGGCAGTGCCACCTCGATGAGCTTGCGCGGGCTTTTGACTGAAACGTTCTTGCTTGATGCCATGGGGAGTTAGCTCGGGAATGCGGGTTCTGCCCGTGAGAGTAGAGACTTCAGGTTGAGGTTTATGCTGGCCGTCGCCCAATCGGGCTCCTGCGTAAACGGGCAACGAATGTAGTACGGGCCTTTGGCCTGCTCGCCCTCCACCAGCACGATGGCAAGCAGAAACTTCTCCCGCTGGTTCAAGCCGTACATGATCTCATTGCTTGTCACAGTAATCGTATCGCTTCCATGGATCCGCCCCTTGACCTCAATGTGCCTCGGCTCGGGAAGAGGGCAGTCGGGAAGCGCCGGGGGCTGGCTGGTAATATCCCATCCGCACTTCTGGGCCGATACATCCAAAACCTGGTGGCCAAGCGCTTGCTCCATTTTGATAACAGCATCCATCGCGATGCGCTCAATGCGCCTGCGTGCCTCGGCATCGGCACTCCATGTCGCGCCGTCCGCGGGTTCACCGCGCCTTTTCGCCAGCAATCCAGCCGGTATGACCAGCGCTCCACCCAATACCACCGGAGTGGCCGAGCTGACCTCTCTCATGGCGGCCAGTTCAATCTGGCGGCTGCGTAGACGGTTCGTGAGGTCATCGAGAATGCGGTCGATATTCCCGAGTGTCACGCGCGGCACTTTGCCGGCGGCAATCTCCTCCTGTATGCGAAGGCGGCGGTTCTGCCAGTGATTGATCTCCCGCACCAGACGGTCCTGCACCGCGGCGAGGACACGGTCTGCATTCCGCTCGACGCGTTCTTTGACGGTTCGAAGATGCTCCGGCACCAGCGTGGCCGAGGCCTGCTGGATGGCGAGCTTTTCGAGATCCTGTGTGATCCAACTCGCGGCAAGGATGTCGGGGATCAGCTTGAGGTCCGCCTCCGACGCTGGCTGAAGGTCCAGGTGAGGCGCCCACCCGGCGTTGCTTGCCTGCCCATCGGCGTGAACGTCAATGAACTGCACGAGTCGGGAGATGGTCCGTCCCGAATCGCCCCCCTGGCGAATCGAGTGGTCCACGAGAAACATGATGCGGGGATCCGTGGAGGGATTTGCACCGGACTCGATGGGGTCAACCAAGACTGCTCCCTGCTTAAGCTTGTTGCGCAACTGCTCGAGGATCAGATCAGTGACTGCCTGCATGAGGGGATGGGCTGGATGCAGAAGGCTGGCCATAGGGGCGCCGACCCGATCTTCGATGTTCACAAACTTCTTTTCAAAGCAGACCCGCTCATACCTGAGAGTGACCGGATTCAGATTGCGCCGGTCCCGCCCAGTGAGCTGCCGGTCTCGTTCGCGAATGATCGCCGGAACGTTCGTTATCTCGTAGCGGCCCTCTTCACGTGGGCGCAACTCACCGCCGAGTTGTTGAAAAGCCTGGGTGAAATAGGACCGAATGAAGTAGGGCTGCAGCTTGCGCGCCTCGGCCTTTTCCATCTCCTCTTTGACCGTATACAGGCGCTGCATATCCATCACTTCTTCAGACAGAGCATTGCGGGAGAGAATCTCCTCGATGTGCGCGGTGTCGAGTGCGCCTTCCACCTTTGATCGCAGCTCGTCGCGCCGTTTTGGATCGTCCCCGTAACGGATGGCTTCGATAAGTAGGTCTTTGAGGCTCTTTTCCTCGAAGACTTCGCCAAGGATGTCGAAGACGCGCCCGCCTAGGGCCTCGCGCTCAATTTCCAGTTTCTGGAAGAGCCGGGCGAACACGTCCCCCTCCCGCGTCTCGGAAGCGAGCATATTCCACAGGTGGCAGACATGAATCTGGCCGATGCGGTGGATGCGGCCAAACCGCTGCTCAATCCTATTGGGGTTCCAAGGAAGGTCATAGTTGACCATCAGATTGGCATTCTGAAGGTTGACGCCTTCGCCGGCGGCATCAGTCGCCACAAGCACGCGAACTCGTGGATCGACGCGGAATAGCTCCTGGATTTTGCGACGCTCATCCCGGTGCACACTCCCATGGATCTGGACGACGGATTCCTGGCTGCCCAGTAAGTCCTTGATCTTGCGATCAAGGTAATGCAACGTGTCTTTGTGCTCAGTAAAGATGATGAGCTTGCGCTGGTTTCCGTCGGCATCCCGCATCTCCGGATTGTCCTGAAGAATGTGGGAAAGCTCATCCCACTTCCGGTCCTGGTTGGAATTCTTGAGCTGAAGCGCTTGGGCCTCTAGGTCGGCTAGTTGCAAGATTTCAGCTTCGAGTTCCTGGATCGTCTGAGCCGCGGTTGCTTGATCGACGACCTCTTCCTCGAATTGATCGAACTCCTCCGGGGGCAACTGGTCTGCCAGGTCCCATAGATCATCTGAAGCGTGCTCGATTGGGAGTGCTTCCAGTCGACCTTGGGAGCGCAATCGCTCTTCCTCTAGACGGCGCTTCATTTTTCCATGGCGCCGGCGAAGGGATTGGTAAATTGCCTCCGGGCTGGACGCCAGGCGCCGCTGCAATGAAGCCAACGCGAAGCCGACTGTGCCTTTGCGGCCTCCGTCCTGGAGACGGTCCGCACGATTCATCTCTTCTGTGACGTATTTCGTCACGGCCTGATAAAGGGCATCCTCAGCGTCCGACAGCTTGTAGGATGCGGTATAGGCGCGGCGCTCCGGAAAGAGACGTGTGCCGTCAAAGCGCAACATTTCTTCCTTGACCATTCTCCGCATGAGGTCGGCGACGTCCACTTTGTGAGCGCCGTCCCGGAACTTGCCGTAGAAGCGGTCAGAATCCAGCAAGGAAAGAAAGAGCTGAAAGTCCGCCTCTTTGCCGTTGTGCGGAGTCGCAGTCATCAAAAGGAAATGGCGAGTGACGCTGCCGAGAAGCTGTCCAAGCTCAAATCGCTTTGTCGTATTGATCTTGTTCCCGTAGTAGTTTGCCGACAGCTTGTGAGCTTCATCCACGACGATTAGGTCCCAGCGTGAGGACTTAAGCTTTTCCTGCAAATCTTCATTGCGGGAGAGTTGATCAAGCCTTGCGATCAGGAAATCAGTGTCCTCGAATGGATTGCCACTCAAGGATTGCTCGACGTGCTCCCTAGAGAATATGGTGAAACTCAGTCCGAACTTCTCAAAAAGCTCATCCTGCCATTGGTTCACAAGGCTGCCAGGGGTGACGACGAGGATGCGGACGGCGTCCGCCCGCATAATCAATTCGCGGATGTAGAGTCCGGCCATGATCGTCTTGCCTGCGCCGGGGTCGTCGGCAAGCACAAACCGTAACGGCTGTTTGGGCAGCATCGCCTCATAGACTGCCGTGATCTGGTGCGGAAGCGGCTCTACGTTCGAGGTGTGGACGGCCATCATCGGATCAAAGAGGTGGGCGAGGTGAATCCGGAACGCCTCTGCGGCGAGCTTGAAGTCCTGCCCCGACGCGTCGAATGCCCAAGGGCGACCGGCTTCTGCCAGGAAGAGAGTAGGTTCGTCGGCTCTGAAAAGCATCCTCTCCAGAACCGCGCCTTCAATCGTCTTGTAATAGACAGTGAGTGCGTTTTCCCCGACAAACTCTGTCGCCACGATACGGACAGGGCGGTTGGGATCGATACCCGAGATCGCCGACTGATTCTTGATCTCTTCCAACTTCAACATGCTCTTCCCTTGAGTCGATTATTTCCACCTGCCAAGATGAATGAAACCCGTTCACGTATGTCCGACACGATTGAGCCTTCGTATTCATTCTGAGTTGGAGTTCGTCAGGTACTTGATGCCTTCGCTTTGGAAGCGCTCTTCGCCGCTCGTTGGCACGCCTTTTCGAAGGAGTCAAGCATGCCATAGCCACTGAAGCTGATTTTGACAGTCTTCACCGTTGCTTTTGGGTCAGACCTGGTTACCTCAAGCCATCCGCGGGCGATCATCTTTTTCATCAATTTCGCCACGTTTGGTTGAGGTATCCCGGTCATTTGCGCAATCTGCGTCTGCGATTTTGGCACAGGCTTGTTGCATTCCCGCAGAATCAGCACCACCGACCTTGGGTCCGCCGACGGGAAAGCGTCCCCCAGTTCCACTCTGTAGGCGTCCATCATATCTAGAAACGCGTCCAAATATGCCACGCATCATCCTTTGATACAACAACATGCCAATTGAGATGTAACGCAGCGCCCTCCCAAATGAGCAGCGACATTCCAAATGGAATATCCCCAAGTGCTTGAGGGGATCAGATCGATATTCCAAATGGAATAAAGGTAAGTGTCTCTTAAACGGACGACTCATGTAAAGGCCAGCACTATTTGGAACTCGTGGATTTGGTTCGCAACTCGCATGTCTCACTCCATGCATGTGAAATGCGACCTCCAGATGCAGGGCCGATATGGCCCGAGCCTTTGGTTGTCTCGGCAAATATCGGATGATCGCAGCGTGGTGGGAGCAGTCTATCTTCGGGCTCACCCCACCCGCCGACAAGGCCGTAAGGTTATGCGCCAGACCCGTCACACGAATTGAAAGCCTGCAAGAATGGCGATCCGTGGGACGCCTGCGTTCCGCCGCTGGCCCAGTTCTCGCTGGCCGCTGCCTGAGGCTGGCAGTTCAAGCAAATCGCTGGTGACCGGCGCGGCAGGGATCGCTACCCGAACTGCTGGCACGAAAGGCCGGTTGTCTTTCTCCACTTCGGGCTCCGGCGTCGGCGATTGTGATTTGGGCCGTCTGGTTTTCAGAAATTCGTCCAGTTCCGCGCCGGAGACGAATATCTTGCGGCCGTTCCGATGGACTGGCAATGGTCGTTTCAGGTAGGTCCAGCCGTAAACCGTCTTCGGCGCAACCGCCTTCAATGTGGCGACTTCACGTACCGACATCAGGTCGCCTATTGACCTTGCCCCCGCAAAACGTATCCCATAGCGAGCTGTTGTAATGGCGAAAGGGATACGAGGATGCGGAACGGAAAACGAGGCAGGTACACGCTGGAGTTCAAGCAGGAGGC
>Ga0326727_10015391_pt1 | contig 16422 bp, 14 predicted proteins | sample MB2enrmetagenome_FD_207643 | JGI IMG/M metagenome (GOLD analysis project Ga0326727, IMG submission 207643) | Lab enriched peat soil microbial communities from McLean, Ithaca, NY, United States - MB29MY | ecosystem: Environmental > Terrestrial > Soil > Wetlands > Peat | place: USA: New York...
CGGCCGTGGCGCCGGCCACAATCAGCACATCGATCAGGGCCGCCGTAAACCGTTGGGGCAACGGCGCCACCCGGAGCGGCAGTTCGAACGCCGGCGGCGCCGTTTCTTCCTCTTCTTCTTCGCCTTGCAATGCGATATCGGCCAGGGGCGGCGGGGCTGACCCAACCGCTTCCGGGACATCGAGGATTCGGGGCTTATCCAGCATCGGCTCGGCTAACTCGTTCGGATCGGGCTCCACGAACTCCGGAAACACGAGCGAGCGCGGAAACTCAATGATCTTCATCTCCCGCGGCGGCGCCGGCCTGGTCACCGGGGGCGGCCCTGGTTCGAACTCGGGCAGAGGCAAGGCCTCGGCCACGGCGGTCATGCTTGCATGCATGGAAGCAGACAAAGATCGCTCCGTCGCGGCAAAATCGGACGCGGGCTCCGTGGCGGAAGGGGAATGCGGCCTCTCGAAATCGAGCCGCATCGAAAACTCTCCGGCCAGGCGCTTGCGCGAACGGCGGCTGCGGTAGTTTTCCACCCGGCTGGCAACTTCATCGCGCCAAACACCGGCTTGCATCTCCAGACTGCTTTCCAATTGCTGGCGTTCCGCAAACTCGCGCTCGATCCCCGTCTGCGGCGCCAGGTTCGCACCCGCCCAAGCGGCCGGGCCGGGCATGGGCTCGGAGTGGCCATCGACAAACGAGGCATGGCTCGGTCGCGGGGTCGCCAGAGAGGAAGCGCCGGAAGGCGCGCTCCGCTGGCCGCAGGAACAATGCCGTTCTCTACCGCAGAGCGGACAAGGCATCACGAATTGTGGAGACCAGAGCGGCGGGACGATGGCGGAAGCATTGTCTATATCCGTGCGAACGTGCTACCTTGCCCCCAGTCCCGTAACGAAATCCCGTGCCCATCTTGCAAGGCGCGCGAAGGCGGAGGCGGGCACATGCTTCCGATGATCACCCGCAGAAAAATTTTTATCATGGTCGCGCGCGTTTGTCATGGGCTTCTCGCCTTGGTTTTATTAACCAGTCAGCTACATGCGCAGAATTCCCCGGGAAATCAGGCGCCTCCGGCTTCCGCCTCCAGGACCGCGGCGGCGGGCACGCCGGCAAAGAAGCCCAGTCCGCCGCCGGCGCGGCCCGGCGAACCGGTTACCATGACCGCGCAAGAGCAGGAGAAGCACGGCGATCTGTACAAGTTGCGAGGCGAGGCGGAGATCGACTTTCGCGCCTACATCCTGCGCGCCGATGAAATCACCTACGACGACGCCACCGGTGACGCCACGGCAACCGGCCACGTAAAGCTCGATGGCGGGCCGTTTGACGAACATATGACGGCCAGCCACGGCATTTACAACGTCAATACCGGCAATGGCCGCTTCTGGGACGTGGCGGGCACTACCGGCGTAAAGATGCACGGCAAGAGCGTGCTGCTCACCTCCTCCAGCCCTTTCTCCTTCCAGGGTGCGGTCGTGGACAAGGTGGGGCCGGAGAAGATCATCGTTCACCATGGAATCGTGACCTCGTGCACGCTGCCCAAGCCCAAATGGTCCTTCCACGCCCAGCACATAACCGTCGTTCCCGGGGAAGACGCCAGGATTTACTTCAGCGCGTTCTGGCTGTGGCGCCTGCCGGTCTTTTATTTTCCGTTCTTTACTCATCCGGTGGAACATACGGGTCCCAAGACCGGCCTGCTGATGCCCGCGATTGGTACGTCCTCCACCAAGGGCACAATTATTGGCGAAGGCTTGTTCTGGGCCATCAATCGCAGCATGGATGCCAATCTGGAAGTCGAAGATCTGACCAAACGCGGCTGGGCCGAGCACATGGACTTCTACTCGCGACCTGACGAAAGCACATTCTTGATGGCGCATTATTACGGCGTAATGGATCGCGGCATTCCGACCACCGAAATCGTCGCTGGCCCGGGTGGCTCCGCCATCTCGGTACCGGCCAACCAGAGTCAAGGCGGAGAAGAGGGGCTGCTGACCGTCACCACCCAGCACCAGAACGTCCGCGCCGTGGCGGACGTGGACTACCTGAGTTCCTATCTCTATCGCGCCGCCTTCGCCGACGCCTTTCACCAGGCGGCCAACACGGAAGTGCGTTCGCAAGGCTTTCTCACCGAGGACGAGAACGGTTACTCGCTCAACGCCATGAGCGGACGCTACCAGAATTTTTTGAGCACGACTCCAGGGGATGAGATCGCCGTAGTGCACGGACCGAGCCTGGAAGCCTCTTCGGTGGACCGGCAGATCAACGACTCGCCTCTGCGTTTTGGGTTCGACAGTGCCGCCGAAGGGTTGTGGCGCAGCGAACCGGACTTTACGATCGGCCGGGACGTAATCGGCCGTCTGGATCTCTATCCTCATTTGTCACTGCCTCTGTCCTGGCATGGCTGGGCGGTGCGCTCCGACGCCGCCGTTCGCGATACGTTTTACAGCAACGGCGAGGTAACCGGCGGAGCTCCGGGACAGATCGCGGGGTCCCCGGTCAACCGGCACGCCATCGAGACTCTGGTGGAAGTGCTGCCACCGCCGTTGTCCAGAATTTTCAACCGCCCCCTGTTCAAACGCACGTTCAAACACACCATCGAGCCCCGCATTGTGTACCACAATGTCAGCGGTATCGATAACTTCGCCAGCATCCCGCGTTTCGATATTCGCGACGTATACAGCAATACGAACGAGGTCGAATACGCGCTGGTGCAACGCCTGTATTTCAAACCGGCTCCCCGCAAAGATTGCCTCGCCCCGCCAAAACCCGCGGCGCCCGCCGCGGCTGACGCGGGCGCTGCCAGCACTCCCGCGCCGCCCCCGGCGAGAAACTGCGAAACCGCCCCGGGACGCGAGTTGATTTCGTGGGAGGTAGGCCAGAAACACTATTTCGATCCGTATTTCGGCGGAGCGCTGGTTCCCGGACAAATCAACGTGCTGCAAAGCACGGTGGACTTTACCGGAATCGGGTATTTAACGCAGCCGCGCAATGTGTCGCCGGTCGTCTCCCGGTTGCGTTTGAGCGGCACGAATCTGAACGCCGAATGGCAGCTCGATTACGACACCATCGCCGGACACATCAGCTCCAGCAGCGCTTTCCTGTCGGAGCGGTTCCCCCACGGCTTCACGTTTGGCGGGAGCGACACCGTCCTGCAGTTGCCGGCGGAGACGGTCCCTGCCGCCCTGGCGGCTTCCAAGTACAACCAGTTCGGGCTGAGCCTGTCCTACGGAAATCCTAGAAAGCCAGGGTTCGGCGCCACCGCCAATACTGGCTTTGACGCAGATAATGATTTTCTTCAGTACTCGGCGGTGCAGGCGGCTTACAACTGGGACTGTTGCGGCCTGGTGTTTCTCTACCGTCGATTCGCCGTAGGCACGGTACGCGACGAGCACGAGTTCCGCTTTGCGCTCTCGCTGGCAAATGTCGGGTTGGTGGGCGATTTACTCAAACAAGAACGGCTGTTCTAAGGCGGTCTTTGGTCGCTGGCCAGACAGGCCCCAACTGCATCTTGTATCCTAAGGACATGGATTTGACGGCCAAGCAGGTTGCGGTGGATGAGTGTCTGCGCTCGCTGGGACGAGTACTGGTCGCTTATTCCGGCGGCATCGACTCGGCCTACTTGGCTTGGGCCGCGCACCGCGTTCTGGGGCAATCGATGCTGGCCGTGATCGCCGACTCCCCGTCGCTGGCGCGCACCCAACTGGCCGACGCTTTGGCCTTCGCCCGGGAGCAATCCATTCCGGTCGAAGTCGTAGCCACCGGCGAACTCGAGCGGCCGGAATATGCCCGTAACGACGGTTCGCGCTGCTTCTTTTGCAAAGACGAACTATTCACGGTAATGGAGCAGTTTCGCGCGCGCCGCGGCTTCGATACCATCGCTTATGGCGTCAACCTGGACGATCAGAGCGACTATCGGCCCGGCCAGCAGGCGGCCCGCCAGCACGGAATTTCCGCTCCCCTGCTTGATTCCGGCCTGACCAAACAGGACATACGCGATTTGGCCCGCGCCGCCGGCCTGCGCATCTGGGACAAGCCCGCCTCGGCCTGCCTGTCTTCGCGCATCGAGTACGGCCGTCCGGTAACCGCCGAGGCCCTGCGTCAGGTGGAGCAGGGAGAAGACGCGCTACGCGCCCTGGGCTTCCGTCAATTCCGGGTCCGCCACCACGGACCCATCGCACGGCTCGAAATCGCGACGGAAGAGATGGCGCGCGCCCTCAGCCCGCAGATGGCCGCCGAATTTACCCGCATCTTCAAGGCCCTGGGCTTCAGCTACGTCACCCTCGATCTGGAAGGATTCCGCTCGGGCTCCATGAATGCGATCTTGCCGGTGGAAACGCTTAACAAGCAGTAAGGCAAATCGTCGGCCTTCGCCAGAAACGGTTTACAGTTCACAGCTCACAGTTTGCAGCCAACCCGGGCTCTTGACCATCTTGTTTGGCTGCAAGCTGTGAACTGCAAACTGTAAGCTGTAAAATAAGCCTCCAGCCCGGTCGGCTTGGCTTATTACTGATTACTTGTTACTTATTACCTGTAAATGGGCAAAATACACGTCTTACCCGAGCACGTGGCCAACAAGATCGCCGCCGGCGAGGTGGTGGAGCGTCCGGCCTCGGTGGTGAAGGAGCTGCTCGAGAATTCGCTGGACGCCGGAGCGCGGCGGATTCGCATCAACGTGGAAGCGGGCGGCAAGCGGCTGATCCACATTGTCGACGATGGTTGCGGAATGGTGCGCGACGACGCGTTGCTCGCCTTCGAGCGTCATGCCACCTCGAAGCTCAAAAATGCGGACGATCTGCTGGCTATCGCCACGCTGGGGTTTCGCGGCGAGGCGCTGCCTTCCATTGGCGCGGTATCGCGGCTGCGGCTGGAAACCCGTGCCCCGGAAGAAACCTCCGGCACAATCGTCGAAGTCGCTGGCGGACGCATTCTGCGCGTGGACGAGGCCGGATTGCCGGCGGGTACCGCCATCACCGTACGCGACCTGTTTTTCAATATTCCCGCCCGGCGTAAATTCCTTCGCGCGGAAGCCACCGAGCTTTCGCATATCGCTTCGTTGATTACCCATTACGCGCTGGCGCATCCCGACAAGCACTTCGAGCTGCATTCGGCCACCAATGCCATTCTGATCGCCGCGCCGGTGGAGTCGCGCGCCGACCGTATCTACCAGATTTTCGGGAAGGAAACGCTCAACGATCTGTTGCCGGTGGCGGCGGCGTTGCCGCTGCAACACAGCGGTTTGCCGCATCGGGCATCCCCGGACCCGGACGTGGACCAGGACGCCATCGCCGGAGAAACGCCCGGGGAAATCCGGTTGCATGGATTCGTCTCCAGGCCGGAGGTGCAGAAGCTCAACCGGAATTCGATTTTTATTTTCGTCAACGGTCGATTGATCCGCGATCGTCTGGTGCTGCATGCCTTCAGCGAGGCCTACCGCAACCTGATGCCGCCCACCGTCTTTCCCGTGGTGCTGCTGTTTTTGGAATTGCCGTTCGCCGAAGTTGATGTCAATGTGCACCCGTCGAAGACCGAGGTGCGCTTCCGGCAGCATGGCTTCATCCACGATTTTGTCCGCGATTCGGTGCGCGCCGCGCTGCTCAAAGCCCGGCCGGTGCCGCAGTTCCGGCGGGAAATCGCTGCCCGGCCTACCGCCTCGCAGGCCCTGACGCCCGGAGCCGATCCGGAATTGGGAGTTACGGCCGAAGACGCCGAGTTTGCCCTGCATCCGCCCCCGCTGCCGCCACGCAATGAGCGCCTGACGTTCGGCGAGGATTCCATCTCCATCGGGGGCAACGCCGCCATCCCGGTGGCGCGTTTCCCGCGGCAAACGTTTGGCGGACCGGCGCCGGATGCCGCCACCCACGGCGAGCAGCCACACGATGCGCCTGCCCCGGTGGAGGAGGGCACGGACACGCCCGCACAGGTGGAATTGGCCGGCCTGAGGCCGCTGGGCCAGATAGAGAACTCTTTCATTGTGGCCGCCGGAGAAGAAAGTCTATGGATCATCGATCAGCATGTGGCGCACGAGCGCGTGCTGTTCGAGAAGGTCTTGCGTCAGCAGGCCGCCAATCAGGTGGAAAGCCAGCGTCTCCTGATGCCGCTGATCGTGGAGCTGACGCCGGCGCAGCAGGCGGTCTTTGCCGACATCAGCGAGGAACTCGCCCGCAACGGCTTTGAAGTGGAACCGTTCGGTTCCCGGACCATAGCCGTAAAGACCGCCCCCGCCGGCCTGGAAGCCGCCAGCCTGGAACAGATGCTGCATGAGCTGCTGAACCAGCTGGAACGCGAGCAGCAGGCAACGAACCTGGAAAGTTTGCGCCGCGAGATTGCCGCTTCCATTGCCTGCCATGCCGCCATCAAAATCAATACGCCCCTGGAAATTCACAAGATGGAGTGGCTGTTGCGGGCACTGGCGCAAACCGAATGCCCCATCAGCTGTCCGCATGGCCGCCCCATCGTGTTACGCTACTCGATCAAAGAGATTCAACGCGCGTTCAAGAGGATTTAAGGGCAGGGCGGATCTCGCGCAGAGGCGCGGAGACGCAGAGGATAAACGATACAATGCATGTGGAAGCGCGCTTGAATCCGCGACAGAATCGAAATAGAAGAAGTAGTCATGGAATCGGTCATCATGCAGACATCTTTGGTTGCAGCGGCCCCGGCTCCTAGCTACCAGCAACTAACTACTAGCTACTTACTCTCATGACCGAAGAAGAGCTCTTATCGCTGCGCCGGCAGAAATGGCATCTCGACGACCGTCCGGTACGCACTCTGGAGGAGGCGCGCGCGTTCATCGACTCCGTTGGCTTCTGCTTGATGTATCCCCTGGAGCGCCAATCGGTGTTGCTACCCACGTTCATCGGCGCCTGGGCGGGCCGCGATGACCACCTGCCCACCTGGCAGCACGCTTTCACCGATCCGCGGGCGCAATCGGCAACGGAATTGATGGTTCGCCTGTTGCGCGAAAAGGCCGCCTTCGAAGCCAATCTGTTTGGGGAAAACGTGTTTTTGGTTTCCGCCGCCGTTTTTCCTTTCCTGTACGGGTTGGTGGGCGACCGTAACCCGCGTCAGCCCCTGAAACCAGGGCATCGCTCGGGAGATTCGCAACTGGCTCGCGACGCCTTCGACGCGCTGCGCCAGCAGGGAGCCATGACCAAGAACCGGCTGCGCGAAGTGCTCGGCCGTGAGCCGTCTTCCGCCGCCCTGGATCGCGCCCTGGCGGAGTTGGGAGCGCGCCTGCTCATTACCCGCGTGGATTACAAACGGGAAGAGGGCGCGTACTGGAATACGCTCTATCGCTGGGCGCCGGAGACGGTGCGCGAGGGCATTGAGCTGTCGGTCCCGGCCGCCTTGTCGGCGCTGATTTCCAAGTATCTGGATTGCCTGATTGCCGCCGAGCTGACGGAGGTGGTCGAGTTCTTTGGCCACTTCGTTGCCCGCTCGAAGGTGAACGAAGCGGTCAACGCTTTGCTGGCGGCCCGCGAACTGAATTTTGTGGAAGTGGGAAACGGTTCCAAACTTCAGGTGGCGCCGCCGCGGCTTCCACCCAACCCGTCCTTCCGGCGGGAACCGCCAAAAGCAAAGCCGTGAATCAAGTCATGGAACGCAAACTGATCATCGCGATCGACGGCCCCGCGGGAGCGGGCAAGAGCACCATCGCGCAACGGGTAGCCAGGCTGCTCGGTTACTTCAATCTGGAAAGCGGCGCCATGTACCGCGCCCTGGGACTGAAGGCATTGCAACAGGGAGTCTCGCTGGAGAACGAAGCCGATCTGTTGCGCCTGGCCGAGCGGTCCCGTATCGAACTGGAACCCACGGCGGAAGGCAACCGCGTGTTGCTTGACGGCTGCGACGTGTCCCAGCAGATTCGCCAGCCGGAAGTGAGCGACGCGGCCTCGCGGCTGTCCGTGCATCCGCTGGTGCGCGTCTGGATGGTGGACCGCCAACGCGAGATGGGCGCCGGCGGAGGAGTGGTGATGGAAGGCCGCGACATCGGCACCAAGGTTTTCCCGCATGCCGAAGTAAAAGTGTTTCTGGAGGCCTCCCCCGAGGTGCGCGCGGCCCGCCGCGTCCTGCAGGACACCGGCAGCGCCGCCGACCCGGAGAAACTCCGCGCCATCGCCGGCGAAATCCGCCGCCGCGACGAACGCGACCGCAGCCGCAGCGCTTCCCCGCTGGTGGCCGCGCCGGACGCGATTACCGTCGATTCCAGTTCCCTGACCATCGACGAAGTCGTGGAACACGTCCTCGAGCTGGTGCGCGCCAGAACCCGTGATATGAATACCCCGGCAAGGATGGAGTAGGAGAGGTTTTTATCCCATCATATCGATGGTCGCTTTTTCAATCTCGTCGGCGGTCTTCAGCACGGCAAGGTTGGCCGCGAAGTCGTTCTTGGCGGACATTTGCGTCACAGCTTCCTTGCTGAGATCTACCTGATCGACGGGCATGCCGCTAACCGAAGCTGCTCCCGCACCGGCCACTCTGGTGGCGGAGCCTTCCAGTTGATTCTCAGCCTGTTGCATGCCTTGCAGCGCAATTGATGACACTTCCATATATCTACATTATCGGCAGGAGACGCCGTTGACTTTAGGTCTTGCTTCAGCGGGTTACGCCGTTCTCGGCTAAGGTTAATTTCTTCATGGACTTAAGGGTTCTCACAACCGCCTGGCAAATGCCATTCTAAGTCCGCCCTGGCCGCCACACAGTCCCAGTTGGCGGCAGAAACAGGGCGCCCCCTACCATTCGCCGTGCTAGCATGGCTTCGAATTTCGGCGGTCGGGGAAAGATATGGAATACGACCAGAACAAAGTCGACGACATGGTGCTGGCATTGCTGGCGCTAACGATGCACGGCAATTCCTACGGCACCAGAGCCTGGAAGGGCCATGACTGGGATACGCTGGACCGCCTTCACTCGAAGGGCTATATCTCGGATCCCAAGGGCAAGGCGAAATCGGTGGTTATGACCGAGGAGGGCGAAAAGCGCTCCCTCGAATTATTAGAGAAATTCTTCGTGTCCAGGGGATAAGTTACGGCCCCGCTGTTGGAGGATCTTTGCGTCCATGCAAATCACGAAGCGAAGCGGCACGTGGCTGGCAATTACTTTCATTCTGAGCTGGACGCTGGCGTTCGGTTTCTTTGCCGCCGGCGGCACGTTACATTCGCGGCTCTGGTTATTGGTGGCAGTCGTATACATGTTCATTCCCGCAATTGCCACCCTTGCGGTGGAGACCCTGTTCAAGAAAGGCGACGCACGAAGCCGGCTGGGGTTATCTTTTCGGCCCAACTGGTGGTTTTTGGTGGGCCTGTTGGCGCCGGCCGTGCTGGCTTTATTGTCCACGGCCTTGAGCCTTGCACAGCCCTGGGTAACGATCGCCGCCAAGTTGGAAACGGCTAACGTCTTTCGCGTTTTCGGCGCGCATTTGCCCGCAGCGCGCATCACCGCAGTCAAGGAGCAAGCGGCGAGGTTGCCCATCCACCCGTTCTGGCTGGTGCTTCTTGGGGGCACATTGGCGGGCCTGACGGTCAACGGCGTGGCCGGATTTGGCGAGGAACTGGGCTGGCGTGGCTTCTTACAAAGTGAATGGGATGCTTGGGGATTCTGGAAATCGTCCTGGTTGATTGGCCTGCTCTGGGGCGTGTGGCATGCACCATTTCTTCTGCATGGTTTCAACTATCCGGATCACCCGATCGCCGGCATTTTCATTATGACCCTTTTCACCGTCCTGTTGGCGCCATTGATTGGATTCGTGCGGCTGCGCTCGAAATCTGTGTTCGCCGCCGCCATCATGCATGGAGCCATCAACGGAACCTACATGGCGCCGGCACTCGTGCTGCAAGGCGGCAGTAGCTTGACGACGGGCGTGATGGGCTGGCCCGGGATCATGGTGCTGGCAATCGCGAATATCGCTCTCTGCCTCTTTGGCTGTACTGGAAACACGAATGCTTCGGCACCCCACCGTTAGGCGGGGGACCGGGGACGGGAGACGTCTCCTTAGCTCTTCCTGATCTCCACATCCCCGTGTTCGTTGTCAATTTCCAGTTTTGCACCGCCATTGCCGACGTGGCCGGTAGCGTGGCTTTCGTCATGCTCCCCGGTAACGCTGATGCCGCCAAAATCGGAGTGAATGTCGCCCAAACGGGCAGTGGCATCCAGATTGAACTCGGCCTTGGCCGGCAACACCAGTCGGATGTCGGCGTGGCTGTTGGAAAGCTCCAGCGTGCCCAGCGGCAGTTTTTCGGGACGGACCTCCAACAGGCCGTTCGCGTTTTCGACGTGTATGTCCCCGCTGACGTTCTCGAGGTGAATGTCCTTGGAGCGCGTGACGAGATGGAACGGACCGGTGACCTGCCGGGCATTCAAATCGCCGGAATACAGGCGCAGCTCTCCCGGGAGAGCGGCAAATTCCAGGTCCGTACGCGAGGACCGAAAGACCACTTGTTTGCCGATACGCGCCATGCCTAAGCCCTCCGACACCTCCCCGTCCATGCTCGCCTTGCCCGTGATATCGATGAACTTGACTTCCTCGACGCGGCCGGTGACGGCGACATCGCCGTCAATCTTGCTCGCACTGATGGAGCCGGACCGCAGCGCCGCAGCAACATTGCCGGCAACATCCTTGAGGCTGATATCGCCATGAGACACGTCAAGTTCGATCTCGCCGGCGCGGCCATCGACCATGACATCGCCGTGGCGGGCGGCAATGTTCAACGCCGCTTTGCGGGGCAGGTAAATCACCAGATCGCTCTTTACCCCATGGTTGCCAGCGCCCAGGGTATTGGCGTTGAGCACGAACTCACTGCCGCTGACGACCAGTTGCGTCTGGGTAGCAGCGTCCGTCTGATTGGCTTCCGCCTGATCCCGGGCGCGGACCCGCTTGCGGACTGAGACCTTAATCTGGTTCTGGTCCCAGGCATTGACGTTGATATCGCCGCCGTCCGACACGATCTTGAGCGAACCGCCGGCGGGAAAATCATGCTGCAATTCCTGGCTGTAGCTGTAAGGATTGCCGAACATTCCCTCGAACCAGTTGTCATCGGCATGGTTCCAGTCGCCGAGGTCGATGTTTCCGTTGAAGTGCCGCGCGGTGGTGGCACATAGGCCGACGATGATCACAAACAGGAGCAGGACCACGCCCAACGCCCCGAATCCCCCGGCCGGACGGCGTTCGCGTTTCGCTATGCCATACTCCAGCAGGCGGATGACGCCCGCCAGGATAAGCAGCAGCGGCCACCAGGTTCCGAACCAGTGCCACAGATTTGCGGGCATCCTGTGCAGCCTCTGGAGCAGGAAAAGAACCCCCAGAAGAATTAATGTAACTGCGGGCGCCAGCGAACGGCGCGGGTAGTAAGAATTCGGCGGCGGTGGTTGCATTCCAGGATTGCTCGCCATATTGCACCTACCTTTCGGAATTCTGCGTAACACTGTTTTCCGGCGGGGACGCCCCACCGGGTGGTGGCCCTGACGGCCGGTACGGCGGCGGCGTGCGTTGCCATACCAGCACGAGTCCGATGACAATCAACAGCACCGGCAGCCAGATCGACAGATCAAAAAGTTTGTCCACCATAAACCCGGAGCCCAGAGCCAACAGCACCGCGGGGCCCATCAGCCGATGCCGGCCGCCGGGGGTGCCGCCGGTGATGTCTCCCCAGCGCGCATGCAACAGCCATCCGCCGGTCGCAATCAGGATCAACGGCCATAGCCGGTGCACCCAATGCATACTGAACAGCCCCAGATTGCTCAGCAGGAACAGCACTCCCAGGACAATCAGAAGCAGCGCGTAAAAGGGGATACAGGACCCGCCGCCGCGGTGCTCACAAGCCGCCCCGGCAGGAATAGGCGCCGGCGGAACATAGGGCGTGCTTGCGGGTGTCGCTACATTCACCCATGGGGCCGGTGCGGGGCCGGCGGCCGGCGGGGGCGCCGGCGAAGCGATACCGCCGAACAGCCGGTCCACTCCGAACGGATCGGGCGCAGGCAGCCCCCGCTGAAGGTAATGCGCGCTGCGCACCGCGTCGATGAACTGCCAGCAATAGAACGCTCCCATGGCGATGCCACAGACCACGGCAGCCGATGCGCCCTGGCCGCACCCCCACGCCAGGCCGATGAACACCACCAGATAAACCAAGCCGCGTGAGTATTGCCCGTTGTACACCGGAGCCACGCCAAAGGGCAGCATACCGGCCAGCACGCCGGCCACCGCCGGATGAGGTCCGCCAGCGGGCTGGCCGGGCAGGTTCCCGGCGGGAGGCACGGCCGTTTGCACGCGGCGGGCAAGACAGTCTTCGCAATAAATCGCGCTGCGAATCTCGCGCTTGCAGCTTTCACAAAGCGCCTTACCGCACGTGCAGCAGTATGCCGCTATCGGCCGATCAGCATGTTGGGCGCAGTTCATAGGCATCTCCCACGACAGATTGATATTTGGTAACTGGTAATTGAAGACTGGAGGCTCGTTTAGACCTGAGGCTCGCCGCTAAATTACGAATTTGAAATTTGAAATTTGAAATTTTCGCCGCGTCCTTGGCGTCCTCCGCGTTCCAGTTCTTTTGCCCCTGTGGCTGGGCCGGCTCCGAATGATTCTTGAGTTCCTTGTGGGGCTCGGGCTCGGGTTGGGCATCCGGGGGCGCGGCTTCCCGCCTCAGGGTCCGCATCCGCGATTCAATCTCATAAACAAAACGAATGTTTTCGTAAAACTTCATCACTTTGCCCTGGGTCTCATAGAAGTCATGCCGCAAGGCGCTGGGACGCAGGTCCGCGTATCGCAGGTCGCGCAAGTCGCGGCCGGCAAAGCTGAAAATCGCGGCTACCGTGACGAATATCATGGCTAAAGCCAGGCCCAGACGGGGTTGCAACACCGCGGGCAGCACCGGCCCCAGAACCGGCAGCTCGCGTACCCGCTGCCACCACGACCGGCGCGCCCGGGTCCCCGGCAGAGTTGCCCGCGACGTGGCGCGCAAGATGTTCTCCAGCAAATGCGGCGGCAGCACGACCTCCTCGCTCTGGAGCGCTTTCAGCGAGCGCCACCCCAACTCCGCCTCCGCGTACAGGGGAGCGCAACGGGGACAGGTCTCATGATGGGCCGTAAACGCCGGGCGCAGTTCGCGGCGTAGCGTTCCCTCGACGGCTTCGGCCAGCATGGCTTCGAAGTCGGCGCACTGCATTTCGGGTTTGAATTCGCCGTTCATCATCCTGCCTGCTATGTAGTACGCGTCAAAAGGTGCGCAAGTTCCGTTCGTCCGCGGTTAATGCGGCTTTTCACCGTTCCTTCCGGCACCTGCAGCACCACCGCGATTTCCCGGTAATCCATATCCTGCAAATCGCGCAAAATCACCGCCTCGCGGAGTTCCGGGGAAAGCCTCTGCAGGGCGCGGTGGACCTGCTCCCGCGCTTCCCGCGCCTCCAGATGCGCTTCGGGGCCGGCAGTACGGTCTTTCAGCACCTCTCCCAGCGTATGGCTATCCGGATCCTCCCCGAGAGCAGCCTCCAGGGAATCGGTCTGGCGATCATGTTTGCTCTTGCGGAAGTGGTCCACCAGCAGGTTTCGCGTCATGGTGGCCACCCAGGTCATGAAAGCGGCGCGGGCCGGATCGTAGCTGACCAGGGTACGGTAGATCCGAAGAAATACCTCCTGCGTCAAATCCTGGGCCGCATCGGGCGAGCCGGCAAACCGGTAACAGATGCTGTAGACGCGCCGGTGGTACTGGCGTACCAGTTCCTCCCAGGCTTGCGCATCTCCCGCCCGGCAACGACGCACCAGCACTTCCGCGGCGTGGTTATCGTCCAACTTGCTCTCTCCGGCATACCCCGGCAGCCGGTCATCAGACCGGCTATCGGGGATACGCAGTACCCAGGCAAAAAGTTCAACCACGGACAATCCGGGAATTTTACCTGAAAGGACGCCCAGGCCGCTGGCATGAGATAATCGGATTTTCAGTTTATGCCCAGGTGGTTACCAGTGTCGCTCTTTCAGCGTTCCCTCATTGCCCTGTTCGTCCTTTGTCTGGGATGTTCCGCCCAGTCCACCGCCCCCAACGATCTGGATCGGCGCATTGAACGCCAGGTCCGTTTTCTGTTCCAGCTACCGCCAAGAGTGGAAGTGCACGTCGGGGCGCGCCAGCCCAGCGAGTTCCCGAACTATGAGAATCTGACCGTGCAACTCGGCAGCGGCGACCAGAAGCAGGACGAACATTTCCTGATTTCCAAAGACGGCAAGGCCCTGGTTCGGTTCGACAGGATGGACCTGACCAAGGACCCCTTTCTCGAGGTGGTGAACAAGATCAACCTCGACCGCCGCCCCTGGCGCGGCAACCGCGACGCCAAAGTGACCATCGTCAGCTATGACGATTTCCAGTGTCCCTTCTGCTCACGGATGCACCAGACACTTTTCGGCCCGATTTACCAGAAATACTCCGACAAAGTGAAAATCGTCTATAAGGACTTCCCGTTGAGCAGCATCCATCCCTGGGCCACCCATGCCGCGGTCGACAGCAACTGTCTGGCCGTGCAGAGTTATGAGGCTTTTTGGTCGTTCGCCGATTACATCCACGCGAACGGCGCCTCGGTCAACCAGGCCGGCGGGAAGGAACAGCAGTTCGACAGCCTGGACAAGATCACCCGCGACCAGGGGCAGAAGTTTAACCTTGACATGGAAAGACTGAACGGCTGCATCCGGGCACAGGACGAGGCGGTGGTGAGTGCTTCCGTTCAGGAAGGCACGCAGTTGGGGATTCAGGGGACGCCCGCACTGTACATCAACGGATACAAGATCGACGGCGCGCTGCCCCCGGAAGAAATAAGCCTGGCCATCGATCGCGCCCTGCAAGACGCCGGCGTGGCCGTGCCGGCGGCGGCGCCAGCTACGGCTGCGGCAACGGCGAAATAACTCCGGGAACCCGGGCGGCCAGCCCGCTCCCGGCGCCGGTCTACATGGAATCGGCCTGTTACATTCGGAGGAAGCTTTGAAAGTGCGATTGATACCCGCCTTGGCGGTAATGGCAGCTGCGGTCGTATTCCTGACCGCCTGCACGTCTAAACCGAACGGCAGCGACGTAATGGCCAAGGTCAATGGCAAGAAGATCCTGCGCGCCGAGGTTGACCGGTATTACAGCAGCCAAACTGCGGGTTCGCCTCAACCACCTTCCACGGACCAGGCCGAAGCGCTGAAACTCAACATCCTGACCAAGCTCATCGAGACTGAGATTCTCGTGCAGCGCGCACAGAAGGACGGCCTGCTGGCCACCGACGACGAGGTGCAGCGCAAGCTTACCGAGCTGAAGTCCCCATACACCGAAGAGGATTTCCAGAAGCGGCTGGCCGAGCGCAGCATGACCCTCGATGACCTGAAGCAGCAACTTCGCCGTTCCATCACCGTGGAAAAGGTCCTGAACAAAGAAATTAGCTCCCGGATCGAAATCAAGGATTCCGACGTTGCCGCCTATTACAGCGAGCATAAGTCCGAGTTCAACGTGATCGAGGCGCAATATCACGTGGCCCTTATTTCGGTTACCTCCGATCCCGCGCCGGTGCGCAACCTGAAGAACTCGAAGGCGCAGAATGATGCCGAGGCGCGCAAGAAGATCCAGGACATCATGACCCGGCTCGATAGCGGCGACGACTTCGCCAACGTGGCCATGAATCTGTCGGAAGACCCGAATACGGCTTCCAATGGCGGCGATCTGGGCAGCGTTCCGGAATCCGGGCTGAAGAGCGCGGACCCGGCCACCCGCGATGCCGTGCTCAAGCTGAAGCCCGGGCAGATCAGCCCCATCATTCCCGTGAAACAGCCCAACGGATACCGCATCGTAAAGCTGATCGATAAGGTGCCAGCCGGCCAGCGCGACCTCAACGATCCGCGGGTACAGCAATTCATCCGCGATCGCCTGCGCGAAAGCGCCGAGCAGTTGCGCAAGGATGCCCTGATCGAAGTTCTGCGCAATGACGCGAAGGTGGAGAACTATTACGCCGATCTCATCCTCAGAGAGGCGGGCACCGGCGGTAAATAACCGTTTCACGTTTTTCGTTCGAGCTAAAGTTGCTCAGTTACTCAATTGAGGGTTTCCTCTGTGCCCTCGCCGGAAACTTGTAGCGCCGACCTCCAGGTCGGCTGTCGGTGCGGACTCCAGTCCGCACCCTGCAAGCATTTGCGCGGGCGTAGACGCCCCCGCGACAGCCGGTCTGGAGACCGGCGCTACACCGGCACCGCAAGCTTCCGGCACTATCGACCCGCCGGTAGGCGGGCCAAAGACTCTGTGGTAAAAAAACCCAGGCTGCCGCGATGACCCCAGAAAAACCGGAAATCGGCCGTTTACTCGGGCTGGATGTGGGTTCACGAACCATCGGTTTGGCTGTCTCCGATTCCCTGGGCATCACGGCGCACGGCCTGCCCACCTGGCGGCGCAAGAACAAGCGGACGGACTTGCAGGAACTCGCGCGCGTTATCGCGGAG
>Ga0326727_10015392_pt1 | contig 16421 bp, 15 predicted proteins | sample MB2enrmetagenome_FD_207643 | JGI IMG/M metagenome (GOLD analysis project Ga0326727, IMG submission 207643) | Lab enriched peat soil microbial communities from McLean, Ithaca, NY, United States - MB29MY | ecosystem: Environmental > Terrestrial > Soil > Wetlands > Peat | place: USA: New York...
ATGCTGCCCTTTTGGTGCAATTTCGGTGCAGGTTCACATCGGCCCTTACCCCAGCTACGTTTGCGGGTGATGTCGGAGGTTCAAATCCTCTCCCGCCTATTCAAAAACCCTTGTGCAGAGCCGATTCTCAGGAGCCGGCTTTCTCTTTTTGGTGCTCCGCTGGTGCTGCACCGCTCATCTGGAGCACGCTGCCGTTTGGTCCCCGGCGGATGATTGTGAGTGCCTTCATGAACTCTTCCGCTTGGCACCTGCAGTTACCGCTCACTCGCCTTGCTTCCCCTAGTAGCGCCCCCGATACCTTGTGACGGCGGTTAACGGCGTAAAGCCAGTCCCCCGAATCCTGCTCGTTGGTCTTTTCCGGCGGCGGTCGGCAGGACTTATAATAGAAGTTTTTCTCCTCCATTAAGGGCTTGGCCTGAACAAGCCCTTAACCTCTTTAGAAGCCTTTTTCGCGCTTATTTATTTTCCAACGCCAGCCGATTAGTTTGATGTCAACGAGTAAAAAAACCGGGAGAGGATGACACGGATTGAAAGGAAGCACTGAACGAAGGAGAACCCAATGGCGATAAGCGGCATTTCAGGAACGAGTTACATTCCGTCATCATTGACATCGAACTCACAGGCAGTCTGGACCGCTACAAAACTGTCGCAACTGAAGAACTATGCACAATTGAAGATGTCTGTAGATCAAATCGCTCAGAAATTGGGCTGTACGGCTTCGGATGTACAGATGCAAGCTGCGAAATTAGGGTTGAAATTGACCACATCGTAATCAATAAGCGCTTCCGCCTGTTCATCTCCATCCCCGCATTAAGCGTCAATGGTCCGGTGGATCTTTAGGAAGGCGGAGCCATCTCCGACTCCGCCCTCTTTAACGGCGATTTCGAGCAATCTGGCCTCCTTTAATACCGTCCAGAACGCTACACAGGGCCATCAGCCCTGTTGCTCGACTTTTTCCCGAAGCTTCTGGAGCAGCACATCAAAGGTACCGCCGGTCAGAATCGAGGCAAACTGACTTCGGTAATTTTCAACCAGGCTGACCCCCTCGACTACAACGTCATACACTTTCCATTGGCCGTTTTCCAGGTGGAACCGATAGTCGAGCGAAACGTTTTGCTCACTCTCCAGATCCATGTGGGTTTTGACCAGTGCGTAGTCGCCCTGGAACTTCTCGGAATCGTAGTAAGCCTTCTCCTTTGTACCGCTGAGTTTTTCTATCCGGCTGATATAGGTGTTGAACAGGAGCTGTTTGAAAAGCTTTACGAATTCCTGACGGTTTTCCGGGGACTGTTCTTTCCAGGGACGCCCCAGGGCGGTTTTGCCCATGCCCTCGAAGTCGAAGTATTCATCCACTATGGTGAGGAGCTCGCTCCTCCTCTGACGCAAGGAAGGCGCATCACCTTTGTGGGATGCCCTGATGATCTGGAGGGCGCGGTCCGTCCCCGACTGGATCACAGCCAGGGGATTTGATGTGGAAGCCATGGTCCACTGCGGGACGATCGCCAACAGCATAATAACCGCAAGCCCGGCGAATTTTTTTCCTTTCAGGATTCGGCAAAACATGGTGTCTCCTTAGATATATTTTTGACTTACAGGTTATTGGAAACCGTCAGTGAGCGCAAGTGAAAAGCAGGCCCATGAGGTTATCGGGAAATACATACGAAGCGTAGAGTGGTGAAGTATCCGAACCGGATGCCGCCATGATAAAAGTGCAGGATCCCTCTCTTTGCCTGGAGGATTGGGAGCGAGACGAGGCTAAATCCGTGGACAAGTCGTACTCGAGAAGAGGAAGAATTCTTGCGCGCTTACAGGCCGCAACTGTTGCAGGGTGATGCAAAAGGGTTCTCTGGTGGGAGAAACGCGAGGAAATTGCTCATGACTTCGTCATTCCGGCGGAAGAAACTGTGTCGCAAGCGTGATGAGTTATGGTTTTTCCCCCCTTTACTAAAGGGGGGCAGGGGGGATTTTGGTTCTCTCTTATATAAGCTATCGAAATCCCTATCGATCCTTTAAAATCCCCCTCGATTCCCCTTTTAAAAAGGGGGAGGCAAAACTAAGCCCTACCGGATCTACCGAAATGTTTCTGAATTGCGACACAGCCTCTGAAGCCGGAATCCAGACATTTTGTCAACTAATTGATTTTATGGCACAAAACATGGACCCCGGCTTTCGCCTGGGTGACGTCTATTGGGTTTTTCGCCCTGATGTGGGAATTCCAATCCTTTTTCATCACCCTGCCAATGGTAAGGGATTGCATCATGGTGGTGATAGCACCCGAAGCCGGCTTATTGCCTGATCTCATTTTCCCTATGTTGCATATAAGCCTCACGCATTGAAACGTAGGGGTCAACGGCAGATTTTTTGAATTCCTCATATTTGCCAAGCCTGAGAGACGTAGTGTTCAGGATCTTTCCGGCTTTCACGGCAGGATCGACCCACACGGCGGTTGGAATCCAGAACATTGGGTCCATGACGGTGTGGTCAACGCCATATCCAAGCAGGTCACGGGCGTCGGATGGTCCCAAAAGCGGAAGCATCACGAAAGCGCCCGCCCCCACCCCATAGTGGGCCAGGGTCAGTCCAAAATCTTCTTCTTGGGGACTGCTGATGCCAAATTCGCTTTGGGCAAAATCGTACATGCCGCCAAGCCCCAGAGTCGAATTTATCAGGAAACGCTTCATTTCGGTGCTCGCCCTGCATCCCTTGCGCTGCAATATACAATTTGCAACCCGTGCCGGGGATTCGAAATTTTTGGCGGCGTTGTTGACCGAGGTCCTGAATTCCAGAGGCACAACGGCTGCATAAGCCGTTGCAGCCGGTCTAAGCGCCCAGAAATACAGCTTGTCATTGGCATTGAATACCGCCCTGTTAAAGCGCTCGTAAGGATCGCTTACCGCCGCCCTGTTCGTTTCCTCACCAAGAACTATTTCGTCACTTTCGGCAAACGCCGGGAGAATACCAAATGCTCCGGTAAGAGCGAGAGAACAGAAGAGACTGAAAAGTAAGCAAAAAAAGAACCCCGCCCGGTGCTTGTAATTGCTCATGCAGGTTGCTCCTCTCAATTATGAGAACTGTCGGGCAATTAATCTACATTGAAAAGCGGGTGATGTACACATTATAGAACGGATGTGGTCCTGTTTTTTTTTGGCTTCTGAGTGACATGTAACGGCGGTCGGAAGTCGACCATCGGAGGACGGGAATTAGGAGACACGTCCAGTTCCCTTTGACGATCCCTGGATCGAAGGCTTTGATTACTTTTGCGGACCCGCGTTAAAGCTTATGTTCCTCGACCGGTATAAAGTTTAGAAGCCAAATTCGGCAAGCAGCGAATCGACCTCGTCCTGGGACTGTACAGCGTCAGGCACGGCCGCATGCGCCGGTCCGTAAAGATTGTCGTTAGTCTTCTGCCTGTTCGTATCCGCCTTTACGCCAAAGGTTCGGATCAGGTTGACGAGTTTGCTTTGAATGTCGTGCAGCAACTGAGTTATTTTGAGAATGATCTGACCGCTCAAATCCTGGTAATCCTGGGCCGTCATAATGATGTCCAGGTCGGAGCGATGTTGGCCGATTATCGATTCCATGGTGTCCAGGGCTTGGTTGCCGCGCGCGAGTTTCTTTTCGGCCGAATCGCCTATCGCATTCAATCCGCCCATGAGGGAGCGCAACTCGGAAATCAGTTCCAGTTCGCCCGCAAGCCTGTCCTGCATCGCCTCGACATGATCCAGGGTCGTTATGGCCGACCTTTCCGTCATCTCCATCATATGCTCGAGGCGATTGCCGGAATCGGGCAGTTTATCCTCCACCATGTCCTTCAGGGATGGTTCGAGATTATTTAGAAAACCGCGTATAGAGTCATGCAGGCCCCTGGCCAGGCTGCCCACTTCTTTATAGAGAACCGATGGCTGGGACTGTTGGTCGGCAAGGTCCAGCAGCACCTCCTGCGCGTGCGAGACATCGCCGTCGGCAAAGGCCTGCATGAATTCTTTGCCCTTTTCGAGCAACTTGTCCAGCTTGGCCTCTTCCGAATCGGGCGCCTCACGCTCGCCCGCATCGGCGGAACAGAGCAGGCTCTCGATTGTTTGCAAAGTTTCCGCCGACCCCCTGAAAGTAAGGTGGAAGTTACATTCCGATGGGCTGTCGCAAACTACCGACAACTCGCCGCCCCAACTTCGCACCAGCTCGCTCAGGCTGTTAAGTCCTGCAATTTCTTCACCCTCCCGTACAGCTTCAGCCTTCGCTTCGATTTTTCCTGAACTCTCGACCCCAACCCCCCCGGGCATTTCATCGTCGTCCAGAGCGGGTGCATCCTCCTCGGACGGGCCCAGAATCTCCCGCAATTCGTTCAAATCGATTTTGCCTTTTCCGTTGCCGTTACCGGAACCTCGCATCTGATCGACCAGTGAGCTTATGGCGAATCCCAATACTGCAATGGAGTCTACGCCACCCGGCGAGACATTGCTCGTCAGGAATTTTTCCAGTTCAACGCCAGCCTTTGCAAGGTCCTCCAAACCAAACATGGCCGCCGTAGTGTGAAATGAGGTGAGGAATTGGCGGGATTTTTCCTTCTGCTGTTCGCCATCCCCAACGCTCATGGCGGAAATGCTCTCTTCGGCGCCTCTGAGAAGCTTTACCAATTCATTCCAGTCTTCTTTTTCCAAAGACATCATCTTGTGCTTTCCTCGTAAAGGCTGATTATCCCTTTGACATCGATTATTAAAGCAACTTTGCCATCCCCGAGAATGGCGCCTCCGGAGATCCCCGGCAATTGTCTGAACATGCCCCCAAGGCTCTTGATCACTACCTCCTGCCTGCCGACAATTTCATCGGCAAGCAGACAGTATGAATTCAGGCCTTCGCTGACCACCAGGAGCAATCCCTCCCAGGGGTCCCGGCATTTGGGTTCTTCATTGAAAAAGTCATGCAGGCGAACGAGCGGCATAAGGGAATCCCTGACCTTAACCAACTCTCCCCTGCCCTGCACGGTAAAATAGGCCTCCTTGGGGGGCCTCAATGACTCCTTGAGGGCAATGGTCGGCACGATAAACCGCTCGGCCCCGATTTGAATTATCATCCCATCGATAATGGCCATCGTTAGAGGGAGTTTCATGTGAAAAGACGACCCTTTGCCGAACTGGCTCACCACTTCGATTTTTCCGCGCAGGCGCTCGACGCATTTCTTTACGACGTCCATCCCGACGCCGCGGCCCGATACTTCGGTCACCTTGTCCTTCGTCGAAAATCCCGGATGGAAGATCAGATCGAATATCGCTTTTTCATCGACAACATCGCCGGCCCCGATGATCCCCCGTTCGATCGCCTTTTCGCGGATCCTCTTGGCGTCAAGACCCCGCCCGTCGTCCTCTATGTCGATTACGATGTTGCCGCCCTTCTGTTCGGCCGCGATGACTATTCTGCCCGCCGGATCCTTGCCTACCTCCATACGATCGTCGGGCATCTCTATTCCGTGGTCCACCGAGTTTCGAATCATGTGTACGAGCGGCTCATATATTTCTTCGACCATGTTCCGGTCAATCTCGGTCTCCTCACCATTCATCGCCAGGACCACTTCCTTGCCCGATTTTTTGGACAGATCGCGAACCAGCCGAATCATCTTTTGGAAAGTGTTCTTGATGGGCACCATGCGCATGGACATGCTGATACGCTGTATTTCCGCTGTGATCCTGTTTAGCTGAACACTGTCCTTCTGCAACTTTTGCTCTTTTATTTTCAGGATGTCAGGGTTCTGCAGCACCATCGACTGGGCGATGACCAGTTCCCCAACCATATCCACAAGATTGTCCAGCTTGCGCGTGTCTATCCTGACCGATGCGGCGTTCTCCACCGTGTGCCTCTGCTCGCGCAAAGCCCTCGACACCTCTCTCGGGCTGGCCATCCCCTCATCTATCGCCGCCTCACCAAACTTCATTCCTTCCGATTGGCTCTTTTGAGCAATATCATCGACTGTTCCGTCCTCAAGAACTCCATGCTCGACGAGAATCTTTCCAACTTTCCTGAACGGGACCTGGGTACCGACGGAAGGATCACCGCTAAAGTTTTTCACCTTTTCAAGAAAGCTCATGACGATGGGCGAGGTCTCTTTGCGCCCTCCATCACCTTTTTCCAGCTCCTCAAGCAGCCCTTTTAAAATGTCGGTAGCCGCCAGAACCAGATCGATCACCGAGTCGGTTATCACCAATTTGCCGGATCTCGCCGAGTCCAGAAGGTTCTCAACCTCGTGGCTCAGGTGGTGGATTTCCATCAAGTTGAGAAAACCAGCAACGCCTTTTATACTGTGAAAGGGCCGGAAGACGGCGTTTATAGCTTCGGTATCGCCGGGATTGGTCTCAAGCCCGAGCATGTTCATTTCGATCGACGAAAGGTGCTCCTTGGCTTCGTCAATAAAGTCTTTGAGGAGCTCAGGGTCTTGTATCTCGGCTGCTTCGGACTCACTTTCTCCCTTGAACAGACTGTCAAGATCGACGACCGGCTCACCGGGGTCAGCGTCGTTGCCCGCATCCGGAGACTCGTCAGAATCAGAGCCGTTGCCTGAATCCGCAGACATCGAAGCAAAAAAATCCTCCTCTTCCTCCGATTTGGGGGCGACTTCTGCTTCGCCATTGCCGGAACCGCTCTCCGCTGAATCAGGCAAAGCCTGGAGCGTTTCGAGAGAACCGAGTAGTTTTTGAATCTCGAGCCAATCAGCACCAGGATTGGAGGACTCCTCCAGAATGAGGCGCTTGAAAATCAGTCTTGCTCTTTCGATATTTGCAGCCATGGGGGCTGCGGGTCCAATTTGCCCCTCAAGGTCATCAAGAAGGTTCAGGCATTCTCCGATACCCACGAGGTCCTCAGGACTGTCAATCACCCCATTGGCAAGCCGATCAAGTATATTTTCCATGAGCAAAGATCCGAATGATAGTAAACTGCATTAATTCATCGCCAAGACTGTGATATCTGAGGCAGATGAGTTCCTACCGCGGCACGATCTTAGCCAGCTTCTCTTCGAGGGTCGCTGCGGTGAAGGGCTTCACTATGTAGTTGCTGACCCTTGCCTTTACAGCTTCCACGATGTTTTCTTTCTGAGCTTCCGCCGTGACCATCAGAAACGGAGTATCCTTGATATTGTCGGTGCCCCGGACCTGTTTGAGCAGTTCGAGGCCCGTCATCCTTGGCATGTTCCAATCCGATACAATCAGGTCCACTTTTGTCGTTTTTAGAACATCCAGGGCTGCCGATCCATCTTCCGCTTCTATAATGTTTTCGAACTCCAGGTCGCGGAGAATCTTTCTGACTATCCGCCGCATTGTGACGAAATCGTCAACGACGAGCACTGTCAGGTCCTTGTAGGCCATGGATAATACCTCCTCTAAATCTCTCTGCACCTTGTCCGCGCTTATGCGGTGCAGTCAAGTGCGCCTTTTCCCGAAACAAGAAAATTCGTAAGAGTTCGTGGTATATCGCTCAAAGATACTACTTTATCGACCCCACCAAGCCTGATCGCTTCCTTTGGCATCCCGAACACCACACAACTCGCTTCATCCTGAGCAAGAGTATAAGCACCTGCTTTTTTCATCTCGAGCAATCCGGCGGCGCCGTCCCTGCCCATTCCGGTCATAATGACACCGAGCGCATTCGCCCCGGCAAAGCTGGCGACGGAAAGGAACAGAACATCCACGGACGGCCGCTGATGGAAAACGAGCGGGCCGGATTTGACTTCGACGTAATAGGTGCCGCCAACGCGCTTTAACACCATATGAAAGTTTCCCGGCGCAATGAGGGCGGTCCCGGGGAGAACAGCATCCCCATCTTTAGCCTCGCGCACTTCGATCCGGCATAACTCGTTCAACCGGTTCGCAAAAGTCGTCGTAAAGCGCGGGGGCATATGCTGGACGATCACGATTCCAGGAGCGTTGGGGGGCATTGACATAAGAACTGATTTCAGCGCTTCGGTCCCTCCGGTCGATGCGCCCATGGCGATGACCTTATGAGTAGATTGCTTGAGAGCCAAGCTGGGCCTGGCGCCATTATTCCGATTCTCATCCACTTCGCGGGCGTCGTGCAACGGGGCATCGACAGGCCTGGGGGCGGACATACGCACGCTGGCTGCCGCACGAATCTTTTCGGCCAACTGTGCGCTCATATCTCCAACGGAGTATGATCCGCCGGGCTTGGCCAATACTTCTACTGCTCCGTGTTCCATAGCCTCCATAGCCATTTCACTGTTGGCCGGGGTCAATGAACTCACGATAATTGTCGGAATTGGATGATACTTCATCAATTTTCGTAAAAAACTCAAGCCGTCCATGCGCGGCATTTCGATGTCCAGAGTTATGACGTCAGGTTTTAAATTTACAATTTTATCCCTGGCGACATATGGATCGGGCGCCACGCCGATTACGGAGATATCGGCGTGCTTTGACAATTCCTGTGAAAAAATTTTTCTCACAATGGCTGAATCATCAACTATGAGTACTTTTATCTGCTTCATCTTTCAGAGCCCGATCGAATCATCTCTAATAATGTCAAGGCATTAAACTCAATTGGACAAATAATTTACAACGGCGGAACCAGCCGGCTCTCCAAACATGGCAAAGACAAGTCCTTCTTCGGCATGAGTCGTATCCATGCTTTCGGGCCCGATCTTCCAGGACCTGGGTATTCCCAAATGCCAGCCTGTATTATTTATCCTGGCGTGATATCCGCCCCCGACCATATTTGCCAGTTCTTTCAGGCTGTCGCAAAGGTCGTCATCATTGACCTGGTCTTCTTCGATACCGAGGAAGTTGGCAGTTATCATCCTGGCGAATTCTTCACTGACTTGCAATGAAATGGCGATACGCTCCGTGTGATTCAGGAGGCTGATTTCCGATTCGTAGTCGAAAGACCCATCCCCCGGTCCATACTCCCCGAAATCCACCATTGCAAAAAACATGGTCTCGAGGACTTCAGAAATCACATCCTTCAACATCTGTTCCTGTTCGAAAGCCATCTGTCTCTCCCATGATGCGGCTAAGCAAAGCCCTAATCTCCTCAGGCCGGAAAGGTTTGCGAATGTAGCCGCTGGCGCCCAGCTCCATCAGTTGATTGAGCCTGTCCTCGTTGGCTTCTGTTGTGACAAAAACCACCGGAGTATCCCTGCAAATATCCCTTTCTCTGAGGGACTGTATAAAACCAGTGCCGTCCATTACGGGCATATGAACATCAGACAGAATCAGGTCTATCCACTTGCCCTCCAAAATGTCCAGAGCTTCCTGGCCGTTCGAAGCCTCCATACACTCTCCGAGCTCGAAGCCGGAGATTTGAAGGGTCTTCAGAATGACCTTCCGCATCGATTTGGAATCATCCACTATCAAAACGTTATATGACATGGCCCCCTCGCGCGATGCGCGTCATTCCGGCGGTCCCGTGTTTGAGTGCTTCGAGTCGGGACCCCGAGCCGGAGAATCCAGATGCAATCGGCGCACATCAAATTTCTATCTCGGCTTCGCTTCCTACCTTTAAAACCACTCTGCCGGTATTCATCTCCAGTCGCACTGTGCGATTGACCTCTCCGCCTACATGCTCGGCGGCTACGCCTACGTTGTTTTTCCAAAAGATCTTGCGCATTGCCAGATAATTTCTCTTGCCGATATTGAAGAGGCCGTTTGGATCGAGCATTTGTGCACCGCCGACGGTTTTCACCACGATGTTTTCTTTTTTGGCCCCCATTTGATAACTGCTCTTGAACAGACGAGTGATTCCCGTATCCGCAAACATGCATGGGTTCTTCTTGGCTTTTTCAGGATCCAGAGAAGACTCCGGAAGCATATAATGAAGCATTCCGCCGACGCATGCGACCGGATCGAAAATTATTACGGCAATACAGGAACCGAGTGAATATGTGACTAGAAACTCATCCGGTGAGCTGCTGACCGCCATATCCGCCACCCCGACGACTCTTCTTATCTGAGACTTTTTTGTACTTATTGCCCCTGGATTTTCCATCAGATCTCCTGATCCAGAGTTATTATCTACTTTCCCGGACGTACGCTAATTGCGGTATATAGCCGGCCGAACATAAGACAGGGTATGCTTCAATCCTGTAAGGCTTTCCGAATGCCCGACGCAAAAATAGCCCCCGGGGCACAGGAAGCCCGCCATTCTGTTGACCAGTTCCTCCTGGGTTTTCTTGTCGAAATAGATCATCACGTTTCTGCAGAAAATAAAATCAAACAGTCCTTTGAAGGGATAACGTTCTTTAAGATTAAGCCTGTGAAAAGTGATGATCTGTTTAACATTGGGAGCTATACGGAATTCCGGCCTCCCATTTGCGCTGCTGATTTTTTGAAAATAGGTCTGCCGAAATGCAGGCGGAACTTTTTGTACCTTTTCTTCCGTGTAAATCCCACGGCTTGCCGTCTCAAGCACTCGAGTGGATATGTCGGTCGCCAGTATGCGCAAATCCCATCTCGTAAGATCCGGCAAGTTAGACAGCACACACATGGCCAAACTGTATGGTTCTTCTCCGGTCGAGCACCCCGCGCTCCATATTCTGATCCTGGAATCACCGTCTTTTCGCTTTTTCGCAATCAGTTCAGGCAGAGCGACCTTATCTAGAAAATCAAAATGTTGGGACTCTCGAAAAAAATATGTAAGGTTTGTCGAGATGGAATCGAGAAAATGGACGAATTCGCCTTGATCGGTCCCCGAGGTAATGCATTTGAAATATTCCTCGTATGAACCGATGCCGGTCAGTCGTAGCCGCTTGTTGAGCCTTGCCTGCAGAAGCGCTTTTTTGCCTTCGTGCAGATTTATACCGCATAGCTCGTAAACAAGCCGGCTGAATTGCTGAAACAGACGATCCGGCATGTCATTTTCCATTCCGCTGCTCTCTGTTCATCAGGCCACTTTATCAAGGAGACAAATTTCGCTGTTGCTCAGAACACGGTCGATATCGAGCAGTATTTTTACACCACCGCCTGTTTTGGCCATCCCGAGGACATAATCGGTCTTCAAACTGGTCCCGAAGCTCGGAGTGTCTTCGATATCGGCGCCCTTAATATTGAGCACCTCAGAAACCGAATCTACCACCACGCCTATGTGCAGTTTTGCGTCAGTACCGTCGATTTCGACCACTACGATGCACGTGCGTTCGGTATAGCTGCTCTCTTCCATTCCGAACCTTAGCCTCAGGTCAATGACCGGGATTACCTTGCCCCTGAGATTGATCACCCCTTTGACGAAATCAGGCGTCTGCGGCACCGGCGTAGTACGCATCATCCCTATTATTTCTTTTACCTTTAGTATGCCGATTCCGTATTCTTCATCCCCCAGAGAAAAGGTGAGATACTTTCCTTCCCTGTCCAACCCCGAACTTAATGTCTGATCTTTCATAAGAATCCCTTCCTTGTCACCTTCGCGTCTAATATGCATTCTTCTACTGAGGTCGTTCCTTGGGTATAAATCGGCAGAAGAATTTTTTTTCTTCAGTGCTACTCGCAAAAATATGCAAAAATTGACTGCAAAAGCACATTCGTCGACCCGGACGCAATTTATCGAGAAGTACATCTTGGTTTTCCACCGCTTGATTTTTTTTGCGCAACTCCGCACGTGTGGCGAAATCGCACTTGACTTTCACCATTTATTCACCTAATTTTACTTAAACCTTCGAAAGGAGTTCACCGTGACAGGGCTCACTCCGGCGCAGGAAAAAGTTTTCCGGTTCGTTCGGGAATATATTACCCGGCACAGTTATTCTCCATCTTACGAGGAAGTGCGGCATCATCTGGGATTCAAGTCTCTCAACTCGGTTTACAAGCACCTTAAGCAACTTGAAGAACGAGGCTATCTGAAGACCCCGTGGAACAACAAAAAACGCGCTCTCGACCTGACCCCGCTGCACTCCTCCTCAAGAGCCGGGACCACAAACATTCCCTTCCTGGGGACGGTTGCCGCCGGAATACCGATTGAGCCGGTCCAGACGGCGGAAGCGATAGAAGTTCCGGAAAATTTCCTCGGTAATGGAAGCAATTTCGCCCTGCGGGTTCGAGGCGATTCAATGATCGAGGACGGCATCAGGGACGGAGATATTTTGATCATTACCCAGCAACCCCAGGCTGAAAACGGACAAACTGTTGTGGCCCTGGTAGCCGGGGAAGCGACCGTCAAGAAATTTTACCGCAGAGAGAACAAAATCGAATTGAGACCGGCCAATTCCCGAATGAAACCGATTGTGGCAAACGCAGAAGAGATCGAGGTGGTGGGTGTTGTAATGGGCCTGTTGCGTAATTACCGGGTGAACAGGCGGCTGCATCCCACCAGAAAGACAGTGTAGTGAATAGGGATATTGTTCATCTGGGGATTCCCGATTTTTATACGGCAATCGAAGAACTGAGGCGGCCCGAATTGAAGAGGCGGCCGCTCGCCCTGGCCGATGCAGGGGACAGGTCGGTTATCCAGGGCGTAAACAGTCATGCGAGAAAAGAGGGCATCCGTGAGGGTATGCCGCTTTGCCGGGCGCGCCGCCTATGCCGGCGGCTTTATGTAATGCCGTCTGATTTTTATCATTACCGGGAAAAACACCAGGAGATTGTTCGGGAATTCGGGTTCTTTTCACCGCTTGTCGAGGGGGGCTTTCCAGGAAGTTATTTCATAGATATCAGCGGGACTCGCCGCCTCTGGGGGCCTGGACCGGATCTGGCCTGCCGGATAGAAAAGGACCTGTACATAAAAATGGGGATTCGGGCACGGATCGGGCTTGCTTCAAACAAACTGGTAAGCCAGGTTGCCTCAACTTGCATTGATCTGGGAGACCTGAGTTTTATATTCCCGGGCAATGAAGAATCGTTTCTTTCACCTCTTCCCGTGGATTTTCTTCCCGGCGTAGGCGGGGTTACCACATCCAGGCTGGCTGGTTTCAACATCCTGAGAATCGGCCAACTGGCTTCCTTTCCCCTCGACATGCTTGCGGCGGTTTTTGGCAGCAGTGCTGAACGTCTCCTGAAAATCGCAAAGGGGATGGACCCCGCCCCCGTACTTCCCTCTCAACGGGTCCCACGGGTATCCGTTACGAAAATCCTGGACCGTGATGAAATCGATCCGGAGCATCTGGAATCCATTTTATTCCGGCAGGTTGAAGAAGGAGGCTGGAACCTGCGCGGCCATAATCGCTGTCCCGGGAGCTTCAGACTGGAGATTCAATATGCTGACGGCAAGTCGGTCGACGCCAGGAAGCGGATTTTACCAGGTTCGGTGCAGGCTGACCGCCTCCTTTTTCGATCGGTTCTCCCCGTCTTTAACAAGCTTTTCAGCAGGCGCGTGGCCGTGCGAAGGCTGGTGCTGGAGTTTTCGGACCTCGTGATGCCCTGTGCCCAGCTTCCGCTTTTCACGTGGGAAAATATGAGATCGTCAAAAGAGCGCGACATTCAGAAGGTGCTGGATTCGATCCGTGTGAAATTTGGAAAGGGAACAATTGCATGGGCGTTGAGCTGTGAGCAGTGAACAGAAAGAACTCAAGACCGGTAAACAACCGATGAATGGGGCGCAACAGCCGATAACAGACCACCCGTTTACTGCTCGCTGTTCACCGTCCACCGGTTTTGTCCACCTCCATGTCCATTCCTTCTATTCCATGATGCAGGGAGTAAGCTCGCCCGAAGTCCTGTGCAGGGAGGCTAAAAAGGCTGGTTTTACCCACCTTGCTCTGACTGATACAAACGGCTTTTACGGTCTTATCAATTTCCTGGAGGCAGCACGCGCAGCCGGGATAGAACCTATAGTCGGGGCCGAGATAAAAACCACGCAAACGAGTGCGGTGTTTCTTGCACGAACCGCCGCGGGATACGAAATCCTCTCGGAGCTCATCACCCGCCGCCATATTGAAAATGACTTCTCATTTATCCGGAGCTTTCCGGAAAAAAATTCCGACCTCGTACTGCTCAGCTCCGATCCGGAATTGCTAAAAGTATTCCGAAGGCGGTTGGAATGCTTTTTTGAAATAGTGCCGGGCCCATCCGACCGAAAGCTTCTCCATACGGCAAAGGAGATTGGCATTGCGCCTGTGGCCACAAACGCGGTCTATTTTGCCGGAGAAAAGGACCACCCTCTTCACCGGCTCGTTCGGGCAATAGATCTGAACAAAACCATGGGATCTCTTATGCCGGGGGAGATCGCAGCTCCGAGCCGAAGGTTGAAATCAGCCCTCGAGATGTCGGTACACTTTCCCAATTGCCCGGAGGCGCTGGCCAACTCGGTAAAGATTGCCCAAGCCTGTTATACCGCCTGGGACATTTTCCAGACCGTTTTTCCTCATTATCTCGACAAAAACGAGGACCACTTCACCCTCCTTGTCTCCGAGTGCCGCAGGGGGATTGAACGGCGCTACGGAAAAACCTGCAAAGCGATTGAAGATCGCCTCGCTGAAGAACTCGATCTTATTCGCGCCAAAGGGTTTGTGGATTATTTCCTGGTAGTTGCCGATATAGTGCGCCGCCGCCCGATCCACTGCGGCCGGGGCAGCGGTGCTGCAAGCCTGGTCAGTTATCTTTTGGGGATAACGCACGTCGATCCCATCCGGCACAATCTCCTGTTCGGCCGATTTTTAAATCCCGAACGCAAAGACCTTCCGGACATTGACGTTGATTTTCCGTGGGACGAACGCGCTGGGCTTTTTGACGAAATAACGGCTCATTACGGAAGCCACAGGCTGGCCTTGGTAAGCAACCACGTTGGGTTCCGGGCCAGGGCCTCGGTTCGGGAGGTGGCGAAAGTATACGGCGTTCCCGCTTCCGAAATAAAGGCGGTAACCCGCCGGATGAACTATTGGAGCTCACATGGGATATGGGAACATGTAAAATCACACCCCAAATTCCGCAATTTTCCCCTTGATCCGCCCTGGCCGGAAATCATCGCCCTCGCTTCGCGCCTGGAGTCATTACCCCGCGTTATCGGGACCCATTGCGGCGGGGTGGTGCTGGTTCCGGACCGGGTTTCGAGGTATGTTCCGGTCCAGATAAGCGCCAAAGGGGTACGGATCATCCAATGGGAGAAAGACCAGGCCGAAAAGGCGAGCCTCGTCAAAATTGACCTTCTCGGCAATCGCTCGCTTGCCGTGATCCGCGACACCATCGAGTCGGTCCGGGAAAATACGGCGAAGACAATCGATTATGCGACCTTCAATCCGATTGACGACCCGCAGACAAGGGAAATCATCAGCCGGGGAAATACAATGGGCGTCTTCTACCTTGAATCTCCGGCCATGCGGCTCCTCCAGGCAAAGGCAGGAACCGGTGATTTCGAGCATGTAGTGATCCATTCGTCTATTATACGCCCGGCCGCAAACCGATTTATTCGACAATATCTTGGGCGCCTTCATGGAGAACCATACGAGCCACTCCATCCAAACCTCAAAGATATCCTTGCCGAAAATTACGGGATACTGGTCTATCAGGAAGATGTCGTGCAGGTGGCAATGGCGCTGGCCGGGTTTTCATGGGGCGAGGCGGACAGCCTGAGAAAAGTGATAAGCAAGAAAAGCCGGGAGCAGCTCTCAGACTACAGGGCGCGCTTTGAGCAGGGATGCGCCCGAAACGGGATTTCCCCCGAAGTAGTGGAAAACGTATGGGACATGTTCACCTCTTTTTCCGGCTATTCTTTCTGCAAGCCGCATTCGGCCTCATATGCCCTGGTGAGCTTCAAGTCTGCGTATCTTAAAGCGCATCATCCAGCGGAATTCATGGCGGCGGTCATCTCCAATGGAGGAGGCTACTACAGCACTTTCGCCTATATTTCTGAAGCCCGGCGCCTGGGGATCGAGGTGCTGGGGCCGGATATAAACGAAAGCCGTTTACCCTACACCGGCATGGGAAAAACGATACGAACAGGTTTCCAACAGCTTCAAGGAATAAGGAAGAGCGCCACCGAAGCCATTATCAGAGAAAGGAGCCGGGGCGGACCTTTTTTATCGATCGAGGACTTTCTCAATCGGTTGAAAGGGCAAGGCGGCATATATGCCCAGGACGCCGCCATACTTGCAAAAAGCGGCGCCTTTGACTCCATTTCGGAGGTCTTTAACCGCCCTCAAATCCTCTGGTTCATCGAAGCATGGTTTTTGAAATACGGTGCTCAGTGGTCAGTGGCCAGTAGTCAGGCAAAAGCTTTTTCCGACCACTATAGTACGGCCGCCACCGGCAACCGGTTCCTCTGTTTTCAGTCCTCCGTCAAGGTCCCTTCCCTTCCGGATTTTTCCGACCATAAGAAATGGGCGCATGAATCGGAAACCCTGGGATTTCCCCTTTCGGTCCATCCCCTTGACCTGGCAGAGTCTTTTTTCCGTTCTCTGCGGCAATCAGTAGTTCCGGCATCCGATCTGGCCGCACACGTGGGGAAAAAAATCCACATGAAGGGATGGCCCATTACTCGGAAAGAAGTCTTAACCAGAGAGG
>Ga0326727_10015393_pt1 | contig 16421 bp, 13 predicted proteins | sample MB2enrmetagenome_FD_207643 | JGI IMG/M metagenome (GOLD analysis project Ga0326727, IMG submission 207643) | Lab enriched peat soil microbial communities from McLean, Ithaca, NY, United States - MB29MY | ecosystem: Environmental > Terrestrial > Soil > Wetlands > Peat | place: USA: New York...
TGGTCTGGGTTGGGCTGTTTCTGCTGCCGGTTTCCAACCTCGTGCCGATGATGCAATACATGGCGGAACGGTTTCTTTATTTGCCGCTGATGGGGTTTCTGCTGGCGCTGGGAGGCGTGTGCTTGCATTTGCGCCGCCGCGGCCTGGCCGGCGCGGGGGCGGGATTGCTGATTTTAGTCTGGGCGGCCTCCAGCCGCGAACGCCTCGGCATCTGGCATGATGAGGTGACATTGTTTGTCCAGACCAGCCTGGCCAACCCGGCAGACTGGCGGTCGCGTGAAAATGCTGTCGTTGCCATTTTCAATCTGCCGCAAATGCTGCCCTTTTTCACGCTGGACCCGGGGACGCGCGAAGTGTTCGCCGACCCTCCGCCCCGGACCGCCGATGCGGCGGCGATGCTGCACACCTTGACCCAGGCCCGCCGCCTTTTCCCCGATGAACACCGCTTCACCGCCGCCCTGGGCCTGACCTATGCGCTGCGCGGCCAGATGACCAACGCCATCCCCTTGCTGGAATTGGCCACGCGCCAGAAAACCAATGATGCCGAGTGTTGGATTGACCTGGGCACTGCTTACAGGCTGGAAAACAACCGGCCCCAGGCGCGCGCCGCCCTGGAAAGGGCCTTGCGCCTCAATCCAACCAACCGTCTTGCCCTCCTCCATCTCCGCGAATTGCAGGAAAAACTGGATCAGCCGCCGCGTTGATGGAACAAATCTGCCCTTCCTAATCCTAATCTTAATCTTAATCCTAATCTCTTACAGCATGTTTGCCACGCGCTCCAGCATGGCGCGGTTGCAATCCCACCACAAGCCAAGGGCGTGGAACAGACTTTGCCCCGTCAAGAGCGGAATGGCGATGACCAGCACCATCGCATTGCCAAGAAAAATGATGACCCCCGAAAACAGACGGCCCTGGCTGGCGATGTCCGTCTGGCGGGTCTTCAATATGTGCCACGTCAGCGTGACGTGAAAAGCGTAAGCCGCTCCGAGCAGCAGATGAAACCAGGCCAGATAGCCGCGACGCCATTGCCAGAGCAGATCGCCGATGAAAAAGACCGCCACCACCAGCACCGCGTAGAGCGGGAAAAAATACGGCGCCAGCGTGATGATAAAATTGTTTTTGGTGGTGATGACCTGCCCGCCGTGCGAGGCGGCTTGGAACTGTTTGACCCGACCGCCAAAAATCCAGGTCCAGACCGCGTGCGTCAATTCGTGTCCGAAGACGTAAATCCACATGGGTTTGGGCAGGAGCAAAAAAATGACCACCCAACAAGCCGCTCCTGCCAGCATCGGCAGCCACACCCGGCCCGCCGCGGCGGAGGCGAACAGCACCTTCCACAAAGCCTGGGCGGTGCCCAGGCAAACCGGCAGCAGCAGAATTCCCAGCAACATTTTGACCCATTTGGGCATGCGCCAGAATTGGGAATCCTGGCGCGGGAAGCGAGAAATTTTCGTGCCGCACCTGTCAATAAGTGTAATTCCGGTCGGCTTTCTTTACAGTCCCGATCTTTGCGACAACAGTTCACATTGAATAGGCCGTAACCATCAACACCACAATAAGTTGCAATAATGTTGTCAAAAATGAGAAAGTTCCATTCTTATCAACTTCACGTCGAAGAGTTTTACACTTCGATGGAATAATGATGGTATTCATGGCGTGAACTTCATAGTCATAACATGCCTGGCCAAAGCAACTTACGATATTAGTCGTCACATTGTGGCCGAATTGGCCCGCTATTTGCTAAATAACATACCAAGAAGTCTCATGATTGGGCGATGAGACGGAATAATATAAAATCATATGAAATCAGCCCAAATAGCAAAGCTCAATACACTAACAAAACAAACGCTGGCCTTCGCGGTTTCAGGTTTGTTTCTCGCGGTTGTCAGTGCGGCCTTCGCCCAAATCACAATTGATCCTGAAGGCACATGGGTCGATCCACATAATAGTTACGTATTCGATGCGGCCTCCGGTCAGCCCACCGATCTTAACGGGAGTTTCATCGTGATTGGTGATGGTTCGTCGATTGAATCCTGGAATTTTGATGTTGACGGAACGCATTACACAGGGGGGGAATGCATCTCGGAAGACATCATAAGCTGCAACCAATATGGCTTTGACGGAACTTGCACAATTGTCGATGACGGATGCACCTTCACTTGTTCTGGTGATTACGGAAATGATGAGTGTTGCAGGTGCAAAAAAGCTCCGGATCAATTCAGCACTTTGACAATGTTGTTTGGCGCCCTGGCCGCAATGGCTGGCGTTCACCACCGCCTTCGCCTGCGAAGCGCGGCCATGCCCGTGCTTGCATAGTGCCGCGATGAAGCAGGGGCCGCGAAAGTCCCGAATAAAAGTCTGATCTTTACACAGCCCGCCGCAACCGGCGGGCTTTTTGTTTTGGTCTCACGGCGCCACTGCCGCCCGGAAAAGCGCCGGCCTGATTCAGCACTCATTATTCATTGACAATCCCTCCGACTTTGTCGGAGTGGGTCAACCCAATGCGGCCGGGTTCAAAAACTTTGAACTTTGGCGGCTGTACACTTAGAGTTCGCCCCATGACGAGTCCCAAATCATAATATGGCCCACGATTCCTTTGGCCAGTTTGTGCAAGCGTTGGACAAGGCCGGCGAACTCAAACGCGTCTCCCAGCCGATTGCCACCGAGTTGGAAATCACCGCATTGGCCGACCGCGAAATGAAATCGCCCGGCGGCGGCAAGGCGCTCCTCATCGAACAACCGACGGTCAACGGGCGGGTGTCGCCCTTTCCAGTGGCCATCAACACGCTCGGCTCGCACCGGCGCATGGCCATGAGCATGGGGGCCGGGTCGGTCGAAGAGGCGGCGCGGGAATTGGGCGCGCTGCTCAAGGCCAAGCCGCCGGTTAATTTTGGGGAGGCGATTCAATTGCTGGGTCTGGCTCTGGATTTGCGCCACGCCAAACCCAAGCTCGTTGGCCAAGGCGCATGCCAGGAGGTGGTGCTTCGGGCCGCAGAATTGGCCGGCGGCGCTCCCGAGGCCTGTCCGACTCTGGCCGCCCTGCCGATTCTCAAATGCTGGCCGCTGGATGCGGGACGTTTTATCACCCTGCCCTGCGTGGTGACGCGGGACCCCGACACCGGCGCACGCAATGTGGGCATGTACCGCATGCAAATTTACGACGGCCAAACCGCGGGCATGCACTGGCAACTCCAAAAAGTCGCCGCGCGCCACGGCAAACGCCACTCCGAAAGCGGCCAGCCCATGCCGGTCAGCGTCTTTCTGGGCGGCGATCCGGTGCTGACCTTTTGCGCCTCGGCCCCGCTGCCGGATGGGATGGACGAATTTTTGCTGGCCGGCTATTTGCGCAAGAAATCCGTCGAATTGGTCAAATGCCTGACCAACGATTTGGAGGTCCCCGCCGATGCCGATTTTGTCATCGAAGGCTATGTGGACCCGAAGGAGCCGTTGCGCACCGAAGGGCCTTTCGGCGATCACACCGGCTATTATTCGCTGCCGGATTTGTATCCCGCTTTTCATGTCACCGCCATCACCCATCGCAAGGAGGCCGTTTATCCGGCGACGATTGTCGGCAGGCCGCCGATGGAGGATTTTTACATTGGCACGGCCAGTGTGCGATTGTTCCTGCCGGTCTTGAAAATGAATTTCCCGGAGCTGGTCGATCTGGCGCTGCCCGCCGAGGGGGTTTTTCACAACCTGGTGTTTGTCAGCATCAAAAAGACCTATCCCATGCAGGCTTACAAAATCATGCACGGCCTGTGGGGCATGGGCCAGATGATGTTCACCAAATACATCGTGGTGGTGGACGCGGACGTTGACGTGCATGACACCAGCGAGGTGTTGTTCCGTCTTTGCGCCACGACCGATCCGCAGCGCGACGCCCTATTCACCCGGGGCCCGGCGGACGTGCTGGACCATGCCACGAGTCAATTCGCCATCGGCACAAAAATGGGGATTGACGCCACCAAAAAGCTGGCCGGCGAAGGATTCAAACGCGAGTGGCCGCCGCTGATTACCATGGACGAGGCGGTGCGAAGGAAAATCGACCTGCTGTTTCCCTCCCAATCCTGATCCCGGGATCTGAAGTCAAGAATACATACTTGACAACAAGGCCCGCGACACGCGTTTTGATCAATGTTTGCAGGGGTTTCGTCTTATAAAAAAAGTGGTCACCATGACCTGTACAAATTCCGTCCTTTGTGATAAAATCTCCAAATGAGCACGCTGTGTCGCGTCAAATGGGAGTGTCGGAATGTCCGGGGAGCGCGACCGTCCCGGTCGCTGGGCGGCGCGTCTCGCGCCGCACTTCTGGACAAAGATGTGTTTGGCGGGACGCCAAACACGGCGTGCGAGACGCACGCGCTCCTGATCCATTTTTCCGCCTTCCTGAAAGGGCTGACGGACTCGAAAAAATTTCGGATATTTCGGAAATATTTCGGAAAAACAGCCCTTTTCCGAAAATATTTCGGATTTATTTTTTTGGGGAGCGCGTCCCGCGCCGCACTTCCAATTGAACTTCCATGCCCGTCCATGAGAGTCCAAGTGAGTCAAACCAAGTCAAACCGATGCTGCCTGTCAAATTGCCCGGCAAATCCACGCAAATGCTTTAACATGAATACCTTGCAGAATAAGCAGCCTTTTGTCCGGTCAAAGCCGGTCAAACCAAGTCAAACCGCTTTTCTTTGCGTTCCTTCAGCAGACCTCCGCCACCGCATCGCGCAGGGCGGCGACCATCCGCCGCGCTTGGGCCGGCGTCGTGCAGTAGGGCGGCATCAGGACCACAACGTCGCCCACCGGACGGGTCAGGACGCCGCGCCGGGCCATGGCTTCGCAGACGCGGATGCCAACGCGCTGGCGCGCGGGGAATCGTTCGCGGGTTTCCCAATGCTTGACAAGTTCAACGCCGGCCATCAATCCAACCTGCCGGATGTCGCCCACCGCGGGCAGGCTCCACAGCGATTCCAATTCCGCGCGCAGCGTTTTCTCCAGGATGCGCCGGGCCTTCGCGGATTGCCGGGATTGCAGAAGATCGAGGCTCGCCAGCGAAGCGGCCGCGCCGAGCTGGTTGGCGGTGTAACTGTGCCCGTGATGGAACGTTTTGAATTCCTCGTGCCGGCCAAGAAAGGCGTCGAAGACGCGCTGGGTGGTCAGCGTGGCGGCCATGGGCAGATAACCGCCGGTCATCCCCTTGGCCAGCGCCATCAAGTCCGGCTGGACCGATTCCTGATGACAGGCGAAGAGCGGGCCGCTCCGGCCGAAACCCGTCATCACTTCATCCGCGATGAGGAGCGCGCCGTGACTGCGGGCGATGGCGGCGGCGCGATGCAGCCAGCCCTCCGGGTGGGCGATCATTCCGGCGGCGCCCTGCATCAACGGCTCGACAATGAATGCAGCGTAGGCGTTGCCCTTTTTTTCCCGCGCGGAAAATTTTTGTTCAACCCGGCCGGCGCATTCCCAATGGCAGCGGCGATATTGCCGGGCGTCGGCGCGTTCGGGTTTGGCCCGGTTGAACGGGCAGCGATAACAATAGGGCGAAGGGACGCTGTCGCTCTTGAAGAGCAATCCGCCGTAAGCCCGGTGAAAGAGATCGATGTGCCCCAGGCTGACCGCGCCGATGGTGTCGCCGTGATAAGCGCCGCCCACGGCCAGGAATTTCGGCTCTTTGCCGGGACGGGCGCGGCAGGCGAATTGATGGGCCATTTTCAGGGCCGCTTCCACCGCGGTCGAACCGTCGTCGGAAAAGAAAACCCGCCGCAAGGCGCGTCCGGGGTTTTGCGCCGGGCCGGAGTTGGCGGCGTGGATCAATTGTCGGGCCAGGAACGAGGCGGGCCGGTTGGCCAGTCCCAAGGCCGAGGAATGGGCGATTTGGCCAAGCTGATGCCGGAGGACGGCGTTGATTTTTGGATGGCGGTGGCCGTGCAAATTGGTCCAGATCGAAGAATTGCCGTCCAGGTATTTGTTTCCGCCGGCATCGCGCAACACGGCCCCTTTCCCCTCAACAATGACAATCGGCTCCCGTTTGAGCCAGTCGCGCATTTGCGTGAACGGGTGCCAGACATACTTTCGATCTAACTGCGCGGGGGACAAGTGTGCCGTTCAAGGTTTGAAGTTCAAAGCCGATTGCAACGCGGCGCGCAACCGCGCGATGTCCGCGGCCTCATGCGCGGCGCTGAGCGTGACGCGCAAGCGCGCCTGGCCGCGGCCGACTGAGGGATAACGAATGGCCGGAATAAAGATGCCCTGCTCGCGCAACGCGGCGGCGATCTTCAACGCCCGGGTTTCGTCCCCGATCATGATGGGAATGATCGCGCTTTGTTTGTGGCGGCGCCCCGGCGCGCCGGATTGTCTTTCCGCCTCGGCGGCCCGGTGGAAGGCCTCGACATTCGACCACAGTTGTTTGCGCCGTTGTTCCCCCGCCGCGCTTTGCACAAAACGCACGCCGGCGGTTGCCGCGGCGGCCGCGGCGGGAACCGGCGCGGTGGAGAAAACAAAGGGGCGCGCGCGGTTGATCAGATATTCGATCAAAGACCGCGGCCCGCAGATGTAGCCGCCGGAAGAACCGAGGGCCTTGCCAAGCGTCCCCATCTGGATTTCAATTTTTTGGGCGACTCCGAGTTCTTCAGCCAAGCCGCGCCGCGCGCTGCCATAAAGGCCGGTGGCATGGGCTTCATCGACCATGAGCCAGGCGCCAAACTGCTCCTTCAACCCCGCCATCTCGCGCAACGGCGCATGGTCGCCGTCCATCGAGAAAACACTTTCCGTGACAATCAGCGTGCGCGGTTTGCGTTCCGTCTGGATCACGGCGGGCGCGGCATGGCGGCTGTCGGCCCAGCGGAGGATTTTCTCCAGATCATTCAGATTGTTGTGGCCGAAGACGCGCACCTTCGCCCCGCAGAGCCGCGCGGCGTCCACAATGCTGGCATGGACGAGTTTATCCAGGACGATGACATCATTGCTGTCCAGCAACGCGCCGATCATCCCCGTGACAGCGGCATAGCCGGATGAAAAGGCCAGGGCGGCCTGAGTGCCCTTGAAGGCGGCCAGCGCCTCATCCAACTCATGGTGCGGGCCCAGCGAACCGCAAATCAAGCGCGAGGCCCCGGCGCCGGCGCCAAATCTCCGGATGGCCTCGATGGCCGCCTCCTTCAGCGCCGGTTCATTGGCCAGCCCCAAATAATCATTGGACGAAAAGTTGAGAAAAGTCTTGCCGTCCAGGCAGAGGCGCGGCGACTGGGGCGAATCGACGCGCCGCAATTCGCGGAACAGATTCTGTTGGCGAAGGTCGCTCAGCCGCGAAATCAATTCTTCATTGAACGCGTTCATCCACCACCAATGACACAACGGGGGAAGGTTGGCGAGCGTTCAATTTCCACGCTGGGGAAGCCCAACCCCGCCACTCATAAATCCTCCGGGGTCAATCCTGTCTTTTTGGCAATCCGCGCCAGCATCCGAGGCCCAATCTCCGTGCCATCATGGAACGCGAAAACGAAATTTGGCCACCCGGCTCGCGATAAAACCCGATGCGAGCTGCCGGACTGCCGCTCAATCCGCCATCCTATTCGGAGTAGTGCTGCGAGGACGCGGCCGGAACGGGACGATGGCCACTGGCTCATGCCGCCACCTGAAAGACCTCTGTCAACTCCGGTATTGCTTCCCCATGCTCAAGTCGATCAGCCAACACTCGCAACGCCAGGGCTTTGACATGCGAAATAGCGTCATTTCGTGTCTGGCCGTAGATCATGACGCCTGGCATGTCAGGAACCTCCGCGATCCAGCGGCCGTCTTCTTCCTGCTCCAATTCGATCCTCATACGTCTTGCAAGCTACTGCCCTGAACTCAAAATGTCGAATCCGAATATTCGATCCAATCCAGGCTCCCTTGGCAAATACGCTTTTGCATTTTGGCCTCTTGCCTATAATGGGCCGGCATGCAAGAACTCTTTCCGCTTGAGTCATCGTGGGTCGTTGCCCTGGCAGCCGGGGCGCTGTCGATCCTCATGCTCCTGCGACTGGCCCGCGGGCTGCCCGGCCAGAATATCGCGTTGATTGCCGCCGGCCTGCTGGCGGGCCAGGCGTTGCTCGAATTTTTTCTGGCCAAATACGCGCGGGTTGAGATCAAAGGCCCGATGTGGTGTTACCTGGCCGGGGCGGCATTGCTGTGGCTGGCGGTTGTCCTGTCCGTCCGGAGGGTGGCGGAATTCATTCTGCGCCCGTGGCGGCGGGAAAAAGCCTACGGGTTTTGGCTCGTCGGCATGAGCGCCGTGGGGGCGGCGGCGTTTCAGTACGGCTGGCCGTGCCTGATCAATCTGGATCCCGACTCGTTTCCCATCTCCAAGCACAGAGTGGTGATCATGGCGGCCATTCGCGGCGCGGCCGTGTTGGTATTGTTGGCCGGCCTCACGCCCTGGTCTATTCGCAAGCGGCCCGTCTCACGGGCGGCCCGGTCAAAACTTGCGCCACAACCAAAGAAGGAAGCTCAGTAACACGCTCACCAGCAGGCAAGTCGTCAACGGAAAGTAAAAACTGACGTTGCCTTTGGTGTAATGAATGTCACCCGGCAGGTGGCCCAGCCAGCCGCGGCCGACACCCGCCCACAGCAGCGCCCCCGCCGCCGCCATGACCAAACCCATCGCCACCAAAATTTTCCCAAGTTCGCTCATTTATTCCAGCACCGCAATCTTTGCAAAACTTTCCTCAATGAACGTGGTATTCTGGATTCTCGACAAGCGGGCGTAAAGGCCGTTTTGTTCGATCAATTCCTGGTGCGTGCCCCGTTCGACAATCTCCCCATGCAGCAGGACCAGGATTTGATCGGCGTTGACAATGGTGCTCAGCCGATGCGCTATGACAAAACTGGTCCGATTGGCCATGAGCCGTTCCAACGCCTCCTGGATCAGCTTTTCCGTGGCGGTATCCACGCTGGCCGTGGCTTCGTCCAGAATCAGTATCGGCGCGTTTTTCAACAGCGCGCGGGCGATGCTCACGCGTTGTTTCTCCCCGACACTGAGTTTGACGCCGCGCTCGCCCACGCGCGAATTATAACCTTCGGGCAGCCGCACAATGAATTCATGGCAGTTGGCCGCCCGCGCCGCCGCCACCCATTCCTCCTCCGTGGCGTCCAGCCGCCCGTAGCGGATGTTCTCGCCGACGGTGCCATTGAACAAAAACGCCTCCTGGCTGACCACGCTGATCTGCGCCCGCAACGAGGCGAGGGAAATCCCGGCGATGTCCTGCCCGTCGATCATGATGCGGCCCGAGGTGGCTTCATAAAACGCCGGAAGCAAATTGACGAGGGTGGATTTGCCGGAGCCGGTCGGGCCGACCAGGGCGATCATCTGGCCGGGAGAGGCCTCGAGCGAAATATTTTTCAGCGCCGTCCGTCCGGCGGCGTAACTGAAACAGACGCCTTCATAACTGACCGCGCCGCGCACCGGTTCGGTCAGTGTCGCCAGGCGGGCGCGGGCCTGCCCTTCCTCCGTGGCATCAAGAATATCGAAGACCCGCTCCCCCGCGGCGCGCGCCGCCTGCAACATTTGATTCAGGCCGTGCAAACGTCCGAGCGGCTCGTAGAAAAGAGACAAGTACAAAATAAACCCGACCAACTGGCCGACGCTCAGCTTGTGGGCCGCGACGAGCGAGCCGCCGAGCCAGAGAACCAGGGCGGCGCCCAGCGACGCGGCAAAGGTCATGGCGGGCGAATAGACGGCCCACACCCGCATCACGCCCAGCGTGCCCCGGCGCAGATCGTCGGCGCGCCGGGCGAAGCGCTCGTCCTCGTGTTCCTGGCGTCCGAAAGCCTTGATCTGGCGGATGCCCTGCAAACTATCCATCAGAAAGGCGTTCATGGCGCTGGCCGCCAGCCGTTGCGCCCGGTAACGGCGGTGCGCCGTCAGCGTGTAGCACAACGCGCCGCCAGCCAAAATGGGAATGGGCGCCAGCGCGATGGCCGCCAGCGCCGGGTTCTTGCAAAACAAAATCACCAGCACGCCCGCGACACTCAGGGACGCGACCGCGCCTTGTTCGGTGCCGTCGATCAACACCCGTTCCACCGCGTTGACGTCTTCCACCACCCGGGTCATCAAATCGCCGGAGGCGCGCTGATCGAAGTAGCCGACGGGCAGCCTTTGGAGGCGGCTGAAAACCTCGCGGCGCATGTCGTAGATGACATTCTGTTCAAAGAAATTATTGACCCAAATACGGAGGCTGTTGAACGCATCGCGCATGAGGAAGGCGGCGGCCAGTCCGGCGGCCGGCCAGAGATAGCCGGGGGTTCCGCCCCGGGGATGGGACACATCGTCGATGATCACCTGGGTCAACTGCGGAAAGGCGAAGGAAAAGCCCAATGAAACCACCGCGCAAGCCAGGTTGGCCAGCGCCAGGCCGCGGTAAGGCCGCAGATAGACCGCGACCCGGCGCACGATCTCAAGGGTCGAGCGCGAGCGGGCGCGCAATGTGGCGTCCTCTTCGAAGTATGATTGCCGGTGCATCAGCGCGGGTGGACGTGGGTTTTCGTCATTATGATTTCGCCATTCGTCATTATCGGCTCCAGTATCGGACATTCACTATTTCCCGCAAGCGGATTGAAAAATCTTTTCCAATCGGCGACTATGCGGGCCGGGACCGGGTTCTTGAATGAACATGAAATTCAAATTGGGCGCGTATGCCGTGCTGCTCCTTCTGGTGGCATGGTTTGGATGGGGCTTTTACGCCAATTATGCAACCGTCTCGAAAGAGTCGGCGGCGGCTGCCAACATGGATACCACCCCTCCTGAGACCAACAACCCGGCTGGCGTGACAAACACCTCCGGCCAAAACGGCCCCGACACCTCCAATGCCGTCGCGGCCCCGGCCAGCCAGGAAGCCAGGACCTCCGCTCCGCCCGTCCTGACAAACGCCGCGGCTGGAGCGACGGCGCCCGCCCCCCCGCCGACGCATGCCGTCCAAGGGGCGACGATCGTGTACCTGGCGGCATTGGTTGGGACGCTCATTGCGTTGGGATTGCTCATTACGCACGACGTCACCCAATACGTTGGCAGCGCGGTGGTGGATACCCTGCTGGATGACAAAGGCGAAGCGATGCGCGATCCGAAATACGACAAGGCCGAGCAGGCCTGGGCACACGGCAAGTATTTGGACGCCATCGAACTGCTGCGCGAATTCCTGAAAGAAAATCCGCGCCAACAATACGCGGCCCTGCGCATCGCGGAAATCTACGAGAAAGACCTGCGCAATCTCCTGGCGGCAGCCCTGGAATACGAGGAGGTGCTCAAACAAAAATTGCCGGCGGAGCGCTGGGGTTGGGCGGCGGTGCATCTGTGCAATCTTTACTCCAAATTGGGCCAGCAGGACAAAGCAAAGAAACTGCTGCAGCGCATCGCCGCCGATTATCCGCAAACCGCCGCGGCCAAAAAGGCCCGAAGCCACCTCGGTTTGCCCGAGCCGGAACCGGAACCGGCCGCCAGCGCCGGGACTGCTGACATGGCCGCCGCACCCGCCGAACGCGCGACACCACCCGGGAAAAAACAGCCGGCGCCCGAACCTCCCGAGCCGCCCGCGCCGCCGCCCAAATCCAGCCTGCCCCCGGGCTTCCGGCCGAAGTGACAAACGTTTTCTTCTTCCTAATCTTAATCCTAATCCTCAGAGATTAAGATTAAGATTAGGATTCGGATCAGGATGGCCGCCCGATAGCGGCGGCGCGGGCTTCCTGGGGAGGGTGAAAAAGAAGGCCGCCCCCTTGTGCAATTCGCTTTTGGCCCAGGCCTCGCCGCCGTGCGCCTGAACAATATGTTTGACAATCGCCAGGCCCAGGCCGGTGCCGCCGCTTTCGCGCGAGCGGGCGCGGTCCACCCGGTAGAACCGCTCAAACACCCGCCCCATCGCCTCGGGCGGAATGCCCGGACCGTCATCGGCCACAAAGATCTCCAGTTTGTCGGACTGGCTGCCGCCGGTCCCGACGGTGACGCAGCCCCCGTTTCGGCCATATTTGATCGCGTTCTCGATCAGGTTGAACAGGACTTGCTGAACGCGGTCGGCGTCGGCCCAGATGACGGTTTGCGGCGGGATTTTATTTTCGAGGACGGTTTTGCGGGCGGCGGCGCGCGCGCCGAGGTCCTCCAGGACGCGCCGGGCCAGGTCGTACAGATCGACCGTCTGTGGATTCAGGGCGGCGTGGCCGGATTCCAGACGGGAAATGGCCAGCAAATCTTCGATGAGAAAAAGGAGGCGGTCGGAATGCTTGTCGATTTTTTGCAGGAACCGCGCGGCCTGCGCCGGATCATCCTTGGCCCCGTCGAGCAGGGTCTGGGCGAAGCCCTTGATGAGGGAAAGCGGGGTGCGCAATTCGTGGCTGACATTGCCGACAAATTCCTGGCGGATGTTTTCCAACTCCTTCAGCCGGGTGACATCGTGGAAAACGAACAACTGGCCCGGCGCCGCCCCGGCGTGGCTGTGGACGATGGAGGCGTTAACCTGCAGGGAACGGCGGGTGACGCGATGGATTTCCAACTCGGCCCCGGTAATGTTTTTTTCCGCCGGCAACCGCGCGGCCAGCGCGGCCAGTTCGTGCCAGCGAAAGGCTTCCATGATGGTCTGGCCGCGAATGTCAGTTGCAATGCCGAAAAATTTGCGGAGGGATTCGTTGATCATCTGCACACGGCCCTGCTCGTCCAGGAGAAGGACCCCTTCGATCATGCCGTTAAAGAGGGCCTGCTGGCGGACTTGGAATTGGGCATGAAGATGCTGCTGTTCCCGGCGGGCCTGCTCGTGGTACTGGCGTTCCAAGCTGGCGCGCCACTGCCGCCGACGGCGGGCCTGCCACCACCACAGCGCCAGGACCAGCGCCAGACATGCCGCAATAATCAGCCAGGATCGCATATCGGCAATGGGGTTGATTTATTCTTCGTGGAACCGGTAGCCGACGCCGCGCACGGTGTCCAGATATTTGGCCGCCCCGCCCAGCTTGTCGCGCAGGCGGCGCATGTGGGTGTCGATCGTGCGGGTGTCGATCAAACTGTTGTAGCCCCAGACATCCTTCAAAAGTTGCTCGCGCGTCTGCACCCGGCCCTTGCGCCCGGCCAGCACGGTCACCAGTTTGAATTCCGTCGCCGTCAACTCCAGGGGTTTGCCCAGGTAAGTGATCTTGTGCCGCGACGAGTCGATCATCAGGCCCCCGAACTGTATCCGGTCGCCGCCGCCCGGTTCGGCGGCGGCGCGCTTGAGCACATTTTTGACGCGCAGAATCAGTTCGCGCGGGCTGAAGGGCTTGGTGATGTAATCGTCGGCCCCCAACTCCAAGCCGAGCACCCGGTCAATCTCGGCCGCGCGCGCCGTCAGCATGATGATGGGCAGGCGCGAAGTGGCGGCGTCGCGGCGCAGGGCCTTGCAGACTTCCAGACCGTCCATTTCCGGCAGCATGATGTCCAGCAGGATCAAATCCGGCATGGCGGCGCGCGCCTTTTGCAACGCCTCCCGGCCATCGGCGGCGGTGAGCACTTCGTAGCCGGCGCTTTTCAAGTTGACCTCGATCAGTTCCAACGCATCCGGTTCGTCATCGGCGGCGAGAATTCGAGCTTTCATGGTTTGCGCATTTGACCCCATTCCAGCGCATTATCCGCCGGAATGAAATAAAAAAGCGCCGCCTTCGGCAAGTCCGGACCGGACGGGGGGGGAAAAGGAGAACGCCCGCTTTCGCGGGCGTCCAACTTTGGTTATTCCAGGGTGGCTATTTAGAAAGCCTTCCGACGCAGCCAACGGTCATCCGTTGGCCTCGCAGTGGCGTCCCCGGTCGGGACATGATTCACCACTTGAAAAACTGCCGAGTTGAAACCAAAGCTGGACGTCCTGTCCTTGAAGTTGGCGACATTGAACGCCAAGACGCTTTCAATCCGTAAAAGCACGCTTTGTCCATCCATCGCAACTCTCTAGTGCTCTGACCCAAAACTTCGCGTGTCTGATTGTATTGTCAGGTGTGATTAAGCAAAGCTTATGCCATCGGGACTGGACATTAGATAGACTTCCGTCTGCCAATTTGTCCTATGTTGTTGGATCTAAATGTGTTACAATGTGATCGGGGCGGTTGATTTAAGCGCCAACCATTTTTATTCATTCGATTTCCAGCGGCAAAAGTGTAAAGAAAAACCCGTGAAAAAAAGAAAATGAGCCGGCAGCAGTCATATGAATACTGCATAAGCACCTGATTTCAAAATGGTTGGGCATATCGTGAACCTGGATTATGAAAGCGTAAGGTTTCCCGACATGCCGAAACCAGTAGTTTACAGACTATTGATCTGCAATGAAGAGATTGCTGAAGCCGGAAACCGCCGCCCCAAAAACGCCCTAATAATTCGTGTAACCAGTGACCCGTTTGCTGGCCACATGACCGTCAAAATAGAAGAAGTTCCGCACATCGAGATGCACCGGGGTCTTGGCGACATAATCCTCGGGCTGGCCAAGGCCGGAGGGGCTTTCCACACACTGCCAGTCAAAGTCCCCCATCGCCCAGACCGCGGCCAGCGGCGCCGCGCCGTTGATGATGTTAAGAGTAAGGGACCACTGGGAGTCGGCGTCGAGTTGGCCGCCCGAGCTAATGTCGCCATCGCCAAAGGGCATGCCGACGTTAGTCAGGAGGCTATTGGGATAATTGTTGGTTCGGGTGATGGAGTAGCAAAAGGCGTTGTTGTAAAAGTCGCTCAATGGATTGTATTGGGCCGCCGTGATGCCAGGCAGGGCGTGGAAATAGGCGGGGCAAAGGAATATCGGAACGAGGTTGGTGGTGGTTTTACTCAACCCTAATGGGTTTGGCAGTTTCAGATAGACCGCCAGGTAATAGGGCAGGTATTTCCCGTAGTCTTTATATCCGCCATAGATGGGCAGTTCAGTCTGGCTTAAGCCGGCATAATTGGTCGCGTGGGGCCCGGGCGGAAGAGTGTCCCGGTAGTCGTCGGTGTACATATGCAAGGCCAGGCCCGCCTGCTTCATATTGGACGTGCAATTGATCCGATACGCCGACGCCTTGGCCCGGCCCAGCGCGGGCAGGAGGATCGAGGCCAGGATCGCAATGATGGCGATGACCACCAGCAATTCGATCAATGTAAAACTCGCGGACAAAGTCCGGGTGTTTCTCATCCTGTGATTCATGGGAACAATTTACCGCCTTCAAGGCGGATAATCAAAGGGACTTTTGTGCAAATCGTCCTGAAATATGGGAACGCTGACTCAATCCGGGTCCCATCCCCTGCGGGGGGAACAAGGCCGGCCCGCCGGGCATGATGTGCCGCCGATGCGCTCGCAGTTCCCTTTTTTCACACTTCTTTGCACTAGAACAAAGATGACTTCCAGGAGAAGGCCCGGTACGCTTCCGCTCAATCACATGAGTCACAAACTGCCATGAGCACCCGAAGAAGCCGCTCCTTGAACCGTGTCCCCGCTCTTGCATGGCTGGCACTCTTTGGATGCTGCGTCATGGGACAAGCCGGGACGTTTAACGTTCGCGACTATGGCGCGCGAGGCGATGGCCGGACGCTGGATTCCCCAGCCATCCAAAAAACCATCGATGCCTGCGCGAAGGCCGGCGGCGGCACAGTCCGGCTCGCTCCCGGCACTTACCTGAGCAAGCCGCTCTATCTGCGCGGCAATTATATCACGCTTCAACTCGACGCCGGGGCCGTTCTCCAAGGCACGGAGGAATTCACCGATTACCGAAACCCCAAGGGCAAAATCGTCGGCCTGATCAACGCCACCCGGTTGACGGATGTTTCCATTTGCGGCACAGGCATCATCGACGGCGCGGGCGCGCCGTGGTGGCCCGCGGTCAGGGAAGCGAAAAAGACCGGCGCCCCCGAACCGCGCCAGCGTCCGAAGATGGTCAATTTCAAGGATTGCCATGGCGTCATGGTGCGCGATGTGACCTTGCAAAATGCGCCCAGTTTCCATCTGATGCCGGTGGACTGCGACAATGTCCTGATCGACCACGTCACGATCAAAGCCCCGGCGGATTCGCCGAACACCGACGCCATCGACCCGAGCGCCTGCCGGAATGTTCGCATTCTCAACTGCGTCCTGGATGTGGGCGATGACAACGTGGCCGTCAAAGCCGGGCATTCCGTCCCTGGACGCTCCTTTTGCTGTCAGGACATCCTGGTGTCCAATTGCGCCTGCCTCCATGGGCACGGCATTTCCATCGGCAGCGAAACTTCCGGCGGCGTCAGCAACTTCACCGTGGTTCATTGCACCTTCGATGGCACGGTCAGCGGCCTGCGCATCAAATCGGCCCGCGGCAAAGGGGGACGGGTTGAAAATGTTTTGTGCAGCGATGTTGCGATGAAAAATGTCAGACGTCCCATCGACATCGCGTGCTACTACCCGAAAGTTCCCAAGGACGACCCGGCGCAACCCTTCGCCTCCGGCACCCCCGCCTATCATGGC